>Ga0137403_10003088_pt1 | contig 20087 bp, 16 predicted proteins | sample CZOMad2_1_16fung_FD_122057 | JGI IMG/M metagenome (GOLD analysis project Ga0137403, IMG submission 122057) | Vadose zone soil fungal communities from Angelo Coast Range Reserve, California, USA - CZOMad2_1_16fungal (Hybrid Assembly) | ecosystem: Environmental > Terrestrial > Soil > Vadose zone...
GCCGCACATCCCACCAGATTTTTTTTGGATTGTCGATGCAGTTCAGTTGCACCAGCAAATTCGTAAAATTTTCGTATTCGCTCCACGACCGAAAATGTTCCGGCAGACCGGTCCGCGGAAATCTGCGAAACACCGTCGTGCGATAAGATTTCAGCCCGGTGTTCCGTCCCATCCAGAATGGCGAACTGGTCGACAGCGCCAGCAGGTGCGGCAAAAAGTACCGCACCATATTCATCAAATCGATAGTCGTCTGTTTGTCCGGCATCGCCACGTGGATGTGCATGCCGAAAATCAGCAGTGACCGCGCCAGCTGCTGCAGTTCTTCTACGATATTTTCATAGCGCTCGCCCGGCGAAATCACCTGGTCGATCCAGCTGGAAAAAGGATGGGTCCCCGCCGCCGCCACTTGCAGACCCGCACGTTCCGCCGCCGCAATTAATTCGCCGCGCGTCCGGTGCATCTCAATCCGCAGCTCGCCCACGTTTTCGCAGATCTTCGTGCCTGTCTCCACGATGGACTGGTGCATTTCATGTTTCACCTGGTCCTGGATCGATGGCGATATCTCGTTCACCAGCTGCATCACGTGCGAACGCAGTTCGCACGTCGCTGGATCGATGATCTGGAATTCTTCCTCGACACCGATAGTGAAGCGGTGAGCCATGGCTGGCCCTCCGGAGCTGTTGGCTTAGTCGAACACTGACCGCTTCGCGGCCACCTGGACTGAAGACCGTTTCAGGGACGCCTGAACTGGGGACTTCGCCCGTATCATACCCCAACTCCCAACCCTTTCCTCATCTCCCTCGCCCCCGAACAGCCATCGATTCACTTGGAGTGCGGCAGCCCAGCTACCGCTTTTCCTACACAACCGCTGGCGAAATCGTTCTGGCGACCGATGCGTTCGGAGCGAGATGAACGACGAACAGCAAACAATTCACCATGACTCCTCTCGCACATGCTCGTCGCCGCAGCTTCATTGACAGCGACGCAGACTACTCCTACACTCTGCGTCGCCCGGATTCTCGCGGGCATTCTCTGCAACTTAATTGACCGCTTTGCGGTCACGCTTACCGTCGAGGTCCCGATGAATCTGTCTTCCACGAAGTTTCTGCGCGCGTTAGCTGCCTTCGCGCTCCTTTCCACCGTTGCCATGGCGCAGGATGCCAAGGAACCGGATAAAGAAAAGAAACAAGACGCAAAGAAGGAAGACACAAAAAAAGAAGAGTCCAAAGTCGCGACCGTGGAAGTCACTCCCACGCAAGCCAGCGGTGAAGTCGGCGGCAAAGTTCAGTGCAAAGCCGTCGCAAAAGACGCTAACGGCCACGTCCTACCTGATCCCGTAAAATTCTGGTATGCCGCGCCCATGGATATCTCCGGAGCCGATCTTAACGGTCTCGTCTCGCTCTTCCTTCCCGGTGAAGTAGTGGTCGGCGCATCCATCGGCGGTAAAATCGGCTACGCGCACATTACGGTTGGCAAACCGCACATCGCAAAAATCGAACTTGCCGCGCCCGCTGCCGAACTTTCTGCTGGAGACCTGACGCAACTCCTCGCCACGCCGCGCAATTCCACGGGCGACCCGCGAACCGACATCGCTCTGACCTGGACCTCTGACGCGCCTGGCGTAGCCGCAGTAGACCCCGCTGGTATGGTTCACGCCATAAAGCCAGGAAAAACCACAATTCACGTATCCGGCGATGACCAGACGGCAACCACCGTGGTCACTGTTGGCAAGAATCAAATCAAGTCCGTTTCGATCTCACCGGCAAACGCTTCCGCCAAAACAGGCGACGTTCTCCACTTCACTGCGGAAAAATCAACCAACCATGGAACGACAAAATCCGGCGTTACTTGGTTCATCGAAGGTCAAGGCGCACAGGTTTTTTCCGATGGCGCGTTTGTCGCCGACCGCCCTGGCACCTACATCGTGCACGCATCCGCTGGCGGAGGTGGCGCTTCTTCCAGCGTTGTCGTTACTCCGCGCGATATCGGTCGCGAAGTAGATGTTGTCGGCCACGCCATGCCCAAGGATGAACAGTTCGCCGAGGAATGGATTTGGGATCACTACGCATACCTCTCCGCGATCAGCGACAAGCTCTACGTTTACGACGTCGCCGACCCAGCGCATCCCAAAGAATCCGATCCGCTCAAAGTCGACGCACGCTTGATCAACGATGTGAGTGTCACTGCCGACGGTAAAATCGGCGTCCTCACTCGCGAGGGCGCGTCGAGTCGCAAGAACGGCATCGTTTTTCTCGACACCGCGGACCCCTTGCACCCGAAAGTTCTTTCCGAATACACGGCCACTGTCACTGGTGGCGTTCACAGCGCCTACGTCAATTCGCATTACGTATATCTAACCGATGATGCCACCGGCTCACTCCGCGTGATCGATTTCGCCGACGTGAAAAATCCCAAGGAAGTCGCGCGCTGGCAGGTGGAAAATACCGCCAACGTTCAGGTCGTATTTCCCGAAGGCATTGCAACCTTCGGTCGTTATCTTCACGACGTTCAGGTCATTGACGGCCTGGCCTATCTCGCCTACTGGCGCGACGGATTGGTCATTCTCGACGTTGGCAACGGAATCAAAGGCGGCAGTCCCGAACATCCGCAATTCGTTTCGCAATATCGCCTTAATTACAACGAACTCTACGGCGCTGGCTGGATCGCCGGCGCTCATGCTGTCTATCGCTACAAAAATTATGTTTTTATCGGCGACGAAGTTTTTCCGTCACAGTTCAATCTCTCTTCCCACAACCGCATCCCCGTTCGCGGCATCGTTCACGTGATTGACGTCAGCGATCTCGCCAGTCCCAAACAGGTCGCCACCTACAGCGTGCCCGAGGCCGGTTCGCACAACATCTGGGTTTTCGACGATGTCCTCTATATGGGCTATTACAATGCAGGTGCCCGGGTTCTGGACGTTTCCGGCGAATTGCGCGGCGAACTGTACAACCAAGGTCGCGAAATCGCCCGTTTCTGGTCCGGTGATCCAGGTGCCTATCGTCCTAACGTCCCCTTCGCTTGGGGCGCTTATCCATACAAGGGCAATATCTACATCAACGATGTCCACGGCGGCCTCTGGATCGTCAAACTAGGTAAACACAAACCCTACACCTCCACCACCGAGCAGCCGCTTTAGTAGCGCAGCCAATCTGGCCTGCCCTCCGTCAAAAGAGTTGCCAGGCGATAAGTAGGCAAGCCAAAACATAAGGAAAAAAAGAAAGAGAAAAAATAAGGGAAAAAAAAGAAAACCACAACGGAAAAAGACAAAAGACAAAGTAAAAAGAAACGGTCGTCATTCCGAGCGAAGCGAGGAATCTCTCTCCGATTTCTGAATCGCCGCTACTACTCCACCTTCCAAAAATCAATCCCCGCAGCTTGTTCCGGAACATCCACAGTCGCAGCAATTTTCCGAGCAGCCAAATCAACAACTTCAACCGTTCCCGGCTCGGACCCAATTCCTTCCACCGTCACAAACGCATAACGCGAATCCGGCGAAACCACAACTCCATGCACCACTTTCCGCTTCGTCTTCAACCGCGCAAGCTCCGCGCCACTGTCGGCATCGAAGATCGAAGCCGAGGCGTCACGCTTGTTGGTGGCAACCAGATATTTTCCATCCGGCGAAACGCCTAGATTGTAAACGCCATTGCCAGCAGGAATTCGTCGCGCCAGCGACCACTTCTCCGCGTCCACTTCCACAATCTCATTGGACTTGTTGCAAGCGACCCAAACCCTTTTTCCATCCACGGAAGGTTGCGCCCACGTCGGCATGCACGCATTGGCGCTCATGGTCATGCTCATCGCCGCATGATCCCCGCCATGATTCGTTGCTGCGTGATTCATCACTCCGACGTTAGCGCTCGTGTTCGTGCCCGCGCTTGCGCCCGAACTTGCGACCATGTTTGTGTTTGTATCGCGCGGCATCAATCCGTCGAAACCTTTTTCGCTTCCTTTGGTCACCCGGAATGTGCGCGCAACTTTCATGCGTTCCGCATCGATCTCCACCAGTTCGTCGTCCATCATGCACGCCGAGTACTGATGCCGCCCATCGTGCGATACGCGCGACCCGTGCGGCATCACGCAGGTCGGAATCCGCGCGACTTCCTGCAGCATGTTCGCATCGACGACAGACACACTGCTGGGAACGGGGTCGCCATGCAAATTGAAATTTACGATGTACACAAAATTTCCGTCTGGACTGACATCGGCAGTCGCGGGAAACATTCCCAGTTGCAACTGGCCGATTTCGCGATCGCCGTTGGCGGAATACTTCACGGCGAAACCAAAAGGCCTTCCGTGGCCGATAGAAACAAAATATGTTGTTTTGTCTGGAGAAAAGGCGATCCCATGCGGACCACTGATGTCGCTCTGCAAGATACGCGTGTCCGCTGTCGCCGCGATCTTTGCGGCCGTGCGGTCAAAGCGCACGGTCACAATTTTGTCGGCGGATTCGCAGACTAGTTTCACGAAGTAATTTGTTGCCGGTGGTTTCGTTTCTTGCGCGCGAAGGAGTCCCAAAAAAAATGCCAGGAAAAAAATGGCGACGAAACAGCAGCGAAGGCGAGAACCTGCAAACCAAACAGATATTGTGCGAATGGTTTTCTTCACGAGGGGAATTGTACCCTCACCGGCGCTCACCGCGGAATGGCGATGTGCGCGGGCTAGAGTTTACCTTCCGCGAAGCCGGGGGATTCGAAAGGTACGCCGGCAGTGCGCGGCAAATGAAATCGGTGGCGATCGCAGGGCGCCATTCTTGCCGTCGCAGGGCCGCGCGTACATATGGTTCCGCCAAACGAAAAATTGCTGAAGATTCTCGTCGAGCGGCAGCCTTAAGGAAAGACGTACTGCGGGAATGGGCGGCTTAAGCTGCGCCCATGGCGCGCCGCTGTTGGAAACATTCGCGGCAGAATACCGGGCGACCCTGCGTCGGGCGAAACGGTACGGTGGTTTCCTTCCCGCACTGCGAGCAACTGGTTTTGGTTTCAGAGCGGATCGGACTGCCGTTTGCGCCGCCGCCCGAGGACTCCGCGCGCTTGGCCTTGCAGGCCTTGCAGCGCTTGGGCTCGTTCTTAAAGCCCTTATCTGCGAAAAACATCTGTTCGCCGGCCGTAAATACAAACTCGGCGCTACACTCCGAGCACTTCAGAACCTTGTCATGGTATTCCATGGAAGCGTTCCCCCTGGGACCCCAATTGGAAAGGGAACGTGGAGAAATTTGCACGAAAGGCTGGAGCACACTGAAAAACCTGTGCTCCGAAGGACCGGGCTGGGCTCCTGGGGCCTACGAGCGCAAATCTGCTTCCAAATTGCCGTTCACTACCTGACCGGGGCCTGAATCACGGAGCGGGGCGCCGAGCTTTGGTTCGAACCAGAAAAATTAATCCAGTTCGCGCCGCTGCTTCTTACGCAGACGCTTCCGCGAAAGCGCTTCCTTGGCCCGGCGTTTCTCGCCGGGTTTCATGTAGAAGCTATGCTTCTTGATTTCCTTGATGATGTCTTCCTGTTGCACCTTGCGCTTAAAACGCCGCAGAGCATTTTCCAGTGACTCACTCTCTTGGATAATGACTTCAGCCACTTAGTAATTCACCCCCAATCCGGTTAGGATTGGTTTTCCTTCGGAAACCTGGCCCAATGCCGGTTTCCACCTTTCACATTATCGCACGCCGAATTGCCCGGGCCTAATATCCGGTTCGGCAAATGCAGCCAAGTTTTTAGGCGGTTACACCTTTAACGAGGACAATCTATGGCCCACTTTCTAATCAATTCAGGGAGAAGTGTCAAGCAATCTTTACATCCCCACCGGCCCAAGGGCCGGTAACTCGCAAAGCCGATGGCTGCCACCGTACCAGGCTACCGGTCTTGAATTGGAGCCAAGTGCTGCTAGAATGGCGCGGCTAGACCGTTCTCATGTCAGGGTTTGCCAGTACCGACCCTGAAACCCGCGAGGGAGCCGACCATGCAAGACATGCGCGATGCGATTGTGGTGTTGTTGGCGGGTGGGCAGGGTGAGCGCTTGTGGCCGTTGACGCGGGATCGCGCCAAGCCTGCGGTGCCGTTTGGTGCGTTGTATCGCATCATTGATATAACCCTTTCGAATTGCGTGAATTCCGGCTTGCGGCGCGTTTTCGTTCTTACCCAATACAAAGCGTTGAGCTTGAGCCGCCATGTGCGGGCGGGCTGGTCCGGCCTGGCTGGCTTGGGCGAATACATCGAAATTCTGCCGCCGCAAATGCGCGTTTCGAAAGAGTGGTATCAGGGCACGGCCGACGCGGTCTACCAGAATATTTATTCCATCGGCAGCGAACGGTCCAAGTTCGTCTTTATTCTTTCCGGCGACCACATTTACAAAATGAATTACGCCAAGATGCTGCAGCAGCACCTCGATTCCGGCGCGGACGTTTCGGTCGGCACGATCCAGATTCCCACCCACGAAGCATCGAAACAGTTTGGCGTGATCGAAGTAGATAAGGACTGGCGCATCGTGGGCTTCGAAGAAAAGCCTTTGCGCCCCAAGGAATCGCCGCACAATCCCGGGCAGTGCAATGCTTCCATGGGCATCTACATTTTTAATACCCAACTGCTGATTCCGATTCTGCTGGCGGATGCGGAAGATCCCAAATCCCACCACGACTTCGGCAAGGATATTTTGCCTAGGATCATTAGCAAACATCACGTGTTCGCCTACAACTTCGTGGACGAAAACAGCAAGACTTCTAATTACTGGCGGGACGTAGGGACGGTTGACGCCTACTACGAAGCGAACATGGATCTGGTAAGCGTGTCGCCGGTGTTTAACTTGTACGACGAAGCCTGGCCGCTGCGCACCTGGCAGCATCAATATCCACCGGCGAAATTTGTGTTCGGCGATCCGGACCGCATGGGTATCGCGGTGGATTCGATTGTGGGCGGTGGTTCGGTGATCTCTGGTGGGCGCGTTTCAAAATGCGTGGTTGGCTACAACGTGCGCGTCAACAGCTATTGCGATGTCAGCGAAAGCATTTTGTACAATCACGTGAACATCGGCCGCCACTCGAAAATTCGCAGGGCTATCATCGACCGCCATGTCAATCTGCCCGAACGCACTGAAATCGGTTTCGACCTGGAAGCCGACAAACGCCGCTTCCACGTCACCGACTCCGGTATCGTCATCGTGGTGCGCCAGGAATCGCTCATCGAAGAACCGGAAACCGCGTAATGGTCCGGAATACGCGAGTTTAAGGTCGCGATTGTGCCGGCAAACAGAATTTTATTTGTAGTTACCGCTTCCTCCCACGTTGTTTTTGCATCCAAAGTCAAAAGGCGGGCTGCTGCTATTATTGTTGTGGGACTTTACGTTGTCAGGACCAGGCGGAAGGCGGCAGGAAAATAGGTGTGAATACTAAGAACAACAAGTCATTCAGAAAAATTTGCAACAGCAACACGCGGCTTCGGATTCTTAACCGGAGGAGCTTGGTTTTAGCCAGCCTTATGCTCTTACTATGCGGCATTCCAAGTTGGGCCGCGCAGAGCCAAGCTGTCCAGCCGCCCGATCAGGAAATCTCTGGACAGCGACGGCCGACACTGCAAATCAGCGGCAGGATCGTTGATCAAACTGGAGTCGCGGTTGTCGGGGCGAGAATTATCCTTACCGGCCAGGGTTCTTCGCAAAGCCAGGAAGCGCTGACCGGCGATGATGGACTATTTGCTTTTGCAAACGCATCGTCTGGATCCTTTCACCTCACAATCACCGCGGCGGGATTTGCAACCCAGGAATTTTCTGGAAATTTGCGCGCAACGGAAAATTTTACAGTTCCGCAAATCGTGTTGACACTTGCCAGCGTCACCACCGAGGTGCGAGTCGTACCTCCGTCCCAGGTTGAGATAGCCCGTGAGCAGATCAAGGAAGAAGAGAAGCAGCGCGCGCTCGGCATCATTCCGAATTTTTATGTGACTTATATTCCGGACGCAGCTCCCCTGGTACCGAAACAAAAATTCGAGCTGGCCTGGAAGTCCATGGTCGATCCAGTCACGTTCGGTTTAACGGGAGCGATTGCTGGTCTGCAGCAGGCGCAGAATGATTTTAGCGGGTACGGGCAAGGTGCGGCAGGATACGGTAGGCGCTATGGAGCCGCCTACGGCGACATGGTTACCAGCACGTTGATTGGAAGCGCGATACTGCCGTCGCTGCTGAAGCAGGATCCGCGTTATTTCTACAGAGGAACCGGCAGTAAACGGTCACGGCTTCTTTACGCGATCGCCAATTCCGTGATCTGCAAAGGCGACAACGGACATTGGCAGGCAAATTATTCCGCCATTCTCGGAGGATTGGCTGCTGGCGGCATCTCCAATCTGTATTATCCGGCGAAAGATCGCGAAGGAGCAGAATTAACGTTTGAAAACGCGCTCATCGGGATCGGAGCCACCGCCGCCGCCAACGTTCTGCAGGAATTTGTCATTCGCAAATTCACTTCGAATGCGCCGAAGAGCGATCTAGGCAACGCGTCAAAACCGTCGGGTCCCATCGCCAAAGTGTTCAGACCGTTCGTTCACCAAGGCGATTAGCAATTTTCGAAGCACAGTAAAATCCGCAGCAAGTTTTGTGGGATCTCCCTGCGATCAACAAACTGAAATCTTCGGCCACAATTTGATTAGCCGCTGCGCCGCTCCTGTACAATATTGGATTCGAAATGCGGTGAGGAGACTTATAGATATGGCTACCAAGATTGCAAAAGTCCACGCCAGGCAGGTCATCGACTCGCGTGGCAATCCGACGGTTGAGGCGGATGTAATTCTCGAAGGTGACGTACTGGGTAGGGCGGCAGTTCCGAGTGGCGCATCTACGGGCGAGCACGAGGCATTGGAATTACGTGATGGGGATAAAAGCAAATACCTCGGCAAGGGTGTTCTGAAAGCTGTGGCCAACGTGAACGGCGAAATCGCCAAGGCTGTGGCGGGATTTGATGCTGCCGACCAGCGCGGACTCGATCACACCATGATCATGCTGGACAACACGCCGACCAAGTCGCGGCTCGGCGCAAATGCGATTCTTGCGGTCTCCATGGCCGCCGCGCGCGCCGCGGCTGCCGCGACGAAGCAGCCGCTGTACAAGTATTTGGCGAAATATTCGAGCGACCGCAGCGCCAATCTCTTGCCTGTTCCGATGATGAACATTTTGAATGGCGGCGCGCACGCGGACAATTCCGTGGACTTTCAGGAATTTATGGTGATGCCGATTGGTGCGCCGAGCTTTTCTGAAGCGCTGCGCTGGGGTGTAGAAGTATTCCACGCGTTGAAGGCCGCACTGAAAAAGCACGGCTACTCGACGGCCGTAGGCGACGAAGGTGGCTTCGCTCCGAACTGTAAGTCCAACGAAGAGGCGATCCAGATTGTGCTCGAAGCGATTGGCGCGGCTGGTTACAAGCCGGGCGAGCAAGTGAGCATCGCGCTCGATCCGGCGGCCAGCGAATTCTTCGACAAAGCCAGCGGCAAGTACGTGTTCAAGAAGTCGGACAACAGTGCTCATTCCCCGGAAGCAATGTCTGCCTACTGGACGAGCTGGACCGAAAAATATCCGATTGTGTCGCTCGAAGATGGCATGGCAGAAGACGACTGGTCTGGCTGGAGGACTTTGACGCAATCCGTCGGCGCAAAAACTTCCAAGAAAAAGATTCAACTTGTGGGCGACGATTTGTTCGTGACGAACACGGAGCGCCTCTCGCGCGGCATCAATGATGGAATCGGCAACGCGATTTTGATCAAGCTGAACCAGATTGGTAGCGTCACCGAAACCATTGACGCCATCGAACTGGCGCGCAAGGCCGGCTACAACTCGATTATTTCCCATCGCTCCGGCGAAACCGAGGATACCTTCATTGCAGATCTCGCTGTGGGTACCGCCGCGGGACAAATCAAAACGGGTTCGGCTTCGCGTACCGATCGCATCGCCAAATACAATCAACTGTTGCGCATCGAAGAGCAGCTGGGCGCTGCGGCGCGTTTTCCCGGCAAGTCCATCTTTTCCTGAGGGCGGAAATAATGACGGGCGCGGTTCATTCATCGCCGGAAGTCTGTGTGCGATTAGCCGGCGCTGCCGACACCGACGCACTGGTGCGCCTGATCAACGAGGCATTCGCAGTCGAAAAAATAGTGATCGAAGGCGAGCGCATCGATTCAGAAAAAGTCCGGGCGCTTTTCGAAACGGGCAATTTTCTGCTGTTGTACAAAGCCGAACAACTCGTCGGTTGTGTTTATGTGGAAGTGCAGGGAAAGCGCGGCTATCTCGGTCTGCTTGGGGTGCGGCCCGACCGGCAGAAATCCGGATTTGGACGGGGTCTGACAACCGCCGCGGAAGATTATTTTCGTAAAGCCGGCTGTGAAGCGGTGGATCTTCGCATCGTCAGCGCGCGAGCCGAGCTCCCGCCAATTTACGAGCGGCTTGGCTACGTGGCATCTGGCACAGCTCCGATTCCGAACTCGATTCCTCTCAAAGTGCCGAGCTATTTCATCATCATGTCCAAGCGGCTCGATTAGCTGGCTGCTTCTGAAAATATCAATATAGAATTGCGCGGGTCGTAAACTCTGGTCATCGAAAGCGGCCCGAGTCGAGGAATTTCATGAAAATCGTGATCACCGTCGTGATAATTCTAATTCTCGCTTGCAGTGCGACTGGACAGACTTCGCAGGCATCCGCAAAATCCGAAAAGACTCTCACCGCGAACGAGGCGATCGAGCAGATCAAGGCGCATGTCGGCGTTCCCTGGCAGGAGCCGACGGTGGATACGTTCAAGGCCGGCGATCCGCAAACTCGGGTGAAGGGCATCGCGGTAACCATGATGGCGACGCTCGACGTTTTGCAGCGCGCGGCGGCGAACGGGCAGAACCTGATCATCACGCACGAACCGACGTTTTACGATCACCTGGACAATCCTGCGCAGCTGCCACAGGGCGAAGACGACGCGGTGCTGAAGCAGAAGCGCGAATTCATCGCGGAACACCATTTGGTTATTTGGCGATTTCACGATTACTGGCACCGGCGCAAACCGGACGGAATCGAAGAGGGAAACGTGCACGCACTGGGCTGGGAAAAATATCAGGACCCCGCGAATCAGTATTTGTTCACGATTCCGGAAAGCACGGTGGCGAAATTGGCGGAGGAATTGCGCGCTAAACTACACGCCGCGGTGCCGCGTATTGCTGGTGATCGCGAAATGAAGGTCACGCGCGTGGCGTTCAGTCCCGGGTCGGCGGGATTTCGCCGCGAAACCGGCGCGTTGGAAATGCCTGACGTGCAAGTGCTGATCGCGGGTGAAACGCACGAATGGGAAACGGTCGAATATGTAACGGACGCGCACACTGAGGGCCGCGCGAAAGCTTTGATATTGCTTGGCCATATTGGGTCTGAGCAGGCAGGCATGGAGGAATGTGCGCGTTGGCTGCGGGCTTTCGTCACAAATGTTCCGATCGAATTCGTGCCGACGGCCGACATGTGGGCGCCGCCGGCGAATTCAAAACCTGCGCGATGAAACGGCAACGCCCTCCGGCTCAGTGAGCCGGAGCACGCCTCGAACCGAGGCTTAACGGGCCTGTTCCGATTTGCGTGAAAGACAGCGCTGAACCCAGCATGGAGAAATTTTTCAGGAACATGGTTCATCTGAATCTGCTGCATCATGGGATCTTTCACGGCCCAGAAATTGTGCATGGCGAAAGCCACCGGCAGCCATGATACCCGAAGAACTTAAGATGGGCCCAAGCAAAGCTTGGCGGTGTCAGCCAGAGGGTCAGACCGCAACGGCATCCGCGATCTTTTGCATTGCGGCCGCTCTTGCCGCCGGCGCCAATTCGGATTTGCTTTGATTTTCCGCGTGTATGAAAGTGACATCGGTCAAGCCAATAAACGCGAGGATGTGGCGCAAATACGGTTCCTGAAAATCGAACCGGGCAGTCGGCGTACCCGGCTCGTACGCTCCGCCACGCGAAGTGAACACGTACACTTTCTTGCCAGATAGAAGTCCCTTCGGCCCGGATTCTCCATAAGAAAAGGTCTTGCCGAAGCGCACAACCTGGTCCAGCCAGGCTTTGAGCCGCGCGGAGATCGTGAAGTTATGCATGGGGTCGCCAATCACGATGACGTCGGCCGCGTGGAGTTCCTCGATCAATTTGTCCGAGTACTGCAGCGCGGAACGGTGTGCAGTCGTGTGCTGAGCGGGATTTGAAAACGCTCCCGCAATCCAGTCGTCCGTAATCAGGCCGAGCGGAGAATTCGCCAAGTCGCGGTGAATGACTTGGCCGCCGGGCACTTGCTGTTTCCAGTTTTCGGCGAAGTGCGAAGTGAGCTGGCGCGAGACTGAATCTTGCCTGGGGCTGGCGTCAATCCGTAAGAGTTTCATGATTTTCTCCATCTCTTGTCCGTGGTGCGGGCTTGCCTTTGTGAGATGAGGCGGGTAAGTAGGCCGTTATAATAAATAACTACTATCAGTAAAGAATTCGATACGTTATAGTGTGTTAGTTACTCTAGAATAACCGAGTGGTTCGCGAAGATGGTGCATCCAAACAAGATGAAAAAACCAGTGCCACCTGGCTGTCCTGAGACGCCCATTCCGTGCGCGACCGGGGGTCTATTGGCCATTTTGACGCGGCCATGGACCATGCATATCCTTTGGGTGCTTGGACATGACGGTCCGACACGGTTCGGAGTGTTGCGGAGGAAAACAACCGGAATATCCTCGCGGGTCCTGGCGGAGCGGCTCCGCATGTTGGAAGCGCGCGGCTTTGTATACCGCAAGTACGAAGCGACGATTCCGCCGGCAGTTACCTATGGCCTAACAAGCCGAATGGACCAGATGCGGCCGGTATTGGAGCAACTCGATCGGCTGGCCGGGATTTGGTACGAAGAAGACCGCCGCGCCGGGCGTTTGCCTGCCGAAGCGGAAGTGCCAGCGGAAGATTGAGCCGCGTATTGGAATCGTAGGTGTCTCGCGAGGCGCCGCCGCAGTAATCGCAAGAACACAAGCGAAGGCGTTCTCAACAACTGTTTGCGGAATTAGCGCATCCAGTCCGATTAGAATCGGGGTGGGTCCCAGCCATGTTGACGCGTCGTGTTGTGTGTCTGTTTTTCTTCGCAGCCGCTGCCGTTGCGGCGGCGGGTGCTCCGTGGGATAAAGCCCCGGAGCAGTGGACACTCGCCGACGTCTTTCGCATTCTGCAGAACTCCCCGTGGAGTCCCTCGAAATTTTCTCTGGAATCCAATTACGCTCAGCGCACCACCAACTCGCAATCCGGCGTAGTGGATGATTCGAAGGTGAATGGGCGAAACACGGCGGTCATCCCTGGGGTAACGTTGACGCGCGGTCATCCGCTCCCTGCGGTTACGGTGCTGTGGTGGTCCTCCAAAACAATTCGTCTCGCGGAAGCGAAAAGAGTCGAAGCTCGCGCCGGCGCAAGGGGCGCCGTTGCGAAGGCGGATCGCCATCCGCTGCCGGATTATGTATTGACTATCGAAGGTGATGAGCCGTTGAGGATTCTGCGCGACGCGCGAGAGGACTTGCACGACACGGTTTTTCTGGAACTGGAGAACGGCGGCGTACTCGATCTGGCCTCCGTGAAATATGTAGAAGACGGCGACACCGACGTGGTGCGCACCGAAATGCATTTTGCACGGATGTTGAATGGCGAGCCGGCCATCGATCCCGAATCCGCAAAAGTAATTTTCCATTGCCGCGCCAACGCGAAAAAAGAAATGCAAAATCGCGAAAATGCGCTGTCGTTTCGTGTGGAATTCAGTCCTCGCCTGATGAAAGCGCGCGGCCAGCCGGATTTGTAGGTTGCCTCAACTTCGCATCATTTGTGCTTGTGTTCGCGGCCCGGTATGTTGGTAGACGCGACGCAAGCTGATGGCAAAATTCGAAAGACATATTTTCATCTGCATGAATCAGCGCGAAGCGGGTCACCCGCGCGGCTGCTGTGATCCCACCGGACAGGGCGAATTGCAACGGCTATTCAAGACCAAGCTGGCGCAGCGCGGATTGAAACTGGTGCGCGCGAACAAGTCCGGATGCCTGGATCAGTGTGAACTCGGACCGACAGTGGCTGTTTATCCCGACAGCATTTTTTACGGTGGAGTTCGGCCGGAGGACGTGGAGGAAATTATCGAATCGCACATTGTCAACGGTCATCCGGTCGAGCGGCTGCGCATCCCCGACGAGATTCTGAATACCACGCACCAGAACAAAGGCGATTCCTCTGAATTCGCTACTCGAAAAATCCCCACTTGCGCGAATCCGCCGCTCGCGAAATAATCCTCAGCCGGCGATGACGAAATCTTGGACATCGAGAAAGCTGAATTCATGACCACTGCACCGCTGCCTCCTGCCATGCCGGTCCCGACTCAGGACGAACGGACCATGGCGCTGCTGGTCAACGTGCTGGCGATTTTCTCCAGTTTTCTTGCGCCGCTGATTTTTTATCTGGTGAAGAAGGATTCGCGGTTCGTCTCGTTTTATTCACTGCAGGTGCTGATCTGGCATTCCGCATACGCGCTGATTTTCTTGGTGGGCATGATCATTGCGTTCATTTTCATGTTTTCTACGATCGTCACCCAGCCGCACAATGCTCCGGGTCAGGCGCCTCCGTTGGCCTTTTTCGGCGTATTCGGGTTGGTCTGGCTTTGGGGAATGGGCGGATAGGTCTTGAACCTCGTTCTCGGGATTATTTACGCGATCAAGGCGAATCAGGGGGAATGGGCACGTTTCCCTGTGATTGGAGATTTTGTGTTGCGTAAAATTTTGCCTGATCAACCTATTTCCTAAAGTATCTGAGGAGCCTATGAAACGAACCATTTGCGCCAGTGTGTTGTTGCTAGGTGTAGCAGTGGGATTGCCGTGGCTGCACTCGACCTCCAGCGACGAACCAGTGCTCTCAGGTTTCTCGGCGGAATCTTCGCATGCGGAGCGCCAGTGGGAGGAAAAATTCAAAGCTATACCGAGTTCGCAACTAATGCGTGATTACATGCAGCGGCTTTCCGCGCGTCCGCACAACGTAGGAACGCCATACGACAAGGACAACGCCGAATGGCTGGCGGCGAAATTCAAAGAGTTCGGGCTGGACACACACATTGAAACATTTGACATTTTGTATCCGACGCCAAAAGAACGCGCCGTCGAACTAGTTGAGGGCGGCCCGAAGTTCGTCGCGAAACTACAGGAACCCCCAGTCGCGGGTGATCCGACGTCAAGTCAGCAGAGCGAACAATTGCCGACGTATCACGCCTATTCGCTTGATGGTGACGTGACGGCGCCGCTCGTTTTTGTTAATTACGGCATTCCGGAAGATTATGAACAGCTCGATCGCCTGGGCGTCTCGGTAAAAGGCGCGATTGTGATTGCCAAGTACGGTCATTCCTGGCGCGGGATCAAGCCGAAGGTTGCGGCGGAGCACGGCGCAGTGGGCTGCCTGATTTACTCCGATCCCAATGAAGATGGATTTAAGCAAGGCGAAACTTTTCCGGCCGGCGCGTGGCGTCCGCGCGACGGCGTGCAACGCGGCAGCGTGGCCGATGATCCAATCTATCCGGGTGATCCGCTGACACCGGGCGTCGGCGCAACGAAGAATGCGAAGCGCCTCGATCTGAAAGATGTTCCGGTCATCACGAAAATTCCAGTGTTGCCGATTTCCTATGGCGATGCCGAACCTCTGCTGGCGGCGATCACCGGAGCCGTTGCCCCTCGCGCGTGGCGTGGCGGCCTTGGCATCACCTATCACATCGGGCCAGGACCGGCGAAAGTCCACTTGAAAGTGATATCAAACTGGGGTCTGAAAACCATCTACGACGTGATCGGAAAAATTCCCGGAACAACGAGTGCGGATCAATGGATTATCCGCGGCAATCATCACGACGCCTGGGTGAATGGCGCGGAAGATCCCATTTCCGGTCTGATCGCAGTGATGGAAGAGGCTCGCGCCATGGGCGAACTGGTCAAAGCGGGCTGGAAGCCCAAGCGCACCATTATTTTCTGCGCGTGGGATGCGGAAGAACCGGGCCTGATTGGCTCAACGGAATTTGCCGAAGAACATGCTGACGAATTGAAGGCACACGCGGTGGTTTACATCAATTCCGATGTGAACGCGCGCGGATACTTCGGCGCGGAAGGCTCGCATACGCTGGAAAAATTTATCAACGACGTTGCACGCGATATTCAGGATCCGGAAACGAAACTTTCCGTATGGAAGCGCGCGCAATTGCGGCAAATCGGCCGGCCGGATGATATTTCCGAGCGTCAAGAAGCGCGTGCCCGAAGCGATTTGCGCATCGGCGCTCTTGGCTCAGGCTCGGATTACGGGTCGTTTCTTCAGCATGACGGAATTGCCGCTCTGAATCTCGGTTTTGGAGGCGAGGACGGCGGCGGAATCTACCATTCGATTTACGATGATTTCTACTGGTTCACGCACTTCAGCGATACAGATTTTGTATACGGGCGCGCTCTCGCGCAGACCGCGGGAACCGCGGTCATGCGTATGGCCGACGCGGATTTATTGCCGCTCGAATTCAACAATTTCTCAGACACTATGCAGTCTTATGTCAAGGAACTTAAAACGCTGGCGCAAAAATCGCGCGATGAAATCGTCGAACGCAATCACGAACTGGAAGAAGGCGTATTCGTCGCGATGACCGATCCGCGTGTGAAGTCCGTTCCACCACCCAAGGAAACCGTCCCGCCATTCCTGAATTTTGCGCCGCTTGATAATGCGACCGATGCGCTGGCGCACGCCAGCGCGGAATATCACAAGGTTCTGGAACGCGCAGCGGCCAATGGCGGAGCGGCCATTGGCAAAGCGTCACTGGCAGAAATTAACCAGGCATTGATGGAAAGCGAGCACAAGCTCACGCTTGAGCAAGGACTGCCGGGCCGCCCGTGGTTCAAACATTTTGTGGATGCTCCTGGACGGTACACAGGATACGAAGCGAAAACACTTCCCGTCGTGCGCGAAGCGATCGAGCAAAAACAGTGGAAAGAAACTGAGGCGGGAATCGCAATCACGGCGCGGGTACTGGAAACGGAAGCCGTGCACATTCTTTCCGTCGCGCAAAAATTGGACGCCGCAGTCCGCTGATTGTTATGAAGTAAAAGAGGCCGATATTCCTCTCTACAATCTTGCCATCGTTGGTTTTGGAAACGTCGGCCGCGCTCTTCTCCGCCTCCTGGTTGCAAAGGAAACGGAAATGCGCCGGCGGTACGACGTGCGCTGGCGGATCACCGGCGTGGCCACGCGCCGAACGGGCTGGGTCGTCGATCCCGACGGACTAAATCCTATCGCGCTGTTAAACGGGCATTGGCCTGCGGCCCGCGCGTCGTCAGCGGCTCCGCAAAATGTTTCCGAATGGCTGGAGCAGTCGCGTGCCGATGTTTTTTTCGAGAGCAGCTCGTTGAATCCGCAGAGCGGGCAGCCGGCCACCGATCACCTTAAGGCGGCGCTGAATCACGGCGCGCACGCGATTTCCGCGAACAAAGGCCCGGTGGTTCACGCCTACCAAGAGCTGATGACGCTGGCGCGCGAACGCGGCAAAAAAGTTCTTTGCGAATCGACGGTCATGGACGGAGTCCCGATTTTTTCGATGTTTCCTTCTGGACTGCCGGCAACCGAGTTGCGCGGATTTTCCGGCGTGCTGAATTCAACCAGCAATGTTGTGCTTACGGAAGTGGAGAAAGGATTGTCGTTCGACGAAGCAATCCGTCGCGCGCAGGCACTCGGCATCGCGGAAACCGATCCTTCGAACGATCTGGATGGCTGGGACTCGGCGGTGAAAGTGGTTGCGCTCGCGATTATCCTGATGGGATTACCGGTAAAGCTGGAACAGGTGAAGCGCACCGGAATTCGCGAATTGAGCGAAGAAAAGATCCGCAGCGTGCGCGCAGCGGGCATGCGCTACAAGTTGGTTTGCCGCGCGGAGCGCCGTGGCGCTGGAGTGGATTGCCAGGTGCGTCCGGAACTTTTGCTGGCGGGTGATCCACTGGCAAATCTCGAAGGAACAAGCTCGGCAATTCATTTCGATCTGGACGTGTTCGGGTTGTCGCTGGTGGAGCACAATCCCGGAATCGATGCCACCGCCTACGGTTTGCTCGCAGATTTCCTGCGCGCGGTTCGCCCGGCAGTTTAGTTTCCGCTGGTGCGGAAATTCATGGCGTACGCCGGAGTCGCCAGCGACGCGTCGCAACGTTCATCGCGAACCGGAGCTTCGGCCACCAGCCGCAGCGGCACGATGCCCGCCCACACCTGCAACCCGTAGTCTTCGGCATCATCTTCCACGCCGCCAACGCGAACCTTGGCGGAAACCTCTGTCAGCGGCAGGCGCAGAATACTTGTCGCCTTCAATTCTTTTTCATTGGGTTGCCGCGCGTCATTCCAGCGTCCGGGCAGGATTTTTTCCGTAAACGCACGCAGTGCCGCCAACTTGTCGCCAGGTTGCTCCACGACTGCGGCAGTGCCCAGCGCCACCACCGACCGATAATTCATCGAGTGATTGAAAACGGAGCGAGCCAGAACCAGTCCGTCCGTCAATGTTACGGTGACGCAAACATTCAGGCCGGCGCTCACTCCCCGCAACATGCGGCTCGCCGCGGACCCGTGAAAATAAATCGTATCGTTCACTCGAGCGTACATGGTGGGAATCACAAAAGTTTGTCCATCCAACGTAAAGCCGACATGACAGACAAAACCTTCGTCCAATATTTTATGGATGATTTCACGATCGTAGACTGCGCGCTGTGGTTCGCGTACCACGCGCGTCCGGTCTGAGGCGACAACATTTTCTGGCATGGTCTTCCTGGATAAATCGTGGCGCGGAGCGAATCCTGTAGGGACTGCTTATTTGATTTTTAGCCGGCGCCAACGCGGCATGTGTGAATTGATGAATGTCATGCTAACACGCTGTCGAGTTTTCCCGTTCCTTGGAGTGTGAGAAACTAACGGCTCACATTTGGTCCGGGGAGCCGTATGAGCACACCTGCAGTGCACGAAGCGATTAGCAAAACATTCGACGTCGCCTGGGTCCGCGAACAATTTCCATCGCTGCAACTAAAAGTGAACGGCCAGCAGGCCGCGTTTCTCGACGGTCCCGCGGGAACGCAGGTGCCGCGGCAGGTGATGGACGCGGTGCAGAAATATTTTCTCGACGCGAACGCGAACACCTACGGAGCGTTTCTCACCAGCCGCCGCACCAATGAAATGATTGCCAATACGCGCGCGGCGATGGCTGATCTGTTCAACTGTGCGCCGGAAGAAGTGGTCTTCGGACAGAACATGACCACCATCACCCTGGGACTAGCGCGTGCAATTGGCCGCGAACTCAAACCTGGCGACGAAATTCTGCTCACCATTCTCGATCACGATGCAAATTATTCGCCCTGGAAGGCATTGGAAGAAAAAGGCGTCGTGATTCGCACCGTGGATATTCGCAAATCGGATTGCACGGTCGATCTGGACGACTTGAAAAGCAAGCGCAACGCAAAAACTAAACTGGTCGCAGTGGGCTACGCGTCCAACATCGTTGGCACGATTAATCCTATAGCGGAGATTACGAAGCTGGCGCACGCAGCCGGAGCGATGATTTATGTGGATGCGGTGCACTACGCGCCCCATGGCCCGATTGACGTAAAGGCGCTCGATTGCGATTTTCTGGTGTGCTCGCCCTACAAGTTTTTCGGTCCGCATATGGGGACTCTTTACGGAAAGAAAGAACATCTCGAACGGTTCAAGCCATACAAAGTTCGTCCGGCGACGGATTCGGTGCCTGAATGCTGGGAGACCGGAACGCAAGTGCAGGAGTTGATCGCGGGTATTTACGCGGCTGTTGAATATATCGCTGAACTTGGCCGGCGCTGTGATCCATCCGCGAAAACCCGCCGCGAGGCGCTGCTCGCAGCTTACCGTTCGACCGTCGCATACGAACGCGCCCTGATAACAAAACTAATTGCCGGCTTGCTGGCAATTCCTGGGTTGCAATTTTGGGGCATCACCGATCCCGAGCGTTTCAGCGAACGCTGCTCGACGGTTTCGTTCCGTCTTTTGAAAGGCACGCCGACCGACGCCGCAACATTCCTGGGCGACCGCGG
>Ga0137403_10003090_pt1 | contig 20070 bp, 20 predicted proteins | sample CZOMad2_1_16fung_FD_122057 | JGI IMG/M metagenome (GOLD analysis project Ga0137403, IMG submission 122057) | Vadose zone soil fungal communities from Angelo Coast Range Reserve, California, USA - CZOMad2_1_16fungal (Hybrid Assembly) | ecosystem: Environmental > Terrestrial > Soil > Vadose zone...
CGGGTTCGAGCCGGGCACGATGCGCAGCACGACCTGCTCGTAGCCGTCGAGCACTGCGATGTAACCGGTATGTCCGGTGCGCGCGCAGACCTCGCGCAGCTCGCGCTCGGCCATGCCGATCAGATCGTCATGGGCCCGATGCAGGCGCCCAAGCTCGAAGGTCAAAAGGCCTGGCCGGTAGCGGCGGGTATGGGGGTCCTGCTCCAGCAGTCCGCAATCCCGCAAGGAGCGCAACAGCCGCGAGGTCGAGCTCTTCGGCTTGCCGGTGAGTACCATCACATCCGCGAACGACAGGTCGGGCCGAGCCGCAGAAAAGCAGCGCAGGATCTCGATCGCGTTGGTCAGGGCGCTCATAGGCGGATGTCCGAAGTTCCGTAAAACGGAACCTTGTCCCAAATTCTAGTCCCACCGCAAAGGCGATCAAGCCGAAATATCCGGCAAGCCTGGCGTCGGATTACGCAGTGGAGCTGCGATGGGTGAGGTGTCTTTGGCGGCCATGAAGGATCGCGACGACGATCGGTCCTGAAATCATCGCGCATCGGGCGAAGGATTTGCGCGCAAAAAAGCACGCACGGGCCGCGTCAGGGCAGGCCGCCTAAGCGGTTGCCGAATTGGAAGGCCCCGCTGAGGGGGCCAGCGCAAAGCGGTCGCAGATCCTTGTGTCAGGAGTTCAGAGGCTCCAGCCTGCCGCGTTCGGCACGCTTTGCCGGCGCCGGACGCACGCGATCCATTGCGGGACGGCCGGCGTTCGCGGCCGGCTGCTGCATCTCGAGATATGGCAAACGAAAGCGCACGCCGTGCAGCGTCACGGTGAGCGGGATGGCGCGGAAATCGTCGTTGAAGGCGCGGATCCGCCGGGCCAGCTCAGTCGGGTCGATGTTGGCCGGAATCTCGCACAGCTTCTCATACATCTGCCGCGTGCTTTTGGTGCCGTTCCAGGCGATCGGCAGCGTCGGCAGCGGCCCGGTCTCGCAGGCGATGACGCGCGACAGGCGCCAGAACAGATAGGCGAGGCGCACGAACGCGATCTGTTCGAGTTCGCGGACACTCACATTGTCGGGAATGATGAAGGATTCGGTGCCGAGGATCGGGCCGGAATCGACCCGCCTGGTCATCACATGGGCCGTGGCGCCGAACGTCCGCGCGCCGTCATAGAGCGCAAAATGCGCCGGCGCCCAGCCGGGATAGTCCGGCGGGCCGGGGTGGAAATTATACGCGCCGTATCCGAGGGCCGCCAATATGGAGCGCGGAACGATGACGCCGCTGGTGAAGGCGACCAGCCGGGCCTCACGCAGCAGCTCCGGTTCGATTGCGGTCAGTTCGTGACGCGTCAGCACGCATCGGAACGACAGTGCCGGATTGTGTTCTCTCAGCAGCCTGGTGAGTGCGAGCTCTTGGCCTGCGGTGCCGATCAGAAGGATGATGGTCTTCATGTGGGGTTGGTTCTCTTGGTCTTGCAGGTTCAGCCGCCGCGGTCGGTGATGACGCGGACGTCGCCTGCTGTGTGAGTTCGTGCGAATGCGCGGAACAGATCGCCGGATAACTCTTGCCAAGGCGCGATCTCGATGACGCGATTGTTGGCCCTGCGTGCCGCTTCCTTTGTGGCGCGAACGTCCTCCTTCCAGGAGCACAGCGAGAGTTCGAGGCGGCCGAAGCCGCCGCAATCGGCGGCGAAGGCACCGGTGATGGCCTCGATGCTCGCAGCGATAGCCCGCGCGCTGCCCGCTTCGATATCGCGCAGGATGACAGTGACGCCGTTGTCCGATGCGACCGGCGAATTGACGACGAGCAGGCAGTCGCGCGCGCCGGTGCGGCCGGCGCGGCGCGCCCGACGCGCCACGTCGGAGAAGTCGGGATCGGGTCCGAGATCAAAGGCGGCTGTCGGAAGATTGTGCACGATCGTTGCGGGCGCGAAAGCGTCGACGTCCCCGGCCGGGGCATGGTAGGCGCGCGGCAGCCACACGGTGTCGAGCGGCATCTGCGAGGACGTCAGGCTCCAGGCCTGATCGAGCAGGTAGCCGTCCCAGACCGATGGATAGGTGGCCGCCAAAGCCTGCCAAGCGCGCAGCAGCGTTTCGGCAATATCGGAACGGCCGAAATAGATGGTCCGCGCGGACATTTCCCAGCGATTCCATCTGTGAGCTGCAAAATCGCAGCCGAGGCGCGCCGGCAGGAGCGGGGGCTCATGCAGCACCGCGTCGGCCTCCACGAACAGCAGCGGTCCGCCGTGCCGGTCCCACATGCGGGCGAGGAAATCGGCCTTCTCGAATCCGAACATGCGGTCGTCGAATACGGTATCGATCGGCTCGATGTCGAAGTCGAGCTCAAGGCGCGCCAGCGACTGCTTCAGGCGGAGGGCGTGGTCTTCGCCGAGGCCGGCAGGATAGCAGGACACGACGCGCGGCATTCCGACCGCGGTCTTGTCCGGTTTCGGCATCGGCCATCGCAGGCCGCCCCACCATAATTCATGGGGGTAGTCGATGCCGCACGCGCCGATGGTGCCGAAATCGGTCAGCTTGGATTTGAGGAAGTCGAAACCTGGGTTTTCGCCGAACGGAATCGCAACGACGGAGTCTGCGTGCAGCGCACGGCACAGCAACTCGGCGCCGGCCCCGTTGGGAGGATCGAGCACGATGACGAAGCCGTTGTCTGCTGTCGGATGAGCGCCGTTTTCCCAAAGTGTCGGCGCACCGAACCGCTTTGCAAGCCAGGTCAGCCGGCGCAGTTGCGGCCGGCCGAGCCGAACGCCGTTCGGCCGCAACAGGCTCTCGATATCCGTGTCGGCGTCATCGGCCTGTTCCACGCTGCTCCGCCTCATGCGCCGGTCATCCCGTTCGGTTCTACGCACGACGCCGTCAGATCAGGCGCACGGAATTCGCGGTGGTCGTTGGGCTGGTCTGGAGCCGCGCAGGTCCGCCGTGGCACGGCGGTTCAGCGGGCATTGCCGCTTGCGGTCGCAAGGATGCGGTCATGGCTGAGCGAGGTCAGCGCCCCATTTTGCTCGATGCCGGCATGGACCAGACTGGCCCCGGAGATGCGCTTCGCGTCTCTGCGCATATTGTCGAACGAGCTCTCCGGCGCATGCGGGGTCCGTTTCGGTAACGCAGCGAAAGTTCGAAAGTTCTTTCAAGCACGCCGTTGGCGCCGTGCATGCACGTACCAAAACCGTGTCGAAAACGTCGAGCGAAAACGCAGAAACACTTTGCGTCCGACGCGCTGCGTCGGCCGTTGCGATCGTCATCCCTGAATTCCCCGCCGCTCCGTATGCAATCAACGTACTCGCGCGCGAAATCAGGCGCACAATCGTAAAAAAATTAAGGAAGCGATTCAAAATCAGATGCGCCGCGACTGACAGACTCAAAAAATGCGATACCTTCGCGTCGATGATTCGGAAAAAATTGCCGCGTGCAAAATCGTCGCACGCGAGTTTTTTAAAAAATGCAACCGATCATCCGCGCGCTCCGCGCGTGCGTGATCTCGATCTGCGTTAGTGCGCGTAGCAGCAGAGTTTTCCCGCTGCGAGAGTCTGTTTCCGAAATGAATGTTCTTTCGATGTCGAGCGATTGTCCCAGCCTTCGTCCAAGTTCGCGCCTGCGGCACGACCGGCATTTCTTGCCGGGCGACCGGCAAAAGTTTCCACCTAAGCTGTTGAAAAACAACAAAAATACTCCGCCTGAATTGTTCGGCCATAGCGTTCAAGTTCGGAAGCCGTTTGCGATGTGCACATTCGGCACTGCGGGTTGGAGATTGGGAATGAGCTACGCGCTTGATGTCAGGGCTCCCGCCGAACGTGAGCAGGACAAGGCGGCCGCCGCGCCTGAGGACGCTGCGGTAGTGCCGTGGAGCGAATCGGCGGCGACCGTGCCGGACAGCGCACCGATTGCAGACGGCATCGTCTTCGACGAAGACAAGGAGCTATTAGATCGTCTCGCGACTAGCGACGAGGCGGCTTTTCGTCTCCTGGTTGCGCGGCACATCGACCGAGCCTATGCGATCGCATTGCGGATCATCGGCAACGCGGCCGACGCCGAGGATGTGGTGCAGGACACCATGCTCAAGGTCTGGACCCATCGCGGTCAATGGCAGCACGGCCGCGCCAAGTTCTCGACGTGGCTCTATCGCGTCGTCTCCAACCGCTGCATCGACCTGCGGCGCAAGCCGCGCACCGAGAATGTCGACGCCGTGCCCGAAGTCGCCGACAAGCAGCCGGATGCAAGTTCGGTCATCGAGCGCAACGAGGTCACCGATCTCCTTGAAGCGGCGATGCTGCGCCTGCCCGAACAGCAGCGCGTCGCGGTGATCCTGTCCTATCATGAGAGCATGAGCAACGGCGAGATCGCCGAGGTCATGGACACAACAGTGTCCGCCGTCGAGTCGCTGTTGAAGCGGGGCCGCCAGCAGCTGCGCGAATTGCTGCGCAGGCACGAACGCGACATCCGCGGTGCGTTCACCGATTCCTAACCATAAATTCTCCTGCCCGCAAAATTTGTCGCCTGATCGCGGCCCGCCGTTTCGTTTGATCGGGCAGACGGGGCTGATACGCACCGTCGTCAGTCCCTACCAAGATGCGGCATGTCTTGCTCATCATCACTTGCCCATCATCATCAGGAGTATCCAGCATGCCCGCAATTACCACGAACATCGCGGCCAACTCGGCGGTCCGCTACCTCAACATCAACTCGAACCAGGAAACCAGCGCGCTGTCGAAGCTGTCGAGCGGTTCGCGCATCACCTCGGCTTCCGACGACGCCGCCGGCCTCGCGATTTCGACCCGCATTTCGTCCGACGTCACCGCGCTGCAGCAGGCCGCGACCAACGCCGCGCAGGCGAATGCGATCCTGCAGACCGCCGACGGCGGCGCTTCCAACATCAGCGACATCCTGGCCCGCATGAAGTCGCTGGCCTCCGAATCCGCCTCCGGCACCACGGTCGATAGCAGCCGTGCCTACATCAACTCGGAATTCACGCAGCTCACCAGCGAAATCGACTCGATCGCCAGCGGCACGCGCTATAGCGGTCAGACCTTGCTCGATAACACCAGCCCCTTCAAGGGCACGGGCGTTTCGGTTCTGGTCGGTTCCGGTGCTACCGACACCATCTCCATCGCGCTGTCGGACCTGAGGTCGGCGACGCTGTTCGGCGCCGCGGCGCCGACGGTCGACACCCAGACCAACGCCACCGCGGCGCTGACCGCGCTCGACACCGCGATCAACACAGTGTCGGGCGCTCGTGCCTCAATCGGTGCTCTGGAGTCGCGGTTCAACTTCAGCGCCGACTCGATCCAGACCCAGACCCAGAACCTGCAGGCCGCCAATTCGGCGATCAGGGACGTCGACGTCGCCGCCGAGCAGGCGATGCTGTCTTCGGCGGAAGTGAAGACCCAGGCCGCGGTGTCGGCCGAAACCGCGGCGAACCAGATGCCGCAGTACCTGCTCAAGCTCTTGGGTTAACTCTTGGGTTAACTCTTGGGTTAACTCTTGCGTTAACTCTTGCGCTAACTCTTGGGCCAACTCTTGGGCTAACGAACGACCTACCGGGCCGGCATGACGCCGGCCCGGTCCCTCCTGTGACGGATCCGCATTCATGACAGTGAGCAGCGCCACGAGTGGCACGAATACGCCAACATCGTCGAATTCCGGAGCGTCGGTGACGACCTCCGGGACGAGCACCTCGACAGGCATCGACTGGAATTTGCTGATCCAAGCCGCGGTGAACGCCAAATTGGCGAAAGCCACGGCCGTTTCCACCAAGATCACCGCCAACCAGGCGAAGATCACCGCGTATCAGAAGCTGCAGACCGACCTCAGCAAGTTGTCGTCGGACCTCGCCTCGCTCAGCACCTCGATCATCAATCCGTTCGCCACCAACGCCTTCGCCGCGCGCTCGGCCACCATCGGCGCGACCGGAAACGTCAACGCCGGCTCGGCGCTGTCGATGACCGTCGAAAACGGCGCGGCTACCGGCGACCACACGCTGCAGATCAGCCAGATTGCCACCGCGCAGAAGGTGGCGGGGGCGACACAGTCCAGCCAGACCACGCCGCTTGGCTTTTCCGGCACGTTCTCGCTTGGCCTTGCCGGCGGCGGCTCCGCGAGCATCACTGTCACGAGCGGCATGAGCCTGCGGGACGTCGCCGATGCCATCAACGCCCAGAGCTCGACCAGCAATGTCGGGGCCTCGATCGTGCAGGTGTCGAGCGGCTCCTACGAGCTGGTGCTGACCGGCACTCAGGATGCGGCCGATATCAGCTATTCCTCGACGTCGGGTGACGACATCCTCAACAAGCTCGGTGTCACCGATAGCACCGCGGCGTTTTCCAACGTGCTGCAGACGGCGCAGGAGGCCAAATTCACCCTCGACGGCATCGCGCTGACCCGCAACAGCAACGAGATCACGGATGTGCTGAGCGGCATCACGTTCGATCTCCTACAGCCGACGCCGAGCGGCGCCTCGCTGAACATCAGCGTCGGCCCCGATACCGACCAGATCACGAACGCGCTGCAGACCTTCGTGACGGACTACAACGCGTTCCGCGACGACGTGATCGCGCAGCAGACCACCAATCCGGACGGAACGGCGTCGTCGAACTCGGTCCTGTTCGGCGACGGCACTATGCGCCAGATCATGACGCAGATCGAGCAGGTGCTGGGCACGTCGGTGAACGGCTTCACGATGAGCGATATCGGACTGTCCTTCAACGCGCAAAACGAGCTGGTACTCAATTCGGGTACGCTGTCCACCGCGCTTAGCACGAATCTGAGCGGCGTGACCGCGTTGCTGTCGGCGCAGACCAAGACGTCGTCGAGCCAGCTCGGCGTCGTCAATACCGGGACTTCGCCGGAGTCTTTCACCCTCGACGTGACGGTGGACGCCTCCGGCAACCTCACCGGCGCGTCCGTCGGCGGCGACAGTTCGCTGTTCACGATCAGCGGCAACAGCATCATCGGCAAATCCGGGACCATCTATGCCGGCATGGCCTTCACCTATACCGGCTCGACAGCGCAATCGATTACGGTGACCTCGACCTCCGGGCTTGCGACGCAGATTGCCCAGATTGCCAAAGAAGCTTCGGCAAACTCCGGTTCATTGCAGACGCAGATCGACAGCCTGCAGACGCAGGACAGCACGATGCAGCAGAAGGTCAACGACATCAATAACGCGGCGGCGGCGTTCCAGAACCAGCTTGAAATGCAATACGCCAAGTACCAGGCCGCCATCCAGAGCGCCGACAACACGCTGAACTATCTCACGGCAATTCTCAACGCGAAGAGTAGATGATGACACAAAGTTCGGCGGCTTATCGTGCCAACCAGGCCTATCGCGGCGCTGCCGTGACGGTGCCTCCGCTCAGGGCCGTGATCATGCTGCTCAACGGCGCGATCACCTTCCTGCAGAAATCGTTGCAGGACCAACAGGCAAAGCGGTTCGAGGAGGGCTTCGAACATCTGACGCGGGCAACCGCGATCCTGCGCGGACTCAGCCATCATCTCGACTCCACCCGTGGCAGCGCGGTGGCGGACGAGCTCTATCAGGCCTACAACTTGCTGATCCTGGCTTGCCTGCGCTCCTACGGCCGGCCTCAGGCGCCGGAGAATTTCCGGCGCATCATCGCGAGCCTTGTGGAACTGCGCGAGGCTTGGGAGTTCGTCGATGCGGCCGCCGCCAAGAGCGCCAAGGCGCAGACGGCCAAGGCTCAGACGGCCAAGGCTCAGACGACAACGGCCGGTTCCAGCGAATCGCTTGCCAGGCGCTGAGCGGCTGCGAGGGCGGCGAATCGTCTCGTGCGTCGTTTTGCGGCGCGACAATGCGTCAAAAGTCGCTGCCGGATCGGTAGGAACCTCTCGTCAGCGGTAGCTGGCTGCGGTCCAACGTCGCGCAAGCTGAAATCGATTCCGCCTTGCTTGCGAATGCTTTATGACAGTCCTGGGGACGCTGGATCGGGCGGACGATGGACGTCAGCGAATTCGAAGATCTGATCGACAGGCTCGGGGAGGACATGTCGTGCTGGCCTGACGGTCAGCGCGTGGCCGCCGAAGAGCTGCTCGCATCGTCGTGCGACGCGCAAGCGCTGCTCGAGGAGGCGCGGACGCTTCGTCAGGCGCTCGCCCGACCGCCGGCCCGCGCTCCGGCCGGGCTCGTCGATCGCATTGTCACTGCAGCCTCGAAGTTGAACGCGGAAGCGCCGCGCGCCGAAGACGAGACGGCTTCCGATCCCGCGGGCGTCACGCATTCCACCTAAGTTTTGACGACCAAGCCTTGACGACCAAGTCTTGACGACCAAGTCTTGACGACCAAGCCTTGCTGGCCAAGGTCTTGCTCGCCAAGTCCTGTCGTTCGAGTCCTGTCGTTCGAGTCCTGTCATTCAGGTCCTGTCATTCAAGTCTTGCCGTTTAGGTCTTGCCGGTCACCGCTCACCTAAGGCCTTCGGGCTGGGCGGCGCGGTTGCATCCGGCTTTTTCTCTCCCTGAAACCCGAACATTCTGAGCTCTGATCGCGGCGATTTCGCCGGCGCGATCGCTCGTTCGCGCGCGCCGATGACACCCTCATTGCACGCCGGCCAAGCGGCAAATTCTGCCGCGTTCTCAATCGATTCCGCCGCATGAATCCGCGCCTGAATTCGGCTCGCCATCCGTTTGATCTGCAGACGACCTTCAAGACTGCAATCAGCGGAAAGCGCCGCGCGCAAGCGGCGAAGAGAGCCGGAGTTTCTCATGACTGTTTCCGGGACGAACTCAGCGACGTCTTCGAGCAACGCTTCCTCGAGCCTGCCCTCGAGCACGATCAGCTCGCAGGATTTTCTCGGCCTGCTCGTCAGCGAGCTGCGCAACCAGGATCCGATGAACGCGACCAGCGTGACCGACTTCATCAACCAGATGACGGCCTACACCAACTTCTCGCAGCAGCAGTCCATCAACAGCAATTTGAATGCGCTGGCGGGCGCGTTCTCCAGTCTCGTGACGCTCAACTCGGTCAACTACATCGGTCACGTCGTCGAAGCAAAGACCGACACCGCGGAGTTGATCAACGGCAACGCGACTTTCGGCTACTCGCTGTCGGGGGCGGCGACCGACGTGTCGATCACCATCAAGAACGCCGCCGGCAAGACGGTGTGGACGGGCACCGGCAGCGGTCAGGCCGGATCCAACACCTTTGCCTGGGACGGCAAGGACCAGGACGGCAAGCAGCTCCTGGACGGCGGCCAGTACACGATCGGCGTAACGGCGACCGACGCCGTCGGCAACTCGGTTTTCAACTACGCGACCATCACCGGGACCGTGACCGGCCTCGATACGTCGACCGGCGCACCTTCGCTCACGGTGAACGGCGTGCCGGTCAGCGTGAGCAACATCATCGGCGTTCTATCCTGACACCATTCGGAGTTCGATTATGAGTCTTACTGGAGCACTTTCCTCGGCGGTCTCGGCGCTCAACGCGCAGAGTCAATCGTTGGCGATGATCGCCGACAATATCTCCAACGCGGACACCGTCGGCTACAAGACCACGTCCGCGATGTTCGAGGACATGGTGACGGCGTCGAGTTCATTGACGTCATATTCCTCCGGCGGCGTCTCGGTGAACGGCCGCGCCAACATCACGCAGCAGGGGCTGCTGGCTGCGACCACCAACGCGACCGACGTTGCGATCAAGGGCGCCGGATTTTTCGTGGCGAAGGACGCCAGCGGCAATACTTTCTATACCCGCAACGGCGCCTTCACGCCGGACAAGAACGGCATCCTCGAGAACCAGGGGTTTGTCCTGCAGGGATGGCGCACCGATGCGAGCGGCAACATCATCGGAGATTCGACGGCCGCCAATCTGACGGCGATCAACACCGAGGTCGCCTCCAGCAACGCCAGCGCCACCACGAAGTCGTCGATCTCGGCGAACCTGCCGGCGAACGCCGCCGTTGGCGACACGTTCAACAGCTCGATGACGGTGTTCGATTCTCTGGGTACGCCGAACTCGGTCCAGATCACCTGGACAAAAACCGGGGCGAACACCTGGACCGCGGGTTTCGGCAATGCTGAACCAGCTTCGGACCCGACGGCGACCCCGCCTAACGGCACCAGCAGCACCGGCGGCGCGCCGATCGCGATCACCTTCAATCCCGACGGTTCGCTTGCCAGCACCACCCCCGCCCCGGCGACCCTCTCTATCACCGGCTGGACCGATGGCGCGGCCGATATGGCCGGCACCACAACGATCGCCCTTAATTTTGGCACCTTGGGGAAGAAGGACGGACTGACCCAGCTTGCCACGGGGGATGCCACGCCGGCGATCGGCAACGTGGCAATCAACTCCGACGGGCTTCCTTTCGGCACGCTGAGCAGCGTCTCCATCGCCACGGATGGAAGTGGCTCGGTGGATGCGACCTATTCGAACGGCCAGACCATCACACTCTATAAGCTCGCGGTCTCAACCTTCAGCGATCCCAACGGGCTCGGGGCGCACAGCGACGGGATGTATACGGCGACCTCCGCCTCCGGCAATCCCACGTTGGAAACGTCAGGCACCAACGGCGCCGGCACGATCTTCGGCAGCGAGCTGGAATCGAGCGCGACCGACACCAGCGGCCAGTTCAGCAACATGATCTCGGCACAGCAGGCCTATTCGGCCGCCTCGCAGGTGATCACGACGGTCAACAAGATGTTCGACACGCTGATCTCGGCAGTGAGCAGGTAGCAGCCATGGCCAGTCGAAAGAACGATGGATTTAGCGAAGGCGAGGCTCTGCTTCGCCGGCTGCGGCGACTGAAGATCCGCGCCGACGGCGCCGGCGCGGAAGGGCGGGCGCAACTGATCGCGCTGATGGACGACATCGAGTCGGTGCGGCGGCGGTTGCTGCGCGAATGCGCGCGGCTCGACGAAGAATTGAAGCTGGCGGCGGTCAGGGTCACCGCGATCACCGCCTATACGCGCGTCGAGCGGTCGGCTCGCCTGCCGCGTAGCGGAAACTAACACCAACCGGAGCGACGACATGACACCGGCAATCAATGTTCAGACCAGCAATGCTCCCGCCTACGACCAGCGCGTCAAGTCGCTGATCACCCTGATCGACGAGCTGTTATCTGTCGTGGCGGAGGAAAACGCCGAGCTCGCCAAGGGGCTGCCGGCCTCGCGCCTGAAGCAGGTCGACGAAAAGAACAGGCTCGCCGAGCTGTTCGAGCAATGCGTGGCGGAATGCGCGGCCAAGACCGCGAGCCTCCACGTGCAGGATCGGATCCTGCGCGAACAGCTCATGGAGCGGATCCTCAATCTGCGCGCCGCGATGGACGAGAACCTGATGCGGTTGCGGGCGGCGATCGAAGCCAGCAACCGCCGGATCGAGGCGGTCATGCAGGCGATCCGCGAGCAGATTGCCAGCGTGTCGCCTTATGGCGCCGGCGGCCGCCGCACGACGCAAGCCTTGTCCTGCAGCACCAACGTCAGGGCCTGACAAGGCCATTTCCGGCGGGAGATCACGGTGTCACTCGATATTGCACGATTAATAGCGTTCAGCGGGCTCTCGGCCGCCGAGCTGCAGATCAGCCTGGCGTCGTCGAATATCTCGAACGCCGACACCCCGGGCTACACTCAGAAGAACGCCCATCAAAGTAGCGTCGTCACCGGTGGAGTCGGCACCGGCGTCGCCATTACCGGCATCAGCAGCAACGTCGACAGGCTGCTCTTGAAGTCGCTGATCGGCGCCACCTCGGATCTCGGCGCCGCCAACGTCACCAACAGCGTGCTGTCCGAGCTTCAGCAGCTTTTTGGCAGCGCCAGCAGTTCCGGCACCGCGACGACCGGCACGTCGCTTGCGAATTCGCTGGCGTCGCTGGAATCGGCGCTGTCGTCCTTGGCCGGCACGCCAAGCAGCGTCTCGCTGCAGTCGGCCGTGGTCAGCGCGCTTGACGATGTCGCGGCGCAATTGCGCCAAACGTCGAGCGGTGTCCAGAACTTGCGCGCCAATGCCGACCAGGACATCTCCTCGTCGGTCGGCAGCATCAACAAGGACATTCAGCAGATCGCCGATCTCAACAAACTGATCAAGCAGGGGACCGCCGCCGGCCAGCCCACGGCGGATCTCGAAGATCAGCGCAACAGCGCGCTGGAGGATCTCTCCTCGTACATGAATGTCAGCTACTTCACGACGTCGAACGGCGACCTTCAGGTGTTCACGGCGTCGGGCCAGCCCCTGGTCGATAGCGCCGCGCACATGCTGAGCCATACGCCGGCAACCGCCGTCACCGCCTCGAGCACGTACGCCACGGGAGGGTTCAGCCCGATCAGCGTGAACGGCGTCGACATCACGTCCCAGATCACGTCGGGCAAAGTCGGCGCGCTGGTCACCTTGCGCGATAAAACCTTGCCTGCGGCGCAAGCCCAGCTCGACCGGCTTGCCCAGCAACTCAAGTCGAGCCTCAATGCGGTCTCCAATCAGGGGACGTCGCTGCCGCCGCCGGCGAGCCTGACCGGTTCCGCGTCGGTACCAGACGCGTTTTCGGCCACCGGCATCGTTCGCATCGCGGTCGTCGGCCAAAGCGGCAATCTTGTTTCCTATCAGGATATCGATCTTTCGCAGTTCACGTCGGTCACTGCCCTCGCCAACGCGATCAGCGGCTCCGGCCTCACGGCATCGGTGGATGCCAGCGGCCATTTGTCGATCACCGCGACGACCGCCGGCGACGGCATCGCCATCAACGAGATGACGAGCTCGGTCGGCAGCAATGGACCGGGTTTCTCCGACTATTTCGGCCTCAACGATCTCGTGACCGGCAGCGGAGCCTCGGATTTCGCTGTCCGTAGCGATGTTCTCGACGGCGACGCCGCGCTCCCGACATCAACGCTGGACTCCTCGGCAACGCTCACCGTGGGAAGCCAGGTGCTGGCGCCGGGCTCGGCGATCGTGGTCAACGCGTTCAGCAAGGCGCTGACCGGACCGACAAATTTCGCGGCGGCCGGTGGCCTCAACGCGACCACAGGCACGTTCGCCAACTATGCCGCCGCGATCGTGTCGAGCGTCGCGGACAAATCCGCGCAGGCGTCGGCGGTATTCACCGCCAAGTCGACGGCGCAGGCGACCTACGCGAGTTCGCTGTCCGCCGAATCCGGCGTGAATCTTGACGAGGAATCGGCGCGGATAAGTGCGCTGCAGAACAAATACTCGGCCGCCTCGGAACTGATTCAGGTCGTCAATACGATGTTCTCATCGTTGATCAACGCGATTCAAGCGGGATAAGCAAGGAAACGGCAGCATGTTCTCACGAGTAGCCACTTTCGCCCTGTCGGATCAGATGCTCGCCGGTGCGCTTCGTACCGAGACCACCATGGCCAACCTGCAGACGCAGGAAGCTTCCGGGGTGAAGTCGCAGTTTTTGGCCGGCTATGGCGCTGACACTCAGCAGGTCATCAACCTCCAGGTCTCCGTCACGCGCGCGCAGTCCTACATCGATGCATCCACGCTTGCCGACAACAAGGTTCAGGTGATGTATTCGGCGGTCGGCAAGATGGTCGATATCATCACCAATCTGCGCACGCAGCTCAGTGCCGCGACCACCGGCAGCGGCACGGCGACGACGTCGGCGATCAGTTCCGCGCAGCAAATGCTGGAGCAGATGGGATCGTTGATGAATTCGCAATACAACGGAGAGTTCGTGTTCGGCGGCGCCCGAACCTCGACGTCGCCGGCCGATCTGTCGACCTTCGCGACCGGGGCCGGATCGCTGACGACGCCGGACACCAGCTATTACAAGGGCGACGGTGAAATCGCCTCGGTGCGCGTTGCCGCCGACCAGTCGGTGTCCTATGGCGTCACGGCCGATAACCCGGCGTTCGAGCAGATCATGCGGGTGCTGAAATTTGTGGCCAGCAGCACCACGCTGTCGTCGACCGACATCACCAACGCGCTGAACACGGCCGACAGCGCGCTCGACGCCACAGCCACGGTGTGGGCGAAGCTCTCCAACTCCGCGGCGCGGATGGAGTCGGCAAAGGCGCTGCAGAGCGACTATCAGAGTTTCGCCCAGACGCTTGGCGGCGATCTCACCAGCGTGGATGTGGCCGCGGTCACGGCGCAGCTTTCGATCTACCAGGCGCAGCTCACCGCGTCCTTTTCGGCGATCGCGAAAATCCAGGGCATGAATCTCGCAAGTTTCCTGAGATAGCTCGATCGCGCATTGGTCCCCTGCAATTCAACGGTCGGTCACCGGCGCTGCCGCGGGCATCGCGTCTCCCTGATTTCGCCGTGACAGAGCGGAGATGATGTTTCGCTCGGTCAGGTTCATGAGCTCGTGCATGGCGCGCCGGGCGCCGTCGGGATTGCGCCGCCAGATCTCATCGAGAATCGCCCGATGGTAGGGCAGGCTCTTGCGCGGCGCGCCGGGGTTCAGGGTCGATAGTTCGAACGACAACCGCAGCGCCGCCTCGACGGTCGCGCCGAAGGCGATCAGGAAATCGTTGCCGGTCGCGGTCAGGATCGCGCGGTGGAAGCGCAGGTCGGGTTCGGTATAGGCTTGGCGGTCCATGCCGGCCGCGTCCATGTCGCGATAGGCCCGCTCGATGCGCGCAAGATCCATGTCCGAGCCGCGCGCGGCACAGATCGCGCACGCTTCCGGCTCGACGATGCGGCGTACCTCGAGCAATTGCCGGGCAAATTCGTCGGTCGGACGCTGCGCCAAGGTCCATTCCAAGAGCTCGGCGTCCAGCATGTTCCAGTTGACCCGCTCCCGGACATGCGTCCCGGCCTTCTGCTTTGCCGCGATCAGGCCCTTTGCCTTGAGGACGGAGAGCGATTCACGGATCGAGGTGCGGCTGACCGCAAATTGCGAGGCGAGCTCGATTTCACGCGGCAGCGTCCAGCCTTCATGCCAAACGCCGGTGACGATCAAATTGGCGATTTCCCGCGCGATGGTGGCGTTCGACCGGCGCGGTTCGGTGTCTTCCGGCAAGCCGCGACCTCCCAATTAGAGAAAATATTGTCTGCTTTATTACGGCGCGGTGTCAACAATTTTGCGAAGATCGAGCGGTCTTGAGCACGATCTGGCTTTTGACAGGATATTTTATGTCGGTCATATTCTCAAAAAACAGAGAGGGGAGGATGCCGTGACCCACACTGGCTCAACCGACGCTGCACCCGCGGTCAGCCGCCGAAAGCTGCTTCAGGCCGGCGCTGCTGCCCTCGGAGCGGCGGCGTTGCCCTTGCCGGCGATCGCACAGAGCAAGCCTTTTGCCGGGATCACCCTGCACGGAGCTTCGTTCCAGCACCGGTTTTTCACGCTGCTGCAGAACTATATCCCGGAGTTCGAGCAGCAGACTGGAATGAAGGTGGACCTGCAGCTTTCGGCGTTTCCGGTCTACAACCAGCAGGCCAATCTCGAACTCTCATCCGGCGGCTCGGCCTATGATTTCGTCAACGTGACCTTCATCCTCGCCGCGCGATGGGTGGCGGCCGGGCTTCTCGCCAACCTCGATGAATTTACCTCGGACCCGAACCTGACACCGGCGGACTGGAATCCGAAGGATTTCGTCGAGGGCGCGCAGGTGCCTTACCGCGACGCCAAGGGCGCGACCTACGGCTATTCCTGGGAAGGCGGCGCCATGCTGATGGGCCTGTCGCGCATGGACCTGATGGAGAAGAAGGGCCTGAAGATTCCGAAGACCTTTGCCGAGCTGCAACAGGTCTGCGCCGACATCAACGGCACCGACAATGTCAACGGCATCGTGTCGTTTCAACTGCATCACTGGTGCCTGCCGCCCTACATCCAGGGATTTGGCGGCAACATCTTCAGGAATCCGCCCGCCGACATCATGCCCGTGCTGAACTCGGCCGAGGCCGTTCAAGCCGTCGAATTCTATGCCAATCTCCTGAAGAACTATGCGCCGCGCGGCGTACTGACCTATACCGAGGACCAGGCGCGGCAGTCGCTGCTCACCGGACGATCCAACATCTTCATCCATTCCAGCTCCTGGGTGACGCCGATCCTGCTGTCGAACGAAAGCAAGGTAAAGGACACCTCCCGCGTGGTGCGGATGCCGGCCGGACCGGTACGCGACTGTCCGGCGTCGAACAGCCAGGGGCTCGGCATTCCCAAAAACGCCAAGAACAAGAAGGCGGCGTGGGAGTTCATCAAATGGGCGCTGAGCCCGGAGATCTCGATGCGGCTGGTGCGCGAGCACGGCCATTCCTCGATCTGCCGCAGATCGGTGATCGAGAGCGAGGATTACCGCAAGCTGAACACCGTCAACGGCCAGGATCTCGGCGCGCTCTATCTTGAGGTGCTCGAACTCCCTGCCAAGGGCGAGAACTACATGGCCTACCGGACCGTGCGGGAATTTCCGGTCGTCGGCGATGTCATGAACAAGGCCGTCGAGCAGGTGGTGACCGGCCAGTTGTCGGCGCGCGACGCCATGAACGCGGCCCAGGAGCAGGCGGTCGCCAATCTTCGCCGCGCCGGAAGCGCGCTTTGACGGGAGAGGGACTGCTCGACGCCGAACGCCGCCGCTTCAATCGCTGGGCGCTGGCGCCGAGCCTGATCATTCTGTTCGCGATCGCCGTGCTGCCGGCGCTCTATCTTTTGGCGGCGAGCCTGACGCCGTTTCAACTGACCTCTCCGGGCTCGGCGACCGATTTCAGCGCGCCGTTGCGGAACTACCGCCTGCTGCCGGGCGATCCCCGCTTCGTCAATTCGCTCCTCGTGCAGGCCAAGCTGTCGTTCTGGGGCGTGCTGTTCCAGGTGCTGCTCGGGATGTGGCTTGCGCTGTTGCTCAATGTGCAATCGCGTTTCGTCGAGTTTGCCCGGACCTTCTTCCTGATCCCGATGGTGCTGCCGCCGATCGTCGTCGCAGTGATCTGGAAGTTGATCTATGCGCCGGATATCAGCCCGATCTATTATGCGGCCAGCCTCCTGAACGTCACGATGCCGGCGTTGACGTCCAGCGTCGATTTCGCGCTTGTCTCGATCATCATCGCCGATACCTGGGAATGGCTGCCCTTCACCTTTCTGATGGTGCTGGCCGCGTTGCAGACGATTCCCGACGAGTTCTCCGAGGCAGCCCTGGTGGACGGCGCCAGCCGGCTCCAGATCTTCTACTACGTCACGCTGCCGTTCATCGCGCCGATCCTGCTGGTGTCGGCGATGTTCCGCCTGATCGACAGCGTGAAAGCCTTTCCGCTGATCTTCCTCCTGACCGGCGGGGGGCCTGGAAGCCTCACCGAGGTGACCAACTACTATGCTTACCTGCTGGCCTTCGACACCAATGAGATCGGCTATTCCAGCGCGGTGACGGTCGTGATGCTGCTGCTGGTGGCAGCCATCAGTCTCGGCCTGGTCTGGATGGGCCGTCGCCGGGAGGGCCTGTCGTGAGCCTGTCTTCTGGCCGTCGCGCGGGGTTTGCGCGGCAATTGGCGATTGCGCTGACGCTCATCGTTCTGCTGCTGCCGTTCCTCTGGCTGTTGCAGATGAGTTTCAAGGCCAACGACGTGATCCTGCAATTTCCGCCGCCGTTGATCTTCACCCCGACGCTCGCCAACTACACCTCGCTGTGGCAGAGCGCGTTTTCGGCGTCGTTCGTCAACAGCCTGTTGAGCGCGTCTTTCTCCACCGCGTTCGCTTTGCTCTTTGGGGTACCGGCCGCCTACGCGCTGTCGAAATGGGCAGGGCGCGGCAAGCGCGCGCTGAGCTTTGCCATCCTGGTGACGCGCATGGCGCCGCCGATCGCCTTCACCATTCCCTTCTTCCTGTTCTATCGCTGGATCGGCCTGCTCGACACCGTGACCGGCCTGGTGCTGATCTATACCAGCTTCAACCTTCCGCTGGTGATCTGGATGATGCAGCCCTTCTTCGAAACGGTGCCGGCGTCGCTCGAGGAAGCAGCTCTCGTCGATGGTGCACCGACCCGCACGGTGTTTCTGAAGATCGTCCTGCCGATGGTGGCGCCCGGGATTGCCGCCACCGCGATCCTCTGCTTTCTCTATGCCTGGAACGATTTCTTCTTCGCGCTGATCCTGACCCGGACCAGCGCCCGGACCGCGCCGGTTGCCGTCGTCAATTTCATGAATTACGAGGGCTGGGAGTGGGGTAAGATCGCCGCCGGCGGATCGCTCGTGATGGCGCCGGTGCTGGTGTTTTCGCTCGCCGTGCGGCGCTATCTCGTCAGCGGGCTGACGGCTGGCGCCGTCAAGGGGTGACCATGCAGTTTCCGACCGGCGCATCGCGCTTCGTCTTCATCCTGGCGCATCCGGCCGCTCACGTCGGCGCGCCGCGTTACTACACACCGTATTTCCGGGACAATGGGCTCGATTGGCACATGGTGCCGCTCGACATCGCGCCTTCGGATCTGGTCGAGACCATCCGCGTGCTGGCCCGATCTGAGAGCGTGGCGGGTTTCAATCTCACCATGCCGCACAAGCCGGCCGCATTCGAACTCTGCGACGCGGTAGGACCTGCCGCGACCTTCGAAGGTGTGGTCAATACCATCCGGATCGACGCGGGTGGCCGGCTGGTCGGCGAGTCCTTCGATGGCGGCGGCTTCCTGAATGCCGCGCGCGAGGCGGGCGTGTTCGATCCCGGGCGGCGCTGTGTCGTCATCGGCGCCGGCGGGGCAGGGCGCGCGATCTGCCATGCGTTGGCCGCGGCCGGTCTCAAGCGCCTCGGCATCCTCAACGAGACGCCGGGGCCGGTCGAAGCCCTGGCGGCGAAGCTTCGCGGCAAGTTTCCCAAGCTTGAGATCGGCCTGGAGGATAAATTCGACGACGCGGGCCTGCTCGTCAACGCGACATCGCTCGGGCTGCATGCGACCGATGCGATGCCGATGGACCCTTCGAAGCTGCCGCGCGACTGCGCGGTGTTCGACATCATCGCCGCCCGCCGGACCGAGTTCATGACGGCCGCCGACGCACGTGGCCTGAAGGTGGTCGACGGCGTCGCCATGATCAGGCATCAGCTTCCGTTGCAAACAGCGTTCTGGAAGGGTGAGGCATGAGGGGAGAGCGTCATACGCTGCAGAGCGGCGGGATCGAAGCAACGGTCAAGGCGCATGGCGCGGAATTGTGCTCGCTCAAGGACGAGCAACGCGCCGAACTGATCTGGCAGGCTGGAGCAGCCTGGCCGCGCCATGCGCCGCTGTTGTTTCCGATCGTCGGCCGCCTGAAGAACGACGAGTTACGCCACCGGGGAAAAACCTATCCGATGACCCAGCACGGTTTTGCCCGGGATCAGGTCTTCGAATGGGCGGAGCGTGACGCGACATCGTGCTCGCTGGTTCTGCGCGACAGCCCGGCGACGCGCGCGCGTTATCCGTTCGCGTTTCGACTCACGGTCGGCTATCGGCTGCAGGCGGCCGATCTGCACGTGACGCTCGAGATCGCCAACACCGCCGAGGAGATGTTGCCGGCTTCGATCGGCGCCCATCCGGCCTTCAATTGGCCGCTGCGCGAAGGTGTGGCCAAGGAGAGCTATGGCCTTACATTCTCCGATGTTGAGGCGGAGCCGGTCCGGCGATTGAAGGACGGCTTGATGCGCGAAAAGCCCGAGCCGACGCCGGTTCATGGCAAGACGCTCGCGCTATCGGAACGGCTATTCGATGATGACGCAGTCATCCTCGATCGCCTTGCCAGCCGGTCGGTCCTTTACGCGGCCGACAAAGGCCCGTCGCTGGAGATTTCGTGGGACCGATTTCGAGAGCTTGGGATCTGGTCGAAGCCGGGCGGCGCCGGATTTCTTTGCATCGAGCCATGGCGCGGATTTGCCAGCCCATCCGATTTCGACGGCGAGTTTGCCGACAAGCCTGGCGTCATGCAGATCGCGCCGGGCGCGACGGAAGTCCTGAAGTACCGTATTGGCGTTCGCTGAATAGCTTGACGAAATTGCGTTTTACGCGCAGGTCATTTTCAGTCGTGTGAGCGGTTCGATATCGCATCCGACCAAAGCCCAATGGTGTCGGCATAGGTCGAGGCGGATATTGTTATGAATGTCGCCAGAAAACCCTTGCCTGGCAGGGGAAAGAAAGGGTGCTCGGATGATGCCAGATAACGTCGCGCTGTTCGCCACTATCATCCTGCTGCTTCCGATGATTTATTTCCTGCTGGCGGCGC
>Ga0137403_10003091_pt1 | contig 20070 bp, 21 predicted proteins | sample CZOMad2_1_16fung_FD_122057 | JGI IMG/M metagenome (GOLD analysis project Ga0137403, IMG submission 122057) | Vadose zone soil fungal communities from Angelo Coast Range Reserve, California, USA - CZOMad2_1_16fungal (Hybrid Assembly) | ecosystem: Environmental > Terrestrial > Soil > Vadose zone...
CAGCCCTAAACAAGGTTTCCACGAAGACATGATTGATTGGGCGGATGAGATCAAGCTCCTGGTCGATCCCGGGTTCAAACTGTCAGAAGTCCCCGGGTGTATTAAAAACCATAATCTTGTTTACATCCAACCTATCAACGATGAACTTACGATCGACATGACGAACTTCAAACTATGTCAGGAGGTATTACGTGCAAGACCAGATTGGAAACTCTCTATCCAGTTACACAAATTCCTCAACGTTCGATAGTCTAACCCCCGAGCAACAAGGCCAAATTCGAGCTGCCTTAACAGTTGCAATCAAGGGAAAACTTATCCTAACCGCTCCCTGCCCAAAATGCGGCCTTGCCAAACGCCTACATGAAAAGATCTACTCCGACGGTTCCATCCGCCACGAATGCAAATCCTGCGGTTACTTCATGATCTGGCGGGAGCGAGCCGCCCTCGACGTGAAAGGAGGCAACAATGTCTGGCTCAAGCAACAACAAGAAACACTCCGTCAAGGGCCGTTTACCCGAGGAATTTACAGCTATTGATGAGGCGGTATCGACAAGCGGTAAGTACGCAATCGCGTTCGGTCAGCACTTTCGGCCGATGATTTGTTACGATGTAGTAGCAGTCAATCGTTACACAGGTGAGTGTGTCAGGCGCCATTACGATCGCAAAGATGAAGCAATGACGTATTGGCAGATGTTTAAGGAAGGTATGACTGCCAAAAGAGAACCTTCAGAGGAGGACGAGCATGCCGGATTCAAAATCTTCGGGCCCGGTACCACCAAGAGACCAAATTAACCACCCAGCACATTATAACAAAGGTTCGATTGAGGTTATTGACTTCATCGAGGACCAACATCTCGGGTTTCACCTCGGCAACGCGGTGAAGTACATCTGTAGATGCGATCTTAAAGGCACGCCTTACTCAGACCTTGATAAAGCTATCTGGTATCTTCAACGCTATAAGGAGCTAATCCTGAACTCATGAACCACGACCAGATCGAACGTGGGGTTGAACTCATTCTAAAGGGCCTCGACTGTGACCTCGCCGATCGGAACTTCCTCTCAACCCCAGAAAGGGTGGCTCGTTACTATGCTGAACTCTTCGCCCCGAAAGATCGTGAGTGGGCAACCTTCCCCGAAGACTTCAACGATTTTATCCTCCTCAGAGGTCACACTCTTTTTACGCTCTGCCCTCACCATTTGCTTCCTGTTGAACTTAACGTTAGTCTGGCTTACATTCCGGACGGCCACGTTCTGGGTCTCTCTAAGCTTGCTAGGATCATGGATGAATGTAATACTGGTCCTGTTCTCCAGGAGAAATTCACCAAGGACTGCCTCGCTGCACTCATTAGGATATGTCCAAATATCCAAGGAGCTGCTTGCTTCGTTGAGGGACGACATGACTGCACGAGAATTCGGGGAGTTCGTTCTGAAGCTGCATTCGTGACGTATAGATTGGAGGGTAAGTTCCGTGAGCAACCAGAACTCGAAGAGAGATTCTTCCAGTTGGCCCGACGATCCGGATGAGATCGTCGACGACAATGAAGACATCCTACAAGACGACACCGAGTTAGAGGACGAGGATGACGACGACTAAACCAGGGCCGCTCTGTCACAAATGTCCCCTAAAGGATGCTGCTGGCCCAATTTGGGGTGAAGGAGGTTCAAATGTCAAGTTGGTCGTGGTGGGACAATGCCCTGGGCCTCAAGAAATCGCAGAAGGTCGTCCATTCGTTGGTGGTTCTGGGGGAATCCTTGAGCGGAGCTTTGCCAGAATCGGATATTCTCGATCCCAAACGTTCATTACGAACGCCGTTAAGTGTTACGTTGCTCCGAAAACTCCAGTACCACAAGGTGCAATTGCTTGTTGCCAGCCTTTGCTCCAGAAAGAGTTAGATACCTTAGAGCATTATACTACAATCCTCACCCTAGGTCAGGAGGCCTTCCATGGTTTTACCGCTAAGAAAATGCTTACGGTTAGTCCTCCGCGAAGCCAGAAGAAGCCCCCTAACCCCACGCATTGGCTACGCGGATGTGTCTACTCTGTTGGAGCATCCAAGGTTATTATACCAGCAGCACATCCGGCTTACGTGGCTAGCACTGGGTTCCGGGATGCCACTTTCTTTGACGCCGATGTTGCAAAAGCAGTACGGTGGGCCCGCGGTGAAGGAGTAACCTACGATGAGCATTACGACTACAATCCAACGTCGCGTCAGGTCCTCGAGCTATGTGAGGAAATTGAAGCAACAGGTGACTTTGGACTTGACTTTGAAACTCCCGAGAAGTCTGCTGCTGAGGAGGAAGAAGAGCTTCTTGGCAGCGGCAAGACTGAGATCCAAGTCGCAGGCCTTTCATGTCAACCTGGATGGTGTCTCGGAGTTCCTGGCGATATGCTTTCCCTCCTTAAACCTCTCTTTACAAAACACCGAGCTAGACAGTTATACTGTAGAGTGTTCAACTGGGGTTTTGAAGGCTACCATCTTGCTAGACAATATGGAGAACTCTCGGTTGTTCCGATAGATTTGATGTTACAACTCAATAGGTGTTACAGTGACTCTAAAAGGAAAGACTTGGGTACCGCTCTCTCCCTCTTTACCGATATGCCTTATACAAAGAATCTTTCTAAAAGCGATCCTAACCGATACAACGCCTGCGACACTTATGGCACTCTTGTCGGTAGTCGGAACGCACAAACATTCATGGAATATATGTCAATTTGGAAGGCTTATCTCGAGGCCGACGTTCCCCTCTGGAGTGCAGTCATTGATATGAAAGTCGACGGAACCAACTGCGACGTGATGCAAGCGTCGAGAATGGAGTTAATGTGTTACAAGGCTTTGGATCAGTATACACAATGGTGGAAAGGCAAGTTGCCGAACGTCGATTGGCAGAGCTCCCAACAATTGATCGCGTTGTTTACCGCGTTGAAGCTACCGGTCGTAATGAGGAAGCGCGTCAAGAAGGACAAATCCGTTGTCCGCACACCTTCGTGCGACCAGGAAGTTCTAGAGATGTACCGTGACAAGCACCATAACCAGCTCGCTGGACTCCTTCTTATCATGCGTGAGCTTAAGAAAGCGGCTGACTTTACCCATATATACGCTTCCGACGGGAGAGCTCATCCTTCCCATTTCATACATGGTCAGAAGGCCGGTAGGGTTCAAGCCAAAGACCCGGACCTTCAAAATATCCCCGAAGAATTGGCGGGTATATTTCCACGGACGATCATTATCCCTGATAATCCGGACGAAGACGTCGTTGTATCAGCTGACTTTGAAGCTATCGAGTTTTTCATATACGGTTATGCGGCTCAAGACGAGCCGATTCTCAAAGCCAGGCGTGAAGGCACCTACATCTACGGACTCTTCTACGAAGAGATCTTCAAGAAACCGTTTTTTGAACCTGGACGACCTCCTAAAAAGGCTTACAAGCGCAAGGATATCCCCCCTTGGGAACTCCTTGTTGCCAAAAGTGGGCCACTTGGTATGCTCTACGGGCGAGGTGAAAAGAGTTTGGAAGACGGTTTCGGAATTGCGAAATCGGCAGCTCATAAAATCTACAACGATTTTTTCCAGCAACACGGGGCAGTGGCGCGTTATCATCAAGTTCTTATGAGTGAGGTACACACCCATGGTTACCTGCGTAATTACTTTAACCGGATCCGATGGTTCCCTAACGCGAACGGAATGCGTAACGAAATCCTCGCTTATCCTGGGCAGAGTAATGCTGCTGACATCCTTATTAGAAACGCGATTGTTCCCTTACACACTGGCATTAGAGATTTCGGAGGACGACTCCTCTTCCCGGTTCATGATTCAGTTCAGCTTACAGTTCCTAGGCGATCGCTGGGTGGAGCGGTGTCTTTTATTCGAGAGAATATGGAACGACCTATTCCCGAGATGAATAACTTCTGGATCCCGTGTGTTGTCAAGGTAGGGACAAATTGGGGCAATTGCATTCCCTGGGAGGATTGGGTTCTCGATGCCAACAACAAGAGAACAACTGGCGATATTCAAGGAGTTCCTTCAGGGAAAACTGCTTAACCAAGAGCATCCACTGTTTGACTACGCGGTCAAGTGGATACGGAACTTTCCCGGAGGAATGACCGAGAAGGACAAGCTGGAACTGCGTGAGATTATTTGTCGGACGTTTGACCTCACTCATGAGTCGTTGCTGTCAACGTTGAATGAAGACATTGAAATTGACAAAGGAGGTTCGTATGACCCAAGGCAAGCCGAACTCGATCTTCGTTCGCTGGTACCAAGCGGAGGTTTCTTTGACCGATATCTCACTTATACCGAACACTCTGAAGCCCCCCTTGCGTATCATTTGTTCTGTGCTCTCGTGGGGATTGGTGTTACTGTTAACCGTCGTGTTTGGTTTAACATGGGGTATTATAAGCTGTTCCCTAATTTGGGGATTATTCTACTTGGTCCTTCCGGGATCAAGAAGACCTCAGCAGCCAACATCATCATCGACATGCTCGCATTCTTGGAGCTCAGCAAGATCTACTCCGAGAAACTCACCCCCGAGCAACTCGTGGAGGCGATGAAGGAACATGCGCAAGGAATCATTTACGCCCCAGAGATGGCTGTTTTCCTGGGAAGACAACGGTACATGGAGGGTATTGTACCTCTCATCACGAGATTTATGGATTGCCCCGATGTCTGGTCCTCCGAAACTATCGGACGAGGGAAAACAACCCTACATGACATTGCTATTAGCTCGCTCATGTGTTCAACCGCAGATTGGTTCATTAACAACACGGATGAAAGTGTCGTTGGCGGAGGGTTTATTGCGAGGAACATTTTGGTTGTTCAAGAGGACAGTCCCCGTTCTGAACCGATTCCTCGACCGGGAGACCCAAAAGCAAGGGAAAGGCTAATTTATGAAATCCAGAGCGTCCATGAAATCACCGGGGAAATCTCGTTTGATCAAGCCGGATATCGTGCGTACAACGAGTGGTACAACGTCCACAAGCGAGCGACGAAAGCCGCAGAACACGAAATCCTTGCTACCTACTACCAGCGAAAACCCGATCACGCCAAACGTATCGCTATCTGTCTCCATCTTACAGAGCACCATAACCTGTCTCTCTGTCTGTCTTGCTTTACTCGAGCGGTCGAAATCCTGGATTGGATCGAGCGATTCATCCCCGCTCTCCTACGTCAAATGTTCAAAACTTCTAGCGGACATAGCGCAGACCTCGTCCTCACCGCGATTAGAAATGCAGGAGGTGTTATCGACCATAGCGACTTGCTTAGAAGATTACAACACCGCCTTAACGGCGCGGAACTCAAGCCTATCATCCAGAGTCTCAAGGATTCTGGAGTTGTAGCTGAACATGTGGATAAGTTGCAACATGTTTACGTGATTCAGCGCCGACAGGAGTAACAATGAGAGTACTTGAACCACTTTACCTTGCGGGTATATTTGATGGAGAAGGTTCCTTCGGTAATACCGTTGATGCTAAAGGTTACCGAAAGTTACAACTATTTATAGCTAACGATTACAAGCCTTTACTTGACCAGATAAAAGTTCAGTTTGGTGGTGGTGTCTTCGAGAGTACTCCCGGTTCTTGGCAATGGACTACCGGAGCCGCCGATGCCATGTTCGTATTCCTGACGACAGTTTTACCGCATCTCACACTCAAAGCTAAAGAGACGTCGGTCGCTATAGCTATTACTTCCACAATTAGAGCAAAAGGTGGAGGCAAGCTTACCGATCAGGAACTCCTCGTACGAGAACGCCTATTCGAAATGTTAACAGAAGCTACAGCTGAACGGAAGAAGAAATTCACGAAGTTAAGGAGCGAATAATGCGAGATTGCGCAGGGGTACCGGTAAAGGAAGGTAACCTAGTTCAGGTCAAAGTCGGCATGGAATGGTTGGTCGGCGTCGTTCACAAGGTTGAAGAAGGCGGACTGCTTGTACCTGTCAACCCGACACAGAAAGCGTTGACACCTGAGAAGTTGTTCGTCCTGTTTGAGATCAACCTAGCAGACGCACCTCCTGGTCAAAACCATCCAGTCGTCCGTCGCCTTTGCCACCCTGAAAAAGAAATCATTGTTCCGGTTGCAACCTCTAAAAGGAGTGATTAAGTGGACGACTTCGACCCAATCGCAGGTTACCCGAACAAGAAGTCAATGCTGGAGGCACTATATGCGGAAGAAGGCCTCTCGATTAACCAAATTGCCTCACGCATTGGAACAGGTCCAGCTACAGTTGAAAGATGGATGCGGCTGCTTGGCGTTCCAAAACGAGGTCGAGGTGGAAATAACAATCAAGCGAAAATCGGATGGCGTTTACACCGGATCGACCCGAGGGTTGTTTTTCGTCTTTCCCTACGAGACCTCGCGAGGTTGGTTCAAGCTAGTGAGTCGTACGTCTATAAGTTTAAGAGAGGAGAACAAGTGATATGGAATTTGCAATCATCTCCCCAACCGCCGGGTTAGAGCGGTATGCAACATTGAGCAAGACGCATTTGGTCCTCGCACATCTTGAACACTTAGATTACTGTAACTTTTATCTTCGACGTAAGGAAGCTGGTGACTTCCTTATTCTAGATAACGGGGGTTACGAAGGCTTTCATCTACCGATCCAACGGTACATTGACAAAATCTGTATGTACAAACCTAACGTAGCTGTCTTACCTGATTTCCTTCTTAAACCTTGGAAAATGACCTGGCACGCAGCTATCTATTTTCTGGATCAGGTATACGACGAATTACCCGACATTCAATGGTGTTACATCCCTCAAGCTGAAAAAGGAGACATACATGGATTTATCGAGTCTTATCAAGAAGCGGTCACAGACGAACGAATTACTTGGTTGGGTATTCCTCGAGCGTTGGCTTATGCTATCAATGATAATCCTCTTATGCGCGTCGAGTTCGCGAGAATGGTACGGCGTGATAATCCTCGCCTTAAGCTCCATGCGTTTGGTATGGTTAATGGTGACGTTCACGAAATACCTTATCTACGGGCCGCAGGGGTAACATCGATAGACTCCTCCGCACCAGTTTGGCGAGGCTGGAATGGTCAGTCAATGCTTGAACTTGACCGAAGATGGTGGGACGAATTCGGAACTTCTGTAGACTTCAACGCGGAGTTACCCACAGAAATACGTCGAGAAGTTATTCTCGACAACCTGGAGGCCTGCGGTGTCAGAATACCAAATCGGTAGTGAAATTCAGTATAAGGATCGATCATGGAGAATCATCCGAGTCCTATCCAACGATCAATCCCTGTTTGAGGATGAATCCGGTCTGTTCATCATCCTTGAGTCCTACGTCCAGCTCAAAGACGAACTTGGCCAGATTGACTTCATTGTGATGAATAGTGAGAAGTTGCCGTATACAGGACCAACCAGCACGATCAAAGCTCTCGAACCGTTACAATGGAGGAAGCCATGAGTCGTCTTATCCCTCTCGGCGCTCGCGTACTTGTAACCGACCTTGAGCCTGAAACCTCGATTGTCAAACGAGCGCAAGCTGCTGGACTCTACGCCGTCGTCCTTGAGGAAAACACACCTAAACCTACATCCGGCAAAGTTGAAGCGGTAGGATCCGACCCTCTAATCCAGGAACTGATCCAAGTAGGCGACGTGGTGCTATTCAGCAAACACGCCGGCCTGGAAGTCCAGATCGAAGGTAAACCCTACCGCTCGTTGGAACTACGTGAGATAGCCCACGTAGTCAAACCTGATCCTACAACGCCAGAAGCCGCATGATGTCTTCCTTATTTGCTAAGTCCTGATTTTCAGCATGAGCGAAGAGCTGTTCATCGGTCATCCCGTGTTCAGCTTTGATCCTTTTAATGAAGTCAATCCCTAGGTTCAACAACCCAAACCCGAAACTGAGGTATTCTTCCGGTGTCATTGCGTAGCTCCTTTAGCGTTTGATACTGTCAACGATACGAGGTTGATCGCGGCCTTGACCGCACCAAGCACTGTATTGAACTTCTTCTGTGTGTCAGGGTTCTTGTAACCGAACGCGAGGGGATCAGTCGGTACCGAGTCAACAAACACTTGTGCTAGGGCCAGGTATGCAGCTTTACCAACCACCCCTTGATTATGTAGATCGGTTGCCCCATGCCTGAACCTCATATTAGCGTCAGTTACCGCGTTTAGGTAACCGGCGACGACCGCTTTCTCTTCGTCAGTCACCTTCCCCATTCCGTAATAATCGATCTCCGCGGTTACCGCCTCGTGTACTGCGTCGGCTACCTTTGCGCTTCCTGACAGGCTCGCTCGATACGGATCACTTGGGCACCCCACTAGCAACAGAACCAGGGGTAGTACCACTAGCATTCGCAACAGTCGTCGTGCCATTAGTTCCTCCTTGTTTGTTCCACGCAGCTCTAGACGCTTGAGTCAACCCGATATACGCGCCTAAAACCGTTGTCGCTGCTTGTTCCACCCAGGCTAATAAATCCGCGTCACCCTTATCATGTGTGACGTGAACCAACACCGCCAACATGATCATGATCAACGCGAACAGGCATAGGTTGTCAAACTTACTCTTGAGGAAGTCCAATTGCTACGTCCTCCTTTCTGACGAGCCGGTCGAACTCACACCAGCACTTGGTGAAGACGTTGACGAGGTCGGTTCTGTATTGCTTTTGAGGGATTTTCGCACGTTTCGCGATTTCTAGGGGACCTTCAAACGCGTCGGTGATCCCGTCACCGGAACCGGTAACGGTAACAACCGCGCCGAAGGCGGAGGTGGAAACCAACCTGTTCTTGTCGTCCAGTTTAACATCGAAGAAGTACAAATGATCTCGGTCCTCTCTCGTCAATCCTCTAACAGGAATACCTTCATCCGGGTGGAAATGCTCGGATGGGTACGGTGGGATTGACACCCGCAATCCTGCAGCCTTACGATTCGCAAGAGGCAAATCAGATGGAAACTCGAGCCTCGCCATAGCCGCGATGACAGGTCCGATACCTCCCTCCACAAGTTCAAGAAGCGCAGGGAGGGCATCATACCCGAAACGGGGAGTAAATTCCAGCCCCCAGACACCGTCCTCGTTAACCACACTGTTGAGGTCGATGGGGCCGACGTACTCGTGATCAGCGAGGATAGGCGCCATTCTGGCAATACCGGTTTCGATAACATGGTTAACCTCCCGTTCGATCCAGACAAGGTTGCCCGCGCAACCTCCGGAAGGGCCGAGACCCTCGTTCATTAGCTGTTTACGTTCAAGGGTATGATTCCATGGAGTCATGAACTCTCTTCCGTTAAACCACCCTTCGGTCGAGATCTCTGTTCCTTCAACAAAGTCCTGGAGGATGAACTCAGGTTTCCCCCTCCCAGATGTAACCTCAGCAAAATGGTCAAGCATTTCGATAAGGTCTTGGGCGTCATATGACACATACGAGCCAAGGTAGTTTCCGGTATCCCCGCTTGCTTTGAAAACAAGTCGAGAATCTCTCTCCTTGACGTACGCCTTTGCCTTTTCCCAAGAGCGAAAGGTTTTGGACTCGGGAGTTCTAATCCCGGCCTGGGACATGAAATCGAGAGCAATAGTTCGATCGAGTTCGAGGGAGTCTGCAAACGTACTACCGGCAAAAACGAAATGCCCTCGAGCACGAAGTCGGTCAGCGGTACGCCCACCTCCTGAGCTATCGAATATAACGATGGTAGAAGCATCGAGGAACTCGTCCCATTTTTTCGGCTTTGCAAGTAGTCCGTCGTAATTGGATTTTGCACGGCCTTCCCGGATCCAGACCGCGACATCGTTACCCTCCATTCTCAACCTAAGTGCGAGACCTAATCCATCACCACCACCTGAAATCAAAAGGAATTTCTCCGCCATTGCGTTTACCTCCGTAGACGCTGCTACGTGTGTTTGTACTGAAAGTGACCTGGGTCAGGGTGAGGAAAGTCCACACCGCAGGTCAACCCGAGTTCACGTCCGATCTCGATCAACTCACCCCAATCGGGATGGCTGGTGTCGATCGTGCCGTTCCATCCCCAGTATTTGAGTTTCATACAGGCACGAGGGACAACATCGATTGCTTCACTTTTGCCTTCAGGTGGTTGGGGTAAGTGCCTCGACTTCTGCGTCCAGCTTACCCCGGTTGCGATCTTGATTGCTTGTTCGATATCGGTACGTCCGGTATCCTCAACAACAGGATCCAGACCTTTAGCTGTTGCTCTCTCGAGCAGACGTTCAGCGAGAGGTCGCATATACGATGCAAGTTCATCGAGTGACCTACCCATTTACTTGTTCGGCCCTGGCGTCGTTATCGTATTCGCGATCTTGGGCATGACCGACCCAGATGCATCAGATCCGCTTGGATGTGCACACGTAATCGTGTTCGCGATTTCCTTTGCTTGATCAGATCCGTCACCACTATGCGTGATAACGTCACTAATCGGGGGTTTATCTCGTTCACCTGCTGGTGGTCGTCCTACAGCTGCCATGTTATCTCCTTCTCCTTGAATTTTCGTAACCTAACTGCGTCTTAACAAAATCCTGCCAGTCTTGCTCACCTTGTGATTGATCAATAGGTTTGAATCCGAGAGACCGCAATAGGTTTTCTTGGGTGGGTGGCCACTCATTGATACCGCCATCTTCAATTGCGCGTGCAACAGATTTCATTTCGGACAGCGCTGGGACGAAGTTCAACGGGTATTCCAGGATTGTTTTCCTAGCAGCGTGACCTTCTTCAGTGTTCTCAGGTGCAACCATAACCGCGTGAACGAAGTCCCAATGAGGGCTACCTGCAAATCCGGCTGGTGATTGCCAGAACCACTTTGAGCTATCCGCTCCCATCATCTCCATTGAATGACTCAATGCGTAATTGACAGCCACCCAGGTTGCGGTCGTCCTACCGGCGAGAGCGGGACGTTCTGAGTACTTCTTGCCGATCCGGTACAGGAAGTCTGCGTAGTTAGCCGGCCACACGCCGTATTGGCCGAAGAAGCGTCCTGCGCCGTAACGCAAAAGCGCAGGTTGCGTACCTCGACGATACGGCCATTGGGTGAGGTCGACGGCTTCAAGTGCGATCTTTTGCGCTGCGTCCTCGACAGGTGTGTGAACGTCGGACGCATATTGCAACAACCGAGTCTGTGCAGGACCATCCATAAACCATAGCGTTGTGCCTTCGGTTAATTGATCAAGTGACATGCGGCCAGCCCGATAAGCTTTGACCGACTCAAGCGCATCGGTATACTCACCCGAGTACATAATCGCGCGACCGAAGTTATGTCCCCAGCGTGACGGTGCCAACAACGCGTTTGACCAGCGCGCAACTCGATCCATCCAACCAGGACCTGACGTCGGGACCTCCTGCATGATATCGCCGTAGAGTTCCCCGATGTTGTTCTTCCGTAGGAGAGCTCCTGCTTGATCGGCTAACTCAATCGATCGAGTAGGATTCATCATAAACTGGGTGAATGCTTTGGTAAACCGGGTAGGACCGAGAACGGTTAGGCCTCCCGTAAACGCTTGGAACATATCCCTGACAGCGATCGCAGGGCGCATGCCGAGTCCCATCGCGTATGACATTAACATAAACCGTTGGAGGACCTGACGTGGAGGTGACGACATCGTTGGGATCTGAGCGCCTGCTGGAAGCTTCTCGTTTACAAGTTTGATCTTGTCGTTTAGCTTAGAGAAGAACTCACTCATCGTCTTGTTAATAACCTGTTGAGACGTATCGGGGATACCACGCATATACTTGGCGTAGTTCGCCATGGGCCAACGTACGCTGTTGGGGATGATGTATGTTCCGTCAGGAGTCTTACGCTCGATCAGTTTCTCAAACGCGTCCAACGACTTGCCTGTAAACTTCTTCTCCATCCCCTCCCTCATGGCAACGTGGAGGAATTTACCTAGATGACCGTCTTGAGGATCCCACTTCATATCGTGACGGATCATACGGTCCCAAAAGCTGGCAGCTTGAGGAGTGGTCAACATACCAAACGCGCGCTCGGGAGCCCATCCGAACGATCGCAGTTTAGGATGAATCTGTAACATATACTGCGACAAATCAATATCGGTTTCCTTCCTAAACTCTTTCATGAATTCCCAAACCTTATGAGCTTGGATGGCTTCAGGTTGTGTGAGGCCGTACTTTTCCATTAACTTCGTCGTGCGTTCGGCTTCAGGATATGTTAAGTAGTCAAACACCGACTGTTGCTTCTTCCCCTTGAACGGTTTGACTAGGTCGGCTACCTTCTCATACGTATCGTTCAACCACTTGTCACCTAACCTGAAATTGTCATCAATCGTCTTAGCGGTTTCATACAACGGGATATACTGCCCCGACTTCCTAAACAACGCGTTCATGTTTTCGTGCAGGCTTGCAAGCCAGGGAAAGAAGGGTCGCCACAAAGCGGATGCCGCAGACATCCCTACGTAACGACCCTCTGGGGGCAGCTCGGGGAGGGGTAACGAAGACCCGATGGGTTCTCTTCCCGGAGGTACCAGGGGGCCTCTCACCCCTCCGAGCTCTGGGCGAAGTGATGCAGATGGTGACATAAAGTTCTTGTCGTTTTCAAGCAGGTGGTCCCACAACCCGTTTATGTCCTTGAACCTCTTCTCACTATTAGCCGCGTCCTTCAAGATCCACGAGTCCGAAGCCGTATCGAACCAGGCCGAGATTCCACTACCAGTTGCGCGAGTTCCCTGTCTAAGTGATTCACTAATCTCCCGACTGGACCTACGCATAAGATCCCATAAGGTCCTTTGGAAAATGCGAATCGGGACGTTGTCTGCTCTCCTGAAGGACCCTTCAAGCAAGTTGTTAGCTGTATCGAACACGAAGTCAATAACGTGATCGACGGATCTGTCATACCGCGCAAGATGTTCAAGATAAGGTTTATCTCCGTATCGGACGGCGGTTGCTGCATGCGTGAATGCCTCCTCAATACGTGCGGCTTGACCTAGTTTACGATAACCGGCAAAATCCTTTGCAAACCCGTTTGCGAGTTCGATCGCGGTTTGTTTGTGACCTTCACCAACATGTTCAGGGAAGTTGTCGTACGTCCCAGCATGCATTCCGTTGACATGCAAGCGCTCGTGGAAGATCAACTGCTTGTCGGACTCAGGGGTAAGGATGATTAATGGTTCGCCGCCTTTCAATGAGGGAGGTAGATCCACTCCTATGTACCTCGCCCATTGATCAAGACTTTCCACCGCGAGACCTTCCGAACCCTGGTACAACCGCTGCATGTCTTCTTGTTGAAGGACAAGGCGATTACCGTAAGGCTTCGACTGGATTTCAGGAGCTGGGCGGATGCCACCAACTCGCTCGTCGGCGCGTAGGTTACCAAACTCTTCAGGTGGGACACCAAACGCTTTCCCAAGGCGAGCGTGAGCGACGTCGCCGATTTCCTTTACAGGTTTACCTTCTGTATCGAAGATACGCCCAGCTTGGCGGCTGACGAATTGATCGTAATCTCGAAGTAAGGGAGCGACCTTAGGTAGGTCTTCAGGACGGAAATACACAAGTTCGAACTTCCCGGTTTCGTAACCTTTAATCGGGAGAGCCCGGTAACCTTTCTGCATTAGGGTCGCGCCAGCTTGCAGGATTGTGTCGGGAGAAACGTCCTCGATGGAACCCATTAACCGACCGTTCAACGAGGCTTCCTTTACCTGGACGTCAACGGGCTTCTTCCCAGCGGGACTCCCCATAAACCTCTGCTGCCCGCTTGCATCTACCGCATCCTGTAACAAACTATGTGTTTCACCCCCGGCGCGAATTCCGTCTTTGACGGACGAATACTCACGCTGCTCGCTGAGGGGTATTTTGTCAACAAGGCTTGCGCGACCTGGAGGAGTCCGCTTGCCGTATAATTCGGGTTTCTTGACCTCAAGCTGTCGGATGAGTTCTGCTTGGCCGCCTTCCCGCACGGCTTCGAAATCAACGTCTTCCGGTTTGACGTTATGGAAGTCCAGGATTTCTTTGACTTCTTCATCGGTGCGCAACCTCGGTGCGTTCGCTCGGTTTCGGGTGGCTTTAGGGATGTAGATTTCATACTCGGGACCGAGTGCATGTTCGAGTTGAGACTGCATTTGACTTGTCAGGTTCGTCGACAGTGTGACAACTGCTTTTCCGCGGCCTGATTTACCAATATGCTCGATGTTAACCTCGGACCCGATTGCGGCACGAGATGCTTCCTGAACCCGAGCTTCAACAACTTGTTTAATCAAATGCCCTTGCGGGTCGATAGGAGGCATCTTTGCCCGCATACCTTCAGGTAACAGCTCGGGGGCGTGACGTCCGAGAATCGCCATTGACGCGCGTTTGTCCTCATATTCAATATTGGTATCCCAAACCTTCTGGAAGTGATATTTGATAAACTCTTTGTTCTTATTGTCAAGGTTGGTCTTGTTGTTCAATATCTGGTCGACTTCAACACCTGAAGGAGGGTGCTCCGGCATTTTGGGATACGACGCGGTTTCAGGCTTGTTTAAGATCGGGTGCTCGATCGGAACCGATGCAATCTCAACGGTGTTATTACTCAACGCGGTCGCCGGCATGCCCTCTGCAGTCGACGTCGCAGCAATCTTTTCCGCTTGACCTGCTGGAGTGCGGATAACGGTTCCCCGATATTTGGCCTCCTCGGCCGCTCCTTGAATCCGGATGAACTCGTTAAGTGTTCGAGACTCATCTGGATGGACTTCGTAGTGAGAGACGGATCCTCCTTGCTCGATAATTGATCTAACCTGACGATAGGTCTCATACTCTCGTCCGGGTCTGATATCAAGTGGTACAGTCTGTCCGCTAATATCTTTGACGTAGACACGTGCACCTCGTTGACCTAGAGTGTACGACCAGGAAGTCTTTTCAGGTCGGAGTTCAAGACGGGATGTTTCAGCATCGTGTTTAACTTTGTCAGCAACCGCGGTGTCGACATGAAAAGACTTCGGTTTGCCGCTGCTAGTACCTGCGATTAACTCTTCTGCTTCCTCTGCTGTCTTAACCACTCCACGAGACTTAAGATAACCAAAGGACCCGAGAGCAAGATCGAAGGAGGCACCGACTGCAAATCCTTTGAGCCCTGCCATAAGGCGGTTACCCCTGTCATCAGACAAAGCATCGTATGTACCAAATGCGAGCCCTCCTCGAACGACCCTACTTAATAGTTGGGCACCCTTTGCAGACGTTACCATTTCGGATGCAATCCCCATTGACGCGGGGCCGAGGACTTCAGACAATAGAGCGAAGTCAACCGCTTGACCCGCGAACGATCCCGCGATTTGAGCAGGGTTGGTGTTCATGCCTTCCCGGGCGCCCATTTTGACCAGATCGAGTTCTTTTGTTTGGACCTGTTTGTGTAAGGCAGCTACCTTCGGATCAAAGCCTTTCAACGGAGAAAGAGCGGCATCGATCGCCGACGCGCCTGCCAGTTGAACATGAAGAGCAGCTTTTGCTGCGGGGGACAACAACGAAGGCCTCTCGGTTAACTTCTTGAACTCAGCATACGTTGCCTCTACCGACTTACCTCTTGGCACTTTTGGCGCAACGAAATCGGCGAAGTATTTCAACCTGAGCGAGTCGTATTGTTCCGCCGGCATCATTTGATCAAAGTTGGCGGCAATCTCGTTCCACGGTTTAATCTGAGTTCCGTTAGGCATTATAGAGGTTCCTGGCTCTCAGGGGTTTTACCTGTTATGAGATATTGCAGGTACAACAAAGGGTTAGGGACGTCAGAACCAGACGGAGTAATACCTTTCTGCCTGAGCGAACGTTCCTTGGGTTTGGTGGTAGGACCTTTACCTCCTGCGGCTTCTCCAGCAAGCTGCGAGTCAGGAATTGGGGTATACGTCCAAGTAGTTCCACCAGTTACGTGCTGGTACCACTTCTTGGTCGCCTCAGGCATGAGACCGACTTCCTTGGCGACTTCGTTAATGAGCGCATTCTCGACTTCTTCCGGAAACGGATGTTTCGCCTTCCTCGCCTCGACAGCGCTACGTAATCTATCATTTAGGATGTCACGTTGCCTGAGTGACAACTCGGACGCAATCTTCAACCCGTCCTGACGAACTTTCTGCATTTCGGCCTCAGCTGCTAGCATAGCAGCATCGGCTTGTTTAGTCTTCGCAGCAGCGCCTTGTTGAGCGATCGTCTGAAACCCTTGTGGTAACACTGCGGTAATATCGGTACCGAAAGATCTCCCGCGGGCAATCGTGTGAGAGATATCATACGGTAAGCCAACCTCGGTGATCAAATGTTTTTCATAATCAGCTTCCGCGTTGAGTTCGGTCAACGTCAACGGTTTTGTCTGCACCCCTTCAGGTAGTTTACCCGCGTAAACGACTGAGCGGGCGATTGCTGTAATATCGGTTGGATCCTTTAACTTCTCCATGAATGCAGGAGTTGACGTCAACGTCTTGAGAACGGAATCAAACCGTTTGGCTTTGTCACCTTCAGTTTCGTTCCCGAGAGCGAAGTCAAGTGCTTGGCTGACGACTTTCGGATCCATGTTTGAGGATACAATCATCCCACGAATATCCGCATCGGTCAACTGCTTACCCGATAAGAGCATTAACCGACCCATTGCCTGGAGATCGCCTCGACCGGCACGTTGCTTGAGGTCTTCGATTTCCCCAATTGTTTGAGCCTTCAACCGTTCCTGATCCAGCTGACTCATTGCCCCCGCGTATAACGGAGCAACCGCACCAAACTTCTGGGTGAAGTTCTGCTGGGCTTGTCCAGCCATATGTTGGAGGTCTTGTGGGGACATCAACGACGGGTTGACGCCTGCTCCAGGTGCTTTGTTAGCGGCTCCCGCACTTGGGGGACTACCCGCAGCCGCGCCAGCTTTGTTACCTTGAGTCTTGTTAGCCAACGACGCAATTGCGTTGGGGTCTACCCCACCTCCTGTAGCTCCACCTCGAGCGGGGCCTCCGGTTGGGGGAGCGACTTGGGTTGCATCCTGAGGGTTTGCCGGCGTCTTATCGTTGAACTTGATATCGTATGCATCCTTGAACGACTTCTCAAGATCTTTGGGATCAGTCATGAGCAGTAGTTGAGGATTGGACATCAACAGCGACAACTTCTGTTGCGCGTCAGCCTTCTTATGCTCCTTCTCCTGCATCTTGAACGACTTGATCGCCATCGCTAGTTGAACAAGGTTTTCCTGGTTGCCTCCACCTTGTCCATATTGAGGTGCACCTGGAAGATACGTAGCCATGTTAACCTTCCTTTATCCTGGCACAGATCCGGTTCCAGTGGAACCTCCACCTGAACCTCCACCACCAAACCCTAACGCTCGTAGCAACGCGAGTTGTTGGAGACCCCCACCGGCTGAACCCAGGGCAGCTCCTACAACCGAACCTTTAGGACCTACCTCAGTGAACGCAGGTCCAAATAACGATGACAACCCGAACTCTGTCGCCATCATTTCTCGGTTGGCAGCATCTGTAGCAGACTGATACCGCAGGTTAGCTAACAGTTGCATGAAGTTTGCATTCTGATTGGCCAGATAGTCAGCCTCTCCTACTGCTGCGGGACTACTGAATGACAACCCACTCGCACCAAACCGTTCGCGCAGTTGCGCGGTACCTTTCTGCGTTTGAAGCTTGTTAACCCCAGCCAGCGCTTGTTCGGATTCCTGGGTACTAACCGGGTTACCGGTTTGGATTAAACTCAATAATTGATCAAATCCGGGACCTGCGACCTTGTTCAACCCGGTCATTGCGGTGCCTTGAAGGCCTGGAAACAGCGCACGAGGTCCTTTGTTAGCGGCTCTCTGCGAGAGACCAGATCCAATCGCGCTGGCTGCGATTCCTGCACCAATAAGTGCAATAGGCGGCATTTAGTGCCTCGCTTCCTTACGGTAGAACTCGTCTTTGAGGATCCCGTAAATATGCGTGTTGTGGAACGTTCCGTTCTTCAAGAACGATTTTCGAAGTTCACCCTCGTATCGAAACCCGACAATCGTTGCCATCCTTATCGCTTGCTTGTTGAACGCCGGGATGTAAGCAGTTATCCGATTGAGCTCGTGACGGACGAACAGATCGTCAAAGAACGCTTTCTGTATATCGAACAAATCCTTTGTTTCGACATCTCCCCAAACTACGAAGTGGATAATCGCGTTGCAGTGAGGGATGATTCCAGTGGCAGCGACTAGACCTTCGTCACCGATTTCGTACCATTCCGACATATAATTCAACAACTGCGACAGGAACGCGGCGGGTCCTACCGCGAGCGCGAGGTCATCAAACGCGTAATCCTGTGTGAGCAATTGGTTCCAAATCCATAACAACCGGTCCTTCGACCAGGTCTGCGGGTCGATCCTAGTCAATGAACGAACAGAACGATTTGAACCGTCGTCACGTCGCACTTCAGGAACATTGTTGTTGTTGTCCATAGGTTTTTCCTTGAGTCATAAATACTACAAGCTTTGTCTTTTGACTTGATATCATAGCCGATCGGGATTCGTCCAAGATTATGAGTAACCGTAAACTCAACGTTGGCGCCAGGTGTCGTAATCATGTAGCCACCAGCAAGCGTCCCCGGCCAGGTTCCGTCAATGTTACCTGGAGATTTCACAGATTGCCCCTGGGGACTACCAAAGTCGATCCTACCGTTGACCGCCCGCGCGAGGTCTTTCCTCAAGGTCAAGATCGAGTTCTTGACCGCGCTATCCTCGATCAGGTTCAAGTCATCGGTTGTTATCGGTAACTTCACGTTCCTCCCAAAACTTCACCCTTGGGTTCAAACATTGGTACGTAGTCGATGATTGACACAGGGCCGCTACCAGCAACTCGACTTACCGTTAACTGAACCAGTTCACCTGTAACAGGCCTTGGTTCGCTTGTGAATTCCCTGATCCAACCATCAGCTGCCACCGTTCCGATTGGAATAGTTATTTGGGTAGTTTCATCAAGTTGGCCTATCCTACGAGATCTAAGCGTGAAGGTAACGTTGGCTACGCCAAGGTCTTCGTAATGGCCTCGAATTCTCATCACCTGTTTTTCGGCGTTGGGGATTTGAAAGTCGTGAAGTTTGACAAACGAGCCTGCTTCTTCGGTATCTAGATTATTCGGGTCAGCGAGAAGGACTAACGGAGCTCCAGCTCCAGGAAATGCGAAGAGAGAGCCTTGAGTAGCACCTGTTAAACTGAACGCGGACTGAAGAGTAGTACCTGTTCCTTGAATTGAATCACCTATTGTGAGTCCTCCACCTCCAGAGGTAGTTACGCTTAGGATGTCGTTGCGGCCGCCTACCAAGGTAGGTGTAAACTGGACGCTGAATACAACTGATGAACCTCCTGAAGGTATAGTAAACGGAGTAACAGGAGCACCAACAAGGAAGAAGTCAGTACCTGTTGTTAAAGCAATGTTAGAAACCGTAATCAGAGCGCTAGCGAGGTTGACGATTTGATAATTAGCTAACGTCGTTGTCTGCCCTACCTTGGTTGGCGGGAAAACCACTCTTGTAGGGAAAGCTTGACCGGGAGCGTTACCTATAGTCTGGACGCCCCTTAGGACCACAGTAGGAGTATAAGATGAATTAGTAGTAACTGTCAACAACCCACTCCGCGCGCCAGCGCCGCTAGGTGTAAACGCTATATGAACAATGATTGATTGTCCAGGGTTAGCTATGACAGGAAATTGCCCCGGGTTCACAACAAAATCCCCAGAACCAGCAGTACCAGGACCAAGGCTAGATATCGACGCACCGGTGAACGTCTGAGTTGTATTCTGGGTGTTAGGAATAACAAGGAACCCATCAAATGGACCTGCACCGTTGACCTGAAACCAGTTAACTGGATTATCGGAAAATATCCCGGTGATAACAGTAGCAGGCATGTTTAACTCACGTACACCGTTCGTACAGCTGTTAAGTACCCCGAAGATGATGACAACCGCACCCATTGCCCATCGTCGAAGGTGTACAACCAGGTCACATTTGGTCCAGGAATTGTAAGCAGGTAGCATAGGAAATCAAACCCCACAGTAAAGTTAGGAACGATACGACCCCAAACACTATCACCGGTAGCTGACGCTAGGTCAGCGTAGATCTTTTTCTTACTAACGCCTCCGATCGGATCCATTGACGATACGCTGAAGCGATAGATATTGTCTTGGGCGACAAACGTACACCAGT
>Ga0137403_10003092_pt1 | contig 20064 bp, 19 predicted proteins | sample CZOMad2_1_16fung_FD_122057 | JGI IMG/M metagenome (GOLD analysis project Ga0137403, IMG submission 122057) | Vadose zone soil fungal communities from Angelo Coast Range Reserve, California, USA - CZOMad2_1_16fungal (Hybrid Assembly) | ecosystem: Environmental > Terrestrial > Soil > Vadose zone...
CGCTGCGCAAACTCCGTCGCGTCTCCGCCATGGACGGGGCAGGCCTGAGAGGGCACTTTATCAGCGGGCAAAACGATTTCGTAAGCGGTACCAGACATTTGGCACCCGGTCGTGGCCAGCGCGTTGGACGTCGCGCAAACGGTTACGCGCGCCATCGGCATCGTCGGCTCGAACGCCTTGGCCGGGTAACGCGCGGCCGATTTATTCATTACCTGCACCCACACCGGCAAGGCCAGGGCCGCGCCGTAGCCACGGGAAATGATCGTAGTTGGTTGATCGAACCCAACCCAGACCCCACAAGTCAACGCGCTGGTATAGCCGAGGAACCATGCGTCCTTATAATCGTTAGTCGTTCCGGTTTTGCCCGCGGCCGGAAGCTTGAACCCAAGTGAACGTGCACTGGCCGCCGTCCCGTGCGTCAGCACTTCTTCCATCAGCTCCGAAGTCATCCAGGCCGCGCTTGGATCAAGCGCTGGGGCGGAGAGATGAGCGGCTCGATAAATCGGCTGATGATTCTGATCATCAATGCGCTCGACGATATAACTTTGTTTGCGAACCCCGGCGTTTGGAAAAGCGCTATAGGCGGTAGTCAAATCCTTTAAATTCGTTTCAAAGGATCCGATATAGATGGCGGGGCCGTGCGGGGCCTTGTCGCTCAGGTTTAACGTAGTTGCGATCTTTTGCACCTGATCGAGTCCGGCGAATTGCCCCACGCGGACGCTCATGGTGTTGCGCGAATGAATAAGGCCGTAGGAGGCGGGTTGAATCCCGCCATAGGTGCCGTCGGAATTTCCCGGCGCCCAATTGCCCGCGCCCTCGATTTCGCCGGGTTGGATGGGGCCGTCGCTGATCGCCGCGCCCGGGAGCAGGCCATTAGTAAAGGCGAGAGTATAGACAAACGGTTTGAACGATGAGCCGATTTGCCGATTGGCCGGCGGAAGCGCGCGATTGAATTTGCTTTGAGAGTAGTCCCGGCCGCCGACCAGGGCACGAATGCCACCACTGGCATTATCAATCACCACCACTGCTCCTTCTAAATATGGCATCGAGCTATCTTCGCCCTCTTCCGGCGGGTGATAGTTCGCCTTTACTGGATGATGAAAATTCGATTGGTGCTCAATTCTCGTTAGGGTCGATTCCAATGCCTGGGTGGCAACGTTCTGCACTGCCGGGTCCAGCGTGGTGTAAATGTAGAGGCCGCCCTGATCGATCTGGTCCTGCGTCAGCAACACATTCAAATCGCGCTGTACCGCATCCATCGCGTAATTTTCCTGGATCATGGGCATCTTTTTCGGATGGGGATTGATGTGCGACGATTTCGCCTGTTGCGCCTGAGCGATGGAAATCTTTTTCAATTCCACCATTCGATTGAGCACGGCGTCGCGCTGAAGCGCTGCGCCATCAGGATTGCGCAGAGGCGAAAACCGATTAGGACTCCGAATCAAACCCGCCAGCACAGCGGCTTCGGACAGATTTAACTTCGAGGCGCTCTTTCCGAAGTAGGCTTGGGATGCGGTCTCCACTCCGTAACAGCCGGCACCAAAGTAAATGCGATTGATATAAAGCTCGAGAATTTGCTGCTTGGTGAACTCGTGCTCGATCCGCAACGCCACCATCGCTTCGAGCAACTTCCGATTGATCGTGCGTCCGCCGAGCGGAAGCGAATTGCGTGCAAGCTGCTGCGTAATGCTGCTCGCACCTTCCCTGGCGGAGCCGCTCATCAAATCGCGGACAAGCGCGCGGCCGACCCCATAAAAATCGATTCCGTTGTGCTGAAAAAAGCGGGTGTCTTCTCGCGCCAGCAGCGCATCAATGAATGCGGGCGCGACTTCATTCAACGAAACAATGAGCCGGTTCGATCCCGCCAGCCTGCTATAAATCTTTCCGTCAACATCGAGAACGGTATTGCGTTCCGGCATTTCCCCGACCTTCTTCATGTCGAAGGTGTGCGCCCAGGCAGAGTAGAAGATCAAAACGCCAAGCGCACCGCCGCCAACGAGGGTAACGAGAGAAATCTTCCAGCCCCATCGCCAGAGCCGGCTCGATTTCCTCTTGCCGTTGCCGGAGGATTTTCTCTTGAAAAGTTTCATCGCAAGAACTTTGACAATTTAGCAATAGATTTCGCGGATAAAACCTCAATCATAGGTCATCCCGAGCGCAGTCGAGGGATCTCGCCGCGAAACCCTTCAGCCAACTTCCCCGGGATCCCTCGACTGCGCTCGGGATGACCGCGAGGGCGGGCACAGCCGCTCTATTCCCGGCTAAAAATTCACCTGGACGTTGCTCTCGTGTTGCTCCGTCGCGCAGGGCGCATTGAGAGGAACATCGGGGACCGTCTCGCTCGGCTTTACCAATTCGTTTTCGATTAGATACTGCTCGACTTCTTCGCCGCTGACATCGGCCAGCATTTTTTCGTTGATTTCGACGCAGGGCGAAAGCGGTTGACCGCTTTTCGTCTCCATTTCCCAGCGAAAAGCCGGGTTCGCGATGATGTCCTTTTCTGTGTAGGGCAAATTGTATTTATTAAGAACTGCCCGAACGCCGGCGCTCCAGCCGCAATACGTTTTAAGGTAGGCAGTGATCTGAGGTTTTTCCATGATATGAGAAGCTAGCACGTGCAGTGAGCTGGCTCAATCTCGCAAAACCGTAATCCGGACGCATTTAACCGCGTTGAAAAGTCCGCAAATCTTGCAGGAGGCGGACACGCCCTCACAGATTGGGCGCAGGTTCGATTTAGAACTCAAAGGAGGCCAGGACCCCGACGTTTTCCCGCTAGCCCGTTCAAGGTCCCGGCACATCCTTATCCACGCCATCTGTTTCCCACCATCAAATCTTTTGTTGCACCGGCTTCAGCCAGGCGTGCAGTTTTTGCAGGCCGAGTTCGAGACGCGTCTTCACCGTTCCGAGCGGGTTTCTGGTGCTGGCTGCGATCTCGCGATGACTCATTCCCTTAAAAAACGAAAGCTCCAGTGCCTGGCGCTGAAACTCCGGCAACGCCGACATCTGCTCCCGCAGATAACGACGTAGATCAGCCCGTTCCATTTCCTCGTCGCCATCCACCGTCGTGCTCGCGCCTCCGGGAAGTTCATTTATCTGCTCCTCATAGCGATCCTTTACTCGGATGTAGGCTTGCCGCCGGCGCAGCCGATCAATCGCCCTTCGCCGTGTAATAGTCGTTAGCCAGCCCAGCGGCTTGCCGACCTTGGGGGCATAGTTTTGCGCCTGCTTCCAGATCTGCAATAACGTCTCCTGCAAGACGTCCTCCGCTTCGGCTTGCTCGTGGATCACACTTTCAATGATCGAACGCAGGGTTTCGCCATGCCGTTGATACAATGCTTCGAGGGCATTTTCGTCCCGGTCTGTTATCGCACCCATCAGGGCCTCATCTGTGGCCGCCCTAAAACCTTTAACGTCTTGAGTTGGTTCAATCATATTTGTTGCCACTGGGGGGAGGATGGGGTTGACTCCGATCCATCGTTTGAGCTCAGCGCTCGCCACCAATTTTCCGAGTTGGTATGGGAGAGATGATGCTTCTCCGGATAGACCCATTGATGAACTCTTGAGGGACAGTCTTTGGTCGGACAATTCAGTTTAAATTCCTCGCCACTCTGCGAAATCTCTACCTCGTGACCGGAAAAGGCTCCGCCGCACACGGCGCAAACGCGCTGGTCATCGAGTGAGCGCCATTCACGAAAATGGTCATGACCGCGCAGAATATTTAATCGATCATCCATGTGCTGTCGGGGCCAATTCATCGTGCCTCCATGTTCGAACAGCGTTTAGTCGCCGACAATCGGACTGGATGACGATTGCGAGGTCAGGAAAATCCTGATCCACTAAGTGAATAACTTTCTTTCTGTCGGACGCTTGGAGCGCGAGGAGGCATCCAATATTTTTTCGATGCGCGTTACCTGATTGGATGAGCAGGCAACAATTGGCGCGCAGTATCCGGCACTCCGATCCGTGGATGAAAGATCGAATGGAGCGCTATTGCACTCTCCACCCGCGCAGCCCGAGCGCGGTCCGTCGACCGCAACTGAGCCGCCGTCGAGGCACGTTCATCGTTTTGATCGGACACAGCCTTGAAAATGGAATTGTTGGCATCGGCAACACAGTCGAAAACGCTCTTCGGGCGTTCGATCTGCAATATCTGCACGCATTGGAACTGCAACCGAATGATGTCGAAGTGTTCCGGAGAAAATCCTGAAACGATCGTTTCGAACCGCAAGTCGTAATTTCCATATTCTTTGAATACCTTGGGATTCTCGTTCATCTGACACTGTGAAAAGCCCGCGTCTTTCAGACCGAGGCGTCTATCCGGCAAACGCCGGTCATACTTACCCCGTAAAACGGATAACGGACTGGTGGTGCGGGAGATTCGATCGGTTGGGCGTAGGCAAGCTAGGAACGAGAAAGGGAAATATGAAGAAAGTTATATTAAGCATGGCGTTGGCGTTGGCCGCCCCGTTGGCGTGGGCGCAGGTATCACAAACAACTACCACCACGACTACGACCGAGGGAACTGGAACTATTACTGAGTTCAGTCCCGGCAGCACGATTGTGCTGAAAGAGACAGCGGGTCCAAAACATTACCGCTTTGGGAAAAAGGTCGTTTACGTGACCAGGAGCGGCAAAGAGCTCGATGAAGCAACCGTTCGCACCAGAGTAAAAGTCGGGGTGCCAGTGAGTGTTCATTACGCCGGGGAAGGCGACAGCATGCTGGTTGATCGAGTTGTCCTCGACGAAGATTAATTCGTAATCTTCTAACTAAACGCGTCTTTCCGTTCCGCCGTTGGCGAGAACGGGAGGCGCGTTTTTCTTTCCACCTCCGCGAAAGGTCGCCCATTTACGCCGTGTTCTTCTTATTGTGACGCGCAGTGCGTGCTTTTGCATGGCGAGGTGCGAACAAGAAGAGCCCGCTAAGCCGGGCGCGATCGCCAGCGGAAATACGCCCCAATCGGACATTGTACGGCGAGACCCCGTGAAGTGACCTTCGGACTGCGTGATTTTAGCATTTATGGTAACATTGCCCGAGCAAAAGAATTACCTGCCATGAAGCCCGCAACCCGGAGATCAAAACGCAAACTAAAGCGCGCTCATCGCAAACCTCGGACATCGGCTGGGGAAGCCGCCTGCGAAGTAATTCGGGCGGATATGAAGAAAATGAAGGGAAGGACCCGTGGACTGGAGAAATTTTCGGGTAACAGCACGGTAAGAAAAAATGGCGCGATCAGGCAGTCGGCTAGTGCGCCCGTCTTCAAGCATCCCAAAACGGAATTGGAAGCGGCCATACAACGTTATGTCGATCTTTTCGATTTTGCGCCCGTCGGCTATGTCAGTTTCGACCGCGTCGGTCGCATTGAAGAGATTAACGTCGCCGCAGCGCGACTTCTCGGCGACTCGCGCGATCGACTAATCGGCAAGCCATTTGCGCCCTACGTCATTGAAGAAGACTCCGCACTTTTTTTAAATCATCTTCTCCGCTGCCGCTCATCGGAAAGCCGGGTCGAAACAGAACTGCATCTGAAAAAAAAAGGAAATGGCGAAATCAGCGCCCATTTGGCCAGTTCCCCTGTGACGTCCTCAATGCGCAACGGCACGCTGCTTTATCAAACCGCGATTATCGATCTTACCGAACGGAAGCGGGCAGAAGAAGCGATCCGCCAGTCGGAAAAGCGTTATCGCGCCTTGTTCGATTGGGTGCCGGTCGCCGTCTATACCTGCGATGCCAAAGGGCTGATTCAAGAGTACAACCAGCACGCGGTGGAGTTATGGGGACGCGAACCGAAAAGGAATGACCCAAGCGAGAAGTTTTGCGGTTCATTCAAGATTTTCTATCCGGATGGCCGGCCGATGCCGCACCACAAGTGCCCAATGGCGCGATCCCTGCGTGGGGAAAAATTAACCGCGACTGATTTGGAAATATTAGTCGAGCAATCGAGCGGCGCCCGCCGAAATGTTCTTGTTAGTCCGACGGCGTTGAGAGGCGGGCAGGGAAAAATAATCGGAGCGATTAATTGCCTGCACGACATCACCGTGCGCAAACGCACGGAAAAGGCATTGCGCGAATCGGAAGAACGTTCTCGCGCGGTCATTCACCAAAGCGCCGCCGGAATAGCCGGCACTGATTTGGTAGGTCACATCATTTTCGCGAACGAAAAATTCTGTTCAATGCTGGGCTACAAAGAGCGCGAGCTCGTCGGCAAAACCATTTTCGAGATCACAGATCCCGAAGACTTGGCAGAGAGCAAGCGACTTTTTCACCGGATCGTCAGGAAAGCCGAACCGTACCAGCTCGAAAAACGTTATCGTCGCAAAGATGGGTCCAACCTGTGGGTCAGTGTGAGCGCGTCGCCATTGCGCGACGTCGAAGGCAAAACCCAATCGGCCGTCTCGGTTGTTCTCGACATCGGCGACCAAAAAAAAGCTCAAGCCATCCTGGAAGACCGCGCCCGCGGGCTGGAAGGCGAAATCCTCACCATCAGTGACCGCGAACAACGCCGCCTCGGTCAGGAATTGCACGATAGCCTGTGCCAGCATCTTACCGCCATCGCGTTCATGGCGCGCTCGGTCGCACTGCGGCTCAAAAAGCATCGAGTCATCGAAGTGGAGCACATTGATAAAATCGCCGAGCTAATTAATGACGGGGTGACCGAAGCACGCACCATTGCCCGAGGCTTGCATCCTGTGGAAATGGAACCGCCCGGGTTGGTTACGGCACTGGCAGCATTGGTCAAGCAGCGGCATTGGCCCGTGCGATGCCGGCTGGAGGCCGACGAAGAAATTTCCGTCCCGGACTCGACCGCCGCTCTGCATCTCTACCGGATCGCGCGCGAAGCCGTAATCAATGCGAACAAACATGCCCGCGCGCGCGAAATTATCGTGCGGATGAGACGTTCGGGCAAAGGAATCGAGCTGAGTGTGATCGACGACGGCGTCGGAATTCCACCCAATTCCCCCGCTGGATCGGGGATGGGCTTTCATATTATGGAATACCGCGCCCGGTCCATTGGGGCGCGGCTGGAGATCAAGCAGGTAAAGCCGCATGGAACGCGCCTCTCTTGTTATGTACGGAAATGAAATCGACAGCGCGCGCCGGGAGACAAGGGAAACGCAAAGCGCGCAAAGGTTTTATCCCTGCCGCTGCGCCTCCATCCGAGACCATTGCCCCGGATTCATTTTCACGCGGTGTTGTCGATAATCCGAAACCGGATTTGCCCCAAGCGATCCCCATTCTGATCGTCGATGATCATCCTCTCTTTCGTCACGGACTTGCTCAGTTGATCAACTCTGATGACGGCTACTCCATTTGCGGCGAAGCGAGCAGCGCGCCCGAAGCGATGGCGCTGGTGCGTAAATTGCGGCCTAAACTGGCAATCGTCGATCTTGGCTTGAAAGGACCAAGCGGAATCGAGTTAACCAAATCGCTGCGGGTGGAATTTCCCAAAATGCCCATTCTGGTCCTGTCGATGCACGACGAACCGACTTACGCCGTTCGTTCTCTTCGCGCCGGCGCCAACGGATACGTCACCAAGCAGGATGCACTGGGCAGCGTCCTCATCGCCCTGCGCGAAGTCCTCGACGGCCGCGTCTATCTCAGCCCCTCAATGACCAGTGAAGTGATTTCCAATGTTGTTCTAACGAAACGAGAACCGGGGACAGATCCAACGGACGACTTAACTGATCGCGAGCTGGAAGTTCTCGAGCGCATCGGTAAAGGCGAAGAAGTAAAGACGATTGCCAAAACATTGCACCTTAGCCCCAAGACAGTTGAAACGCATCGCTCTCACATCAAAGAGAAGCTAAGGCTCGAAAACGCGCGCCAGGTTGCGCGTTACGCCGTTCAGTGGGTCAGCGCCCGCGGCATCTGACGCTTTTTTTCAGCGCCGATGGTGCTCGCGCGTTATCTCGGAGCGCGAAGAAGGCTTGTCATCCCGAGCGCAAGCGAGGGACCTCGCCCAAGCTGTACTGATCACACAAGCTACTTTGGGTGACCCGCCCCGCACGGGTGAGGTCCCTCGTCGTCTGTCGCGACTCGGGATGACGGACGGTGCGCGTTTGAGCGATTCGATTATTGCGCCGCCAGTTTGGTCATTCCATTACTCCAACAGTCCGCGCATTCTCCGCTACCCCTACGCCGCTGCTGTTACCTGCTGAATTGTCTCCTGCAATTTTTGCACGTCGATCGGTTTGGTCAGATGCGCAGAAAAACCAGCGCGGCTGCTGCGCTCCAAGTCTTCCTCCATCCCATAACCGCTGATCGCTATGCCCTTGGCGTCGCTGATCTTCGCCAGCTCGCGCATTACCTGAAAGCCATTGCCATCCGGAAGACCAAGATCGCTAACGAGAAGATCGAGTGGAGTTGTGCGCAATACCTCCAGAGCCTGCCGCACAGTGGACGCGGTGACAACCTCGTGCCCGTTGTGTTTTAGCAACTTGCTCATGACTGTCGCCGTATTGTCGTGGTCTTCGACAATCAGAATATTTAGCTTCCGGGACGAAACAGCGGCAGGTTTGCGCTGGACCGGAGCGATGACACTTAGAGCGGGCACCGTTTTCAATTCGACGGTAAAGACCGCGCCCTGTCCGCCCGATTTGTTTGCGGCCTTGATTCTTCCCTGATGCATTTCCAAGACCGCCTTGCAGATCGCCAGGCCCAGGCCGAGACCTTCGCCGCTTCTGGTCCCCTGCTCAAACGCGGTAAACAATTTCGGCATCAGTGCCGCGTCGATTCCACGGCCGCTGTCGCTAATTTCAAAAATCACTCGGTCCCGCGCCCCATCGAAGGAACGGACCACGACCTCCCCATTTTCGGGCGTGAATTTGTAGGCGTTCTTCAACAGGTTCCAAAAAACCTGCTCTATCCGCGTAGGATCAGCCATGATCTGGTGATTGCTGGCCGTCAGATCAACCGAGAGTCGCAAATTTTTCGCGAACAACTGGCTCCGGACAATTTCCAGCGCGTGATTGAGCAATGCATCCGCACGACACGGCTGGAGATTGATCTGAAGTTTGCCTCGAGCGATTCGGGTTAGATCCAGCAGGTCATCGATCAATCGCGCCTCCATCTCGATATTGCGGCAAATCATCTTCAAACCCTCCTGCAATTCAGGATCGAGATTCTTGTCTTCTGATGCCGAGCAAGCCCACATCAAGACTGGGTTTAACGGTGTCCGCAGCTCGTGGCTGAGTGCGGCTAAGAAGCGGTCTTTGGCCTGGCTGGCCATCACCGCCGCTTCTTTCTGCCGGCGAAGCTCTTCTTCCGTCCGTTCGCGCTCAAGATAAAGGCCAACTTGAATTCCCAAAGCACCAGCAAGCCGCATAAGGTCGTCGTCCGGCGGAACTATCTCATCGCTGAAGAGCTCAATTACGCCATTTATTCCGGTCGAACCCATTAACGGAAAAACAAAGGCGGCTTGCAATCCGCTCATCCGCGCGAAAAGCACCCGCGGGAAGTTGGTCTCCGCCTCAAGACTAGGCAACCAGGTCGGCGCGCGTGAAACGAAAACACGTCCCGGCAAACCCTCACCGCTGGAGAACACGCGACGCCTGGTTTCGGATTCAAATTCGTCAATATCGCGCTCGGGCGATCCCCAGGTGGAATGGCAAACAAGCTTTCCATTTTTATCAAGGACCCAGAGCGCGGCAAAAAGCCACCGGCCGCTCCGCGCGATGGTGCTGAGAATTTTCGGACCGAGTTCGATCAGCGGCGCCTGACCAGAGATGAGAGTGGCGATGGCATACTGCGCGGCGCGACGGGCTTCACTTCGCACACGTTCGCTAATATCGCGCACATAGGCGGTAAAGATCGCTTTCCCGTTTACTTGATAAGGGGTAATGGCCAGCTCCACATCCAGCTTGGTACCGTCCACACGCAAAGCGGGAACTTCGATCCGCCGGCCGAGTAACGGGCCGGCGCCCGTAGCGCGAAACTGGGCCATTCCGGCGCGATGTCTGGCACGCAATTCTGGCGGAATGATCAATTCCGCCATTTCCTTGCCCACCGCCTGCCCGCGCGAATAACCAAACAGGCGCTCGGCCGCGATATTCCATTCCTGGATGCAACCGTCATCGCCAATGACAACGATGCAATCGAGCGCCGAATCGAGAATCGACTGACTGTTTTGCTCGCTGGCGGCAAGCTCGTTTTGCTTTTCAGCCGCGAACTGCCGCGCCGATTCCACCAGGAGATCGTTAAAAAACTGGTGAATAATAGCCTCGGCTTTGGCTCGGGCTGAAGAATCGAATTCAGGTCGTTCGCGGGCAAAGGCGGCCAGGCAATCAACGGAGATTACATGCAGGATCTGCCCAAGGCCGCGAACAATCTCGTCGAGGGCGTACCCAGGTTCCCAACGATGCTTCGATTGCGTATCCGCGAGGAGCGTTTTCTCATTTCGGCGCGTTTTTCCTTCTTTTTTGAGACGTTTGCCTAAGGTCTGGCAAAGAGTCGGCAGAAAATTGGCTAACTGTTGGTGAGTGTTGTTGCCGGAAAACCCCAGTTCAGGCTGCCCTCCGGTCGTTTTATTCCATCGATCGGCAATCCATTCCGTACGATCGGAGATAAAACGGCCAAATTCCGATAATGGATTCACGTTGGGACAGAAGGGTTCGATCTAAGACTGGTCGAGCAGTTACCATGCTATTTTCCCAGCAAAACGCGGCACGACCGGAAGGAGCCGGCATGCATTTTCTTGGTCGAGTCTTTTCCGCGATGCCCTGCCCGCCGCTCGGGACCTCTTTTCGCTTAAAAACTTCCGAAATACTTCGTAATCAACGATTGGGCGCCGCCCTCCCCCAACGCGTCCGCTCCTGCTTTACTCTGTAACAACTTTAACAACAGCGATTGTGCTTCCTTTTTGTCTCCCTCGGAAACGCCGATTTGCTCGATCGCGAGGATGACTTGTTCAAACGCATCCTTTAACGCCTGCGCCTCTGCCCCAGGCATCTTTATTTCTTGGGGATCGCCAACCACCGCCCGCCGTTCATCGAAAGTGATTCGAATTGGCGATGCTGCACTGCTGTTCAGAACGTGCGTTCCGAGTTCGTTGATCTGGGCAAAGCCTCCCAACAACCCCATCCCACTCTTATCTTCAATCGGCTTCCAATCGATCAGATTGTACTCAGCCAGTTGAGCGAGGGCCTGAAGCCAGTCGCGATTGTTTATTCCTTCAGGTGTCGGCACTGCCCGTTCCGCCGCGCCGAAGGGAAGAAAACCTTCGCCGCGCCGCTCATGCAAAAGTTGCAAGACGCGTCCTCGCACCACGGAATCTTTCATAGGGTGAATATGGTTCGCGGCGCGAAATTGAACAACTAATCTTCGAATCGCCGTCACCCCGCGCTGATCACACAAATTCGCACCTGTTTAGCGTTGCTGGCTATATCCCATTTCATTAACAACTCGCTTCAATGAGGTGGGTGGCCAAGTCTGGTCCCACAACCGCTTTAGCGGTTTACTCTTCACTGACAAAAACCGCTGAAGCGGTCGAGGCTCTCTCAGGTGCCGTTAATACCCAGCTAAAGCAGGGTGTTAACGAGAAGGTTAGTTGGCGCTAAACAAATACCACAATTTCGGAATACTAGTTGTGTTTTAGGGAAATTGAACGAACCTAACGGTCTATTGGATTGAATCTGTTTGTTCTTTGCGTGGTAGATCGTCAGGTGAGTTTGTCTCATTGGTGATTTGAAACCCGATTCCCGGGAACAGCTCTGTAGCTCGCAAGTTTGCTCCAAAAATCACAATGAAACTGTACGTAGGTAATCTCTCTTTTGAGACCACTGAAAACGATCTTCAGGATCTTTTCGAACAACATGGCCAGGTCGGCGAAGTAGCGCTGATGATGGACCGCATGACCGGCAAATCGCGCGGCTTTGCGTTCGTCACCATGAATGAAAAAGCCGAAGCGGAAGCTGCCATCAGCGCGCTCAACGGCAAGGAATTGAACGGACGCACGCTGAGTGTCAGCGAAGCGCGTCCTCGCGAAGAGCGTCCGCGCCCATCCGGTGGCGGAGGCAAGCGCTCGTTCGCGGGCAATCGTCGGTAGATCCGAAATCGATTGTTGCGGCCGGCTTCGAAATTTTCGAGGCCGGCCTGCACTTGATATTGATTATGAATTCAGAAAAAGCCCTCGAGTTGGAAGGAACGATCATGTCGGTCCTGCCCGGTACCATGTTCCGGGTTGCTCTTGCCAACGAGCACCTTGTCCTTGCGCACATTTCCGGGAAAATGCGCAAACGATTTATTCGACTCACCATCGGCGATCGCGTTAAACTTCAGATGTCGCCTTACGACATCGATAAAGCGCGCATCGTCTACCGGCTCTAAGAGAATGAGATTTTTTGGAACACCTGCCGTACGAAAAATAAAAACCGGCCCCGTAATTAAGCGGCTACTTGTTCGCTGCCCCGCTACGGCCAAGCTGGCGGTGACCGGCCAGACCATCGACGAACAACTCTGGGCCGCTGCCAAAGTGAAAACACCGAAGTTCACCTGCCCTCACTGCCAGCAAGTTCATAGCTGGACAAAAAAAGACGTTGTTTTGGCGCGCTGACTGCAGGTAGTAAACAGCGTGTCATGTTTTCCCGCATTCCATTCCATCGCGTTAATTGGCTAACGAGTTCGTTCCTTATCGGAACTTTCGTCCTCTCCATCACCACTGTCCCCGTCTACCTCTGGTATTTCGGCATCGATTGGTTCCAGGTAATCTTGTTTTTCGTTTTGCTTAGCGCCACCGGCTTTAGCATCACCCTTGGCTATCATCGGTTATTTTCGCATCTCGCGTTTCGCGCCCGGCTTCCGGTCAAACTCTTCGTCCTCATTTTTGGCCCGGCGGCATTTGAAAATTCGGTTCTGATGTGGACGAGCGAACATCGGCGCCATCACAAACACGTCGATCACGAGGAGGACCCTTACGATATCACCAAAGGATTTTTCCACGCCCACATTGGCTGGCTTCTGTTCAAGCTTCTACCCCAGCCGCCCTTCGATAACGTGGGCGATCTAAAAAAAGATCGGCTGGTCATGTGGCAACATCAACACGTCCATACCATCGCTCTTCTCGTTGGTTTCGCCTTGCCCGTGCTATTGGGCGCAACCTGGAATGGCTGGATCGGCGCACTCGGAGCATTCCTCATCAGCGGCGTCGCCAAAGTGGTGGTGATTCAGCACTGCACCTTTTTCATTAACTCGGCCTGTCATACCCTTGGTCGCAGGCCTTACTCTACCAGATGCAGCGCGCGCGATTCATTCCTCATGGCACTGCTCACTTTCGGAGAAGGCTATCACAACTATCACCATGAATTTCAGCACGATTATCGCAACGGAGTAAAATCGTGGCAGTGGGATCCGACGAAATGGATCATCTGGCTCCTTTCCAAAATTGGACTGACCGGCGGTCTCAGGCGCGCAGCCCGCGAGGCGGTTCAAGCTGCGCAAGCGCAAGTTCGCCGCTCCCGCACCGCCCAAAGTGAATCGGTCGTAATATCGGAGACGATGGCCGGTCTGGGAGTCCCGCAGCGTTGATGTTCAGGCTGCGCCTAACGTAGGCCTTAATGCGCCGTAGTCGCTCTTTGCGGCTGCACTACCCGCTTGTCTCGCGCTGGTCGCATTTCCACGGGTGAACCGTGGCTGCACGAATCGCACCAATGACGCGAAGCGGTCTTCAGCCGCTTCCTTTGGCCGCACTCATCGCAAACGAATATCTCCGTCTTGATGGATGGTCTGATCACGTTAGTTCGATCGTTTTCTCTCTCGGCCAAAGGTTATTCGTATGGCGATAGCCTTCTGATCGCTCGATAACGGCGGAAAAGCAAGAGTCCAATTCGTTAAAAGAGGCGGCTTCCTCAACGCGACCGCTGCTTTAGCACGAAATTCGCTCCCTTGCTACTTCGAACCAGTTCATATTCATTGAAAGCTTCAAGCCCGATCACACAGGTCGCGCCGTTAGCCACCAGTCGTCTTACGGCCGCGATCGCTGTCACCGTTCTGACAGGATGGGTTGCTCAAATCGATCTGCTGAAGAATTTCGCTCCAGGTATGATCGCGATGAATCCGTTCACTGCCGGCGGCCTGCTCGCGGCGAGTATCGCTTTGTTTCTGCGCCAACCCATCGACGTCCCGAAAGAGCGCAGCATTATTGGACAACTCCTCGCCAGCGCGATCATCGCGATGGGTGGATTGAATCTCCTCTTCTGCAGTCATAATCTGGTCGGCCCGAGATGGCTGATACTGCCGCCATTAGGCGATGGTTCCCCGGTCGAGGTCAACGGTGCCAGAATTTCGCTGAGTTTTGTTTTGATCGGGGCGTCGATTCTCTCCCTCAATTGGAAATCATCTCGCGGATTCCGTCCGGCCGAGGCTGCCAGCGCCGTCACTACGATCATCGCGATTCTTTCGTTGGTAGCCTATTCACATTACCTGACCAGCTTTTACACCACCAGCACTTACACGCCGGCATCGCTTTTGACCTCGATTTCCTTTTTCCTTCTCGCAACCGGCATTCTCCTGGCGCGCGCGGACCGTGGAACATTGGCAATCATCGTCAGCGAGACCGCGGCTGGTATGCTGGCTCGGCGGCTCATTCCGCTGGCGATTCTCCTTCCCATCTTGATCGGTGCCCTCCGCCAAACCGCCGAGCGAGCCGGGCTTTACGACCCGATTTTTGGCGCGGCCCACTCTGCCACTACTTTCATGGTTCTATTTTTCGCGGCCATTTGGTGGACGACGCGAATGCTGTTTCGCATCGACACCAATCGCATGGTGGCGGAAGGAGCCAGGCAAAAGCAGGAGGAACAGGTTCGCCAGCTCAACATCGAAAAAATCGCAGCCGAAAGGGCGAGCCAAGCCAAAGATGATTTTCTCGCCGTTCTTAGCCACGAGCTACGAACTCCATTAACCCCGGCACTGGCAGCAGCGAGCTATCTCGCCGAACACGAGAATCTCTCTCCGGAGCTTCACGAAGAAGTGGTTGCCATCCGCACGAGTGTGCAATTGGAAGCGCGTTTGATCGACGATCTATTGGACCTTACCCGCATTACCCGCGGAAAAATCGAGCTCCATCTGGAAGTGGTCGATGTCCATGGACTGCTCCGTAACAGCCTCGAAATCGCGCGCGACAACATCCTCCAAAAACAGTTGGATCTGGTCATGGACTTCGGCGCGGACCGCCACCATGTCTGGGCCGACGCTGTCCGACTTCAGCAGGTGTTTTGGAATCTGATCAACAATGCGGTGAAGTTTACGAAGAAGAATGGTCGAATTACCGTCCGCACAGTAAACGAAGATGGGCGTTTTGTGTTCCAGATTACCGATACCGGGGTTGGAATTGAACCTGAACAGCTGCACCGGATTTTCCAGGCGTTCGAACAGGGCGAACGTTCGATTAGCCGAAGGTTTGGCGGGCTTGGCCTCGGGCTTACGATCTCAAAAAGGCTGCTCGAGTTACAGGGTGGAACGATCACCGTTCATAGTGAAGGACTAAACCGCGGCACTTCCTTTAAACTTAGCCTGGCGTCGGTCGAGCGCCCGAAAACCGCGAGCGTCTCGCGATTGATCGCCGACGAAGGGCCCGCCAAGAGCTTGCAATTGCTGGTCGTAGAGGATCATCCTCAGACGCTACGAGTACTCGCAGCGCTGTTGCGTAAACAAGGCCATAAAGTCCTTACTGCCGAATGCGTCCAGGCCGCACTCAAACTTCTTGAGGCCGAACAGTTCGACGGCCTAATCAGCGACATCGGGCTGCCCGATGGCAATGGCTGTGAGATCATGCGCGCAGCCAAACAGCGACAATCCCTTGTCGGTATCGCCCTCAGCGGCTTCGGCATGGAGGAAGACGTGCGCCGCAGCATCGCTGCCGGGTTCGATCATCATTTGACGAAGCCGATCGATTTCCAAGAGCTGCAGAAATTTGTCGGGGCAATGGCGGTACGGACCAACCATTCCGCGCCCTAAGGACCTCATTTCGGGCGAGTTTCCGATCCTGGCCTTAAAACAAGATTGCCGCTGCTCGTCAACCATTCGCAGGTTCATCTGCCGTGTAGGGCGGTACCTGGCCCCCCGTGATCGCAGATTTTGCTTCTGCCACAGTCGGAAAAATCGCCAGCACCTTCTCGAACTGCACCACGTCAAAAATTGCTTTCAAGTTCGGATTGACCCCAGCCAGGCTAAAAATCCCGCCATGCGCAGCGGCATCGCGATGATATTCAATCAAAGTGGCCAGGCCGGTTGAATCAATGAAATCGACGGCGGTCAAGTCAACCACCAACGCCGGGCAACGTTTGTTCAGCTTCGACTGAAAAAGCGCGCGCAATGTCGGGGCATAGTGCAAATCGATTGCGCCGGATAGCGCGAAAATCACCACGCCATTTTCGTGGCTTTCCTTCAGTCGCATCGGTCCTATAAATGGACGTACTTGCGCCAGCTGTCGAGCGTCTCCTCGTCAATCATTGGGCGGTTCTTTTTTGGCCTCCCTCAGGGCCGGCCCGGAAAAACATTACAATTTTGTAATTTTCTCTTGCCTTACCCCTTTCATTTCCTTAATCGGGCGTATGCACATCGATTCTCTCTTCGGTAAATGGCTATTTTTGCCGCTCTTAGCGCTGGCCTTGTTTGCCTATTTGGGAGCGACTCCTGCCGTCAACGGACAGACCACAGCTTCGGAACAGGTCGTTGTCACAGGTGACGATGTTGCCAGTGCGTACGGCGCCCCGGGTGGACTTTCGCGATCGCGCTTCGCGCCGCTCACCACTGCCTACGTCCTCCCGCCCTGGACCTTTTATTTTGGTGAAATCTATGAGGGCGACGCCTTTCGCCACGGCCCGCCCGACCACCTTTTCACACAGGAAGTAGAACTGGGCTTGCCGCATCGGTTTGGGGTCGCGGCTGAAACCGAACTTGAACGATTTAACGGCGGTGGCGGCTTCCAGACCGTTAGTCTCGAGGGCCGTTATGCGCTGGCGGATTGGAATAAGATCCCGCTAAATCCAACTCTGTTTGCGGAGTACAAATTCGGAGTCGGGACCATTCGACATGAAGAAGGGCCCCCACCACCTCCCGGCGAAGAGGAAGAGGAGAGTGGCCCGCCCAAAGTACCTGATGCTTACGAATTTCGGCTCCTGCTGGCTGAGGATTTCGGGGAGCATGTCGAATGGGCGATGAACTGGTTCTTCGAAAAAGAAAATACCGGCGATCGCGGCCGAGAATGGGGGTTCGCCCAAAGCGCCAGTATTCCGATTCTTCTGGAACGCGAACGACTGAAGGTAGGTCTCGAAATGGAGTATAAGAATTTCACGGTCAAAGATACGCGGGGCGATCCGATGCATAGTTTTGTTATTGGGCCAACCATGTCCTTCCGTTCCTGGAAAAGTACGCGCTTTGACGTTTCAACGCTATTTGGTTGCACCGATGACTCACCACGGGTCCAGGTGTTCGCGATCTTCTCGTTCTTGCTCGGTCCTGGCACCGAACAAGGTGCGGAAGCACCGGTTTCGACGCGCAATCGTTAACCATATACTTTCCTCAATCCCAAACTAAACTCGATTCCAGATTACAATTATGAAGCGACTTACCTTAACCTTGATGTTCTTCTGCGTCTGTTGTGGACTCGCTTACGCGGGTACTGCTTACTCGGGCAAAGAAATGAAACAGGTTGCGCCTGCGCCTTGCCCGCAATGGTACGCCGATAACGAATGGAACGTAAGCCTGTGGGGCACTTACGCCGCCACCGGCACCGAGTTCGCTCCTAATCCCAGTCTGGCTGATATCGTCCAAAGCACGACAGAGGGCCACACTGTTTACGGAACCTTTGATAAGTATCTTGGAGGCGATCATGCCTGGGGCGGCGGTATCGATCTCAGGTATTTTTTCCGCCGTTATTTCGGCATTGGTGTGGAGGGATTTGTCCTGAACGCACATCGTGGTGCCGGCTTTAACCTCGAGCGCGCTGGTGGCCCATTCGCCGGCATTAAGGAAAGAACGAGCGACGAACGCGCTGTTGGGGAAGTGCTGGGAACCTTTACGCTTCGTTACCCGATTCAGTGCTCTCGCTTTTCTCCGTACGTCTGGGCTGGTGGCGGTGTCATCTTTGGTGGCGGTGAACGGGATGAAATCGTATTGGACGGCTTCGCTCCGGAAGGACCGCTTTTTCATACTGTTCATCATGGCACCAGCACAGAAGCGGTAGGCCAATTTGGCGGCGGGCTGGAATTCCGACTCACCCCGCACATCGGCTGGATGAATGACTTCAGTTGGAACGTCATCAATGGACCGCAGAACAACTTCGGAATGGTCCGAAGCGGTCTTACCTTCGCATTCTAAGACTGACTGGACGAAAAAGCCCTGGGTACTAGCGTCCGACCGGATTCAATTCCTCGTACGAAAGCACTACGTCGCGTTCGTCAAATGACACACGGGTCGATGAATCAAACTGATAAATGATTCGCCCATTACGAATCTCTTTGATCCGAAAATAGACGAACCGATCCCTGATTTCGAACTTCAGCATCAGACCGACTTTGCGGAACTTGCTGTCGGTTTCCTTGATCCAATGCTTGAAGCGGTCGGGGTTAAAGGTGCCCATGTCGCGAGTAAGCACGAGATAAATCAGCTGCCGCACCGCTTCTCGCTGCTCTTTGGAACGCGAATGCATTGTCATACTGGATTATGAGCAGGACGAATGCCCGGTGAGGCGCGCAAGGTTCGCCCAGGGTTGGCAGGGATGGCTCTCCCAGCCGTCCCAAAAATGAAACTAAATATGGGACGCCCTGGAAATGCGGCCCTACCGCCGCTTGGCTCTTGGGATTTGTCGCCTTGCGACGTTGTCACTCCTCATCCTCGTATCCTTTCGGCGCATCTTTCTCGCGCTTTTCCAGGAGCCGCAGAATTTCCCCGAGCAGCATTTCGTTTTTCAAATTGACCTGATAATCCAGATCGGCCCGCAACCGGTCCTTCTGTGCTTCGCGATTCTGCGACATCATGATGATGGGCGCCTGCAACGCCGCCATCATCCCGAGAACAAGATTAAGCAAGACAAACGGAAATACATCGAACCTTTTCTCTGAAGTCAGAAAAATAGTGTTCGCCGCCATCCAGAGGGCGGTCAAGACGAGGGAAAAAATAATGAACTTCCAGCTGCCACCAAACCGCGCAATGTTGTCGGCAGCCCGATCCGCCACCGTCATCGTCCTCGCGTCTTCTTCATTGGCATTTCTTGAGACGCGATGCCGCAGCAATTCATCGGTCCGGCGCAAGCGATTGGTGATAGCACTGAGCATTTCCAGGACTATGCGCGAGTCACTCGAGACGAACGTGAGAAAATTCTCTCGCCTCAGCACTGCCAGACGCGAATCCTCCGTCACGGTCGCATCAGCCGAACGACCATGGCCACCGAGCATCGCCATCTCGCCAAAGAAGTCGCCATGACCCAGCGAAGCGAGAATCACTTCACGCCCATCGGCGTCCGTGACCGTGATGCGAACGCGCCCGCTCTCGATGAAATACATCGCATCACCGGATTCGCCGACCCGGAACAAACTCGAGCCGCCCTTGAGCTCGACGGGATGCAAGTAGCCGCAAAGTTCCTGTACTGCGGCATCATCGAGCGCCGCGAAAAGCGGGACACTGCGCAAAAGGGCGTATTGACCCGAATCCGGCCGCTTGTCTTGAACTAAAGATTGGGGGGCAGACGGCATTCGCATGACCAGGTTGGCTCAGGTGACACGTTTCGGTTTCAGTAACGGAAACAATATCACATCCCGGATCGATTCGGCACCAGTAAGTAACATGGTCAGCCGATCGATTCCGAGCCCGAATCCGCCGGCCGGCGGCATGCCATGTTCGAGCGCGAGCAAAAAATCTTCGTCCAGTTTTTGGGTTTCCTCGCCAGCTTGTTCGAGCAACCGCTGCCGTTGCACGATCGGATCGTTTAGTTCCGTGTAACCGGGCGAAATTTCCGCGCCATTGATAATCAGCTCGTAAACGTCCACCAACTCTGGTTGCTGCCGATTCTGTTTCGCCAGCGGAACCAATTCCTTTGGGCAATGGGTGACGAAAAGCGGGTCGAATGTTTTCTC
>Ga0137403_10003093_pt1 | contig 20061 bp, 22 predicted proteins | sample CZOMad2_1_16fung_FD_122057 | JGI IMG/M metagenome (GOLD analysis project Ga0137403, IMG submission 122057) | Vadose zone soil fungal communities from Angelo Coast Range Reserve, California, USA - CZOMad2_1_16fungal (Hybrid Assembly) | ecosystem: Environmental > Terrestrial > Soil > Vadose zone...
AGCGGGGGTGGGATTTGAACCCACGACCTCCGGGTTATGAGCCCGGCGAGCTACCAGACTGCTCCACCCCGCGTCGCTGTGCCAGAGCGGGAAACGGGACTCGAACCCGCGACCCCAACCTTGGCAAGGTTGTGCTCTACCAACTGAGCTATTCCCGCGTGAGGTCAGGATTCTAGTGCCGCAGCAGGGTCGCCGCAACCGCCGCCAGCCGTGGTCCGAGCCGCCCTCCGCCGGTGCACCGGCGGCCCGTGGAGGCGAGGGGGATCGAACCCCTGACCTCGTGAATGCCATTCACGCGCTCTCCCAACTGAGCTACGCCCCCTGTTATATTGGCTCGCCCTTTATCCGGGCGCGGCAGCACGGCAAGCTAAGGCCGCGCGTGGAGGGGTGTCAAGCAGTTTTGCAGTGGGCGCGCTCCCCCGCGCGCTGGCCGGTACCGAGGAGCCATGCCCAAGAAGAAATCCGACCGATCCGAGTCCAGCCGCGAGCCCGCCAAATCCCGCGCCTCGAAGGGTCCGAGTGAGGCGCCTCCCTCTCTCGACCCCCTCCGCGACGATCTGACCACCGCCGAGATTCTAGCCGCCACTCCGCCGGCCAACCCGCGCCGCGCCCGGAAGCGGGAGACCGCCAAGAGCCTTGGCGTGTACGACGCCGATCGCGACATCCTGGACCAGTACCTGTACGAAGTGAGCAAGACTCCGCTGCTCACGCAGCCCCAGGAAGTCGCCATCGCGCGCAAGGTCCGGACCGGCGACGAGGAGGCCATGCAGGAGCTGGTCAAGCGCAACCTCCGGTTCGTCATCTCGGTCGCCAAGAAGTATCAGAACCGCGGGCTCGCGCTCACCGACCTGATCGGCGAAGGCAACGTGGGCCTGCTGACCGCCGCCCGGAAGTTCGACCCCGACCACGGCGTCAAGTTCATCTCGTACGCCGTCTGGTGGATCCGGCAGGCCATCCTCGCGGCGCTGGCACGGCACGGCCGCACGGTTCGGGTCCCGCTCAACCGCACGGCCGATCTGTCCAAGATCATCCGGACCGCAGAAACCCTCCGCCAGGAGCTCCGGCGCGAGCCGACCCCGGAAGAGATCGCCCACGCGGTCGGGCTCGCCCTGGATGTGGTCCAGTCGCTCGCCGCGCTCAATACGGCCGATGTCCGGCTCGACGCGCCGCTCGATCCGGAAGGCGACCGGTCTCTTCTCGAGCGCTTCATCGTCGACGAGCAGTCCAACGCCGAAGAGCAGGCGATGGACCAGTTCCTCTCGGAGGAGATCGAGCGCGCGTTGCGTACCCTGCCGCCCAGAGATGCCAAGGTGCTGCGGCTCTACTTCGGGCTCGACGGCGGCCGGGAGCATACCCTCGAGGAGATCGGCGGCATGCTGGGGGTCACGCGGGAGCGGGTGCGGCAGCTCCGCGACCGGGCGCTGAAGCGGCTGCGGGAAGGGGAAGTGGGGAGGGCGCTCGCGAGCTTCGCTGCGTAAACGGCGTTCACTGTTCACCGTTCACCGCTTGCTGTACTTTCCCCCCGTGCCACTCTCGCTTGCGACCCGGCTCCATGACCCGGCGGGCCCCGTGGTGCGGGTGGGCCGCTGGAGCGTCGAGGCAGCGCGCGCCCTGGCCGACGTGCCCACCTGGCGTCCTCTGGTGCTGGGGCAGATGCGTCGCCTTGGCGTCGATTCGGTGCCGATCGCGATCTTCATCGCGATCTTCACCGGCATCGTCCTCTCGCTCCTGTCCTCCTACATCTTCACCGGCTCGGTCCCGCTCTACTACGTCGGCGCCCTCGTGGGCAAGACCGTCATGATGGAGCTGGGCCCGGTGCTCACGGGCATGGCGCTCGCCGGGCGGGTGGGCGCCAACATCGCCGCCGAGCTCGGGACCATGCGGGTGACCGAGCAGGTGGACGCACTGGAGACGCTGGCGTACGACAAGTACGCGTACCTGGTGGTGCCACGGGTCATCGCCGCCACCCTGATGTTTCCCGTCGTCACCTCGTTCGCCATGGGGATCGGGGTCGCCTCGGGCTGGGTCACGGCGACCAACGTTCTCGACCTCTCCACCCCCGAGTTTCTCAAGGGGCTCAAGCTCTTCTACCAGTTCAAGGACATCTGGTTCGGTCTGGTCAAGAGCGCCAGCTTCGGCACCGCCGTGGCGCTCATGGGCTGCCTCGAGGGCCTCGCGACTCGCGGCGGCGCCGAGGGCGTCGGTCGCGCCACTACCCGCGCCGTCGTCCTCGGGTGCCAGTCGATCCTGGTGCTGGATGCGTTCTGGGCGCTGGTCCTGCTTTGATCCGGCTCGAAGACGTCCACAAGTCGTTCGGTGCCAAGGTCGTGCTCGCCGGGCTCTCGCTCGAGGTCCCCACCGGCATGAACACGGTGATCATGGGGGGATCGGGCAGCGGCAAGAGCGTCACCCTCAAGCTCATCGTCGGCCTGCTGGAGCCGGACTCGGGTCGGATCGAGGTGGACGGGAAGAACGTGCCCGAGCTCGATCGAGACGAGCTCGCCGAGCTGCGAGGCCAGATCGGGTACGTCTTCCAGTTCGCGGCGCTGTTCGACTCGATGACGGTGGCCGAGAACATCCGTCTCGGGCTGGTAAAACGCGGACTGGACGACGCGGCAATCCGGGGCCGGATCGAGGAGAGCCTCGCGACGGTCGAGCTGAGCGGCCAGGAAGACCGCTATCCCGCGGAGCTCTCGGGCGGCATGCGTAAACGGGTGGGAATCGCGCGCGCGGTGGCCCTCCGGCCGCGCTACATTCTATACGACGAGCCGACGACGGGGCTCGATCCCATAACTTCGGCGGTGATGGACCGCCTCATGCAGCGTACCCGCGACCTCGGCGTCACCGGCGTGGTCGTGACTCACGACATGCGGACGGCATTCACCGTGGGCGACCGGGTCGCCATGCTGTACGAAGGGGTGATCCGCCAGACGGGAACGGTGCCGGAGATCCAGGCGACCACCGACCCGGTCGTGCGACAGTTCATCGAGGGCCGGCCCGACGAGGTCGAGCCGCCCCTGCGGAGGTCGGTCTCGTGAAACGCACCAACGAGTTCGCGGTCGGTCTCGCGGTGCTGGCGTCGCTCGCGCTGGTGGTGGGCGGCGCGCTCTGGTTGAGCCAAACCAACATTGGCAAGAGCACGATGACCCACGTCGCCCGGTTTCGCACAGTGGGCGCGCTCGGCGTGGGTGCTCCGGTCACGCTGCGCGGCGTCAAGGTCGGCCGGGTGGACGCGGTCCGGCTGGCGGAAGACGGGTGGGTGGACGCCGAGCTCACGGTCGACAAAGGCGTCGCGCTGCCCCGCCGGCCGGCGGTGATCTCGGCCTCGAGCAGCCTGTTCGGCGAGTGGGCCGCGAATATCATCCCGTTCGAGCCGTTGCCGGACGATCCCACCATCCGGGCCTCGTTGCTCGAGTCGGACGCCACACCGGGCGACGCGTGGCCCGGCGCCACCCTGCCGGACATCGGGCAGCTGACCGCCCAGGCGAGCCGCATCGCCGGCGACGTGGCCGACGTGACCCAACGGATCCGGGGCGTGTTCGATTCCTCCGCGGTTCGCGACGTACGGCGGAGCGTTGCCGATCTCACGTCGATCGCCGACCGGCTGGCCAAGTTCACCGACCAGCAGGCGAACCGGCTCGACCGTGTGAGCGTCAGCGTCGCGACCTCGGCCGACGCGTTCGCGGGTGTGGCGCGGGGGTTCGAGCGCACCGTGGCCCGGGTGGACAGCGCGACCAACGCCAACCAGTTCCAGGACATCATGAACAACGCGCGGGCCTCGAGCACCGACCTGCGCCAGGCCGCGGCCGATTTCCGCTCGGTCATGTCCGCGGCCCGGGACAACCAGGCGAGTCTGGTGCACGTCCTCCAGTCGGCCGACTCCCTGATCACCCGGCTCCAGTCTGGCGAGGGATCGCTGGGCCGGCTTACCACCGACACCACTCTCTATGTCGAGACCAGACAGACCCTGGTGGAACTGCGAGAGCTGCTCGCCGACGTGAAGGCGAACCCGAAACGGTACTTCAAGGTCTCGGTGTTCTGATGGGGAAGCGGCGCCCGGAGTTGGAGGTGAGCGCCGGGGGCATCGTGTTCCGACGACCGGCGGAGCAGGGCACCCAGTTCCTCCTGATCAAGGACTCCTACGACAACTGGGGGTTTCCCAAGGGCCATCTGGAGGACGGCGAGACGCCCGCCCAGGCGGCGCTGCGGGAGACGATCGAGGAGACCGGCCTGGCCAGTCTCGTGCTGCAGGGCCCCATCCGGATCATCGACTGGCATTTCCGGTTCCGCGGCCGGCACATCCACAAGTACTGCCACTTTTTCCTGTTCGAGTCGCTGGCGGGCGAGCCGTTGCCCCAAGTCGAAGAGGGCATCACCGCCTGCCGGTGGGAGCCGATCGATCAGGCGCTCGAGGCGTTGTCCTACGACAATGCCCGGGGCGTCCTCAAACGGGCCGGCGAGATGGTGCGCACGCTGGTGGCCACCGGCGTCGGCCGGCCCCGGCCGTCCTCCTCCGGCACCTGAGCCGTGCCCGTAGTCGCCGCCCTCCTGGAGAGCCGCGCCGCCGCGCTCGCCCTCCGGCGGAGCCTGCCCCGGGACGGGCCCGGTGTGGTCAGCTGTCGCAGCATGGCCGGCCTGCGGCGCACGCTCGAGGCGCGGCTGGTGGACGCCATCGTGCTCGCACCGCATCCGAGTCTGATGGAAGAGCTGGCGCGCTTGCGCAGCCGGCTGCCCGCCATGCCCATTGTCGGGTATGCGCCGTTCCGGGCCGACGATGGTGAGCTCATGGCCGAATGCGAGCGCCAGGCGCTGACCACGCTCGCGATCGAAGGGGTCGACGATGCCGTCATCGGGGATCTGGTGGTCCGCTGCTCACTCACCACAGTGCGGCGACATGCGCTGGCCGACGGACCCCGGATGCTTCGGCTGGTCGAGCGGCTTCAGCGACGTGCCTGGGACCTGCTGGTGCGCGACGTCGAGCGCCCGATGCGCACGCTCGACCTGGCGTGCCAGCTCGAGGTCAGCCGGGAGCACCTGTCCCGCCAGTTCGGAGCCGGCGGCGCACCGAACCTGAAGCGGGTCATCGATCTCACCCGGGTCGCCTGCGCTGCCCAGCTGCTGCAGAACCCGGGGTACCGGATCACGACCGTCGTCCGGGTGCTCCACTTCGCCTCGTCGAGCCATCTCGCCGGCACGGTGCGCCGGATTGCGAACGTGGCTCCGTCGGCGCTCGGAGGGCTGGGGCCGAGGGGGGTGCTGGTCGCGTTTGCGCGAGGGAACACGCGGAGCCGCGTGTAGGGCGGGCAGGCGGGCAGGCGGGCAGGCGGGCGGGAGCAGGCGGATTGGGTGGCCCTTCGGGCGCTGCAGTTCCCGCTGCTCTCGCACAGCGGCGCTGTCTGCTCAGTGGCGGGAACTGACGCGCCCCTCGGGCCACCCAATCCGCCCGCTCCCGCCTGCTCCCGCCTGCTCCGTCTATCTTCCCCCCATGCCCCTCCGCCGCCTGGTCCTCTTCGACATCGACGGCACCATCCTGCTAACCGCCGGCGCCGGACGCCGAGCCATCACCGCCGCGCTGGCCGAGGCGGTCGGCCGACAACCTGCATTCGGCCAGATCCGGTTCGACGGCAAGACCGACCCTCAGATCGTGGCCGAGCTGCTGGCCGCCGCGGGCGATCTGGCCCCGCATCCGCCGGAGCGGGTCCGTGCCTTCTGCGAGCGCTACGTTGCCCTGCTCGAGCGCGAGCTTGCCACTACCGTGGGCACGACGCTCATGCCCGGGTTTCCCGCCATCCTCGATGAGTTGGAGAGGGAGCCAGGCGTCGTGTTGGGCCTCCTTACCGGCAATCTCGAGCGCGGCGCCGCGCTCAAATTGCGTGCGGCCGGGCTCGACCCCTCGCGGTTCAAGGTCGGCGCCTACGGCTCCGATTCGGCCGATCGTCCCGAGTTGCCCCCCATCGCGGCCCGCCGGGCGGAGGCGCTCTTCGGCGGTCCGGTTACCGGCGCCGAGCTGGTGATCATCGGCGATACGCCGGCCGACGTGGCCTGCGGCGCGGGGATCGGCGCGCGAGCCGTTGCGGTCGCGACCGGGTCGTATTCCGTCTCCGAGCTCCAAGCCTGTGGCGCGCACGCGGTGTTCGCCGACCTGAGCGACACGCGCCGCGCGCTCGACGCCATCCTCGCCTGACCATGGCCGCAGAGCTCGAGCTCAAGACCATTGTGCCCGACTCGGCGGATTTGCGGGCGCGGCTGCTCGCCGCGGGCGCGCGACTCGCGTTTCGCGGGCTGATGGAGGATCGTCGCTACGACCGCGACGGCGCGCTCCTCGGGCGCGACGAGGTGCTCCGGGTCCGCCGGTTCATCGACGCGGACGGGGTCAGCGAGGCCGAGCTCACCTGGAAAGGCCGGACCGCCCGCTCCGAGGGCGGCTACAAGTTGCGGGAGGAGCTGACGTGCCGGATCGCCGCCGGTTCCGCGTCTCCCGGGCGTATCCTCGAAGCGCTTGGCTATGTGGTAGGGCAGGCGATCGATCGCCAGGTCGAGGTCTATGAGCTTGCTGGTGCGGTGTTGAGGATCGAGTGGTATCCGCGGATGGACGTGCTGCTTGAAGTAGAGGGCCCGCCCCCGGCGATCGAGGCTGCCATCCGGACGACCGGGCTCCCGCGCGATGGCTTTACGGCGGAGATCCTGGCGGACTTCGTGTTGCGGTACGATGCCCGCGGCGGCCGGCGTGCCGCCCTTGCGCTCGCCGACCTCGAGGGCGAGCGGCCGGCCTGGGAGACCCGGTGAGCGCGCCCGCGCGGTCTCCCTCGACCACTCTGGTGCCGGAGCTCGGCCCTGCCCTGGGCCGGCTCTGCGATCGGGCCCAGCCCGTCCGAGGCCGTTGGGTCCGGCTCGACGACGTGCGGCTCGCGCTGGCGACCGGGATCTTCGAGCTCGCGGGCGCAGCTCGCGCGTTTGCCGTCGCGGACGATCGAGCTGGAGCCGTGAGCTCGCTCAATCGGCAGGCATGGCTGGGCGAGTGGGAGCGGGCGGTGACCGAAGCGGCCGACCGGGTCGTAAAGGCGGTGGACGCGCGGTTCGCTTCGGCTGGACGAGAAGCCCGGCTGCCCTCCGGCCGGCGCGCCGAACTTCCGCTGGCCGATCCCGATCGCCACGCGGTATCCGGCCGGCTCGGCGCCGGGAGCCTCCCGTTTCTCCAGAGCCTGGAAGCGCTCGAGCAGACCGTCCCCGGGGTCTCGGCGAGCGGCGCGCGAGGCGACGCGGCGGTGCGCGATTGGCAGGAGGCGATCCTCGCGGTCGCTCGGCGGCTCGAGTCGGCGTGGCTCGCGCTCGAGGCAGCGGCTGTCAGGGAAGAAGCGCTATGGACTCCCGAAATCGAGCGGGTACGCGCATGGCGCCGGCCGACTTGGCCGCTGTGGCTGGTTACTGTCGTGATACTGGCCGCGGCGAGCTATTTGGGCCTCGTCTTCGGTGGGTATCTGCCGGTGCCGGACCCCCTCCTGGGCGTCGCCCAGAAGGTGTGGGCTCGGTGGTAGGTAACAGGTAAGAGGTGAGAGGTGAGAGGTAAGAGGGACCCAGCCCCCTCTCACCTCTTACCTCTCACCTCTAACGCTTCCTCTTCCAAAGCCGACCTTCCCGCTCTACTTTCCGGCAGCACATCCCAAACCTATTGATAATGCTTCTCATCCACGCTACTCGGGTCCTGTTCGCGATCACACTGGCCGGTCCGGGGCAGCAACCGGCTGGTGGCGAGGAGGTTCCAGCCGTCCGGCGGCTCGCCGCAACCGCCCAGCTCGCGGCCCAGGAATACCGCGCCGGCGTTCAGAACGGCCGGGTCGTGGCCAAGGCGGAGATCGGCGAGGCGCGGCTGTTCCTAGCCGAAGCGCGCCGAAGTGCGGCACTGCTGCCGACGGACGTAAGCACCGCGACCACCCGGGAGATCGACGGGGTCGAGCGCCTGATAGACGCCACGGCGGACCCCGACACTGTCGAAGCTCGGGTCCGCGCTCTCACCTCGTCGCTCTCTCAGCGGCTCGGCATCGCGCTCGAGGAGATCCCGGCCGAGAGTCCTTCGCTGGCTCGTGGGGCCCAGGTCTACCGGGAGAACTGCGCCAGCTGTCACGGCAACCTGGGCCGGGGTGACGGGCCCACGGCGGCGGGGCTCGATCCCAAGCCCGCCGATCTCGCGGACCGCGCCGCTCTGGGCGATGCCACCCCACTCGATTTCTATCGCCGGGTCACCATCGGCGTCGTCGGCACCGCGATGCCGGCGTTCGAGACCCGGCTGTCCGCCGATGACCGTTGGGCTGCGGCGGCCTACGCCACCTTGCTCCGCCTTCCTGCCCCGAGAGGCGAGGTTCCGACATCGCTCCAGCGGTTCGACGCGACCGCTCGCTTGTCCGACTCCGCCATCGGCGTCGAGCTGGGCAGCGAGGGACATCCCGACACGTCGCTGGCGCGGGTGGCCGCCGTCCGAAGCGTTCAGCACGAAGCCGATGCCGCGGCCACTGCGCGCGTCTTTGCGGGGGTGCGGAGCCAGCTCGATTCCGCCGACCGGCTCGCTCGCGCCGGGCGGAGCAGCGAGGCGAGCGCCGCCGCATTCAACGCCTACATGACGTTCGAGCAGGTGGAGCGCTCGGTCCGCGCCAAGAATCCCGACCTCGCGACCTCGCTGGAGAACCGCTTTGCGGCGCTCCGGACCCGAGCCGCGGGGGGCGCGGCCCCCGGCGAGCTGGACGGCATTCGCGCCGCCCTGGCTGCCGACCTGGAGAACGCCGAGCGGGTGCTCGGGGAGACCCTGTCGCCGTTCAATCTGTTCCTCCAGTCGTTCGTGATTCTGGTGCGCGAAGGCCTGGAAGCGATTCTGGTGCTGGGCGCGCTGATGACGTTCCTGGTCAAGACCGGCGCCGCTCATCGGAAGCGCGATCTTCACGTGGGGGTCGGCGCGGCCATCGCGGCCAGTCTGCTCACGGCGTTCGCGCTGGAGACGGTGTTTCGCCTGAGCCCGGCCAAGCGGGAGGCGCTCGAGGGGCTCACCATGGTGGTGGCCACCGGGGTGCTCTTCTACGTGAGCTACTGGCTGCTCTCCAAGATGGAGGTGGCCAAATGGAACCGGTTCGTGCGCGGCAAGGTCCAGGACGCCGTGACCAGCGGCTCCGCGCTCGCGCTCGCGTCGGCCGCGTTCCTCGCGGTCTATCGCGAAGGCTTCGAGACGGTGCTCTTCTACAAGGCGCTGTTCGTGGCCGGCGGGTCGGGCAGCTCGACGGCGGCTGTGCTCGCCGGCATCGCGCTGGGCTCGCTGGTGATGGTCATCGTCTACCTGGCGATCAACCGGTTTGGCGTGCGGCTTCCGCTGAAGCCGTTCTTCGGCGTGACCAGCGCGTTTCTCTATTACATGGCGTTCGTCTTTGCCGGCAAGGGCATCGCTGAGCTGCAGGAGGGCCAACTGGTTCCGACGACCATCGTGTCGTGGGCGCCCCGGATCCCTTCCCTCGGCATCTACCCTACGGCGGAGTCGCTGCTGGCCCAGGGCGCTCTGCTCGTGCTGCTGGTGGCCGCGCTGGTGTGGACCTTCCTGATCGAGCCCCGACGCCTCCCCGTTGCTGCCGCGGTCCCCGAGCGGGCGGCGCCCGGGACGGGCCAGGGCGTGCGCGCTGCGGCGCCACCGGCGGTGACGGCCGGGATCAGGTCGGAGCTGCTCCGATCGCTGGAGCGCATGGAAGCGGATCTCGCCGAGATGCGCGCCGAAGTGGATCGGATGCGAGCCAACCTCAAGGCTCGGGAACAGGAAGCCGCCCGGCGGCAGAACCAATGAGAGAGGTCGAGCGGATCGCCGATGAGCTCCGCCGCGGCCATGAGCAGGCCCCCTGGCATGGGCCATCAGTGCAGCAGGGTCTGGCCGGTGTCACCGCCTCGGCTGCCGCAGCCCATCCGATTCCGGGCGCGCACTCGATCTGGGAGCTGGTCCTGCACATCATCGCCTGGCGAGGCGAGGTCGTCCGCCGTCTCCAGGGAGGCCAGCCCCGGATGCCCGCCGAGGGCGACTGGCCGCCGGTGGCCGATACCGGCGAGGCTGCGTGGGCCGACGCGCAACGCCGGTTAGACGACTCCCATCGGCAGCTGGCGGAAGCGGTGCTGGGCTTTGCCGAGGCTGGACTCGACGATCAGGTTGGGACCGAGCCGCCCGATCCGTCGCTGGGGACCGTCGGCTCGTACTACGTGATGCTGCATGGCGTCGCCCAGCACGACGCCTACCACATGGGCCAAGTCGCAATGCTGCGGAAACTGGTCTAGCACGCCGCGGTGCCGAAAGCGCGAACGGTCCGCCGATGTCGGCGGACCGTTCGCATAGAGAGGTGGCAGATCGCCCCCTGAGTTTATCGGAGACAGGCGTAAGTGCCCGCTCCACCCTTCTTCGACCCGCCACTTTTCGCTGGGAGCACCTGGGCTCCGTCGCGGTGACGGAAAGGCAAGCGCAGTGCCAGCCAGGGCCCAGCGACTAACATTCAACAGGACAATCGGTTAGGCAATCGGAGTCGGGGGCCATCGCCGCCGGACGTCCGTCGAGTTTCGCGACACCATCGGGCGCCGCTGGCGGAACTCGTGATGATTCAACGACTTAGGCAGCCGCCCAAGACTTGGCCGATGGTTCTAATTTGCCGGCCGCGAGGTAGGGGCCCGGCGGCAGCTCAGAGCCTTCCCGCCAGCGAGCGAGCATGACGGCACCGATCACAACCAGCAACACGCTGGTCAGCTGCGCGAGGGTAAACGGGCCGATCAGCCGATCGTCCTTGGCTCGCAAGATCTCGACTAAAAAGCGCTCGGTGCCGGCAAACACGAGGTAGAGCCCGAAGAGCCATCCGGTCGGTTTGGCCCGCGCGCGCAAACGCCACAGGATGGCGAACGCGACGAGCATGATGGCCACCTCGTACAGCTGGGTCGGATGGACGGCGAGCACGGTGTTGGGATCCACGCCGGACGGGACCGCGACCCCGAACTGCTGCTGGAGATTCATTGCGGTCGAGGGCGGCAACCCCCGCGGGAACCGCACGCCCCAGGGCAAGGACGTCGGGCGCCCGTAATCGTCGTTGACCAGGAAGCACCCGACCCGGCCCAGCGCATACGACGCGGCGAGGGCCGGCGCGCCCAGCTGCATGGTCCAGCGCATGGGCACCTTGAGCCGGCTCCCGTTCGCCAGCACCGCCACCACGCCGCCGATGAACCCGCCATACCACACCAGACCGCCCCGCGAGAAGAGCGCGCCGGGATCGTGGAACAGAGCGACGTACCAGAGCTTCGCCCCGACGATGCCGCCGACCACCGCGGCCGCCACGATGTCGCCGGCGTAGTCCTCTCGCAGGCCCCGCCGCCGCAACTCGAGCGAGATCAGCCAGCCGCCGGCGAGAAACGCCACCATCATCATGATCCCGTAGCCGGTGATATCGAAGCTGCCGATCCGGATGGTGAGTGGGTAGATCGTCATGCCAGTGTCCGGTGAGGATCCGGGGCGCGGAGCCCCGGGATCGGGAGATCGTCTCTCGGCTCGAGGTCCCAGCCGCTGCGCTCGCCTTGCGCGAGCCGCCAGGCTCCGGCCGCCGCGATCATCGCGGCATTGTCGGTGTTGAGCCGGGGCGACGCCACGCTGAGCCGCGCGCTCCCGGCCAGTCGCTCGCCGAGGCGCTGGATCAGCGCCCGGTTACAGGCTACGCCCCCGCCGATCATCGCGCTCGGATAACCCAGCTCCTCCACCGCATGTGCGGCCTTGGCGACCAGCACGTCGAGCACGGCGTCCTGGAAGCCGCGGGCGAGATCGGCCCGGTCCCGATCCAGATCGTCGCTGGCCCGGACGGCGCGGAGCACGGCGGTCTTGAGTCCGCTGAACGAAAACTGGTAGGGGGCGTCGCTCCGGGTGAGATCGCCCAGCAACGGACGGGGGAAGCGGTAGCGGTTGGGTTTCCCTTCGCGGGCCAGGCGCTCGAGCGGCGCGCCACCCGGGTAGCCCAGCCCCAGCAGAGTGGCGACCTTGTCGAACGCCTCACCTGCGGCGTCGTCGAGGGTCTGGCCCAGCAGCCGGTACTCGCCCCAGCCGGAGACGTCGAGCAGCATGGTGTGGCCGCCGCTCACCAGCAGCGCAACGAACGGCGGCTCGAGCTCGGCGTCCTCCAGCGTGGGAGCGAACAGATGTCCCTCCAGATGGTTCACGCCGAGGAACGGCCGGTCGAGCGTGTAGGCGAGGGTCTTGCCGTACATCACCCCGACGAGCAGCGCGCCCACCAGTCCGGGCCCGGAGGTGACGGCGATGCCGTCGACCTCGGCCAACCCGATCCCGGCCTCGGTCAGGGCCTGGTCCACCACGGAGCCGATGACCCGCACGTGAGCTCGGCTGGCGAGCTCCGGTACGACGCCGCCGAAGATGCGGTGGACGTCCTGGGAGAGAATCACCAGCGAGAGCAGGGTTGGTCGTCCGCCGTCCACGGCCAGCACGGCGGCGGAGGTCTCGTCGCAGGAGGTTTCGATTCCCAGAATCCGCTCAGCCACGCTCGCCTCGCCGGAAGGTGACGCTGTCGGGCGTGGCTTTGCCGGTGAGTCCGGGCGGGAGCAGAACGCGGAGCGCGGCGCGCGATCGCGGCGGGCCCACCGTCGGGCCCGGGTCTACCGTGACGGTGACGCTCTCGGGCGTGAGGGCAGGGAGCCGGCTTCGGGGACCCCGCACCCGGACGCTGACGGTGTCCCGGTCGGGCTTGAGCAGATGAGCCAGCGCGGCCGGGAGCTGGACCGGCACCGGCCACACGGTGCGCTCGCCCATCGCCCGCACGTCGAGGCTCAGGGTGACTCGGGCGGGGAAGACCCGAACCGCACCGAAGCCGGCGGTATCCACCATCACCCGCTCCTCGGTGGGTCCGTCCGCTCGGGTAATCTCTATTGGAACGGTCCGCACCGAGTCGAGCGCGGCGACCCGGTCGCGCGGACCCGCCAGCCGCACCTCGCCGGGCACGACGGCGACCCCGCCCACCAGCTCGAATCCGGAGTCCGATTGAATGCGCACCACCGGCCGCACCGGCACGACCCGCTGCGTCACCGGATTGAGCTCGACCATGACCTGGCGAGGCTCGACGTCCTGGATCCGGACGTCGGCCTCGCCGGGGAGCACGATGTCGGACGGATCGATATCGAGCCGGGTGCTGTCGGCGGTGAGGGTGTCGGGCAGGATCCGGGTGAAGAACAGGTTTTCGCGGGAGAGCCGGAGCAGCGTGCGCCGCGAGCCCACGGCGGTGGCGCGGAGCGGCTCCAGCGGGTTAACCACGGCCCGGCCCGGGGGCGGCTGCACCCGGAGCTCGACTCGAAGCAGCGCGCTCCCCGGTTGCTCGCTGGACGCGAACAGCCACAGCAGCACCGACAACGCCACCGAGGTGAGCTTGAGCGGCCAGTCGGCGACGAATGCCGCGCGTATGCTCACTTCAGGACCCGGGCTTCCCTTCGTTGAGCAGGCGTTCGATCAGGGCGCGGTTGACCGGCGAGCTCCAGTCTTGCGCCCCGATCACGCGCTTCATGATGGTGCCCTCGCGATCGAGCAGGAAGCTCTCGGGTACCCCGGTGGTCTGATAGGTCTGCTGGATGGCTGTCGAGCGGTCTTGCAGGAGGTCGAACGTGAGATGGAGCGCTTGGCCGAAGTTGCGCACGTCGGTCGGATCGCCCTCGTCGACGCTGACGGCGGCGATCTTGAACCCGCGCGGGCCGAGCGAGTCGTAGAGTCGCTCCATGGCGGGCATCTCGACCTTGCACGGCTCGCACCAAGTGGCCCAGATGTTCACCAGCGTCACGCTGCCCTTGTACCGGTCACGCAGCGACACGGTGTCACCGGTCGCGAGATCGACGACCTTGAAGTCCGGCGCCCGAGCCCCGACCGCCACCGGCGCGTGCTCCGCCCCGTACTTGACCAGTGCGGTTGCGCCGATTCCGAGCCCCGCGAGCACGGCCACGACGGCCAGCCACTGCTTCGACATGATCTGCTATACCCGGACGGCGCAGCAGCGCCGCAGCGCCCGGGTCGCTTCGGCGGGATCGCGCGCGCCGAAGACGGCGGTGCCCGCCACGAAGGCGTCAGCGCCGGCGTCCCACGCGGCTCCGATCGTCTCCAGCGTGATCCCGCCGTCCACCTCGAGCGGAGCCCGGCTTCCCCGGGCATCGAGCAGCGCCCGACAGCGCCGGATCTTGTCGGTCGAGGCCGGAATGTAGGCCTGGCCTCCATAGCCCGGATTCACGCTCATGATGAGCACCAGGTCCACGTCGTCCACGACTTCCTCCAGCAGCGTCAGCGGGCTTCCCGGGTTGAGCGCGAGACCCGCGAGCATCCCTTGCTCCCGCACCGCCGTGAGCTGCCGCTGCACGTGAATCGTCGCCTCGGGATGGAAGGTAAAGACTTTCGCTCCCGCTTCGGCGAACTCCGCGATGTAGCGTTCCGGCTGCTGCACCATCAGGTGGACGTCGAGCGGGAGCTGGGTCAGCCGGCCGAGCGCCCGGATCACCGGCACGCCGAAGGTGAGATTGGGTACAAAATGCCCATCCATCACGTCCACGTGAATCCAATCGGCGCCGCCCGCCTCGACCGCGCGAAGCTGGTCTTCCAGCTGGTCGAGCTCCGCGCTCAAGATGCTGGGAGCGATCCGCACGGTCATGGCCGGGCTCCGGTCATGAGGGGGTGGATGATCCGGGCGCTCTGCGACGTCCTCACTCTGGTCTGGCCGCTGACCACGACGTCGACCGCGCCGCCGGGCTCGCGGCCGCCCCCCGCGGGGGGCCGAGTCGCCACCACGACGTTGGGCTCGGGATCCGCCGCGACGGTGTCCACCTCGCCCACTTTCAGCCCGGCCGCCGCGAGCACCCGTCCGGCATAGGGCATGGCGAGGCCGATAATGTCGGGCACCGGGACCTGCTGCAGGCCGGCGCTGGGCACCAGCGAAACCACGGTGTTCTCAGGGAGAATCATTCCGGGCGGCGGGTCCTGCCACACGATTGCCCCGCGCGGCACGGTCGGGTGGGGGCGCTCGTCGTCCAACTTTGCCCGAAAGCCGAGCTCTGCCAGCTTTCGTTGCGCTTCGCCGGCCGGCAGGTCGAGCACGCGAGGCACCGCGTGGTCGCTGGTGAGCAGGGGTACCGGCGAGAGCCAGACGGACGCGATCAGGTAGCCGACGCCGAACGTGGCCCCGATGATGAGCACGTCGCGCAAGAGACGATGGGCCGACACGGTCGCCCGAAACGATCCCCGGCGCGGTGGGCGGCCGGATTCTGCGGCCGCCGACTCCGGTGCCGCCGGCTCCGGCTCATGCCGGGGCTTGCTCCGCGCCCAGGGAACCTGGCGGCGGAACCTCACGCGGCCCGCCTCAGTCGGCTCGCGTAAGCCCCGTCCATCCGGTCGCGGTGGGGCAGCGTCATCAGGTCTCCCTTCGGGGTCAGCAGCGTCGGCAGCGCGTCATCCGGCGGCTCCCGCTGGAACTCAGGGTGAGCAGCCAGAAACCCGTCCACCTGGGCTTCGTTCTCCTCCGGTTCGAGCGAGCAGGTGGCGTAGACCAGCAACCCGCCCCGCCGCACTACACTCGCGACGGCGGTGAGCAGCTCGGCCTGACGCTGGACCAGCGCGGTGAGCGCCTCGGGAGTCACCCGCCAGCGGGCGTCGGGATGCCGGGCGAACGTGCCGGTGCCGAGACAGGGGGCATCGAGCAGTACCGCATCGACCGAGCACACCGGCGGGTGTCGCGCATCTGCCACCACCACCCGCTCCCGGCCGCCGGCTCGCCGGAGATTTTCCCGCAGCCGGGCCACCCGCGGGCGACTCGCATCTGCCGCCAGCACCCGCACGCCCATGCGCGCGAGGCCGATCGCCTTTCCCCCCGGGGCGGCGCAGGCATCATAGACCCACGAGCCCGGGGCGAGACCGGTGTACCACGTCACCAGTGCCTGGGCCGGGTCCTGCACCAGGAAGTCTCCCTCGGTGAATCCCGGCAGCTGGTCAGGTCGCGACGCACCGACCGCGAGCCCGGCGCCCCAGGGGGCTGGGGCCGCCCGGATCCCGCCGGCGGCAAGCCGGCGGATGAGCCCGTCGCCCGATGCCCGGGCCGGCTGGATCACGAGCGGCGGCCGGGAGTTGTTCCACTGGAGCAGGCGATCGGTATCGTCCGGCCCGAACCGCTCGAGCCAGCGGCGGACCAGCCATTCGGGATGCGAGTGCCGAGCCGCGAGATCCAGCGGTCCGACGCCTCGGGCTCCCCTCGCCCGCGCCGGCTCGCGCGTCATGCGCCGGAGCAGCGCGTTGACGAACCCACCTGCCCGGGCGCCGCCGGCTTCCCGGGCGAGTGCCACGCTGGTGCTCACCGCGGCGTGCGGCGGCACGCGATCCAGTGCCGTGAGCTGATAAGCGCCCAGCCGCAGGATGTTCTGCAAGGTGGGCGGCACGCTGGTCCAGCCCCGAGACGCCAGCGGCTCGAGCCGCTCGTCGAGTCCGGTCCGCCGCCGCAGCACCCCGGCCGCGAGCTCGTGGGCCAGGCGCCGGTCCGGCTCGGGGAGCGGCCCGAGGGACTGCTCCAGCGCGGCATCGAACGGCCGCCCCGCGCGGACTTGCTCGAGGATCGCGAGCGCCGCTCGGCGGGGAGCAAGCCCGTCATCACCCGCCATCCCAATTCTCGGTTTTCACCGCAGAGACGCAGAGGGCGCTGAGAAAACAACAAAAAGCTTGTTGTTCTCTGTGCTCTCCGCGCCTCTGCGGTGAATCATTGGTCAAGCATTCCGATCGTCGGGCTGGAGGGAACGGCCACCTCCCGGCGCGGCATGCGGCCCGCCAGGAACGCCGCTCGCCCGGCATCGACCGCCCAGCGCATGGCCCACGCCATCGCGACCGGATCCTGCGCCTCGGCCAGCGCCGTATTCATCAGGATGCCGTCTACGCCCTGTTCCATGGTCACGCAGGCGTCCGACGCCGTGCCCACGCCGGCATCGACGACCACCGGCACCGACACCCGGCGCTTGATGGTCCGGATCGAATACGGGTTGAGCAGGCCGAGCCCGCTGCCGATCGGTGATGCGAGGGGCATCACGGCGGCGCAGCCGGCGTCCTCCAGCCGAAGTGCGCTGACCAGGTCGTCGTTGGTGTACGCGAGCACCTTGAAGCCGTCGCGCACCAGCTCCCGGGTCGCGGCGAGCAGACCCTCGGTGTCCGGCAGCAGAGTCTCCCGATCGCCGATCACTTCCAGCTTCACGAAGTCGTTGAACCCGGCCTCGCGGGCCAGCCGGGCGTAGCGAATCGCTTCGTCGGCGCTGTAGCAGCCCGCGGTGTTGGCGAGCAGGAAGAACTGGTCGGGATTGAGATGGTGGAGAATGCTCGCGTCCTTGGTGCGATCGAGGTCCACCCGCCGCACCGCCACGGTCACGATCTCCGCCCCCGATGCCTCGATGGCGCGCACCATGTCCGCGTTCGAGCGATACTTGCCCGTGCCCACCATGAGGCGCGAACGGAAGCCGCGCCCGCCGATCACGAGCGGACTGTCGAGCGCGGGCTCGAGCGCAGACAGCGTACCGGTCACAGATCACCCTCCCCCTACGAAATGCACCAGCTCCACCGCATCGCCGGCCGTCAGCTCGGTCTCCGCCAGGCGCGGCCGTCGCACGATCCGGCGATTGTGCTCGACCACTACCGCGCGGGCGTCGAGCCCGAGATGGCGCAGGAGGTCGTCGAGCGTGGCGGGCGCTGGGACCCGGCGCGGCTCGCCGTTCACTGTAATGTTGAGCTCCCTCATACTCACAAAAGATACACCGCGGAGGCGCAGAGATCGCAGAGGGGACATGTGTGGGTGTCCTCGGCGTCCTCTGTGCCTCTGCGGTTCAAAAGCAGTTCACACCCAATGACTAAGGAACTCGACGGCCGCCTTGGCCGGGTCGGGCGCGTACCAGAGCGCCCGGATCGCCGCGACGCCGTATGCGCCCGCCGCGACCAGCTCGGCCACGCGCTCGGGGACCACACCGCCGATCGCGATGACCGGCAGGGCGAGCCCGGCGCAGGCCTCCACCAGCGGGACCCCAGCCGAACGGCCCGGGTGGGCCGGCGTCTGGTAGATCGGTCCCACGACGAGATAGTCAGCACCCTCGGCGGCCGCGTCGCGGGCTTCCTCGGCCGAATGTACCGAGCGACCGATCCAACCTCGCGGAAATACCCGGCGGGCATCGGCCGGCGTCAGGTCCAGCGCGCCGAGCTGCACGCCATGGGCCCCGATGGCGGCGGCGATGTCCGGGCGTCCGTTCACGAAGACGGCCGCTTCCGGCGGCCGGGCCAGCGCGGCCAGGCGGGCTGCCACCGAGGCCAGCGCCTGGGCCGTGGCGGCGTGATCGCGGGCGTGGAGCGCGACCGCGGGGCCGGCCGCCGCGATCGCCGCCGCCCGCACCCCCAGATCGTCGAGCGCGAGCACGTTGAGCGGATCCGCCATCGCCAGGAACAGTTTGTTTTCCAGGCGGGAAATCGGAACGACTTTGTGGTTATGAGCCACCTCGCGCGGGAGCAAGTCTGCAATGTCTGTGGGAATACTGATGCGTCCGAGGTTGACCGGGGGTGTATTGAGAACCCGGCCCATCGAAACGGCCATGTCCTGCTCGCTCACATAGGCTTTTTCTAAAATGAGCTTCAGAAGCCGAGTGCCCTCTTTCTTTTGCTGTTGGAGCAACTCTTCGACTTGCTTGGCGCTGAGCAAGCCGTCTTCGACCAGGGCGTCGGCGATACGTTCGCCAAATGTTTTCGGCGGAGGCATGCGTTTTAGCGGAACACTTTCTTCAGGTTTTTGACTAATTCAGCCGGCGAAACCAAGTACCAGAGCAACCGGTTCGCCGTGGCCTCGGCCAATTCCTTGGCAGCCTGCTGGTTGAAGGGATTGGCTGTCGCCACTAGAATCGACTTGCTCATCCTATCGATCGGCAGGATGCACCAGCGCTGGCAAATTGGGCCGGGGAAAGTTCGGGCCAAATCAATATCAATATCGTAGAGCTGCAACGGCAGGAACGCTATCCGGGTTTTGTCCGTCAGTGCCTTCAACGATTTATCCACCGGCAGAATGCCCTTATCTGCCAGGATTTGGATGAAAGGTTCAACCACCCCATTGGGCGGCGCCGCGAGGTCTGGCGTGGACCAGTAAAGATCGAAATCTCCGGAGCTAATCAATTTGCTCTCGACAAATACCTTTTGCATCGCGCGCCGGCCATCCTCAATTTCCGTTGGGACAGGTTTTTGGACGACTTTGCCGTCTTTGTTCGCGGCTGCGGACGTTGGCGCCTTAGTTGCCGGCGCCGGTTCGGCCGGCAGGGGCTCGATGGGAAAATTATTGGCCTGAGTCTCGATTCGCCGCAGTGCGCTTTGAACATCCGGATCTTCCGGGAACCTTTGCAGGATCGTTTCGTATTCCAAAATTGCCGACGAAAGCTGGCCCATCTGGACGTAGGCCTCCGCAATTCGTTTGGAAGTCCCGATCACTTCCTTTTCCCGTCCCAATTTGGAATAGGCCTCTTTTAGTATTTCAAGCGACTGGTAATCATGCGGCTGCGATTGAGTGATGACCTCAAACATCTCAATCGTCTGCGCCAACTGGGCTTCTTCGCTAGGATTTAATGTGCTCGGCATTGGCTCGTACTGTCCGCAGCTCGCCCCGCAAATATTCTCAGGACGGAACGGACGCTGGATTGCAGCAATCTTGTGGCCAATTTATAGGTTCTGCCGGAGCAAGGCAACTCTCTTTGATTGAAACAGGAATAGCGGAACCACCAGAAAACATTCACCTGCTCTAAAAAAAGGAAAACATCTCTGCCGATCATCAATATCAGACAGTATCTGTCCTGTTTTGAGCCGGGAACAAGACAGAGTTTCTTCCATCGAAGAATCCAGGACCGAAGAGGACTGAGGTTTACGGCTGGCTGGTGATTTGCGACCACTCCCGATCCTGGGACGCGGCGAATATCGCAAAGGCTTTTTCATTCTGGATGAGCACGGCTCGCACCACGCTCGAATCATCCGCCCGGCCCAGGTGCAAAACG
>Ga0137403_10003094_pt1 | contig 20060 bp, 20 predicted proteins | sample CZOMad2_1_16fung_FD_122057 | JGI IMG/M metagenome (GOLD analysis project Ga0137403, IMG submission 122057) | Vadose zone soil fungal communities from Angelo Coast Range Reserve, California, USA - CZOMad2_1_16fungal (Hybrid Assembly) | ecosystem: Environmental > Terrestrial > Soil > Vadose zone...
GTGGCCAACGCCCCAACTCCGATGGCGAAGTTTTTTCCGATTTCGAGCGCCGGACCGCAAGTATCGAACAAAGGCGAACTGGCTGTCTTCTATTGCTGGTTTTTCTTGTTCGTCGTCTTTTATGGCGCTGGACACTGGAGTATCGACGCGTGGATTAGAAAGGGAAAAACCGCCAGTGCCACGGCAACGACTTAGCTAAGATCGACATCTCCATCATGAAATATCTTCTGTTCGCGATCGCTCTTGCTTGCGTCGCCCCATCAATTCGCGCGGAGGAATACAAGGATTTTGGTAAGGAACGTCTGAATAGTTCGCCGCGACACGGTGAATGGGTGAACATCAAATCGGGCGATCGCACGATCAAAGCGTTCGTGGTTTATCCGGAGCGCAAAGACAAAGCGCCAGCCGTGCTGGTCATTCAGGAAATTTTTGGCCTGACCAATTGGCTTCGCAGCATGTGCGATGAGTTGGCTGAAAACGGAGTGATCGCGATTGCGCCCGATTTTCTCAACGGACAAAAGTTTGAAGATGCCGATGGAGCCAGCAAAGCGATCTCGGCGGTGACGCAAGATCAAGTCAAAGGGGTTCTTGACGCTACGGCCGACTACGCGCTGAAAATTCCAGCGTGTAATAGAACTTTGGCGGTCTGTGGATTTTGCCGGGGTGGGGGATGGGCATTTACCTACGCGAACGAAAATCCAAAATTGAAAGCGGCGTATTCGTTTTATGGAGCTGCGCCAGATGAAGCTTCGAAGGTCGCGAACATTCCGTGTCCGGTTTACGGATTCTACGGCGAGAACGACGAGCGTGTGAACGCGACGATCCCGAAAGCGGAAGAGTTAATGAAAGCCGCCGGCAAAAAATATGAGCCGGTGATTTACAAAGGGGCCGGTCACGGATTCATGCGCTCAGGCGAACCTAACAACCCGGCTGTTCGAGAAGGCGACAAAAAAGCGCGCGACGAGGCGTGGGCGCGCTGGAAGGCGTTGCTTAAACAGCTGTAGAGCAGTCTGCGATCACGAAACCCCGATGAGGGTTCGACTGACTTGATGAACGTGTTACGATGGATTCTTGTCGTTCCGCTTTCATTCGCGTGTGGTGTCTTAGCGACGATGATGGCTCGAGTAATTTCTCGATATCTCAACCGTCTCGTCTTAGTTAAGATGATTATAGGGTTCTGCGCGGGAGTTCTCTGCATCTCAGTTGCCGGATGGCTAGCTCCTAGCCATCAAAAAGCGACCATGATCATCTTAGCGGTTGTTTACGGCCTCTACTGGATAACCGAAGCACGAAAAGTAGCGATCGTCAGTACGCTCGTCAGTGGGCAACGCGTAGATTGGCTTTTTGTATCATGCGCACTTGGTGGCATGGTCGCGGCGCTTGGCTGATTTGACCACCGCTCAATAAGTTTCATCTATCGCATCAGCGATTGGGTCTTAAATACAGTCATTCCTTCTATGCACTTATTTTTCGGAACAAATTTCGTGGTAATCTTCACGATGGAAAGCCCCAAAAGAAAACCTATTCGGATGTCCAATCGGCCTTCGAAAGCCACGAAATCCTTCAAAGCTCCAAGTCAGACCTCGAACAATTTCTGTTCGCGATTGCCATGACTCGAGTTTTGGGTTCTGCTAACCAGATACGCACAACTGAGATGGGCGACACGATCCGGTTGTTGCTTGCAGCACACCAAAGTCAACAAATGCATTCCCAATCATCGAAGGTTTCTTGCATTGCCCTGATAATTTCCGTTGCGGCTCTTATTTGTTCTGGAACACAAGCTTACTATGCGAAAGTTGGCTACGACGCCGCACGAAGTCACGCGAACATCACCGCGATAGTTCACGAAGTCAGCTCCAGCAATTGAAATATTTCATTTGCCCTCCAGTTCATCCGCTAGCGCCTTCGCGTCATAAACCTTGCGCAGCGCTTCGGTGATGGCGGCGGAATCGACCGATACAGCCCGAGCTTTTATATCGGTGTAAATGCAATCGAGAACCAGCGACTGGATATTGCCGTCAAAAATGATCCCGACGAATTCGTTCGACTTGTTTACGACCGGGCTGCCGCTGTTGCCGCCGATGATGTCTGCGTCGGAAACAAAATCGAAATGCGTTGAAAGATTCAGATTCGCTTTCTTGTCGATCCAGCGCTGCGGCAGGTCGAAAGGCGGTTTGTTGTCGTGCTCGGCGGAACGCTGATACAAACCGGTGAAATCAGTGAACGCGGGAATTTGTTTTCCGTCTTGTTCGTAGCCACGCACGGTTCCGTACGAGAGGCGAAGCGTGAATGTTGCATCTGGATAACTGCTGGTCCCTTCAATGGCAAAACGCGCCTTCGCAATTTCGGAATACGCCTGCTTTTTGATTTCATCCTGCGCATCGTAAATCTTCCGAGCATCTCGCGCTGGCCTATCAATAAGGCGCGCCAAATCCAGCATCGGATCGTGTGCGGCCTGAAGTGCAGCGGCATCTTTGCCGTAAAGATCTTTGCGCACGGCTACGTCCTTTAGTTTTGTGCCACTCACAAGTTCAACTGCGCGCGCGTGCGGTGATTTTCCCGAGAGCACCTTCTGGACGAGTGAATTGTCAGTACCAAATTGAGAAGCGAAGTCGGTCAGGGAATCGGTCAGTCGCAATATTTCGTAATCATCATAGATCGGTTCAGTCGAAAAGAGCTCCAGCTCAAGCGATTCGCGCGCGCTGTCGCGAAATTGTGAGATGCGTTCGCCATTTGGCTTAGCACGTTCATCGATCGCGCGCGTCAGCAAGCGAGCGTATTTAAAAAGATTTCCAGATAATGCTCGGGGTCCGCGATAACCGACCGTGACCGGCCGCTCCTGTTCGAGGTAATTGTAAAGGGGAGCATTCTTTGCAATTTCAGCCTGAGCGCGCTTAATCCGATCGTATGCAGCAGTCGTTGATCTTAGCTTCGGGTCGCGTGCAATTGCATCGCGCAATTTCTGCTCGCGCGCCTTGAGCGCAGACCAGATTTGCGGATCAAGCAGACCGCCGAGATAACCATCATAGCGTTTGCGATTGTTTTGATCGCCGAAGAGATCGTCGCGCGCTTTCCTTGCATTTTCGAAAGAGCGCGCGCTGTAAGCCAGCTCTAGCACTTCGCGCCGGTTAAACATGCGCAGAACGTATGGCAGATATCGGTCCCGCATGTCGGCTAGTTCATCCAGAGTAAGTTGCCGATCGGTCTTACCCGGGCTGCCGCTCACGAACGTCAATTCGCCGTCGCTCGGTCCATTCGAATTCCACGTTAGGAAATCCTTGATCTTCGCCGGTTGACCATTTTCGTAGGCGCGAAAGATGCAGATATCGAGGTCGTAACGCGGATATTCAAAGTTGTCCGGGTCACCACCATAGAAGGCAATCTGCTGCTCGGGCGCAAAGACAAGTCGCACGTCGTCGTAGCGTTTGTAACGATAAAGGTGATAAGCGCCGCCCTGGTAAAGCGTCACAACATCAGAACGTAGCCCGGTCTTTTCTTTGCTTTCCTTTTCAATGGCAGCGATGGCGGCGTTGCGCGCGGCTGAAGCTTGGTCAATTGTCATCCCTGGTTTGACGGCCCCGTTGACGCGCTCTGTCACGTCCTCGATGGACATTAAGACGTTGAGCTCGAGATCGGTCGATTTGATTTCATCGGCCTGTGTTTTCGCGTAAAAGCCATTCCGCAGATAATTGTGCTGCGGGTCGCTAATCTTCTGCAACGTATCGGCTCCCACATGATGATTTGTGATCACAAGTCCATTCGCAGAGACGAACGAGCCGCTGCCACCGGAGTTGAATCGGACGCTGGCCTTTTGCAGATGCTCAAGCCACTGCGGGGTCGGCTCGAACTGATATTTGTTTGTGAGCTGTTTTAGCGGCGGCGCATTGAAAAGCCACATCCCTTCGTCAGCAACAGCGGATGTATTCATTGCGAGAGCCAAAACGAAAATGGAATTGGAAAAAAAGGTGCGAAACGGATTCGACATAGGCGGACGATAGAGCGCAGGCGTAAGGGCAACAAGCTTGTAGGGGCGCTGACAGCTTCCCCGTACAGCGCTCCCCATGTAGATTGTAGCGATGTTTCGAACAAAGCGTCGCAAAATCGAGCGGCTCGATTTCATTCTCGCTGGCGCGCAAAAATCCGGGACTACGGCGCTGCATTACTTCCTAAGCAGGCACCCTGACATCGCCATGGGCGACCAGCAGGAAATACATTTTTTCGATAACGACAGGATGTTCATTTCCCAGGCCGATTACGAACAATTGCACAAGCATTATCCGCTGCTTGCTGCATCAACCGTCGCCGGTGATTGCACGCCCAGTTATCTGTATCACGAACCAGCAGCTGAACGGATCTGGAGATACAACCCGGCGATCAAATTGCTGGTCATTCTGCGAAATCCAGTGGAACGCGCCTTTGCCCACTGGAACATGCAACGATTCAAAGGCCGCGAGCCGTTAGACTTCTTTGATGCCGTGCGGGAAGAGCAGACGCGCATTGGTGGTGCGCCTCCGGCTGAAGCACGCCGGTTTGCTTATATCGATCGAGGATTTTATGGGCGGCAACTCGCCCGGCTCTTCAAGTTCTTTCCGCGACAGCAAGTGAAGGTCGCCAAATTCGAAGGGTTTAAGAAGAAACAACTCGAAACTCTCGCTTCGATCTTTTCGTTTCTCGGCGTCGAACCTATGCGTTCGATGCGCAGCAAAGATAGAAATGTTGTGCCCTACGAGCGCGCAATGAACTGGGAGGAGAGAGTCTTCCTCTACAATCTGTTCGCGGAAGACATCGCAAACGTCGAGCAGATGCTCGGCTGGGATTGCTCGGATTGGAAATTGTAGCCGTTTCGCTCTGTGAAGTGTGGTGCCGCACGACGGGTCGCGGCTAGAGTACTTTGAATCGCGGACGTTGATTTGAATCCCTTGCGAGCAGCGCTTTCCAGCGGAAGAGCCGCGCACCTTGCGACATGAAAAAATCCCGCAATTCTGGAGTAAAGAATGAAGAACCGTCCTGGCGCCGGTTGAATTCCAAAAGGAGGCGTCCATTCGGCTTGAGGAATCGTGTGCGAACATCGCGAATAAAAAATTCCCAATCGGCCGGCGACCATTCGAGCCACTCACCATTTCCCGTGCGCCCGATACGATGGAAGCAAACGCGATGGCCAGTCACGAGATCAAACTGCTTTCCAAGATCAGGCAAAGGCGTTTGCGGACTGATCCGCGCGATCACGCGCTGGACGTCAAAAACCTTTGTTGTGCCGCGAAAGAATGGCTCGTCGTCAGGATCAAGTCCAACTGCTTCATGACCGAAAAGCCGACACAGATACAGAAAATAGCCCGGGCCGCAGCCGAGATCCAGAATTTGGAGCGGCGGCGAGCGATCGAGCCAAAGGTCCTGGATGCGCTTGACGTTGACGCCGACCCAGTAGGCTGCGTCTTCATAGGCGTTTATCCTTCTCGCGTTCGGCCGATACGGATAGCGCTCGCGCAACCGCTCTAATTCGGCTCGGTCAATCGTAGCCAGAATCCGTCGGGAACTAACCGGATGTGTCCAACGACACGCGTGTTCCCACAGGCTTTGAGCTGCGTCGCGGGATACGAGCTTTTTGAATTTATGCGAAATCCGCACTTGGAAACGATGCAGGAAAGTCCGCTCTACTCAAGGAACCACCACGAAAAGCTTTGGGGCCAAGTAAACGTGACGGCTCGGAAGCCGTCACTCCTTGATGTCGACGCGGACCAGACCCGTTGAACCTTCGTGGATCGCAAATCCGCTGTCCCATCCGGTGGCGGGCAAAAGCTGTTTTCCGTAGAAGGATTGCTCGTAACGCCACAGCATATCGAGTGTGGCACCGGAAGGCTTTTTCCAGACGATTTGATAGTACATGTGGCGTTTCCACGCCGGCGAATGGCCGGTCATGAAATTGAAATCGAACGGTGTTGGCCAACTCAGAATGCTGCGACGTGTCACAAGCAAGGCTTGATCTTGTAGTTGCGGCACAACGGCAAGATGCTCGCCTCCGTTTTCCGCCGTGGACACAATCGGCCCAAAGGCGAAAACCTTTCCGCCGGTAGCGAGGGCGAATTGATTGTCTTTAGTGGAACCGATACTCACAGCGATTTTTGTATCGTTTAGACTTAAGTGAACATCGTTGACTGTGAACCAACCACCGGTCCCGCTGCCCTCATACGTGATGACGTGAATTCGCACCGAAGCGATCCCAAGCGTTCGGAAACCGTCAAGAGATAAGGAGAGTTGGTGCCCGAGAAAGATCCAGGTTCCGAGAATTGCAACGACGGCTAGGACGAAAATTACGAGCGTGATCAGGATCTTGCGCACAACGCCACGATTGTGAGCCACAGATGAACACAGATCGATACAGATTTCTCGTTTGATCCATGGGAATCTGTGGCTGCCCTTTATCGATATTTCTTCCTCTGAATATAGCTGTTTACTTGTTCTTCGAGGATCTCGAGGGGTAACCCGCCATTTTTGAGCACGACGTCATGAAACTCGCGCTGATCAAATCTTTCGCCCAGCTCTTTTTCGGCTCGGGCGCGAAGTTCCTGAATCTTTAGCATGCCGATCTTGTAGGCACACGCCTGGCCAGGCGCGACGATGTAACGTTCTATTTCCGACTTAACTTCCTTTTCGCCCATGCCCGTTTTCTCGTGTATGTACGCAATCGCCTGTTCGCGGGTCCAGCGCTTTGCGTGAATGCCAGTGTCAACGACCAATCGCACGGCGCGGAAAAGCTCGTCTCGCAAACGGCCCAGATTGCCGAACGGATCTTTGTCATACCAGCCTGCCTGTTTTGCCAGCCACTCGCAGTAAAGCGCCCAGCCTTCCACATACGCAGTAAACGGAATTACTTTTCTAAATTGCGGAACTCCTTTGAGTTCCTCTGCCGTCGAGATTTGCCAATGATGTCCGGGTACCCCTTCGTGATACGCCAGAGTCGGCATGCTCCATTTGGGCACTTCGTTCATATCCCGAAGGTTTGCGAAGAAAATTCCGGGCCGGGTTCCATCCATCGCCGGAGGCTCATAATACGCGCCCGGTGCAGTCGCTTCCTTGAATTCTGGAACGCGGCGGACCTCAATCTTCGCGCGCGGCGTGGTGAGAAACAGTTCTTTGGATGAACGCTCCGTGGCCTGTGTGATCAACTCCGTGTACTGCGCCAGTGCGTCCACACGACCTTTGTCGTCGTTGGCGTAAAGAAACCGCGGATCCTTCGCCAGTTTGTCTATGGCTTGTCCAATCGGCTGCCCGGCAAAACCGTTTGCGTCGAGGATCGCGCGCATCTCGCTCTCGATTCGTGCGACCTCGCGGAGGCCAAGCTCATGGACTTCATCGGGGTTCAACGTGGTAGTTGTATTTTCGCGCAAACAGTGGGCATAGAAGGCCCTGCCATCCGGCAGTTTCCACACACCGTCGTCGGTTGTGGTTTTCGGTAAGATCTCGCGAAAGTAATCAATTAATTTTTGGTACGCCGGATAAATTTTGCCGGTTATTGTTGTCTCAACGCGAGCCTGAAAATCTGCGTGCTGGGCTTTGGTCAGCTCCGCAATTTTACCAGCGCGAGTTTTGAACGAGCTCGCCAGAATATTCTCCGAAACCGGCGTGCCAACAAAATCCGTCATTTCCTTGAGCACTTCCTCAACAACAAAGCGTGGCGGGAGAATTTGCTTTTCTTCGCGTATCTTCAGGCCCTCAAGAATTTGATCGAATTTCTTCGGCAGGCCATCGAGGCGCTTGAGGTAATACTCGCAATCTTTGCGGTTGAGCAGCCGGTGCGTGTTTGCCATGAAAGATGGAAACTGATTTTGTACGCCGAAGAGCTGATTGACCGGGTAGTTGTGCCACTGCCACTCTTCGCCTTCGACTTGCATCTGCAGAAACCATTCCAACACATGCGTGGAAAGTTTTTGAGAAGCTGACTGTCGAGCCAGCGAGTACTGACGAAGCTGCGTCAGGTCGCGCTTCCACCTGTCGAATTCGCGCTCTTGATGCGTCGGCGACTCATCGTCGAGCTTCCCATTGTGACTGGTAAGACCAAATTGCTCGACCAAACCGAGTGTCGATAGCAGCTCCGGGTGATCGAAGACGACTTCGGCGAAGACTTTCTCATAAAAGAGATTGAGACTCCACGGCCGGAACCAAATCAAGTTTATCAGGAAGACCGCAATTGCGATTACGACGACTACGGCAAGCCCGCCAAGCCATTTCAAAACGCGTTTTAGCATCAGTTCACATCAGCTTGGAAAACGATTATTGTTGATACGATGCAGCAATACACCCCGATGGATTCAACAATTGGTTCGTCAGTGCAAACTCTTCTGCGAGTGAAGATCTGTTTAGATTGAGAGTCTACCCTCTTGAGACCACGCCGCTGCGTTGCCGCACGTCGTTCCACGGCGCTTCGATGGCAAGCGCCGGGTCCAGCAGGACCTCATCCACAATTTCCTTCATTTCGCGAGTAGCACGCCGAAGCCGCCTCGCCGTGAACCAGTCAGGCCTGCGCATCTCAAAATCGTTTGGCGTAAACTCTTGGGCAGTATCGGCAGCAAAAATTTCGGCCCATGGTCTGCCCCAGGCGCGTCGCGCAAACGCATCATTATCGGATTGCACTTCTTCCTCGATGTGGCTCGCCAGCGTCGTAGTCAGCCCGCAGTAGCCGGCATCAGCCAATCCTTTTTCGGCAAGATACCCGGCTAGCTTGATCTTACATCGTTTCGCCTGAAGCCACGTAAGCCTCTTGTCAGTCCCACCGATCGAGTGCAATACGTCGCGGGCGACGCTCACCGTGAATGGCCCGACTGCTTCATTCCGCCGGACCAGGTCATCTCGGAATTGCGATAAGGTGACGCCGATGCTCTGGAGAAATTCGGGTACCACGCCGCGCGCGACAGTTTCTTTCGTGAACGGTCGAGCAATCAGTTCGGCGCCGTATGCGTGTGCCAAATCGAGGCAACGCGAGAATTTGACGCCAACCGACTGAGCAAAGCCTAAAGCGCAAGATTGGAATGAGTCCGACCGGCGGAAGCCCTTGACCGAACTCGAATAAATCGAGTTAATCCACTGCGGCTGGTTGCGCGGGAATAAAATGAGCTTCGGTTCGAGGTTCAGCTCTCCGATTCGGCTGAAGAATACATCCGCATGTCTCCGGCTTTCGAGGATTCCTTCCAAAGCTTCCGAGGAAATTACGATTGTCTGAGAGGCCGACTCAACGAGTGCCCGGATGGAATTAGCTACCAGCCGCTCTCGATGCTCCCCAACATCCAGCCCGCACAACTTCTCAACGAGAGCATGATGCGCGCCGTGCTTCGTCTCACTCTCCGGCACGAAATAGCCGTGCTTCAATAACTCCTCGCGATTTTCTTGCAGGAACCACTGAATCGACGTTGTGCCCGTCTTATGCGGTCCGATATGGATATAGCACACGCGCTTTCGCACTCGGGAAGTATACTGTCGAGCATCGACGCAGGCGAGCGAGGGGCTCTTCGATACAAGCGAAAGCTCGCGCGGCTTGTGAAAAGTCGCTATACGCCAGTTTAATGAGCAAACCACCAGAACACATCGACAAACCGGAACCGCGCGCTCAGGCGGTGCTGGCATTTCTGGCGATCTGCGCAATTTACCTGGCATTGCCTCGGGATCTCGTTATCGGCCCGATTTGGCTGTTGCCGACGGTGATTGTCGTTTTGCTCGTGCCAACGGTGGTGAGCCATCGCGTAGGTAGACGTTCACTTAATCGCACTCTCGGATTCATTATCAATGGAATCACAACCCTGGCACTGATCGGCTCTGTGATTCTGCTCGTGCGTTTCCTGCCTACACATCGCGAGTCCCCATTGCAGCTGCTGCGCTCGGGCGGTTTACTTTGGCTGACAAATGTGATCGTCTTCGCTCTCTGGTATTGGCGGCTGGACGGTGGCGGACCGACATTACGTCACGAGCAAAAGAAGTTCGGCAGCACGAGCTTTCTTTTTCCACAGATGCAAATCCCGCACGACGAGCGAGCCGAATTTGCGTGTGTACGCTGGCGGCCACGTTTCGTCGATTATCTATTCGTCGCCTTTACGCAGAGTTCCACATTCGGTCCGACCGACGCGCCATTACTGGCACGCTGGACAAAGATTCTGGCGATGATTCAAGTTTGTATTTCGCTCAGTATTGTCGTTTTGCTGATCTCGCGTGCCGTGGGCGTTCTGTAGTGACCTAGGTTTTAATCTGCGCCTGCGACGATTCATTGCCATCATCTTCGGAGAAGTCGATCCATCTCGGACGTGAAGATGGAACGCGGTGTCATCAACGCGTTGGCAAATCACCTGCGGCTTTAGCGAATAGACTCTGGAACTGGGCGCCTTTGCACACGTAAACTGCGTGCAATTCAAACTGTTTGCCGCCGCCGCGTCTTCGCGTAACTCTGCCACATCATGATTCCTGTTAAAGGTTATGCGGCGCAAAGCGCTGCCTCCCCTCTCGCACCCTTTGATTTCAAACGGCGCGACCTTCGCCCGAAGGACGTGCTCATCGACATCCTGTACTGCGGCATTTGCCATTCTGATCTGCATCTCGTGCGCAACGAATGGGGCAGATCAATTTACCCAATGGTGCCCGGCCACGAGATCGTCGGCCGAGTTGTTGGAAAGGGTAAGAGGGCTAGAAGATTTAAGAAAGGCGACCTCGCAGCTGTTGGTTGTTTCGTGGATTCATGCCGCAAATGTTCCAATTGCAAAGACGGGTTGCAGCAATATTGCACCGGCGGACTCGTACTGACCTACAACAGTTATGAGAAGGACGGGAAGACAATTACCCGAGGTGGTTACTCCACGAAAATTGTCGTCGACGAAGATTACGTATTGAAAGTTCCGTCGAACCTGCCGCTCGAAAAAGTCGCGCCTCTTTTGTGCGCAGGCATCACAACGTACTCCCCAGTTCGTCACTGGAAAATTGGTAAGGGACACCGCGTCGCCGTCTTGGGCCTCGGGGGATTGGGGCACATGGCGGTCAAATTTGCTTTCGCCTTCGGAGCGACGGTGACGGTCTTAAGCGGATCGCCCAATAAGCAGCGCGATGCCAAACGTATGGGGGCAACTGATTTTGCTCTGACGCGTGACGCCGACAAAATGAAGACGCTGAGTAGTCGCTTTGATTTCATCATCGACACCGTCTCAGCCACGCATGATTTCGACTTCTATCTAGGTCTGCTTCGAACTAACGGGGTGATGATCTGCGTGGGGTTGCCGTCCGGTGAGGAACAACTCTCGCCGTTTAACTTGGTCTTAGGCCGAAGAAGCATCGCCGGATCGCTAATCGGCGGATTACCCGAAACACAGGAGATGCTGAATTATTGCGGCAGGCACCAGATCACTTCAGACGTCGAAGTCATTCCCATTCAACAGCTCAATGAGGCGTACGATCGAATGGTGAAGAGCGACGTGCGCTACCGGTTTGTGATTGATCTGGCCTCGCTGAAGTAAATAATCGACGCCGTGGAACGCGATAAAATTATTTTTCTCCGGAACTTTTTCTTCGCGGCGTTTGTGATCGGCCTCGTGTTCGCCCTGTTTTATTTCGGCGCGACGCTCCTGTTTTGGAATACCGGAGCATCTTGGTCGACTCATTTCTTCAAAATCGACGAGAAAGAATTCGGAAGACTGGTCTTACTGTTTTTCATCCAGCTGCGCATCGTGCTCGTATTTTTCTTTCTCGTGCCAGCGCTGGCGTTGCATTGGATGGCGCGGAAAGACAATGAATGAATTCGTCGTTGCTTAACGAGGCAGTTCTTCGGTAGAGTCATGATTACCGCGTACCGACGCCACATACATGCCATAAACATGAAGGCAATATGCAAACTGGAACATTTCACTTCGATGAAGTGACCAACGCGGGTGAATGGCGTCTCAGCAGCGGCACTGGCGACCGCAAGTTCCGTGCGACAATCAAGTTTCCAGAGCCGTTCACGAGCCCTCCGAAACTTGCTGTAGCGCTGAGCGGCGTGGACTTTAGTAATACCGCGGGTTCGCGTATCTGGATAGAAGCGCAAGATATCGAGGCCCACGAGTTTGACTTGGTAGTCAATACTTGAGCCGACACGCAAATTTTCGGCGTCTCCGGCGTGTGGATCGCTGAGTAGTTCAGCATCGCCGGGTTCGCTGCCGGTGGAGAGCCGGCTGGCAAACCTTAAGCCCTGGAGGCGGCAGTTCGTGACGGCACCAGTATGGCCTCACTCATCCCATGCAAGAATTTCTTGTCGGCCGGGGCGATTGTCGCGAGTGCGGCGCGCAATTTCACGCGATCGGCTTCGATGAAATAGTACGGACAAAGGCGCACCCGACCTTTCATCATCTTTAGCTCACCCGAATTCGGATCCCAATAACGGTGCGCAACCAAACGCCCCTTGTGAAAGCGCTGCATGATCGTTGGTGACGATTCAAATGTCGCGAGCGCGTGCTCGATCCTTTTTTCCCATTCGGCGTGCGGTAGATCGCTCCCGAGAGCAATGCCGCGGCTGCCCCAGCCGAGCGGTGAGAATCCGCTCACTTTCAAAAGAACATCGCGATCTTTCTGGCTAAACTTCGCAGCCTCGCGCCAGTCGTGAATTTCCAATCGCGGAATTACCGCATGCTGCGGCAATGGCGTTGGATCGAGCAGCCATGAGTAGGGAATTACCTCTTGTAACTTAATGAAATATTTATCACCGAGTTCACGTCGCCAAAATTCGCGCAGCGGCTGAATCCAAAAAAGCGCGAACCACATCTTTTCTTCGAGATATGGTTTGATGGGCGGAGTAATCGTGATTCGGCCTTCTGCATTTGCGCGCAGCGTCTTTTCGATCCCAGGAATGTTTGGCAGATCAAACAATTCGAAAAAGCGATACACGGCGCGTCCATCTTGCGGCTCGTAGTTCTCCGCCGGCAGAACACGCCAGTTGTAGCCCGGATCGGTGATCCCGGCCGGTGACGCCGGGCGTTCAGGGCCGCGGTCAACGCCCGCGGCTACAACTGGATTCTCCGAGGACGCGCGCATCTTTTGATTTAATCGCGCGGCGATCCATTCCATCTCCGGTCGGTATGTCGCCGCTTCCTGCGAAATGACGATGTCCCCACCGTTTGGCAGCACAGTGCGAAATCCCTCCAGCATGCCATCTGCTCCGCCGATAATTTGGCTGTCGAATGTTGAATACGTTTGATTCAGCCAACCGGTCAATCCGATCCCACCAGGGACCGAATCGATTTCAGCAATGATGTAGCCTTCATCGGTCAGGATGAGATCCGGTCGGATTATTCTCGGTAAATCCTCTCGAATTTCTTTCCGCCGAGAAAATTCAATCAGCTCCTTAGGCTTGCCAGCATCGAGATAGCGCGCAATCCACTCCGGTTGCTTGCCCCTGATGCTTAGCTGGTAAAGCTGGTTACAGGCGCGCTGGAATACGAACAGCCGATGACCGAGCTGCTCAAGCTCGGCCAGAAATTTTTTGTCGATCGGAAATGCGTCCGGCGAAAGGAGCCAATCTTTTTCGGCAAAGAGACCTTCTTGGGGGAAAGCCGCGCGGATTGCGGCTAGCCTGTCGTCCTGAACCTGCACTGGCATTAGGCGGCAAACGTCCAACGCTCAACGCCGAACGTCCAACACCGAATACAAAGATTTGAATTGAGCATTGGGCGTTGGACGTTGAACGTTCGGCGTTTTCTGTTCATCTTCCGGCCGCCATTTTCTTCAGCACGAGCTTCACGAGTTCTTCAGCCGATTGCGCTTCGCCTTTGTCTTGCAGATCGCGCACGGCTTTGTGGGCGTCGACTTGTTTATAACCAAGCGCAATTAGGGCGAGCACTGCTTCGTTGGCTTGTTCTTGCTCGGGTGTGGGCGCGTGCGCGGCGCTCGCAGCTTCCCATGCCGCAGCTACGCCGACCTTGTCCTTTAGTTCCAGAACGATTCTCTCTGCCGTCTTTTTCCCGAGCCCGCTGATTCTTGAAATCGTGGCGACATCCGAGTTTACTACTGCCGCCTTAAAACTGATCACGCTCATTCCACTTAACACTGCGAGCGCCAGCTTCGGCCCGATCCCGCTGACATGATTGACCAGCAAGCGAAAAAGATCGCGCTCAGCCGGCGACATGAATCCATAAAGGACATGCGCATCTTCGCGCACGACCAGGTGAGTGAGAATACGAATGGGCTGTCCGGCAGCGGGCAATTTATCGTAGCTCGACAGCGGAATAAACACTTCGTAACCGATGCCGCCGACATCGACAATCGCCTGGGTCGGCAACGCATTCACGAGTTTGCCGTCGAGAAAAGTGATCATGGCGAGTGTTACATTGTTACAACGTTAAACCGTTACATCGTCAAATGAAGTTATTCCGGTTTCAGCACGAGTGTGAGGTCGACGCGTTTGCCTTTCGCGATATTGAAGCCGCTGGTCGAAAAAAATTTCCAGTTTGGCGGCTGGTTCGCGAATAGCGATCCGGCAACAGGCGTTGGCAGAACGACAAAACGTGGTCCCGGCCCGCTCATGAATTCTGAAGCGCGCCGCTTGTTTAGCGGTGTAAGAAAACCTTTCACGCGCGAACGAAAATACCACACCAGGCTTGGCTCTCCGAACTCGACCGAAGCAAATTGCATGTTTGGCTGCAAAGCCATGCGCGATTGCTGAAAGAGCTGATACGCTGGAAAAAATCGCGCCACCACCGGCGAGACCACAAGGCCGATTGCAACCCAAACACAGGCTGTGGTCAAAGCGAGTTTTCCAAAGGAGCGGCGCCTCGCAGTCGTCGCCGGCGGACTAGACACCGCCGCTCCTTGCCAATGTCGTGCCAGCAACAGAGCAAGCAGTGGAAAAGCTGGCAGCGTGTAGTGAGGCAACTTCGTGCTGATCAGCGTGAAGATGACGAAAATGATCGCACTGCCGGCTAGAAGATAATTGTCGGTATCATCGCGCGGCTTGTAGCCGGGGTCGCTGACCCCGGTCCTACTTTGTCGCCAAAATCTCCGCGCTAACCACGGCAACTTAATCGACCAGGGAAAGAAACTGACAAACACCGTGACGAAATAAAACGGCAAAAGCAGGAGATACATTCCGAGGGAATTCGCGCCATGACCTTCCATCGTCGAAAACGAACGACCAATGACATGCCGGCCGATTCCAACTGAGAAAAACTCGCCGTGCGTTTGAAGCAGTGCCGGAATTCCCCAAAGCGCGACGATAGCGAGCGTGAGTAAAATTCCACGGATGAATTTGAAGCCCCGGGCCAACTGCCAATCTCGCTCGTAGATAATTATCGCGGTAATCGTCAGCAGTGGTATCCATGCGATTGGACCTTTCGCGAGAAAGCCGAGTGCGAGAGAGAAATAAAACACGAGCCACCACCGCAAGAATGTTTGATGTTTGATGTTTGATGTTTGATTTGTCTCCTCCCAATTGAGCGTTAGGCGTTGAGCGTTAGGCGTTGAGCGTTGAATGAGTTCATATCCCGCCCAGTGCGCGAGCGTGACGAATAAAACCAGCCACATGTCGGCGACGGCTGCTTTTGCGTGGAGAAATGTTTGTAGCGAAAGGGTAAAGATAATCGCCGCCCACCAGCCAATCTTCTCCCCGCCTAATCGAGAGCCCCACGCGAAAATCGACAATGCGATCAGCGCGGCCGCCAGAACCGACGGGAAACGTGCCGCGAAATCGTTTTCACCAAAAATCCGATAGCTGGCAACCTGCGCCCAATAGGCGAGGGGAGGCTTGTCGAGACGCAGTTGATTATTGAAATAAGGAACAATGTAATCTGCGCGCTCGATCATTTCGCGCGATGCCTCCGCGAAACGCGGCTCGTCGCGGTCTATCAGGGGCAAACTCCATGTACCAATTACGTGAAAAAGCACGCAACCAGCAAAGAGGAGCAGATAATTGTGGATTGCGGATTTCACCCGGGCCCTCAAAATAGCGTCCGCTAAAACTGACGGGAACTTATTTGTGAAGCGCGCCGCCGTTTTTTATTGGCTAATCGGCATCGCCATCGCTGCGATCGCGATTGCAGTTTCATTTTATTTCGACAACAGCGTACGCGACTTCATGGCGCAGCATCAAACCCGCGCGATGCGCAGTTTTATGCGCTACGTTAGCCTGTTTGGCGACTGGCCTGGACACACCACCCTCGGGTTAATGCTTTTGGCAATTGCCTGGGTCGGCGGCAGCAAGAAATGGACACGGATTTTTTTGTCAATGCTAATAGCGATGTCGATCGCAGGTGTGGCTGGCCACGTAATCAAACGCGCGATTCCGCGCCCGCGTCCGTCGGTCCACACCGCGGTACGTTGGGGCGGACCGCGTTTCAGCTCCAAATATCACGCATTTCCTTCCGGTCACGTCGGAGCTTCGACCGCTTTTTTTTCTGTTTTAATTTTTGCCAGACGGCGCATCGGTCTCGCCTGTTTGCCAATCCCGATTCTGATTGGGTTCTCCCGAATGTACCTCGGTGCGCATTACTTATCAGATGTTGTGTGCGCAGCAGTGCTGGGGGTTCTATGTGCCGCCCTCGTTTGGCGTTTTTTCGCGGGCGAACGCAGCAACCACCGATCACTGATCGCTGTTCACAGATCACATCAGGACCGCCCTCGTTAAAAATCGAAGAGCACGAGCAAGAGTAGGAATAGGAATAGAGCTTTAAGGCGCGGAGGGGGTGAGATTCGAACTCACGAGGCCTTTCGGCCTTCCGGTTTTCAAGACCGGCGCGATCAACCGCTCTGCCACCCCTCCGAGGCGCAAACGTGCGCGCCAGAAGTGTGCCATCGGTAACAAGTTGAGCAAGCGGTGCGCTGTAAGCGGACGACGTTGACGTCCCTCGGAAGCCAACGACTACCTACAGTTTGAAAAAGTACGTAGACATCGCGATATGTTCATGTGAACTTAACGCATGCTGGCGAAAAAGAAATTCCGGCCCGTCGTCGAGGAGACGGCTCAGAGCACCACGCCCATCCGAGGCCGCGGCGCATCCTGGAGTCCGGCGAATCGCTTCGAAAAGCTGCATGTCGATCTTAGAGACACTGATTTCGCAGATGTTGACCCTGGCGCGGAAGAGCGGCCACGCCGCGCTACACAGTATTTTCGCGATGGAACCAAGTCGATCATTACTCGGAATACCAGCCCCGACGTGGGTTTCGAAACGAGCCTGAATCCCTATCGGGGCTGCGAGCACGGCTGCATCTATTGTTACGCCCGGCCGACGCACGAATATCTCGGTTTTTCCGCCGGCCTCGATTTCGAGAGCAAAATCATGGTGAAAACGAATGCGCCTGAGCTGCTGCGCGCAGAGCTGGAATCACCACGTTGGCAGCCGCAGACGCTGGTGATGAGCGGCGTGACCGATCCGTATCAACCGATCGAAAGAAAGCTGCGAATCACACGCAGCTGCCTTGAAGTGCTGGCGAAATTTAAGAACCCAGTCGCGATCATTACCAAGAATCGTCTCGTCACCCGAGATATAGACCTCTTGTGCGAGTTGGCGAAACATGACGCGGTCGCGGTGAATCTTTCCGTGACTTCCCTCGACCCAAATTTGCAGCGAGTACTCGAACCGCGCACATCATCGCCTCAGGCGCGGTTCGATGCGATCAGACAACTTCGCAGCGCAGGAATTCCAACGGGTGTAATGGTTGCGCCGGTCATCCCCGGACTTACCGATCATGAAATTCCCAAGATCCTGGACGCATGCGCAAAAGCGGGCGCGCAATTTGCCGGCTATACGATTGTTCGTCTTCCGTGGGCTGTGGCGACATTATTCGAGCATTGGCTTGAGGAACATTTCCCGGATCGCAAAGAGAAGGTGCTTGGACACATCAGGCATTTGCGCGGAGACCGGCTCAATAATTCTCAGTGGCATACACGGATGACCGGGGAGGGGATTTTTTCCGAGCAAATTGCTTCATTGTTCAAAGTTGGTTGTCGCCATGCTGGGATTGGCGAGCGGCCGAAATTATCTTGCGAGTCTTTCAAACGATCGATAACGCAACTGCGACTCTTTGGCTGAAGATAATCTGCACGTCCTTTTTCTGAGACTGATGCGCGCCGTGCCGACCAAGGTTAAACGCGTTGCCATCAGCGCGTTGGCAGCTGCTGCTCTGCAGTCTGCATATCTGTGCCTCCGGGGATCCATTCACCCATATCATATTGAGAACAAGCCGATCCCATCTGCGCTGGGCGAGGACGTCGTTGCTGCTTTTGCCCCTAAAACGGGCGGCGATTCGACCAGCCCGAGGCTTCGTTCTGCAATCGTTCTCCGGCTTCGAGCGATTCAGTAATATCGGTTTGGGCGGCGGCATCATCAGCGGCGAAAACTGGTTTCGTGTGTGCTGTTGGCCATTGTTGGAAAGAGCCGGCGCCTATCGCAACCGATGACTGCGCCTCGGCTGATGTATCGACCTTTCCTTTTGCGCACGTTACGCGCGTCGTCGTGCCGTCAGTCCAAACACAAAACAAGCAATCCGAATCAGGCTTAATCGTTAGTTCTCGCGTTTTGATGGTAAATTGGGATTCGCTTCTATCACTTGGAGTGAACAGAATAATAATTTTCCCGCGGTTCAAACGTATGTGTGCGCTCCGAGCGCGCATGCCACCAGCAGTCTCATTGCCATCCTTCGCTATTCCCAGTTCTTCAACGTTGATCTCGGAATCGCCGGAGAGTTGTGCGAGTGCACCCGGAATGAATGCAAGATCAAGTAACCCGTCGTCTGCTGATCGCACAGTGTCTCCGCCGTTGATTCTGCTTTTCAGCGTGACCGGCTGGAAATCGTTTCGTCCGGCATTTCCGAAAACAACTCTGCCTTTGATCAAGAGTACCGTGGCCGCCGTCGCCGTATTGATGCTTTTCGTGCAGCCGTTCGCCAGAAGTGAACAGAGCGCAATGTAAACAGTGAGCACTGGATGTCGCATCAATCGAATTCGGGAGTTCGGGGGAGCCTAGGCGGCTTCGCGCATCCTGTGCAACACTGAAGCGGATTGGCTGGTAAAAAAAGAGCTGGCTACGAAAGATTTCGAGCCAGCTCAGTGGGTTTATTACCCTACATCAACTTAGTACCGATAGTAACGGTGATGACGGTGGTGGCGGTAATAGCGGTGTCCGTTGGACCCGTAGTATGACGGCCCAGAATAGTAGCCGTAGTTCCGATATGGCCGGTAGTAGCCATACGGATAATAGCCGTAGCCGTATGGGTAGTAACCATATCGGTAACCTGGATAACCAAATCCGATTCCGACTCCCCCAACGCCAACCGTAATCTGAGCGTCTGAACGCTGGACGGGCACAAGAAGTAATCCAGTTGCCACCAATGCAATGAACAGAAGTTTTTTCATCTTTCCCCCTTTCGTTTTGTTTGTCCCTCGTTGATCAAGGTTTACGCAAGTTGCAGCCTGCGCAGATTCGGGCCGCTAGTAGATGATGCGACCCTCTGTAAGAGAATCGGATTTGAACGCCCTCGCGGTTCCCGAAATTCGAAATCTCGTGGCTTGGCAGCGCGTACGGGAGTCGAACCCAATTTGAACTTTTCGCGGCTTTGCACGATTCGCGCAGATTTACGCAGTCCCAGTGTCCGACTTTGTCCGAAAAACAATTGACCGGTTTTACGGCGCTTGTTTTGGTAAGCCCTCTCAACGCGCCAGAGGATTCGGGAAGGACGTCGTGCGCGACAAGAACATCGTTGTCGGCGTGCTGGCGGTGCCGGCGGCTGCTGCGCAAAAGGTCGCCGATGACCTGGTAGACGCGGGCGTGCGGATCATCTTCAACTACTCGGAAGGCCTGCTCGACGTGCCGAGCGATGTCACCGTGCACACGTCGAACCCCGCCGTGGAACTGCTGCACGCCCTGTACTTCCACCTCGCCTAAGGTTGATGAACTTGGTTCTCGCCGCAGGCGGAACCAAGTTCACGTCATAGGCGAATGTCGAAGCGCTTAAGACTCGAAGCTGGTTCCGGCTTCGCCGGCAACCAGCTTCGGAGTTAGCCTGCTGCCGATGCGCATCTTGCTCTGGCACGGTTACCTCCTCGGAGGAACCGGGTCGAATGTCTACTCCCG
>Ga0137403_10003095_pt1 | contig 20050 bp, 17 predicted proteins | sample CZOMad2_1_16fung_FD_122057 | JGI IMG/M metagenome (GOLD analysis project Ga0137403, IMG submission 122057) | Vadose zone soil fungal communities from Angelo Coast Range Reserve, California, USA - CZOMad2_1_16fungal (Hybrid Assembly) | ecosystem: Environmental > Terrestrial > Soil > Vadose zone...
CTTCCCAAAGGCGGCGCATCTCCGCGAGCCCGTTCTGCGCGGTCGCTTCAGCAACCACCCCATCGCTGCGCTGAACACGAATGACCCCTTCGCGATCGACTGCACGCAAAGGTGCACGACGCGACCTGAAAATGTGCCACTTGCGTTCCTCTACCTGACCCTGGAAAACCCGCACCTGGTCGGTCGCGGCGGCAAGCCGTACCGTTTCCGGCGAAAGTCCCATGGAACGGGCGGCAATTTCCCGCGCCTCGTCCTCGCTGACTTCCTTGCGCATATCTTGCGCGCGCATCTCCGAGGCACCCATTGCGGTGGCGCGAACGCGCTGCGTTTGCGGATCTACCTCGATCGTCACTTCGACGTTCTCCGGTGCAGCGCCCAGCCGGACAACCGCATCGAATGCCTCGCGTTTGATTCGTTGCAGGTCATCCGGCATCGCGTTTGGAATCACTCGTTCGACCGTTTCCCGCACCAGTGCAAGCGCGACACCAATCGAGGAAATCACCTCGGCGTCCTGTGAAATACTGAAGTCCAGATTCATGCGTTCGGCCACGAACGGGATCAGCGCCGCCGCGCCGCCGCCTTCACCGACCAGCACCGCCTGGTCGCGGTCGAGCGCGTACTCGCGGACCAGATCTTCAACCACGGGAATGACTTTGCCGGAAGACCTGAATTGGTCGATGAGAAATAGAACCCATTCCTGGCGTTCGCAACTTTCATCCCGCCTATTCCTCATTGCTAGTTGCGTTTGATGCTCGGCGATGGGCGCACCGAGACCTGGAGGTCGCTCTGCGCGGCTATCTCGAACGTACGGGAACGCTTGACCTTCTCAAGCCGGGGAAGGTAGAGATTCCGGTGTGCTATGGAGGCGAGTACGGGCCAGATTTGAACGACGTGGCGGCATTGAGCGGCGTTACGACGGAGAGCGTCGTCGAACTGCATAAATCGCCGGAATACGTCGTGTATTTTCTTGGCTTCGTCCCGGGCTTTGCGTATCTCGGGGAGTTGGCGGACGAGCTGGTGACGCCGCGTCTGGCAACTCCGCGACGGAGCGTGCCGCCTGGGAGCGTTGGGATTGCGGGGAGACAGACTGGGGTGTATCCGCTGGCGACGCCGGGCGGGTGGAGGTTGATTGGGCGCACGCCGCTGACGATGTTCCGGCCCGACAGCGGAAGCCTACTAGCGATTGGAGACCACGTCCGCTTTGTGCCGATATCCGGCGAACAGTTTACCCAGATGGAGAAAGAGCAGGCGGCGCTTGAGCGCGATTGAGGTGCTGACGCCCGGACTGCTCACGACTGTGCAGGATCTGGGGCGGGAAGGCTTTGGGCCGATGGGCGTTTCGGCATCCGGAGCGGCGGATACGATTGCGTTGCGGCTGGGGAATCGGCTAGTGGGGAACGTGGAGGGTGCTGCCGGGCTGGAGATGACGTTGCTAGGCGGGACGTTTCTGTTTCCGGAAGGCGGTGTGATTGCGCTGACCGGGTCGGACTTTGAGGCGACGCTGGACGATAAGCCAGTGGAGCTGTGGATGTCCGCGGAAGTGCGGGCAGGTCAGAAGCTGCGATTGGGGCCTACGAAGTCTGGCGCGAGATGTTACTTGTCTGTTCAGGGCGGGATTACTGTAAAGCCTTTTCTGGGGAGTGCGTCGACGCATCTGTTGAGCGGACTGGGTGGATTCGAAGGGCGGGCGTTGCGCAAGGGTGACGTACTTAGCGTAGGGGCTGCGGATCGGCCTTTCCGCAGGCGGGCGGTGGCTGCACAGGCGCTACAGCGCTTGTCGCCGCGCAAGGTACTGAGGGTTACCGCGGGAGTGCAGGCTGATTGGTTTCCGGACGCGTCGCAACAGTTGTTTTACGGCAATACCTATCGTGTGCGAGAGGATTCGAACCGAATGGGGCTTCGGATGGAAGGGCCGGGACTGGAAGCGTTGCCGGCTCCGGCGCGTGTGGGTGGAGAAATGATCACGGAAGGCGTCTCCTTAGGTGGGGTACAGGTCCCTGAGTCGGGGCAGCCAATTGTCTCTTTTGTGGAACAGCAGACTACGGGAGGATATCCGGTGATTGCGAATGTGATCTCGGCGGATTTTTCTTCTGTCGGGCAACTGCGGCCGCGCGATGAGGTGCGATTCGAGCGAGTTGGGATGGATGAGGCGCGGGCATTATTGATCGAGCAGGAAAAGCTGATGGCGTCCGAGAATCTAATTGACGAATGAAATCGATGGCATGAAATCCATGGATCTCAATTGTGATATGGGCGAAGTGCCGAAGACGGTCGCTGACGGCACGCAGGAATCCCTGATGCCGTTCCTGACTTCGGTCAACATCGCGTGCGGCGGGCACGCTGGGGACGAGGAGACGATGGCGGCCACCATCGAACAGGCTTTGCGGTGGAAGCTTGCGATTGGCGCGCATCCGGGGTACGCGGATCGCGCAAATTTCGGGCGGGTCGAGCTGGACATTACGCCGGAAGCGGTGTCGGAGTCGGTATTCCAGCAGGTGCAGACTCTCGCAAAAGTTGCTGCGAGCTTCGATCTTCGTTTGGCGCACGTTAAGCCGCACGGGGCACTGTACAACCAGGCGGTCCACAATCGCGAACTGGCGGCGGCAATTGCGAAGGGCGTGGCGCGATGGAGCCGCGAAGTTGTTCTCGTTGGGTTGGCGGGTTCGCCAATGCTGGAAGTATTTCACGAGGCGGGGTTTGCGGTGGCTGCGGAAGCCTTTGCAGACCGGCGTTACGAGAGGGATGGAACGCTGCGCTCGCGCAAGTTTGCGGACGCGCTGATTCGCGATCCTGCGGAGGCTGCGCGGCAAGCGCTGAGTCTCGTGGAAGATGGAAGCATAGTGGCCAGCGACGGTTCGGTTGTTGCAGTGGATGCGCGAACGATTTGTATTCACAGTGACACGCCGGGGGCGGCGCAGATTGCGGCGGCCGTGGCTAGCGCCTTACGGGAGGCAGGGGTTGTGCTGCGTGCAGTTGGGCGATGACGGAAAGACTGCGCGTATAGTGTTGGCTCTATGCGGAAACTTGCGCTGGTTTTGCTCTCTCTGATTTCCTCGGCGCTGGGTGCAGAAAAGATGTCCGCGCCGCAGTTGATCGACCTCTCAAAGTCCAACCCCGCAGGGCTTCGTGAGGCCATCCCAGCCAGCTTCGACGCCAAGGATCTGAAAGAAGGAACTGCCTGGGTGGGTCGTGGACCGGATTTTTTCTTCGCGACTCAATCGGCATCCGAACCGTCGTTAGTCATTGATAGCTCCGCAGGCGTGAAGATGCAGCATCTTGCGGATTCCGACATTTGGTACGCGGTGGTGCGCGTTGAGCCGGTAGGCCGGCTGCACTCGTTCCATTATCTTGTCAATGGCGCGATCTTTGGCGGACGGCCCGATCTGCCTGCCTTCGGCCCGCTCTCTTATCAGCAGCCTGGAGTGCCGTCCGGCAGGTTGTCCGAGACAATCGTGCACACTAGCAAGATTTACGACGGCATGAAGAGCGAATACCGGGTGTATGTGCCAGCGCAGTACGACCCGAAGGTAGCCGCTGCGCTGATGGTCTTCCAGGATGGCATTTGGTACACGGATCGCGAGGGCAACAATCCCGCGCTCAACGTCATCGACAACCTGATTGCGCAGAAGAGGATCCCGGTGATGATTTGTGTGTTCATCAAACCGGGAGTGATTGGCGACTCGCCGGAAACCGCCACCTATACCTTCGTGAAGGCGTACTCGGAGAAATGGCACCGCACTCTCGACGACTCCATGCGCAGCACCCTCTATGACACGGTGAGCGACCGGTATGTACGCTTTCTGCGGGACGAGATTCTGACGGATGTCGGGGCGAAGTACAACCTCCGCAAGGAGGCCTACAGCCATGCCATTACGGGCCTTTCATCGGGAGGGATTTGCGCGTTCAACGCAGCCTGGCAGATGCCTGAGGAGTTCAGCCGGGTGATTTCGTGGATTGGCACGTTCACCGCCTTGCAGTGGAAGGAAGACCCTAAAAATCCGGATGGCGGTCAGGACTATCCCGACAAGATTCTGCGCGAACCGAAGCGCAGCCTACGCATCTTCTTGCAGGATGGCGCCGAAGATATGGAGAACGACCGCTACGGTAGCTGGCCCCTGGCGAATGTTCGTATGGCAAATGCTCTAAAGCTCAAGGGCTATGACTTTCACTTCAGCTTCGGAAAGGGCACGCATAATTCGGGGCAAGGAGCGGCCGAATTTCCTGAGGAGATGATTTGGCTGTGGAGAGACTATGATCCCGGCAAGACTGAGCAGACTTATGAGATGGATGCGACGGAGAAGACCAAGCCCCTATTCCGCGTGGCGGTGGTGAATCGGGATTCGGAATAGTTTTGGAAGGAGGTCGCTTACATCGGCGCTTTTGGAGTCGCCCGGTGGCAACGGGAAAAGTGATTGCGTCTTCCCAACGGCTTCTCAGGTGGCTTTAGCATTTGCCGAAACTAACTTTGCTCTGGATCGCGGGCTTCAATGGCGGACTTTTTGGTCGTCAGAGAAGACTTCGCCATCTTGACATGCTTTGTGATCGCCATGCGCAATACATAAGCTAGTTTTCTGAGTTCAGTTTCGGCCTTTGGGGTCAATTCACCCTGGGAGATTGCCCGAATCCTGGCGCAAACCTCCTCAATCTCACTTTCCGTGGCAGCGGGCATCAAAAAATTCTAGCTCGGAGGTCGGGTCCGGGTTAATACAGTGCGTCCTGTAGGTTTCCTGAGAGCGCCTAAGAAGGCAAACAGGCCACTAAGCGGGCGGTGCCCCTCCCTGAGGTTCGGCAAACCCGGTTGGTTGAGGAGATGTCTAACTCCTTGATTCTGTACTGCAGCGTCGTGCGCCTGATGCCCAGGCGTAACGCCGCGCCCGACTATCCTCCCACCACCCAATTGACGGCTCACTGCGCCGCTCGACGACGGTAGCGTTCGGCGAGCTCGGCCCACGAGACGCCGGTGCTTGGCAGAGCCGCCTCCTCGTCACCGGGGCGACTCCCAATCGTCTGTACCTTCTGGAAACCAGCACGCTGCCAGTCGATACGCTGGTTGACGAATGTGGTGAGGCGCGTATCGGATGATAAGGGATGCATGAAGGTGATTGGATCCTTCACCCGGGGACCGAGGCGCTCGAGCACATCGCGCGTTGGCACCTCGTTGTGATCGAAGTCCAACTCCTCAAGCACCGGAGTTTCGCCAAGGCGATGCGCGTGCACGCGCACCACGCGCAACAGCGCCACTCGTTGTGGAAGCGCGAGAGCGAGAACGTCCCCGGCGGCGAGGCCCGAGAGCTTTCGCTTCGGCGGACGCATGCGTCTCCGGGCCGGCTGCGGACCGGTCAGCTGCTCGCGTGCTTTCTTGAGCACCGCGCGGCGCTTCGGGAGAAGCTTCGGATTCTCTAGTTCCCACACCGACAGATCGGCGCCGGCGTCGATGATGGCGAGCGCGCGATCGCTAACACCAGGTTCCAGTCGACCAAGCTTTGACTGCGTCACCGCGAAGGCAATCAGCGCGATGCTATCGGATTCCTCCAAATACGGCTCAAACTTTTGGAGAGTCAGCCGCGTCGCTTCGCCATCCTCAGCACCATCTTCCAGCAACTGGCGATAGTGATCACGTATGTCGCATGCCACGTCGTCTGAGAAGAGGGCTGCTCCCCACACACCCAAGAGTTACTCCTTTCGGATTCGATTGAACTCAACACCATGGACTGTCAAGCATCGTTCTGTTCCAAGTGCGCTAAATGGAGTGTGTCCGCCCACGTTTCAAAATACCTCCTTATGCGAGACGACGCTTCATCTCACACCGCACATTCCGGCATATCCCAGGCCCACCCAGTTAATCCACCCTCGAGTCTTGTCCCCTCTTAGTTGGTAATCGTATCCGGCGCCACGGTGAGCAAGAAGAACCGCTTGCCGCCGTCGAGGACGACGAGGTTGTTGCTTTTTGTACCTTCTGCATCAAAGAACGACCCTTACTCAAGTCAATCTTCTTCGCATTTGAAACCTCCCTTTCTATTGCTATCGAAGGGTAGATACGCGGATCACATTCGCTCATCTTGATATGCACCGTCAAGGGGAATCACTTATTGTCGTCTTGCCCTTAAATGACGTGCTTTGCACGGCTTGCCACGCCTCCCGCCGCTCCATATACTCTTGGAGGTTTGCCCGCATTCGGTGAGCGCGTCATATTTGCCGGCAACCCGCTCTAATATTTGGAGATTGAATCATGACAGTCGCAGGGATTGAAAAGGAAACAAATCCATACGAGGCTATGGCGGCGCGGTTCGACACTGCAGCCCATAAGTTGAATCTGGACGAAGGTTTGTGGAAGGTTCTGCGCACACCGAATCGCGAGCTGATTGTTCACTTTCCGGTAGGTATGGACGACGGCCATCTTGAGGTCTTCACCGGCTTCCGAGTACAACACTCGATTGCTCGCGGCCCCGGCAAAGGCGGTATTCGCTATGCGCCCGATGTTTCCCTTGATGAGGTACGAGCGCTGGCCAGTTGGATGACCTGGAAATGCGCGGTGGTGGATATTCCCTTCGGGGGAGCCAAGGGCGGGGTCATCTGCAACCCGCACAAGATGTCGATGGGCGAACTGGAGCGCATGACGCGGCGCTACACTTCGGAAATTATTGAATTTATCGGTCCCGAAAAGGATGTTCCTGCGCCCGACGTAAATACGAACGAACAAACCATGGCCTGGATCATGGATACGTATTCCATGCACATGCGCCAGACCGTGACTGCGGTGGTCACTGGAAAGCCGATCAACATCGGCGGCTCGCGCGGGCGCCGCGAGGCTACCGGCCGCGGCGTGATGCTGGTTTGCCGGGAAGCGGTGAAAAAGCTGGGCATGAGCCCGGAATCGACGCGAGTGATCGTGCAGGGCTTCGGCAACGTGGGCTCGCATGCGGCTCAGCTCATGCACAAGTCGGGATACAAGATCACCGGCATCGTGGAATACGACGGAGGATTGCACAACAAGAACGGAATCGACATCAACGGGCTGATTGAATTCCGTGCGAAGAACGGGACGATTCACGGGTTCCCGGGAGCGGAGAAAGCTGCCTCGGCGGACTTGCTCACGACCGAATGCGAGATTCTGATTCCCGCCGCCACGGAAAATCAGATCACCAGCCTGAATGCGGACCGGATCAAGTGCAAGATTCTGGCCGAGGGAGCCAATGGGCCCACGACCGCGGTAGCCGATGAGATTCTTGCCGGAAAGGGAATCTTCGTCATTCCCGACATCCTCGCCAATGCCGGCGGCGTGACTACCTCCTACTTTGAATGGGTGCAGGACCGGCAGGGATATTTCTGGAAGGAATCTGTCGTCAACGAGCACCTGGAAGACATTATGGTTACGTCGTTCAACGACGTAGTCCGCTACGCTGAGACGCACAAAGTCAACAACCGCATCGCGGCTTACATGCTGGCGATTGATCGCGTGGCCTACACCATCAAACAGCGTGGCATCTACGCCTAGGTGGACACTGTACAGTCGCCCACCTTAAGTTGCGATGCTGTGTCTTACGAATGCCGCGAACTGGCGGATATCGTCTTCTGTCGTGTCGAAGGAGCACATCCAGCGCACCACGCTGGCGTCCTCGCTCCAGACATAGAAAAAATAGCGCTCCTGGATCTTGGGAATAGCGTGTTTTGGAAGCTGCACGAAGACTCCGTTGCCCTCGACCGGGTAGACGATTTTCGCTTGCGGAATCCGGCGAATCTCTTCTTCCAGGAGCCGAGCCATTCTGTTCGCGTTCTGAGCGCTTCGGAGCCAGAGGTTGTCGGTGAGGATGGTTTCGAGTTGCACGGAAATGAAACGCATCTTGGAGGCTAGCTGCATGCCTTGCTTGCGCCAGTAGAGAAAGTCCTGGCTTAGTTCTTTCCGGAAAAAGACCACTGCCTCAGCACCCATGAGGCCGTTTTTTGTGCCCCCGAAGGAGAGGACATCGACGCCTAGGTCGCCGGTAGCCTGGCGCAGCGTGAGGCGCTGGCTGGCTGCGGCGTTGGCGATGCGGGCTCCGTCCACGTGGAGGAACAGGTTGCGGGAGTGCGCGAAATCGGCCAGTGCGCGGATTTCTTCAGGCTTGTACACCGTGCCCATCTCGGTGGCTTGCGTGATCGAGATCACGCGCGGCTGCACGTGGTGCTGGTCGCCGATACCGTGGTAGTGGTGGGCAACGGCATCGACGGTGAGCTTGCCGTCCGGGGCGGCAATGGGGATGAGTTTGCAACCTGTGAACTTTTCCGGGGCGCCGCACTCGTCGGTGTAGATGTGAGAGGCTTCGGCGCAGAGCACGGCCTGGAACGAGCGCGTTGCGGATTGCAAGCTTAAGACATTGGCGGCGGTGCCGTTGAACACGAAGAAGACTTCGACATCACCGAAGTGCTCGCGGAATTTGGCACGGGCGCGCCCGGTATAGAGGTCGTCGCCGTAGCCGACAGTGTGGCCGGTGTTGGCAGCAGCCAGGGCTTCGAGCACTTCGGGATGCACACCAGCATTGTTGTCACTGGCGAAACTGCGGATAGGCTTCTGAGCTTGCGTCGAGGGCATTTTACGAAAACTTAGCCTGGACTTCGGGAAGCATGAGGTACCCGATGATGGCGACGTCGATGGCGGGTCGAAGGAGGCCTAGCGGATGCGGGTGGAATAACGACCGGATCGAGAACAGCAGACTCAGCGCAGCAAGGGCGATTGCGAGAATGCGCCCCCAGTTCTTCATGAGCCAGACGCCCACGCCGGCGACGGCGGTGAGGACCGAGAGTCCAGCAACGGCGATTCCGAGGAACGCGCCGAGACCTGCAAGGAAGCTTGGCAAAACCGTCCCGGCTGAGAGCGCATGCATCGCCCTACCGGCCAAGCCGCCGATGAGCGCGATGCCGAGGCCAAAGATAATTCCGAGGGCGCTGCGGAGCCAAAACCAGACCGCGATGAGCGTGACGCCAAGTGGACGCATAGGTAAGGGGCCTCCGGCTGAAGCTCTTGAGGGTATACGGTGGGTCCGAGTTGGTCAATGTGGGGGTTTGGGCTGTTCGCGTGCGAGAATTCTGTGGTGCAGATTAATCCAGACGCTTATTCGGGGCTCCGTCGTCACGGCGAGGAAGCCTATCCGGAGGAGAGTTGCGGAGTTTTGGTGGGCAAGCTGGACGGTCCATGCGTTGTGTCCGCCATCCGTTGCGATAACGTTCGGCGCGACTCGCTGAAGAATCGCTATGCCATTGATTCGAAGGAGCTTGTCAGAATTCAGCGGGAGACCCGAGAGCGAGGGCTGGAAATTGTGGGCTTTTACCACTCCCATCCGGATCATACGGCGGAGTGGTCTTCGACAGATTTGGCTGAAGCTCACTGGATCGCGTGCTCGTATGTGATCACCTCGGTTGCAAGCGGGAAAGCGGCCGAGACGAGGTCGTTCCGGCTGGAAGGCTCGTGGGATGATAAACGGTTTGTAGAGGAAGAGATTGTCCTGGAATGACGGTCCGAAGGGTGATCGGCAATCCTGATGGCCTTCACTCAAATTTCTCATGCCGCTTCAGAGCTGGAAAATTGACCCTCCGTGTTGCGCCCTCTATTCTTAGAAAAGCATCTATTGACTGTTGACCTTGCCGACTGTAACCCCGCAAGACCTCGCGATTTAAACTCTGAGATTGACCCGGGTGACCCCGTGGTCGACGTCCAAAGGAATCCGAATGGCCCCCGTTGTTGCCACCGACACGACCGCATTGCCGACGCTCACTAAAGATGAAGTTTTGCGCTATTCGCGCCACCTGATTTTGCCCGAAGTGGGGATGGAAGGCCAGCAGAGGCTGAAGGCTGCGAAGGTGTTGTGCATTGGCGCGGGCGGGCTGGGCTCTCCTCTCGCGTTGTATTTGGCCGCCGCCGGTGTAGGCACCTTGGGAATTGTGGATTTCGACATCGTCGACGTCACCAACTTGCAGCGGCAGATTTTGCACAACACTGACGACGTGGGGCACCGCAAACTGGATTCCGCGGCCACGAAGCTGAAGGCGCTGAATCCGCATTTGAATCTGCTGACTTACGAGACCAGGCTGACCAGCGAAAACGCACTGGAGCTGTTTGCGCAGTTCGATATGGTGGCGGACGGGACGGATAACTTTCCGACGCGCTATCTGGTGAATGATGCGTGTGTGCTGACAGGCAAGCCAAATATCTACGGGTCGATTTTCCGGTTTGAGGGGCAGGCCAGCGTGTTTGCTGCCGAGGACGGGCCTTGTTATCGATGCCTGTATCCCGAGCCGCCGCCGCCGGGGTTGGTGCCTTCGTGTGCTGAAGGCGGGGTGCTGGGGATTTTGCCAGGGCTCGTTGGGGTGATTCAGGCAACCGAAGTGATCAAGTTGATTTTGGGTCAGGGCGATCCATTGGTTGGGCGGTTGTTGCTTGTCGACGCACTTGGCATGAAGTTCCGTGAGTTGAAGCTGCGGAGGAATCCGGATTGTCCGGCTTGCGGGACGAATCCTACGATCAAGCAACTGATCGACTACAACGAGTTCTGCGGGATTCGCGGGCAGGAATCGGCAGCGGGCCCTAGCGTTCCTGAAATTACTGTTGAGGCGCTGAAGAGCAAGCTGGACGCGGGAGAGAACGTGCTTGTGCTGGATGTGCGTGAGCCGCATGAATATCAGATCTGTAATATTGGTGGCTACCTGATTCCGTTGGGTGACCTACCCAAGCGCATTGGTGAGCTGGAACCCGGTCGTGAGACTGTGGTGCATTGCCGATCGGGCGTGCGGAGCGCGAAAGCCGTGTATCAGTTGCAGCGCGCTGGCTTTGCCAATGTAACTAATCTGCAGGGTGGAATCCTGGCGTGGGCCGAAAAGATTGATCCGGCGATGGCGAAGTACTAGGCCCACAAACTTTGGCCAAAGTGCGACAATAAAAGTGCCCCCCATGAGCATGCCGCCAAGCCTGACTATTACGCCGCAGCTCCTTCGCGAACACGGCATTACGCCGGACGAATTCAAGAAGATTGAGGAGTTGCTCGGACGCGGGCCATCGCTTACCGAGCTGGGAATTTTCTCCGTGATGTGGAGCGAGCACTGCTCTTATAAGTCTTCGCGGGTGCATTTGAAGCGACTGCCGACGCGCAGCAAACTGGTCGTTCAGGGGCCGGGCGAGAACGCCGGAATCATCGACATTGGCGACGGTTGGGCATGTGCGTTCAAGATTGAATCACACAATCATCCTTCATTTATTGAGCCGTTTCAAGGCGCGACGACCGGTGTCGGCGGAATTTTGCGCGATATTTTTACGATGGGCGCGCGGCCGGTGGCAGTGATGGATTCGCTGCGCTTCGGGCCGATTTCGGATTCTGAGGACGCCTCCCAGGAAGACATTCACCGCAACCATTCCATTCTGGAAGGCGTAGTCGGGGGCGTGGCGTCTTACGGCAATTGCTTCGGCGTGCCAAATGTTGGCGGCGAAGTGAAGTTCGAGCCTTGCTATTCGGGGAACCCCTTGGTGAACGCGTTTGCTCTAGGCCTGGTGAAGCGAGATGAAATTTTTTACGCCAAGGCTGCCGGTGAGGGAAACCCGGTAATTTACGTGGGATCGAAGACGGGGCGCGATGGCATTCACGGCGCGACCATGGCGAGCGAAGAGTTCAGCGAAGGCTCCGAGGCAAAGCGACCCAATGTGCAGGTTGGAGATCCGTTTCTTGAGAAGCTGCTGCTGGAATCCTGTTTGGAAGCGATGCAAACCGGGGCCATCGTCGGCATCCAGGACATGGGTGCTGCCGGGTTGACGTGTTCCACTTGCGAAATGGGTGGACGCGGAGAGGTAGGCATTGAGATTGAGTTGGACCTGGTCCCACAGCGCGAGACGGGCATGACCCCTTACGAGATCATGCTGAGCGAATCGCAGGAGCGGATGCTGCTGGTGGCGGAAAAAGGTCGTGAGGGCGAAGTTTTCCGAGTGTTCTCAAAGTGGGGCCTCGACGCGGTTACGATCGGGCGGGTTACGACGACTGGGCGTCTGCGGGTGCTTGAGCACGGTAAGGTTGTTGCCGATATCCCGAACGCCGCTCTGACTGACGATGCGCCGCTGTACAACCGTCCCATGAAGCGCTGGGAGCCACCCGTGTCCCGCGAAAAGCCCGAGTCGATCGAGTTTGGCGACGTCACGGATTTCACTCCGGACTTGAAGCGCCTGCTGAGCAGTCCAAACATTTGTGGCAAACGCTGGGTGTGGCAACAATACGATTCGATGGTGCAGACCAATACGGTCGAGGGCCCGGGCGGCGGCGATGCGGGCGTGATTCGCATCAAGGACTCGCAACGGGGCCTGGCGATGGCGCTCGATGGGAATGGGCGCTGGTGCTACCTCGATCCGAAGTTGGGCGCGATGCACGCCGTGGCCGAGGCGGCCCGCAATGTCGCCTGCGTGGGCGCGACTCCGGCCGCCGGGACGAATTGTTTGAATTTCGGAAACCCGGAAAAACCCTACATCATGTGGCAGCTTTCGCAGGCCATTGACGGAATTACGAAGGCATGCGAAGAGCTGGAAATTCCGATTACTGGCGGCAACGTCAGCCTCTACAACGAGACATTGGGCGAGGGCATTTATCCGACTCCGGTACTCGGCGTGGTTGGCATTCTTGAGGATGTCGAGACGACGGCGAAGATGTACTTCCGCGAACCGGGACGCACTCTGATTTTGCTGCGTGGGTCCGAACCTGGCGATGCCACCGACGCCGAGATCGAGTTCGGCTCTTCGGAATACGCCAAGGAAATTCTCGACGCGCTCTGGGGATTTCCGCCGGCGCTGGAGCTGGAAAAAGAAGCTGCCCTCATCAAGTTCCTAATCGAAGTGATTCAGGCGCGCCTGGTGGATTCCGTTCACGACTGCTCGGAAGGCGGACTGGCTGTGGCCTTGAGCGAGTCGTGCTTCCAGAAAGGTGTAGGGGCCAGCGTGCGGCTGGCGAGCGGCGATCTGCCGATCGAATGCGTGCTGTTTGGCGAGGACGCCAGCCGGGTTGTGCTCTCGTGCGACCCGAAGCAGGTAAAACGAATCCAACAATCAGCTGTTCAGCATGGCATCTCGGCGGAAGTCATTGGCGAAACTACGGTGAAGACGCTGGAGATATTTGTCGATGGCAAAAGCGCGGTGTCCGCCCCTGTTGCGGAATTGCGCGCGGACTTCGAGGGTGCGCTGGAGAATGCGCTGCGTTCGGACCCGGCGGTGATGGCGGCGGATTAGCATGCCCACAAACGACAAATTTCGCGACGAGTGCGGCGTGGTGGCGATCCACAACCACCCTGAAGCTGAGAAGCTTGCGTACCTCGGCCTGCACGCGCTGCAACATCGCGGGCAGGAATCGGCTGGTATCGCGTCGTCCGACGGCATCATGTTGCGCCTGCATAAGGCAATGGGTCTGGTGGCCGACATATTTACTCCCAGCGCACTCGCCGGTCTGCATGGGATTCATGCCATTGGCCATACGCGGTATTCGACGGCGGGAGATTCAGCGCTTTTGAACGCCCAACCCATCATGGTGCAATCGAACAAGGGCATGATTGCCTTGGCGCACAACGGGAATCTGGTGAACGCGGGTGTGCTGCGGCGCCGCCTGGAAGCGCAAGGTTCCATATTTCAAACCACCAGTGACACAGAAGTAATGGTTCACCTGCTTGCTTTGTCGCGCGAGAAGACGCTGCCGGAGGCACTGGCTGATTCTCTCCGCCGCGTAGAAGGCGCATTTTCTCTGGTTATGGTCACGCCCACGCATATCTTTGCTGCTCGCGATCCGCGCGGCTTTCGCCCGCTCGCCATGGGCCGCATTCCAGCAGCGCCAGGCCAGATTGGCGATACCACTGTCTTTGCCTCCGAGACGTGTGCGTTCGACTTGATCGGCGCGGAGTATGTCCGCGAGGTGAAAGCCGGGGAAATGGTAGTCGTCGGTCCTGAGGGCGTTTCCTCTCGCTTCTATTCGCCGGCGCTGGCGCAATCGAGCTGCATCTTCGAGCACGTGTACTTTTCGCGGCCGGACAGCATGGTTTTCGGGCGCGCCGTGCACAAGAGCCGCGAGGAGCTTGGCCGTCAACTCGCACGGGAAGCGCCAGTGGACGCCGACCTTGTGGTTCCGGTTCCGGATTCAGGGGTGACGGCGGCGATGGGTTACTCGAGTGAAAGCGGCATCCCATTCAAGTTTGGTTTGATTCGTAATCACTATGTGGGACGAACTTTCATTGAACCCAGCCAGAGCGTGCGCGATTTCGGCGTCAAGCTCAAGCTGAATCCGGTCCGCGCTGTGCTGGAAGGCCAGCGCGTGATTCTGATCGACGACTCCATCGTCCGTGGCACTACCAGCAGGAAGCTGGTTCGCATGGTGCGCAACGCCGGTGCGCGCGAAGTCCACATGCGGGTTTCTTGTCCGCCGACGATTTCCCCTTGCTTCTACGGCGTCGACACGCCGAATAAGAAGCACTTGATCGCGGCTGTGAAATCGATGGAGGAAATTCGGGATTATCTGGAAGCGGACTCGCTGAATTATCTGTCGCTGGAGGGCCTGAAGCGCGCCTGCGCCGAGGGCGAAAAGACCACCTACTGCACCGCCTGCTACACCGGAAACTATCCCACGCCGCTAGTGGATGTGGAAGAGATTCTGCCGGTCGGTGCATTGAGGTAACTGAATCCGATCAAGGCCCAGAATTATTCCCTCTACGGTCGTTGTGCCTGAACAACACGCGGAATGCCCTGCAAGTCCTGAACGAAGGTCTTTTTGTTCCACTTCAACAACTCAGCATCGACTGGGGCATCTTGCCCCTGCCCAATTTCCATCACCAGCCAGCCGCCGCACTTGAGCGCGCGTAGTGCTTGCGGGATTAGGCGCTGGATCACATCGAGGCCTGTTGGTCCCGCGAATAACGCTGCATGTGGCTCGAAGTCACGGACTTCGGATTGAAGGGATTCTTTGTGGCCTTCACTTACGTAAGGCGGGTTCGAGACGACGAAATCAAAGTGGGCCTCGTGGGAAAAGGCGTCGAGCAGATCGCTTTCTTGAAAGTGCACCCGCTCCCGCAAGCCGTGTCGCACGGCGTTTGCTCGCGCGATTTCGAGCGCGGCGGGAGAGATGTCGACGGCGTGAATCTCAGCATGCGGCAGTTCTTTCGCCAGCGCCAGCGCGATGCAACCCGATCCTGTGCCCACATCGACGATGCGAGGTGAAGCGTCTTTCGAACTGAATTCGCGAGCTAGCTCCAGGACCGTTTCAACGAGGTGCTCAGTTTCCGGCCGGGGAATTAAGACAGCGGGTGAGACGATCAGATCCATCCCCCAAAATTCCTGATGGCCGGTGATGTACTGGGCGGGCACGCCGCGAACGCGCTGCGCCAAAGTGGCTTCGAATCGCAACGCCTCGTCGGCCGTCAGAATGCGCTCGGGATGCGCGAAGAGGTGGGCGCGGTCGCAGTTCAGAACGAACATTAGGAGGATTTCTGCGGTCAGGCGCGGTGAGCCGACCGCCGCGCTGGTAAGCATCTCGATCCCAGCCCGCAGAGATTGATCGAGCGTCGTCATCGCACGGCCGCCTAAGCCGTTGCTGTCATTTCCGCTTTCAGCTTTTCCGCCTCATAGTGGGCGACCAAGGCCTCGACCAGAGCGTCGATTTTGCCATCCATCACGCTCTCGAGTTGGTGCAGAGTGAAGCCGATGCGGTGATCCGTTACGCGATTCTGCGGAAAGTTGTAGGTGCGGATCTTTTCGCTGCGGTCGCCGGTCTTGACCTGCGAGCGGCGTTCCTGGGCGAGAGCTGCCTGTTGCTTTTCCATCTCGACTTCGTAGAGGCGGGCGCGGAGCACGCGCATGCCCTTCTCGCGATTCTTAATCTGGGACTTCTCGTCCTGACAGCTGACGACCGTGTTGGTCGGGATGTGCGTGATGCGTACAGCGGAATACGTCGTATTCACCGATTGCCCACCGGGACCGGATGAGCAGAAGGTATCGATGCGCAGGTCTTTGGCTTCGATCTTGACATCGACCTCCTCGGCTTCGGGTAGCACCGCAACCGTGATCGCAGAAGTGTGGACGCGGCCCTGCTGCTCTGTCTCCGGAACGCGCTGGACGCGATGCACGCCGCTCTCGTACTTGAGCCGGGAGTACACACGCTTGCCTTCGACCATGGCGATGACTTCTTTCAAACCGCCCGCCGAGGATTCCGAGCTCGACAATACATCGACCTTCCAACCCTGCAGTTCGGCGAAACGCGAGTACATGCGGAAGATCTCGGCGACGAAAAGCGTGGCCTCGTCACCGCCAGTGCCAGCACGAATTTCGAGAATCACGTTCTTCTCGTCGTTCGGGTCTTTCGGCAGCAGCATGATCTTCAATTCCTGCTCAACCACAACGATCCGGGTTTCGAGCTGCGTCAGCTCGTCCTGCGCATAAGTGCGCATCTCGGGGTCCGTTTCGGAAGCCAGCAATGCCTTGCTGCCTTCAATTCCCTTCTTCAACTCTTTGTATTCGCGAAATTTTTCCACGATCGGCACGAGATCGCTGTGCGCCTTGGCGGTCTTCTGGTATTTCGAAGAATCGTTGGTAATATCGGGCGAGGCCAGGGCCTGCGTCAGCTCTTCGTAGCGCGCTTCGGTTTGTTCCAGTCTGTCAAACATATTTGGTTCAACCTTACCTCAGCGGCTAAAGCCGCAGATCAGACTCACGATAATGCAGGGCTGAAGCCCTGCGCCACCCAAAAGCAACATCGATTAGAAAGAATCGGTTAGGTAGAGAGCGAATTGGAGGAGAGAAGGAATGGGCGGCGGGCGCCGCTAGGCAATCACGAGTTCGCCGCCGTGTTGGGCTTCCAGCGTCATCGCTTGATTCAGGGCAGAAATGGCGCACTCGACTTGTTCATCCGCCGGCGGTTGTGTCGTAATGCGTTGCAACCACAGTCCGGGCGCTGTCAACAAAGCGAACAACGAACCGCGATTCTTGGCGGCGAAGCGAATGATTTCGTAGGAGACGCCGGTAATCAGCGGCAACAAGATGATGCGTGCCGCGAAGCGTCCCAGAAACGTTGTTGCCGGGACGAACATGTAGACAACCATCGAGATCAGCATCACGGTCATCAGAAAGCTGGTCCCGCAGCGAGGGTGAAACGTCACGAACTTCTGCGCTTCGGCCACTTCCATCGGCTTTCCGGCTTCGAAGGCAAAGACAGTCTTGTGCTCGGCACCATGGTACTGATACACGCGGCGAATATCCTTGAACAGCGACACGCCCCAGATAAACAGCAGGAACAGCGCGATCCGGATGACGCCATCGACAAAATTCAGGCCGATGCGGCCGCTGAACATCGGATACATCTTCGCTATCCGAGTCGCGGCGACGAGGGGCACAAACTTGTACATGAAGATGAAGAATCCCACTGAGAACACCACGTTCAAAGCGGCCAACCAGCCGCTGAATTCGAGCTTCTTCTTCGGCAAATCCCCGCCGTCGGAATCGTTGCCAGCCTGTACCTCTTCCAGCGCTGCGTTGGCGGAGAACTTCAGGGCACGATAGCCCAGCACCATGGCATTCCCCAGCGTCATAAAGCCGCGCATCACGGGCCAAGCCATCCATTTGTGCTTTTCGGACTGCCGTTCCAGCGGTTCAGAGTGGGTCACAACCTCGCCAGAAGCCTTGCGCACAGCAATTCCCCAGGCGTGGGGAGAGCGCATCATCACGCCTTCCAGCACAGCCTGCCCGCCGACGAGGGTGGTTTCCTCGCCGTTTTCGATCACCGGCAGAAGCTGTAAAGCTGTGAAAAACCGCCACCAAATGGAGAGAAACCGCATGTTGTTTGGATGCCCCAAGGCCCGGAAAAGCTTCTTTGGCCGCTACCTAGAAGGGTAGCGTTGCCGATTGAGCATGTCAATTAGGTTGCTGATTGAAGATATAGGACCCTGATTCTTCCTCCTGGATCTCACTTCGCCAGCAGATATACTCGGTGGTCATGATCCGGAACGAAAACCCGCGATACAGAAAGTTTACCTCCGGTGCGGCTGCCGTGTTGATCCTGGTTGCAGTGCTCCGAATCGTGGCCACCTACAAGTCCACCTCCGTTGCGTGGGACGAACCCTGCCATATCGCGGCTGGACTGGAATGGGTGGACAAACATACCTACACGCTCGACCCCATTCACCCTCCGTTGTCCCGCACTGCGATCGGGCTCCCTCTCTACCTCGCCGGCGAAAGGATTCCCAGCTTTGACGGCCCTCTGCGGAAACACGACTACTACGAAGTCGGTGGGCGAATTCTATACGACGGAGGGCACTATATCCGCAATTTGACCCTCGCCCGTTCTGGAGTACTTCCGTTTTTCATCGTGCTGGCGGTGTTCGTCTTTTGCTGGACGCGATCTCTGTTTGGCGATGTAGCCGGGCTGTTGGCAACAGTTCTTTTCACAACAATTCCAAGTATCCTGGCGTTTTCGGGCTTGGCATATACCGACATCACCACGGCGTGCACGCAGTTCGCGGCCTTGTTCGCTTTTGCCCGCTGGCTGCAGTGGCCAACCCGTTCGCGCACCCTGGTGTTTGGGTTGGCGCTGGGCTTAGCTTTCTTGTCGAAGATGACAACTCTTCTGTTTGTGCCAGCGGCCGCAGCGGGCATAGTGGCGTGCTGGTGGAGCGTGAAGCGCTTTCGAGCCGCCGGTCCAGGGCAAGAGCCGCGAACCGGGCTTCGGCACCATTGGGTATCGGCTGGCCTCGTGGTTGCCGCAGTCAGCTTGCTTGTGCTGTGGGGAGGATACCGATTCTCGGTCGGGCACGTGCAAGAAGCAATGGGACTGTCCCCGGAGTCGATGCCTACGTTTCAGCGCTTCCCTGGACCGCTCAGGAGTCTGGCTCAAAGAGCGGTGGTCGACAACTGGGCCGTCCCGGCACCTGCTTTGATTCAGGGGCTTTCCGTGGCGTGGGTCGTGAACCAGATGCATCTGCCGTCTTTCATGTTCGACAAGGTCACGACGGGGGGCATTTGGTATTTCTTTTTTGTGGCCCTTGCGGTGAAGGCGCCGTTGCCGCTGTTGTGTCTGTGGGTGATCGGGATCTGTTCGGTAATTGGGACGGTAGCCAGAGCCTTCGAATGGGAACCTCTGGCGCCCGCAATTGCGCCTGTGATGATTCTGCTGGTGGCGATCGCAATCCACTACAAAGAGGGTGTTCGGCACATCCTCGTGGTCTTTGCCTTGCTGGCCGTGGTGGCTGCACAGGGTTGGATTGCCTTGTGGAACACGCCCGGAAACTGGCGCTGGCTGGGAAGAACCGCAGCAGTAGTCTTGCTTTCCTGGCAGTGTGTTTCCAGCCTCCGCGCTAGCCCGGACTTTTTGTCCTACTACAATGCACTCGCCGGACGTGATCCCGCGCGCGTTTACATGACGGGATGCGACCTGGACTGCGGACAAGACGTTTTTCGCCTGGCGGAGGCAACCCGGACGCGGGGAATTTCACATCTGAATATTGCGATTTGGAGCGCGGCGGACATTCACCAAATGGGCTTGCCTCCCGTGCAAATCCTGCAGCCATTTCAGCCCGTCACTGGGTGGGTAGCGATCAGCCTGAGGTCGCAGCGATTGGGCCACCTATTCCATACAGCATACCCGCCCGCCGCTTTCGCGTGGTTAGATCGATATACCCCCGTCCAGCGTGTGGGGAACACGATCCTTCTGTACTGGATCCCGGGTGACGCGGTGAGTCCCCCGTCCGCGCCACGCTGAACTCCGGTCCGTGGATTAACGGGCCGCCTGAACAGCAGGTGGCGCCACTTTCGCCAACGCCGCGGACAGCAGATCCGGCTGGAAGCCAAACGGTCCTGGCTTAGTCTTGAAGGCGATGCGCCCCTGTCCGTCGATCAAATAAATACGATCCGGCCAGCCCGTATAGTCGCGCTCTGTCCCGTTGCCGAATTCGTCGAGCACCGCAGGAATCTTGATGCCGAGCTTGCGTACGCAGGCTCCTGCGATGTATTCGCGTTCCTGCTCGTTCTTCGGCGTCGCGAAAATAACGTTGTCTTTGATGTTGCTCTGCATCTGCCAAACGTCGC
>Ga0137403_10003096_pt1 | contig 20049 bp, 14 predicted proteins | sample CZOMad2_1_16fung_FD_122057 | JGI IMG/M metagenome (GOLD analysis project Ga0137403, IMG submission 122057) | Vadose zone soil fungal communities from Angelo Coast Range Reserve, California, USA - CZOMad2_1_16fungal (Hybrid Assembly) | ecosystem: Environmental > Terrestrial > Soil > Vadose zone...
GCGTGGAGCGTACCGCACGAAACGTCGGACGCCGACGCGTGGAAGCTGACGATGTACGTGCGAAGCCTGGGCCAACCTACGCAGGCAGAACGCGAACTTGAAGCGCAAAGCAGAACGACGAGCCACTATATTGGTTCGCGCGCATGCGAGAAATGTCACGCGGAACTTTACGCGCATTGGTCGAAGACTCCGATGGCAAACGTTGTTCGCGATCCGCGCGAGCACCCCGAAGCGATTTTCCCGGATTTAACGACGAACAAGATCGCGCCGTTCAAGAAAGAGCAGGTGGCATTCGTCTACGGCAGCATCTGGAAGCAGCGCTACTTTGAAAAAGTCGGCGACGACTATTTTCCTCTGGGCGCGCAATGGGACATCGTCAACAAAGCGTGGAAGCCGTACTTTGTCCCGAACGGTGCCGACTGGTGGGTTCCTTTTTATCCGGCGGACAACAAACAGCGGCCTACAGGCCCGCTTTGCGACGGGTGCCATTCCGTCGGTTACGATATCAAGACGAAGCAAGTCGAGGAGTGGAATGTCGGCTGCGAACGCTGCCACGGCCCCGGCAGCGAACACGCCGCGCATCCCACTCGAACAAATATCGTTAACCCCGCGCACATGGATTACGTCGACGCCAGCGATACCTGCATCCAATGCCATTCGCAGGGCGAGCCGTTGCAAAAACCGCTCGAGGGAAAATATTACGATTGGCCTGTGGGCTACCGCGTCGGACTGAGGCTAAGTGATTTTTGGAAGCTTGAAGATCACAAACTCGGCGAACTTTCGTTTTCCTATTTTCCGCAGGGCACGTCGCACAAAAATCGCATGCAAGGCAACGACTACGTGCAGAGCGTGATGTACCGCCACGGCGTTACCTGTTTCGATTGCCACGACGTGCATGGCACGGGCAACTACGCGCAGCTTCGCGAGCCCGCGAAAAAGCTCTGCCTCGAATGTCACGGCCCGCAATCGCCGAACGGCCCGCGCGAAGCAACGCTCACCGCGCATACTCATCACAACGAAGATTCGGAAGGCAGCGCCTGCATCGCGTGCCACATGCCAAAAATCGAAACAACGCTCGGCACCACAATGGTCCGCGCGCACACTTTCGCGTTTATCAACCCATCGGACACGGAAAAGTACGCGATTCCCAACCCGTGTACGCAGTGCCACAAAGACAAGTCAACACAGTGGGCCAAAGATGCGCTCCGAACCTGGCCGTCGCGTTCGCCCTGGCGCGTGGAACAAGACTCCGCGCCGTAATTGCAATAGAGTCTTTGGTTTACTTGGCGGCAGCGGAGGCTTCAGACGCTTTGAGAAATTTATCGAGGCGCAGGAATTTGCGTTGCAGGGCGCCGGAATAGACCGACCACATTTCATCGCCGGATTCACCGGCAAGCGCGGCGCGGGCGGCGGCAAGCTTGGAATCGAGATCGTCCATGTAATGAAAAACGAGGGCTTCGCGGATCATCGGCAATTTGGGCGAACCAAATTCATATTGGCCGTGGTGGCTGATCAAAATGTGTTGCACGACAGTTTTCAGCGCTGGAGGAAAGCCTTCGATTTTGTTTATCGCGTTCGCGACGGTTTCGATTTCCATGACGATGTGGCCCAGCAACTGGCCTTCGCTGGTGTAGCCGATGGCGCGGTCGTAGCAAAGCTCGTCGAGTTTTCCGACGTCGTGCAGAATGGCCGCGGTGAGAAGCAGGTCAAGATCAAGTTCGGGATAATGCGCCGCAATCTGGTGCGCCAAGCCGCAAAGTCCGATGACGTGTTCGAGCAATCCGCCCAGGTAGGCGTGATGCATCACCTTCGCGGCGGGCGCCCGTTTGTAACGAGTCGAAATTTTCGGGTCGCCCAAAATCTCCGTGTTCAGCTTATTCAGCCACGGATTCTTGATGGAGGCGGCTTCCGTGAGCAGCTGCTTGAAAAGTTTTTCGACGTCTTCCTTGGTTGAGGGCAAGAAATCGGCGAGATCGACTTCATCCGGTTTGGCTTTGCGCATCTGCTGCACGGAAAGCTGCGGCTTGCCGCGATAGATTTCCACGCGGCCCTGCACCTTCACGATGTCTTCGCGATCGACTTCCTTGGAGATGGCATCGATCTGGTCCCACATGCGGGCTTCAATGGTGCCGCTGCGGTCTCCCAGCTCCAGCCGGAGATAGGGCTTCCCTTCTTTCGTGCTGCGAACTTCTTTTTCGCAAACAAGAAGGAAAGTGGTGACGCTCTGTTCGGTGGTCAGGTCGCTGACGTACGACGGCTTCATGAAGGCTTAGAGTGCTTGAGTGGGAAATACCACTTGCGCGAACCCTTGTCGCCCTTCTTGGCCTTTTCCTGTTCGGGAGTCGCGCTTACTTCCTGAATTTCCGAGTTGCCGGCACCGCCTGCCGCTTCGACGTAGGCCGGCTTGATGACGACGTAGCTTTGTTCGCGCAGCGTCTTCAAATAATCGCGCAACGCGGGCTGCATGCGGGTTTCGTACAGCTGATTCATGATTTTTTCTTTTACCTTGTCGAAGGACTGCTGGCCTTCGTCGTAGTGCTCGAGGACCTGGAGAATCAGGAAGCCCTGTTTTGTTTCCAAAACATCCGTCAATCCATTCTTCTTCATGGAGAAAACTTTGTCTTCGATGGGCTTCGCGAGTTCGCCGCGCTTGTAAATTCCGAGATAGCCGCCCTGCTCCTTGGTGGTGCCGTCGGACATGCGTTTGGCAATTTCTGAAAAATCTTCGCCGTCGTCCACGCGCTTGCGCGCTGTTTCCGCTTTTTTCTTCAAATCCGGAAGGTCCGCCTCTTTTTTGCCGTCGGTGCTGACCACGATTTCGCGGAGCGCAACGCTTTCCGGCCCGATGAATTCCGCCTTGTGCTCTTCGTAAAATTTCTTCGATTCCGATTCCGGAATGTTAATGTGCGAGCCGACTTCCTGCCCGATCACTTTCTGCGTGATGAGATGGCTGCGAATGTTGTTCTTGAAGTCTTCCCAGTTCAATCCCTGCGAAGTAACCGCCTTTTCGAGCGCATCCATATCGGGCAATTTGTTCTGGATGCGGATCTGGTCGAGCTGCTTGATGACGTCCGTCTCGACGCTGATGCTCATGTCCTTGCCGCGCTGAACCAGAAGCGCCTGGTCGATCAAGTCTCGCAACGCGGATTTCTTGCGTTCCTCGGTGGCAGTCGTGAGTTGCTGCGGCGTGCAGCGATTCTCGCATTCCTGCTTTGCGTCATCTTCGGCGGAGGCCAGCGATTTATCGTATTCGGACTTCGTGATGATCTCGTTGTTCACGCGAGCGATGATTTCTTCCACAACTCTGCCGCCGGGATCGGCCGCGGTCTTCGGCTTGGCGGCAACCGGCGCGGGCGCCGGCTTCGGCTTCACGGGTTCCGGTTCGGGCTCGGCCGTCGGTGGGGCTTCAAGTTTCGGCTGCGGGCCGTCCGTTGGGGCGGGTTGTTGCGCAGCGAGAGGCATAGCGAGAAACAACCCCGCTAAAAACACTAGATTTCGCATGAATTTCCTTTCCCTACCAGTTTAGCCCCGTGCCTCAAGTGCGAGCAATACGTTTCTCAAAGCCACTGGAACAACTTCTCCGCGCATCGTTTCCATCCAGAGAACGCCGCTGGGATCGAGCTTGATTCCCTCGCGCGAGCGAACGACCTTGACCAACGCAGCGGGATCGATTGGCGTTTCCGGATGAAAGCGAATCGCGAGGCGGCTCCCCTGGCGTTCCACGGCTGAGATGCGCAGCCGCTCGCAGATCGATTTGAGAACAGCGTAGTCCAAAAGGTTTTCCAGAGATGCGGGCAATTTGCCGAAGCGATCGGCCAATTCCCGGGCAACATCGTTGCGCTCATCTTCAGAGCGAATCGACGAGACACGTTTGTAGGTGCGAAGGCGGAGATTTTCCGTCGGGATATATTCCTGCGGGATGCGCAGGTCGAGACCGAGATTGAGCGTGGTGCGAAGGTCCGGCGCGGCTTCTTCGCCTTTGAGTTTGCTGACGGCGCGTTCGAGCATCTGCGTGTACATGTCGAAGCCGACCGCTTCAATGTGGCCATGCTGCTGGCGGCCGAGGAGATTTCCAGCGCCGCGGAGTTCGAGATCAAGAGCGGCGATTCGAAAGCCCGCGCCGAGTTCGCTGAATTCTTTCATCGCGGAGAGGCGCTTGCGCGCGATCTCGCTGAGGGTGGCCTCCGGCGGAACGAGAAGGTAGGCGTAAGCGCGTTGATTCGAACGGCCGACGCGGCCGCGAAGTTGATAGAGTTCGGCCAAGCCGAGGCGATCGGCGCGATTGATCAGGATGGTGTTGGCGCGGGGAATGTCGAGACCATTTTCGACGATTGTGGTTGCCACCAGGACATCGGCTTCGTCGCGAATAAATTTGAGCATGACGGATTCGAGCTCTTTTTCCGCCATTTGGCCGTGGCCGACGACGATTCGCGCTTTCGGTACGAGTTTTCCAACAAGTTCGGCGAGCGCGTAGATGGATTCGACGCGATTGTGAATGAAATAGATTTGGCCGTCGCGTTGCAGCTCGGTCTCGATGGCTTTGCGAATCAGCTCTTCATTGAACGAGGCTACGGTCGTTTGAATGGCGAGGCGATCGCGCGGCGGCGTTTCAATGAGCGACATATCGCGCAAACCGACAAGCGACATGTGCAACGTGCGAGGAATGGGCGTGGCGCTGAGGGCGAGTGCGTCCACGTTGCGGCGCATCTCTTTCAGACGTTCTTTGTGCGCGACTCCGAAGCGCTGCTCTTCGTCAACGACGAGCAAACCGAGATCGGGAAAGACGATGTCCTTTGAAAGCAGGCGATGCGTGCCGATGACGACGTCCACTTTTCCGGCTTCAAGTTCGGCAAGAATTTTCTTTTGTTCGGCAGCGGAGCGGAAACGGCTCAACATTTCTATTTTGGCGGGGAAGGCGGCGAAACGGCGCTTGAACGATTCGAAGTGCTGGAATGCGAGGACGGTGGTGGGGGCGAGGACCGCAACCTGTTTGCCATCCGCGACAGCTTTGAACGCGGCGCGCATCGCGACTTCCGTCTTACCGTAACCAACATCGCCGCAGAGCAGGCGATCCATGGGCGTTTCGCGTTCCATGTCGCGCTTGATGTCCGCGATGGCAGCGTTCTGGTCGTTGGTTTCTTCAAATTCGAACGCGTCTTCAAACTCGCGCTGCCAGTGGCCGTCAGCAGTGAACGCAAACCCTTTCGCCGACTTTCGCGAGGCATAAAGCTCCAGGAGCTTGTCGGCCATGTCCTCGAGCGACTTGCGAACTCGGGCTTTGCGCGTGGTCCAGGCGGTGCCGCCGAGCTTGTCGAGCGGAGGTTCCGCGCCCTCGACTACGCGATAGCTTTGCACGAGGTCCATGCGCTCGAGCGGAATGTAGAGTCGCGCGTCCTCCGCGTAGCGCAGCAGCATGAACTCACCGCGACGGCCGTCGGATTCGATTTGGCGAAGGCCTTCGAACTGGCCGATGCCGTGATCCACGTGGACGATGAAATCGCCGGGTTTAAGATCGGCGAAGTCGCTGAAGAATCCCGAGGTGCGAATTTTTTTGCCGGGACGCTCGACGCTTGGAGTGACGTCAAAGAGATCGGAATTTCCGTAAAGGGTGAGCGACGCGTCGGGAAACGCGATGCCGTCGGAAAAAGGCGCGCGAATGAGGACGAGCCCGGCGGATTCTAGCGCGCCTTCGGCGGTGAATCCCGCGGCGGCATCTTCCGATTCGCCAAGAACGTACGGGACTTCGTATTCACGCGAGACGTCGGCGAGGCGCTCCAATTCACCGGTGCTTGCGGCGGAAAGATACACGGTTCCGCCTGCGGCGAGTTGCGACTTTATGGCACCGACGCAGGCGACAACATCGCCGTGAAAACGGCTGCTGGGGCGAGAAGAAAGCGAAAACGAATTTTCAGCGGCGACGTCGAGCGCCAATTCTTCCATTTGGATTTGCGAGACACCGGCGAGGGCTGTTCGCAGATTTTCATCGCGCCAGAAGAAATGGTCGGGAGTTGGCGAGTTCGTGTGACCGTGGCGTTCGTAGGTTTCCGTTGCGTCGGCGAGGAATTGCCGAACGCTTTCGAAGATGCTGGCGGATTCGTCGAGGAAGACGATTGGTCTGAGCGCGCTGGAAGCGAGTTCGAGCAAGCTGTGTTGAGCCGCGTCCTCTTTTGGCCCCCAGTAAGAAGGAAGGTCCCACGATTCCGTCGCCTCGGCGGGCACGGCCCATTCGGTGAGCGGAAGAATGGTGGTGCGAACGACGGGCGCGACGGAACGCTGCGTGCGCGCGTCAAACTCGCGCACGGACTCGACGGTGTCGCCGAGTAGTTCGATGCGGACGGGGCGCGGCGCTTCCGGCGAGAAAATATCCACGATGCCGCCGCGTTGCGCAAACTGTCCGGGCATTTCGACCATTTCCGTGCGGGCGTAGCCGACGGCGCCGAGGTAGGCGATGAAGGCGTCGAGGCTGACTTCGTCGTCGGTTTTCAGCGTGCGTGTGAGGAGTTCGTAGCTATCGTAGGAGCGATAACGCCAGAGCGCGGCGGAAACCGGCGCGACTACGAAGGACGCTTGTCCGGTGGCAAGGCGGAAGAGCGTGGCGGCGCGACGTTCCAAAATATCCGCGTGCGGGCTGCGCGCATCCCACGGCAGCGTATCGAACGCCGGAAGAACAGCGACGTTGCCGGCGGAAAATACCGATGCGAAGAAGCGCAAAGTTTCGGCAATCGATTCGGCTTGTTTGTTGGACGCGACGAGGAAAAATGCCGGGCGGCGCAACTCGCCCGCCAAATACGCCGCGAGGAGCGCTTTCGCGGTGGGCTGAAGACCGGAAAACTGGATTTTCGATTCGCCAGAACGCAGCGCGCCGAGCGCGCCTTCGACGGGAGCGAGGCGCAACAAGCGTTCGAGGCGTTCGCGAACTACGGGAAGAATCATCGGATGGCTTTATGAATTCCTTTGCCCGGAGGGCGAACCAGCAGCGCGCATTTTCGCAAGAATCGCTGTGGTGGAATATCCGGGAACGACGGGAATGGAAACGACGCGCCCACCCGCGGCTTCCACCTCTTCCCTGCCGATGATCTGATCACCGGCCCAGTCGCCTCCTTTGACGAGCACGTGGGGCAACAGCGCGGCGATGATTTCGCGCGGAGTGATTTGCTGAAAAATGACGACGGCGTCCACACATTCGAGGGCGGCGAGAATTTCCGCGCGTTCAAGTTCCGGCAAGATCGGGCGACCCGGGCCTTTCAGTTCGCGAACGCTGGCGTCGCCGTTGATGCCGACGATGAGCGCGTCGCCAAGCGCACGCGCTTGTTCCAGGCTTTGAATGTGGCCGGGATGCAAAAGGTCGAAGCACCCGTTTGTAAAGACGACGCGGCGGCCGTTGCGTTCCTCGCGGCCAAACCGCAGAATCGCTTCCTCGATGGTCAAAATACCAGAATGCAAGAGATCTCCCGCAGGACCGTTGCGCGTTTGCGTGAAGCCAGACGGAAACGATATTTTAGCACGCGCAGGCGAGCGCTTGCCTTGAGGAGAGAACTGACGCGATGAAGCGGAAAAAGCTGTGGTTCGGACTGGCGGGGCTGGCGCTGCTGGTATTGGGATTTTTCCTGCAAAATTTGCGGCCATACAACCCGCTGCTGGTCGTTTCCGGCGCCGCGAGTTGCCAGATGCGAGTGGACGTTGTCGAACCGATAGCGGGAACGCCGCAAGGTTACGTCGTCTTGTTTCACGGAGTGGCGGCGAACAAACGCATCATGTCGTATCTGGCGCAGGATTTGGCGAACCAGAATTTGCGTGTGTTTGTCCCAGATGCCCCTGGCCATGGAAAAACACCGGGGCCGTTTTGGCCGTCGCGCGCGAGCGATTGCGGTGAGGCGTTTGTACGCGAGTTGATCGAGCGGCGCGCGATTGTGCCGGAGCGGACGATTCTGGCCGGTCATTCAATGGGTGGAGCGATTGCGATCCGCGTGAGCGCGCGAGTGCCGGTGGCGGGCGTGATTGCAATTTCGCCGGCACCAATGAAACCGACCAGCGTTGTTTCGAAAGAGATGCTGCCGTTTCCGGACGACGTGCCTTTGCAAAAAAACTCACTGGTGATGCGCGGGACACGCGAGCCAAAGAACTTGCGGGATTCGGCACGCCAGATGGTTCTGGACGTGAATGATCCCACGAGCTCTTACGTGGAAATCCCGGGCGCGTCCCATGTGAGCCTGTTGTTTGACGGCACGGTGCTCAGCGAAATGAGGGAGTGGACGAAACGATTGCTTGGCACAGATGACGAGGTTGTACGCGCTTCCCACTGGCCGGTGTACGGCACGTTGACGGGATTCGTTGGGTTGATTTTGTTGTGCGTGCCGTTTGTGGCGGAGATTGCTGGCGGCGCGGGAAAAGAGATTCAGAAAGAGGAAACCCCGGGGATCCTGCCGTCGCGTGCATTGCTGCAGGTTGCAGCAGCGGCGGTCGTCGCGGCGATGTGCTTGAAATTGTGGATTCCGCTGCGCGCCATCAGGCTGTTTCAAGGCGATTATCTTGCAAGCCTGTTTCTGGTCGCGGGCTTCGTTTTGCTCGCTATGAATGTCGGCGAAACGAGGAACGCGCTGAAATCTTCGTGGCGCGGGACGATTGCCGCCGGAATCGGCGCGATTGTCGTATTCCTCCTTCTTGCGATTTGGAGCGACTACAGTTTCTACGAGGCGTGGCTGAATGTGCCGAGATGGACGCGCATGGCGCCGCTGACGGCGGCATTTTTGCCGTGGATGTTCGCGGAAGAGATTTTTCTTGGCGCGCACGCGACAAATGCACGGGTCAGACGTTTGGTCACTGCTCTGACGTATCGTGGCATTGTGTGGGCGGCGGGCGTCGCGGCGCTGCTTTTCCTGCACTCCGGACAGATACTGATTGTGCTGCTGGCGGTGTACTTTGTGATTGTCACCGTGCTGCAGCGGTTGGCGATGGACGTAGTGCGACGTGAGACACAGAGTCCCACGGCGGCAGCGGTCTTCGGTGCTATACTGAGCGCCGGTTTTTCCTTGGCGATCTTCCCGCTCGCATAAGGATTCGCGCCTGAATTCCCTTGTTTTAGGAACTGCTAGAGGTCGACCCATGTCAAAGGTAGCGATAGTCGGCGGAGGGCCTTCTGGAGCCATGTGCGGCGAGCAACTGGCGCGCGCCGGGCACGAAGTAGCCATTTTTGACGAGCACCTGGCGTGGGAAAAGCCGTGCGGCGGCGGGTTGACGCACAAAGCGATTCAGAAATATCCCTTCCTTCTGGAAAATTCTCATCCCAAAAAGTTGATTCACTCCGTTGAGTTGATTGCGAGCGACGATCAGCGCGCAACGCTCGAAATGACCAATCCCATCGTCATCTACTCGCGCAAAGTTTTGAACGGACTTTTGCTGGATCGTGCGCAGAGCGCGGGCTGCAAAGTGCAGCAGTCGCATGTCGTGTCTGTCGAGACGAGTGGAGAGAAGCCGAGATTTTGCGTGGAAGGCGAATGGCAAGCGGCGGATTTCCTGGTGCTTGCTGCCGGCGCGCGCAATCACCTGCTTCCCGGAACGCGCGCGCTCGAACGCGATGAACTGGAAATGACGCAGGGCTACTTCATTCCGCAGACTGCGGACGCGATAACCGTAAAGTTTCTGCCGCATTTCGACGGTTACATCTGGTCCTTCCCGCGTTGCGATCATTTATCGGTCGGCATTTGCGGCAGCATGGCTTCGCACACGAGCGGACAATTGCGCGAACATCTGCAAACGTTCGTGGCGAAACACAATATTCCAATGGAGAATGCACAGTTTTATTCGCACGTCCTGCCTTCGCCGCAAGAGCGAACGCTTTCGCAGCGAACGGTCGTGGGGAAAAACTGGGCGCTGGTGGGCGATGCCGCGGCGTGGGTCGATCCGCTGACCGGCGAAGGGTTGTTTTACGCAATGCGCTCCGGCGAATTGCTCGGTAAAGCGCTGGCCGAGGGCAGGCCCGAAGTCTACACAGACTGGGTCGGCGCGGCGTTTGCCTCCGAACTCGAATTTGCAGCGCGAATTGTGCGGCGATTCTACCGCGGATCATTTTTGGGAACGGCTGTCACCACGCGCATGGTGCAGTTCCTTCGCCGCAGTCCCGTCTTCCGCCAATTGATGGCTGATATTTTCAGCGGCTCGCAGGACTACACGAGCCTGAAGGAACGCTTGTGGGGCCACATGGGAATGACGCTGAGCCAGTTCGTTTCTTCGGTCTTGAATTTGGAGTCCGGCGCCGCAAGAAAGACGCGGACGGGAGATGTAGCAGTCCGTTAGTCGAGGAGAAATTGAGAAGCCACGATGCCCCTCTCGCGCCACGAACTGCGCATCGAAAACGGGTTCCGCCTCCGCGGGACGGTAATTTCTCGCCTGGAAGTATTCAGCGACGTGATTTTCGGCCTGGCCCTGACTTTGCTCGTCGTTTCGCTGCAAGTTCCGAAAAACTTTGGTGAATTGCGTGTTTCGGTGCGCGGCTTTGTGCCGTTTGCCATTTGCTTCGGGCTTTTCTCGCTTCTCTGGCACGCGCATTACAAATTCTTTCGCCGCTACGCGCTGGAAGACCGTGCAACACTCGCACTGAATTCCTTTCTTCTCTTCGTCGTTCTCTTTTACGTGTATCCCCTGAAATTCCTGTTTGGAGCACTAGCCGGCGATTGGAGCGGCAATCTGACCAGCCAAATCCGCTCACCTGCTGAAATTCCCGAACTCGTTTTGCTTTACGGAGTCGGTTTTGCAACGGCATTCCTCGTCATCGCCGCCATGCACATCAACGCGTGGCGCCAGCGCGAAAAGCTCGAGTTGAGCGGAATCGAGCGCCTGATCACGATGGCCATGGTCGTGGATTCCGTCGGCGTCGCCGGAGTCGGCTTGCTCTCCTGCGCGCTGGGCCTGATTTTGCCCGCACGACATGCCGCGGACGCGGGTTTCGTCTACGTTTTGATTGCGCCGTGGAAAGTGCTGACGGGAGTCTATTTCGGCCGCAAGGTTCGTCTGCTTGAAAAACTTGTGGAAGCACCAGGCTAAGCGGCCCGGCCGTTCGGGCTGGAACAATTTCGAGCAAAATTGCGTATCTATTTTTGAAGCGTTTGAAAAGCAGAAGGAGAGCGCGTGTACTGTTCAAAATGCGGTAGCACGATCGCAGAAACAGTAACGGTTTGTCCCGTTTGCGGCCAACAACAGGGCGCCGGAATTCCCCCGCCACCAGCGCCATTGCTACAGCCGACGGGACCAGCGCACGTCACGCCGCATTGGCAGCCCGCCCCTGTCGTCGCCTACGCGGGCTTCTGGTTGCGCTTCGTGGCGAGCCTACTCGACGGTTTTATAACCGGCGTTCCCATTGGCATCGTGGTTGTCATCCTTATTCTGAGCTCCGGTTTGGGTTCGTTTCTTCATAACCTTCCGAACCCGCCCGATCCCGGCGAAGCGGCAGGCGAAGCATTCGGCGTCGCGCTGGCGATCGGAATCGGCGTATTTATTCTGCTGGCGATCGTTGGCAACTGGCTGTATTACGCATGCTTCGAAAGCTCGACCTGGCAGGGCACGCCCGGCAAGAAGGTCCTGAACATCGCGGTCACAGATATGACCGGTGCGCCGATTAGCTTCGGGCGCGCCTCTGGCAGGTTCTTTGCGAAATTTATTACTCGCCTGATTCCGCTGGGTATCGGCTTCATTCTGGCAGGCATCACCGAACGCAAACAAGCTCTGCACGATATGATTGCCAGCACGCTCGTCCTGCGCCGCTAATACATTCCACAAAACGAAAGAGGCAAGCGCCTGGCCTGCCTCTTCCTCAAATTCCCACAATTTAAAGACAAAACTTTACGCCATCGGCCGCCGAACCAAAGGTTTCCGCACGGGCGGCGGCAACATCGTCGCCATCTTGCGAATCATCGCCAGCACCAGCCGCTTGTCGCCGTCCGAAAGCGTGCTGCTGTAGCGCTTGATCTCCACCAGGAAGCGGATTTCGTCCTGCGAAAGTTCGCCAAGCATTTTTTGCGTTTCGCGGTCGCGCGGCGTTTCCGTGCCGGGGAAAAAATCGGCCAGGGAAATATCCATCGCTTCGGCAATCTTGGCGAGCGTTTCGAGCGACGGAACGGTGTGTCCGTTCTCGACGCGCGACAAATAGCAGCGCAATAATCCGGTGCGCCGCTCGATGTCGCCCTGCGACAATCCCCGCTGGCTCCGGTAAGTCTTGATCACTTCCCCAATGTTCACTCTGGGTTTTTCTTTTGGCACGAGAGCTCTCCCCACTGCGGCTGTTAGCTTAGTCACTAACAGTAGAGCAGGCAAGGAAGATTTTTTCGTCATGTGCCTACAACAAAAGCAACAGGGTCCGGCCTGTTCGACCGGACCCCGTAATTGAATCCGCCGATTGTCTGGAGCAAAAAAAACGTCAACCTGCGGGGGTGAGCGTGACAGGCTGCTGCAGCCGGAACTCCAGCAGCGCCTCGCTCGGCACTTTCACCTGCTCGCCGTGGGTAATGATTTGTACGCCAGCGCCCGCGCCGCCGCCCGCAGCCGCGCCGATCGCTGCGCCCTTGCCGCCAGCCGCAATGCCGCCAATGATCGCGCCGAGAACCGCCCCGCCGCCAACCTTCTTGGCCGTGTCGCCGCCGCGCCCTTTGCCTTGCACGTTGTAATCGCTGCTCACGAGAGGATAGTCATGACCGTCAATCACCATGCGTGTCAGTTCCAATTGCAATTCCGACTTGCCGGCAAATTTGCCGCCCTTTTCCGCCGTCGCCAGCCGGCCGTAAACGTCTGTTCCCTTCCGTGCGACGACCTGACCATTTACGTTCAGGTCCGTCTCGAGGGTCGCGTGAAAAATGTCGCCCACGTGATTCTTCGACGAATCTACGCCGTCAACCATGCGCACCAGCAACGACTGCCCAGCCGGCAGCGTCACCGAACTCGAATCGTAGTTATTTTGCGAAACTGCTGGCGAAGCCGGCGCTGGAGCCTGCGCGGGCGCCGCCGGCGCCGGCATTTGCTGCGGCTGGCTCGACCCGCGCGTGAACGTCAATGCCACAATGTCGTTCGTTGAAAACGTCTGCACGTCCCCGTCCACCTGGAAGCGCAGAATCGCCTGCGTCCCGCCCAGGAATTTTCCCTGCAAGACGCGTCCATCTTTCAATTCCAAGGTGTCCGCGGCCGCAGCGCCCGCCAAGGCCACGCTCAATATCGCCGCGCCGATCCATTTCGTCCATGTCTTCATACGCGCTCTCCTCACATCGTTTCGGCCAACGCTGGCCGTGCACAGCTACAGCGTTGGATGACGCCTTGCGGCGTACGGTTGCGTAGTTAGTTTGGGTTGGAGCGCCTCGTCTGTCAATTCGTTGCGTTGTAGAGGTCGCTGGCGATGGCGGCCATCAGTTTGTATGCCTCTTTGTCTTCGGCGATGCCACGCACCAGAATCACCAAAACGAACGGCCGTTTTGCGAAGACAATCGCTGCGTCGTGGTGGACTTTTGTAATATCGCCGGTCTTGTGGGCTACTCTCGTCCCCGCCGGCAGGCCGGCCGGAATCGCTTCGTTGAACTTTTGGCGCTCGAGGATCGCGACCATCTGCTGGCTCGATTCGGAGTCCACCGCTTTGCCACCCGCGATCGCGGTCATCAACGTCGCCAGGCCCCGCGCCGTCGTCGTATTGTTCATTCCCTTTTCAAACGCTTTCCCATCCTCGACGCCACGCAGGACATTCACGCCGTCCGCGCCGAGGGACTGCACCGTCGCGCGAATATTTTCCACGCCCAGTTTCTCGATGAGCAAATTTGTCGCCAAATTGCTGCTTACTGTAATCATCAGCTCCGCGAGCTGGGAAATCGTCTGCGTTTGGCCTTCGGCCTTGTAGAGATCCGCCTCCGAATCGTCAGCGGCATCGAGTTTGAACGACGAGCCGTCCACGATGCTGTGAAATTCATTTCGCACGACGAGGGAATCGCTGAGCTTGAACTTCCCGTCCTTCACCTGATGAAACAGCTCAATCAGCACCGGTACTTTCATCGTGCTCGCTGCGTGAAACGACTCGTCCGCCCGCGAATACCATTCGTCTTTGCCGTCCAGCGTCCGAAACGCAATGCCAACATCCGTCCCGCTTTTCTCCACTTTAGCGAGAATATTTTTTCTGGCTACTTCGAGTTTGGACTTTTGAGCGGATGCAGTTGAACCTGCGAGAACACCAAACGCCAGCAAGAAAACGACGGTGGCCACTCGCCGAAAGCTCATTTACCGCCTGGCGCTTTCGTTATCTTAACTCTGACTGAGTTAGTGACATTCCATCCGTCGCAGACAGTCCCAGGCACTTTGCCGTCCAATCCCGCCGTATCGTATTCCGCCCAAACCTCAATCTCTTCATGAGGGAGCAACGTGAAGTAGTTTTCGCTCCAAAATACCGGTACGACGTCGTTACCGTGGCTGTCCACGAGGCGCAGATGCGTCATGAACGCAACCGAATCGTTCCGATTCTTCACCGTGACGACGGCCACGGCAGATTTCCCGTGATTCTCATCTCCTGTTCTTTCCACGGAAACGACGGCAGTGGGCAGCGTCTCCAGCCCGCTCAAATCTCCAAACTCCGCTTGCGGCGTGTATACCGTGTCCCTGCGATGTTTCCAATCGAGCGTATCTTCTTTCGCTGAGAGCCAATAGAAATTGTCGCTCACCAGCTTTCCCGCCGGATCAAACATCTGCAGCTTCGCGAAAAACGTCATCGTCAAACCTTCGCCCTTCGGCAAATCGAACGCTTTCACGCTCGCGTCGGCGGGTACATCCACCTTCTCGTCGTGCGACGCAATCTCTTTCCCATCCAGATTGAAAACTTTCGCGACGACTTTCATTCCGTTGTGCGCTTCATACGTATCGTTCACCACTGCCACCGCATGATCCGCGTAGTCATACTGCACATGCAGCGGCTCCATCGCTTTTTTCGTTCCAAAATATCCGCCGCCCGGCACTAGATAATAATCGTAGAGATGCCAGATCAGCGACGGCCACGAATTGTTCAGCATCCACTGAATCACACCCGTCGAAACGTATTTGTTCCTCCCGTACGCTTCAAACATTGCGCGCTCGCCATCGTACGTCATCGCTTGCGCTTTGCGTTCGTAGTCTTCCAGCGATTTCGGCGCCCCATACCGCCGCGTCAATCCATCCGTGAACACATTCACATTCGTGAACCGCTCGCCGCCCGCGTGGTAGGTCCAGGCGTCGTCCATCGGCCACAGATGCTCTTTCGGAATAAATCGCTTCACGCTTTCGAGCGTCGGAATCGCCGGACCCGGACTCGTCTCCGTGTTGTACCCGTGCGCTCCGCCCGCTTCCTTGTCCACGTACCAATAAACCGGCGGCACATATTCATAAGGTCCCGTCATCTTCACGCCTGATGAACCCGTTACCGGAGTCGGCTGCTCGCTTGCGCTCGAAACCGAAGGATTCGGCCACTCCGCATCCTTCAAAATATCCAGATACATGCGCTCCACCGCGGCAGGCGGCGGATTGTCGCTGCCGTAAAACCACACGTACACGCTCGGATGCGTCCGCAACCGTAATGCCTGATCCTTCATCGAACCCGCCGCCACCGCTCGCGTTTCATCCGTCCATACTTCCCATCTTTCCCACGCGTCGCAGCATGTCCAGCCGGGCATCACAAGAATGCCCATCTCGTCCGTCTTGTCGAAGAGCTCGTCGCGATCGATGCGCCCTTCCAGCCGAATTGTGTTCAACCCCATGTGTTTCACGTACCGCAGGTCCGCGTCCAGCTTCTTTGGCATCGGCCGCAAAAACATATCCGGGGCCCAGGCCGCTCCACGAATCAAAATCTTGTGTCCATTGATTTTGAACAGTCGATGGCCTTTATCCGTCAGCTCGCTAGTCACTTCGCGAATTCCAAATTTGATCGAAGCCGAGTCCGATGTTTTTCCATCGGCGGCAAGCGAAAATTTCGCGGTGTAAAGATTCGGCGTCCCCACCGTGTACGGCCACCACAGTTTCGGCGCTGCCAGCTTTAGTTGCGGATAAGTCGCCGCGTCAAAACGAACGACCTTCGTCTCTCCCGCGGCAAGTTCCACCGGCTGCTTCAGTTGCTTGCCATCCACTTCCGCGGAAAGCGTGCCGTTCGCTGCGGCGCCAGAATCATTGCGCAATTCCGCACTCAATGTCAGCTCCGCCGACTTGTATTCTGAATCGAGCTTCGAGCTCACAAACGGATGCCGGATCGCCACCGGTCCGCTCATCGTCAGCGACACTTCTTTCCAGATACCCGAATCTTTGTCGGCAGGAGTCGGATTCCAGTCGACCCACGTAATCCCGAGGTCGTCTTTCCCCGGCGCAAAAATTTCCAGCGCCACCGCGTTAGTCGCGGCAGGCTTCAGCGCCGACGTCACATCAAATTCAAAAATGCGGTACGTCCCCACAACATCCTTCGCGTCCGCAATCTTTTTCCCGTTCACCCAAACGTTCGCGCGATAATTCAATCCCGGAAAATGCAGCGCCAGATGTTTCCCCGTTGCCGAGCTCGGCATCGAAAACTCCTTCCGCCACCACCACGAGCATTTAAACGGACTTCCTTCCGGCATATCCTGCAACGCAAAAAAAGTCGCGCTCGAATAGTTCATCCCAGGCAAATTTTTCAGGTTTGTGCCATAAGTCGGGTCTGGGTACGTCTTATCGTCCACCAGAGTCCCAACCACCGTGTTCGGCACCGTCGTCTTATGCCAACCCGCCGCCGCAAATCCTGCCGCAGAAATCTGCTCGCCCGCCGCCTTTACCTCGCATGACGACTGAATCTGCCAGCCACTGTTGAGCGAGACAACATTCGCCGTCGCCGTGGGAGTTTCGGCGGCGCGCAGCGTCATTGCAGTATCAAAAAGGAATACAGCCAAGCAAATTGGCACAAAGCGGCGCAGGGAGTTCATCTTTGCCTCAAATTTGGTGTGCGAACCTGTTTCGCCCAATCTTAAACCGTTTCAAACGCCATGCAAGCCGAAACTCCGGCCAGTTACGCACCGTGACCAACGCGAATCTAGCACGCCAGCGCCGGCACAGGTGGAACCAGCGGTCTTCGACTTGAATTGGCAGCGGAATTGTTCAACTAGTTGCAGGAAACCAACGAACCAGGAAGGTTGCCGGAGCCGGTCCACTCCCGTTCAGCCCAAGCTTTACAGCGGCGCCATCTCGCTATCCAGCGCCTTGATCATCCACTTTTGCAAAAGCGCCGCAGACTCCGGCGTAAATTCGCGAAACACCAGTCCCAGCCCGGTCGGCCTTACATAGAGCACAATCGCTTCGGCCTCAAACGATTCTTGCGAATCGTAAATCTTCACCAGCACCAGCCGTTGCGCCTCAAACGCCGCGGATGTCTCCACGAAACATCCCTGCAGGCTCAACTCGGTCACTTGCCCGGGCACAATCGCCTTGGGAGAATCTTTTAGAGCGACTTCGGCGCTCCCCTGAAATGTAAATCTCAACCCGCGACGGTCTGAGTACATTTGTTGAGCTTATTGGAGCACAGTGTGCCCGTCCAGCCGGTCGAAGGTCAGGTGACGCCAATCGGATAGCATGCGTCACGCGGCGCCGCCTCAGTTGGGGCACCAGGGGCGAAGTTGCTTTTTTCGAAATCACTTCGCCTTGCCCTGTTTCGAAACCCAAGCATCCAACCGTGGGATTTTACCGAGGGCCCCACCAAAGAGCTTGGCGGCCGTCGTTTCGCTAATGTGTCCAGACAGCAGCAGCACCACCGTTGCGAGAATCAGGAAGAACAACAGCGCCAAGCTGAAAACCAGGCCGAGAATTAAAACGGAGGAAATCTCCTTCGCAGCCCAAACCAATCCGTACACCGTGCCCGCCATCGTGAGCAGCGAAATCAAGACCACGATGGCCAACCATTTCGGACGAATCCGTTTACTGTCAACAGTAACTTCATCGTCTGGCGGAATTTTTCGAATCTGAAATTCAGAGCGGCTTACCTCGCTGGCGATGTTATCCACTACAACTAGTTTGTCCTTCTCTTCTTTTATAAGGAACACGTCCAGATACTCAACCGCTGGCTGCTTCTTGACTTTGATGTGGTCGAACTTGTTCAGCGCCTCCGTTAAACTCTCGGCGATCTCAAAAATCGTATTCAATTTGGTGATAGCCAACAGTCCGTTAATTCGGGCCGTGTTGAGTAGAATGATCTTCCCTGATCTCATCGTCACTCGGCTGACAGCCTGAACGAGTTCCCCGAACCCGCTCGAATCCACGAACGTCACTTCGCCAAAGTCGAGAACGAAGAAGCGAAATCCTTCTCCGATTCGATGCTGAATGTATCTTCTGAACCCCGCACCGGCGTCGCCGAGATTGAGTCGCCCGAAAATCTTCACGACTCGGATATCTTGATACGTGCCTTCTTGGAGGCTAGTTAGAGTTTGTGAGCTCTGGGCACTCATCGGACTTTCGGGGAGAGTCAACCTAGGCTCCCGAGTCTACCACTCGGGCCGGGTCCGCAAGTCGTATTGTCAAACAACAGTTTGCGTCGCGGGCGTGCTTATTGGTCCCGGAGGAGGGGGTCGAACCCACACGGTACTAAGTACCACTGGATTTTGAGTCCAGCGCGTCTGCCAGTTCCGCCACTCCGGGCTTTCTTCTACCAACATAACACGCGCGCCGCGCTCGCTCAACCGCGCCCGCACGAACTCTCCCCGGCAGCATGGCCACTCCTGTTTACCCTGTAAGGGGCTGTGCTCCGACGACGCAGACCCTTGCATGACAAGACGATCGATCTAAGCCTTCGAACGCTATTGCTAGAGCCCGAGCCGTGGCCACATTTCAGTTTTTCTTGAATCGCGACAGGCATGGCAAAAAGAAAAGGCGCTCGGGTAGCCTCACAAGCGCCTCTTCACTACATCAACGTAAACCGTACCTCACTGGATCACCTCCTTCTCGGCGAGAGCGCCGATGTCAACGAGTGTGTTGCCTGCGTACTGGTTCAGTTTGAATTTCTGGACCGTTCCACAAAACGTCGAAATTCAAACTGAACCAGTAACCGTTGACTGTCCCGAGTATAACGCAGGTAACTTGCCGAGGAGAATTTTTTGAATCAGAGTGCTGGCAACTTTTCAAACGCGCACCGCCGCCGCGACGCGTCTGTCCTCCATCAACCAGCGCGCGATTCTGCACTCTAAACCAAATCTCTTTTTGCCGTTGGTAACTCGGTTTCGGTTTGTGGTATCAAGGACCCTTCAGGTGGCTGCCGTTGAGGAGAAAAAGTATGAGCCAGAATGACGCACGCATGGACCGCAGAGAATTCCTGAATAAATCGGCGACCGTTCTGGCTGCCGGAGCCGCGTTTTCCTCCACGGCTTCGTCCTATGGCCGCATTCTTGGCGCGAATGACCGAATTTCTCTCGGCCACATTGGCTTCGGGAACCGCGGCAGGAATCTTGCCGAAATTGCTTCGATGCTGCAGAAAACGCACAACGTCGAAATGACGGCCGTCTGCGATCTATGGTCCGTCAATCGCGAAGCCGCCCGCGCCACTAACGAAAAATATTATGGCCGCTCGCCACGAGCGTTTCAGAACCTCGAAGACATCCTCGGTCTCACCGATGTCGACGCCGTCTTAATTTCCACGCCCGAACATTCTCATTCGCCGATCCTGCAACGCGCTGTGGAGGCGAAGAAGGACGTTTACGTGGAAAAGCCCATGGGCAATGTGCTCGCTGAAGTCAAAGCCGCACGGGATGCGGTGCTCTCCAGCGATCGCATCGTGCAGGTGGGCACGCAGCATCGCAGCGAGCCATATCAAAAATTAGCGTATGACGTTTTCCAGAGCGGCGCGCTCGGCGATCTCACTAAAATCGAAATTGTTTGGAACTATCACGGACCGCGCTGGCGTGGACGCCCAGAAGTCTCGAGGCTGCGCGAGGCAGACACCGATTGGAAGCGCTGGCTGATGACCAAGCCCTTCCGTCCCTTCGATCCTCGTCTATATTTCGAATTCCGCCTTTACAAGGACTTTTCCAGCGGAATCGCCGATCAGTGGATGAGTCACGGCAT
>Ga0137403_10002044_pt2 | contig 20047 bp, 18 predicted proteins | sample CZOMad2_1_16fung_FD_122057 | JGI IMG/M metagenome (GOLD analysis project Ga0137403, IMG submission 122057) | Vadose zone soil fungal communities from Angelo Coast Range Reserve, California, USA - CZOMad2_1_16fungal (Hybrid Assembly) | ecosystem: Environmental > Terrestrial > Soil > Vadose zone...
TGCACAGTGGTACTTTTTGGCCTCTTAAATCACTGCTGTCTCCAGAATGGTAATATTGTTATTGTTCCGTGAGTGTGTCTTCGGATTTGGGCAGATGACCTTGTTCCCGGTCATCGTGCGATTTGAGCAGACCCCCGATTTGAACCAGAAGATCATTTCGGGCGCCCCGGCCGATATCGCCGCGCTGCAACCTCAGCAGGTCGATGCGTTCATAAAAGACGGCAAGATGGTCGCTGGCACCAGGACCAATTTTGCTCAGGCCGGAGTGGGCGTCGCCGTGAAGACGGGAGCCCGAAGGCCGGACATCAGCACGGTCGAGGCCTTCAAGGCTGCGATGCTCAATGCCAAATCGATCGGCTATTCCCGTGGCGGCAGCGGCATCATCTCAGCCAATGTGATGGAGAAGCTCGGCATCGCCGATCAGCTCAAGGCCAGGACCAAATTCATCGACGGCATACCGGTAGCCGAGGTCGTCGCCAAAGGGGAGGTCGAGATCGGGCTGCAGCAGATCAACGTCATCATACCGGTCAAGGGGGCCGACTACGTCGGCCCGTTGCCGACGGGACTGCAGGAGACCGTGAAATTCGCGGCAGCAGTGCTGACGGTGTCGAAGCAACCGGAGGTCGCCAGGGCATTCCTGAGGTTCATCGCCTCCGCGAAGGCTGCGCCTCTCATCCGCAAGAGCGCCATGGAACCATGGCACTAGCGCTTAGGGATCAAAGCAGATGTCGTTCGAGGTAAGTGGCATAGACCTGACAGCGCGGTCGCACATCCTGTGCCGGGTCCCCTGCCATCACGCCAGCGCTCCTTAAACGATAGAAACTCTCTCCTTGGTGGCCAGCTAACGGTCTGGGCTTCAGCCGCGCCGAGCACGCGTCTTTTGCGTGCGAGGTGTCGGCTGCAAGCCCTTGATAGGCGTTTTTTGACGCGAGGAGCCTTTCGCGCGTCGGCTCTGCAGCCACTTTTCAAGTGACACTTGACTTTCGCGTGATTGTTGTCCATGCAAGAGGCCTTCGACACTAATGTCCTCGTCCAAGTCGATCCAGTGAATGCCTTCTCCGCGAGCGATGAAACGCCAGTTGTTCCGTTCCGCGACGGAACCGTGTAGTAACCGTGGAAACCAAGCAAGCGGTACAGAAATTGTTCTGCCGTCAGTGAGGTCAACGGTAAGGGTGTCCGCCGTCACCTTCACATGCTGAGCTCTTGCTTCAGTTTGCTCCACTTTCAAAGTACTCATTCCAGCTCCTTAGCAAAGCCTCCACATCCTTCTCGACCAATTTCTGGATTCGATTGATTTCTCGCCTGGAAAACCCGCCACTACGTTCGAGTCTCACTGGGCGAAGCCAGAACTTAGCGACTTTCTCATCGCGTTCAACGTGTGCGTGCGGTGGCTAATGTCGATCGCTGGCATAGAAAAAGAACCGATACGGACCCACTCGCAAAACCGTTGGCATGCTGAGATGAGTTTACAACACGCCAATGTCGGAGTCTCGGGAGCGAGCGCTACCCCGACTGTGAGTAGGCTGAATCGAGCACATTCCGGCAGCCGACTGCCCATACTCAGAAAAGCTCCAGGGTTCTCAGCGTATTCAAGCCGAAGCGTATCCCCAAAGTATGATTGGGCAGGCATCTCGGCCAACTTCGTGGTAGCGAGATGTTTTGTCACGCGGTCGCACCCAATGGTAGTCAGCAGCAACGCCAGAGCGAATACCTTCCCAACCACTCGCATTTTCGAACCGGATGTCCTCAATTGCGCCTCACATTGTCCGTCGAACGGCCTGCGGTTGAGTTAGCCGGTGAACACGTGCGCGGAACCGTGGGGTTCGCTACTGTTGAGCCAGCGCACGATGGCAGTCGCAATCTTGAGCCCACCTTTTCCGGATGGCTCGATCAGGTTTGCATAGTCGGCCTTCTCGCTGCAGACAAAACGCAAGTCAATGATGGTCAGCGTACGTTCAAAACCAAATCTCAGGATGACGTCATTGAACATCATGAGGGCCATGCGTGCAACGTAAGCTTCCGGGGGATCCAGATGGCCGTTGTAAATGGTGCAGATCGCTGTTTTAAGTCGCAGCCTCAATACGGCTTCTATTGCGGCTCGATAAGCGGCCTCAAATTGCGCGATTCGTTTCGCGAACAACGAAAGCGCTTCTGTGGTTGATGCAACGGGAGTCGACAGCAAATCGCTGTTGAGTAATGCGTCGTTTCCTCCAATTGAGATGACAATATGAGAGGCGTCTGAAGGAACCCTGGCAATCTGCAGATTCAAATCGGAAGTTGTGCTCCCGTCTACGGCGCATAGCGTTGCTTGCGCGGAACCTGGCAACAACTGCCTCAGGTGGCGTGCTACATCAGGTTCGCCCTTTGTATATGCCTGATTATCAAGAATGGAATCTCCCAGTAAGGCAACATGCATGGCCGGGTTAGCCCTCGGGATTACGCTTTGACTGTGGCATTGCCGAGATTACCGAACGAAAGAACGCATTGACGGCTTTCGATGATTTAAAGACCGCTACATCGGGCTCTACGGCAACGAAGACTACAACCATTAACGAGTCCAGCAGGAACTGAAAGACTGGTGGATCGCCCAAGGCTATCCAAAGCCAAACCCATGATCGCGCGAGAATCAGGATCGCGACCAACACTGCGATCCAAACCCCGATGATGAAAGACAGGGCTTCTGGTTGCCTCATATCGGGGAACATTAAGAAGGGCAGTCCAGTTGCGGCCCAGAGAAATAGCACCGGGGAAATGACTTTTGCTCGATACACTGCGATCGCCTGGGCTTCTCCGAGGTTCCACCAGTGTTCTCGCCGAGCCACGAAATTCATGCTCCACCAGTTCTTGAGATTCGTGGGCCACGACAATCCTTGGCGGTTGCCTACTCATCGGCTCTTACACTGTGGACACAGGATTCGCCAATCGTTGCCATTAGCTTCTACAAACCACCCTGCTTTGCGGGCCGTCTGACCTGTAACGTGATAGGGCTGCACGTTTTGAGCGTCTGACCCAATAAAATCGGGACAACACTCGCACGCGAATATCCCGTAAATGAGCGCAACCTGATCGTATGGATCGGCCCAGTCAAACCCGTCGTCAAGCTTCATAGTTCGTCCGCGGAACGCCTTCACGTTTGTTAGCCGCCCCGCAGCTTTTCGACCCATGCTGCTCCGAGGTTACCAAAGAACTCAATGTCATTTCGCTGGCAGGCCTGCACTGTCTGGTAGCCGGGGCGATAGCCAGTCGGGACCAGCTTGAAAGGAGAGAACGTCGCAAGCAGGTTCTCGGATCGCCGGGTCAGATAACTGATCAGTAGGGGCTGGGAGTAGTCATGCCGCGCAATCGTGCGAATGGCGATAAACAGCTCTGACAGTGACACATTGTAGAAGGGCGGATCACACACAATCAGGTCAAAGGTTTCGCCCAGCCACTTCGGACGATAGATGTCGTACAGGATGAACCCTGGCACCCGCGCAAGCGGTCGTCTACATCGAGGATTCGCACGTGATAGCCGCGTTCCACGACCATCTTGCCCAGCAGTGGCGCACACAGGCAACATGGGTTGTCGAAAGACGAGACGAAGTTCGCAAGGTGGTCGAGGGTCGGGCCGTCAAAGAAGTACTGCTCAGTATCGTGCTTCTCGTACATCATGCCGTCTCGTTCATCGTTGTTAGGCGCCTCGGGTTAGCTTCCGCTCCATTCGCTCACGATGCGGTCCAACTTTTCAGCAACGGCGGATCTCGCCTCAGTTCGGTCCCATCCTTTCGACAGAAGCTGATCGTAATGTGTATGTACGTGGCGAACATGTGCTCTCACTGCCAGTTCGATTGCCTCTGTGTCGAAAGCCTTCGCCGCAGAAGATCGACCTACTCGCCCGCTGTATTTCCGGCACGCATGTTCAGCGATGGATTCAGCCTCCGCAGCCGGACAACCGGGATAGCGCAAGCGGATCTCTTTCGCAAATTGCGCAACGTATTCTTTGTCAGCGCGCTCACGAACTACAACAGCTCGTTGTCGTGAGATCTTTCGATCTGCCTCATCACCTGCGCATTCATTCTCCGCTCTGGCGAGAGCTTCTGACTCCACGAGCAATCCTTGACGCTCGTATCTGCGGCGTGATCGGCTGAACTTCACCACAACGGCCGATAAAGTTGAATACTTTCTGCTTCTTCGAGTCAGTGCGACATCGCCCCTTTGAAGAAACACCAGGTGATCCAGGTCGGCGCATTCCAAACAAACTGGCTTCTGTTTTTCCATTTTCAAAAAGCTGCCCCTGGCCAGTTCAGCGCCGCAATCCGAACATACCGATGGATTGATGATCGAAAACACGACGAGATCGTCATTCTGGCTACTTTGGGAATTGCGATCACTTTCCAACACGGCCTCCGGCCCACGCCGGCTAAAGCCGGCGCCTACGAGAGACTGGTTTATTCCCGGCGCCGGATCATCGATTCATACAGGACGGCGGGGTGGCGTTCTTGTACGACAGAGGGGTAGGCGCACACCTTCTGTTCCTCTTTGTTGAAGATTTTGGCTTCGATCATGGGGCGATTGGGACGATAGCCGGGGCCTTTGGCGTCGATGCCGGGGCGGGCCATCAGTTTTTCGATGGTATAGATCGTTTCGGAGCGGTCGTAGACGGACTGGTGGTGCTCGCGGCTCATGATGATGGCTTCTTCCGGGCACGCGTCGACGCAGAACCCGCAGTAGATGCAGCGCATCATGTCGATATCAAAACGCTGCGGAAACTTCTCGATTTCCGGATTCGGATGCTCGCCGGCTTCAATGTAAATGCACTCGGCCGGACAGATCGTGGCGCACATGTAACACGCTACGCACTTCAGGCTTCCATCATCGCGAACGGTCAGGATGTGGGTTCCACGAAAGCGTTCGGAATAAGGACGGGTTTGCTCAGGATAGTAGATGGTGGGCGTATCACCTCTAAAGAGACTCGTGAAGAGACGCCGGAGAGTCACCGCGAAGGCCAGGAACGTCGACCACACTGTTGCGTGCTCGCGGCGAGCCCTGTCAGTAACATTGATAACCGGCACGTCGACGGCATACCCACCTTTCACCGGCGTCATCGCAGGACCTCCACCGGTTGGCCAAGCATAGCTCCCAGGACGCCGATCGACTCGTAGTCGACGCCGTTGTAGACGGAAACTTCGCGGCTCATCCAATCGAAGAGGGCACTGGGATCATGCGGGACCTGCAAGCCGGAGAGGTTCAGCAGTTCCGCCATCATGACGTGAAGGGGCCTGGCCTCGCCCGGAGGCATCACTGCCCGGTTCGTCATCTGGAGGCGGCCGGAATAATTCGTGTACGTTCCCTGCTCTTCGCTCCATGCAGCGACTGGAATCACAATCGATGCCTGGCGGGCCCAGTCGAAATCATGCGTGGTGCTGACGACGCTGAACTCGAGAGCCGCGATCAGGCGACGCAGGTCTTCGATAATTCCCGGCGCGTCATCGCCCACCAGCTGGGGATGAAACGAAATCCACATTCCGCGGAGGTCTTTTCTCTCTGCCTTCTCTCGGAGTCCGCGAAGTCCGTTCAAATCGCCCGCGAGGTCCAGGTTCAGGGCGCCGCGTGTGTTGGGATGTTTATCCAGGCGGCGCAGCAGCTCGTCCTGAGGTTCTGCATAGAGTTCGGTTTCCCGGCCCAGGCGAAAATCAACGCGGCCGTTGAAGTATTTCTTTGTCAAAAACAGCGCTTCGTTCGTGTTCGTTGCCGATACGAGAGCGGCCACGCTGGCGCCGCCGCTCTGGCCGCGAATCGATTCGAAACGCTCGTGAACGATCGCCAGCAACTCTGCAACCGATCGAGCTTCGCCGGCCATCGTTGCGTTGCGGAGCCGAGGCCAACGCTCGAGTGTGTGGAAGCTCAAGCGGCCCTCGTCGCATAGCCAGCTCTTGTTGACGTCAACATTGCGGCGGCCGACCGTCCGGTAGATCTTGCCGTCGGTTGCCGTGTAGCCTGGAATGCCGCCGCCGACAGCCCGTGCCGAGTGATCGATACGAAGGTTGCAACCGGTGCTGCAACCGGCGCAGACCGATGTCGTTCCTTTCAGGAACCACACGCGGACCCGGAAGCGAAAATCAGCGCTCGTCAGTGCGCCGACCGGGCAGACGTCCACGACGTTTCCCGAATATGCATTGTTCAATGGACGATCTTCGAAGATGCCGATCTCGGCTTTGTGACCCCGATTGAAGACCTGGATTTCGTTGGTTTTGGTCACATTCTTCGTAAACCGGACGCAGCGTGTACACAGGATGCACCGCTCCTGATCGAGCTTCACAAGCGGGCCCAGGTTGAAAGCCTTGCGCCGGCGGGTTTTCTGGCCGAGAGGGTAGCGGCTGTCATGACCGGCATGGGCCATGTAGTAGTCCTGGAGCCAGCACTCACCGGACTGATCGCAGACCGGACAGTCGATGGGATGGTGGAGAAGCAGAAACTCCATCGCGTAGCGGACCGCCTCGTGAACGCGCTCCGTGGTCGTGCGGACTTCCATGCCTTCGGTGATTGGAGTCGCGCAGGCCGGCATCAACTTTGGAAAGCCTTTCGCCTCAACGAGGCACATCCTGCAACTGCCTTCGATACCGATGTCGGGGTGGTAGCAATAGCGGGGAATCTGGATGCCCACGTCGTCCGCTACCTGGATGATCGTTTTGCCTTTTTCAGCCTCGTATGTCTGTCCGTCAATCGTGAGCTTGGGCATAAAGAGCTAGATTAGCATGAATTAACGCGGGCTAAAGCCCGCGACTACATTGGGACCGGTCGATGTTTTATTGGGGACCGGTGGATGTTTTATTGGGGACCGGTCGATCTCTTAGATGTAGTCGCGGGCTTTAGCCCGCGTTTACGGCTTGGTTGGATGTTCGATCGGCAGGTCGAGTCTGTTCCCCCATTCGCCCCAGGAGCCGAGGTAGTTACGCACCTTGGGATAACCGAGGAGGCGCAGCGCCAGATATGTGTGCGCCGAGCGGTAGGCGCCCTGGCAATGCGGAATCACCTCTTTTTCCGGGCCGATGTTCTTCTCGGCGTACATCTTCGTCAGCTCGTCGGCGGATTTGAAGAAACCCTTCTCATTGAGATTATTCGTCCACTCCAGGTGAACGGCGCCGGGAATCGCGCCACCGCGGCGCGAGCGCACGAGCTGGCCGGTGTACTCGGCGTCGCTTCGCGTGTCGACGATCACGGCGGAGGGATTATTCAGCCTGGCCCGAACATCCTCGGCGGTCGCAATCCTTTCCGACCTTGGCTTCATCTTGAAATTGCCCCCTTTGGGAACGGCCGCTTCCTGCGTGACGGGTAGTCCGGCGGCTTGCCAGGCATTGAAGCCTCCGTTGAGCATGTGAACGTCATCGTGCCCGAAAAACTCCAGGAACCAGAAAAGGCGAGCCGACCGCATGCCGGCAATATCGTCATAAACAACCACGGTGCTGTCGCTGTTCACGCCTTTGGCTTGAATCAAGTGTTCGATCATCCAGAGGAACGCATCGAGCGCCTCGGGCCGCGTATCGATGAGGCTGATGCCGAAAATGTCGAAACTTCTGGCTCCGGGAATGTGGCCGTTCGCGTAGGCCTCCGGCGGCCTCATATCCATCAGAACGAGTTTGGGATCCTGAAGCCGCGATTTCAGTTCGTCCACAGACCACAGCAGGTGGGGATTGGTGTAGTTCATCGTCCTTTCTCCAGTAAATGGATGACTTCAAAGATGGACCGGACCTTATACGTAGGCTCCGGTAATTTCGGCACAAGCCAGTCCTGATGTTCCGTTTCGATCCATACAACGTCCATTCCGGCGTTGACCGCTCCGTAAACGTCCACGTAAAGCTGATCCCCGATAAAAAGCGCCTCGGAAGGAAGAATGCCGAGTCCTTCGAAGGCCCGATCGAAGATGATCCGGCTGGGTTTTCGCCAGCCGACGTCTACAGAGACGATCACACTTTCAAACGCGGATCGAATTCCGAACCGCTCCAGGGCCTTATGCAAGGCGGGCGCATAGTCAAAATTCGAGATCATGGCCCGGCGGAAGCGCGAGCCTGCCCAGTCCAGAACTTCGAGCGTTTCCGGCCTTACTTCGAAGGACTCCTGAAGCTGATCCATGTGGGCTATGGTCAGACTGTCGAGAACCTCGGGCGGGACCAGGTCGGCCTCGTGTCCCAGGACGCGCAGCAGGAGCCGGAAACGTTCCTGGCTTCGAATCTCCCGATGCTCCGTCCGCCGAATTTCGCTGACCTGAGCAAAACTTTGAGAGAAAGCGTCATAGAAAACGTCAAAATCCAGTTTGCCGAAATGTTGGGTGTAGACTTCGTGGATCGACGGGGCAGTTGTCCGGATCGACGTTCCGTTCACCCGGCAAGCCGGCAACCGGTCACGATTGATATGGACCACCGTGTCGAATGCATCGAAAATGAGCGTGCTATACTTCATGGTTCTACTGGTTAGAATATCCGAATCTACACAGGGAGTTTAACGATTGATCACCGTTGAAAACCTGACAAAACGATATGCCAACAAGACAGCAATCGAAGGCATGTCCTTCCAGGTGGAGAAAGGCGAAATCCTCGGATTCCTTGGCCCCAACGGGGCCGGCAAAACCACCACAATGCGGATCATCACGGGATACATGCCGGCGTCGGCCGGCACTGTTCGCGTGGATGGGTATGAAGTGTTCGAGAATCCGATCGATGTCCGACGCCGGATCGGTTACCTGCCGGAAAACCCCCCGCTCTATCTTGAAATGACGGTTACGGGGTATCTCCGGTTCGTTGCCAAGATCAAAGGCGTGCCCAAACAGAATCTGGATAACGAAGTCGAGCGCGTGATGGCGCGTGCAAGCGTCACGGACGTCAAAGATCGCATCATCGCGAAATTATCCAAAGGATATAAGCAGCGCGTCGGCCTGGCCCAGGCGCTGGTGAACGATCCGCCGGTTCTGATCCTGGACGAGCCAACCATCGGACTCGACCCGAAACAGATCCACGAGGTTCGCGAGCTTATCAAGGAGCTTGCCGGCAACCATACGGTGGTGCTTTCGACCCACATCCTTCCCGAGGTAGAGCAGACGTGCCATCGCGTCATCATTATCGACAAGGGCCGGATCGTGGCAGTGGATACACCCCAGAACCTGAGATTCCAGGTCCAGGGTGCGGAGCGAATCTTCGTCGAGGTGCGGGGACCCGCTTCGGAAGTCATGGCAAAGCTCAGAGCCACACCGGGTGTGATGGAGGTCCGCAAGGTCGCCGAAAACGACGGTTCGAATCGGTTCCAGGTCGAAGGCGAACTCCGAGGGGACATCCGCAGCGACCTGGCGCGTACGATCGTGCAAAGTGGCTGGGGTTTGCTCGAGCTCCAGGCCGCCAGTATGAGCCTCGAAGACATTTTCTTGAAGTTGACCAGGGAGGAAGAGGGAGAAAAGACGGGAACGTAAATCACCCATCTCCCCCTCAATTTATGCGAAACGTGCTTGCCATCATCGAACGCGAATTGCGCGCGTACTTCATTTCCCCGATCGCCTACGTTGTTCTCACCATATTCGTTTTCCTGTCGGGGATTTTCTTTCGGACCATTCTCTCCCAGGTGATGCAGATGGGCCTGATCTCCCAGATGCAGGCCCAGCAGCTTGGTCCGCGGCCGATGGACATGCCGGGCATGATCAGCCGGGGGTTTCTGAGCACGATGAGCGTCATCATGCTGTTCATGATTCCCATGATCACGATGGGCCTCTTTTCGGAAGAGAAGAAACGCGGGACCATTGAACTGCTGCTGACGGCGCCCCTCACGGACCTGCAGGTGATACTCGGAAAATTTTTCGCGGCGGGCTCCTTCTTCGTCATACTTCTGCTCACGACCTGGATACCGATGTCGGCGCTTTACATTTACGGCAGTCCCGCTTCCGGACCCATTCTCACGGCTTACCTTGGTTTGTTGCTCTACGGTTTGTCGATCATCGCAATCGGCCTTTTCATTTCCTCGCTGACCGAAAATCAGATCATCGCCGCGGTGATCAGTTTTGGGGCCATCATGTTGCTGTGGCTGGTGGACGTGATGGCCGGCAGTGCGGAGTCCACGACCAAGGAAGTCCTGACCTACCTGTCGATATTGAGTCATCTCGACGACTTTACGAAAGGCGTTCTGGCCACGTCGCACATCATTTTTTACTTGTCGCTGACGCTGGTGGCATTGTTCCTGACGTATCGCTCGGTCGACTCTCTGCGCTGGAGAGGATGAACATGAAAGAACAATTGAAGAAAGCAGATATTCTCGGCTTCGCCATCGTCGCCGCCGCAATCATTTCGTGGTCCATAAGGTCGATCTGGACTCCGTATCAAACGATAGCGGTGATACTGGGTGGCCTTCTTGTAGTCGTCTCACTGGCGTTGAAGTCTCAGGAGATTCGCGCCGGGCTTGGCCGCCGATCGACCCGTTTCGGAATCAACTCCGCAACGTCAGTGGTTCTCCTGTTAGCTGTTCTGGGGCTGGTGAACTACCTTGGGGCCCAGCATGTGAAACGTGTCGATATGACGACGGAAAAGATCTACAGCCTTTCGGAACAGTCCGCCAACGTGGCGACCCAGGTGAAGGACAATCTTCAGATCAAGGCCTTCTACCCGGGCGGCGACTATGCTCCGGCCCGCGACCTGCTGGATCTCTTCAAATCGAGGAACAACAAGATTTCGGTGGAATTCATCGATCCGGATAAGCAGCCACAGGTTGCACAACAATACAAGGTGGCGGCTTATGGGGATTTTCAGAACCCGATGACCGGCGAATCCTACCGATACGGAACGCTCGTTCTGGAGATGGGAAACAAAACGGAGCGCATCGAGAAGCAATCCGAACCTCTGCGTGAAGAGGACATCACGAACGCCCTTATGAAAATCGTAAAGGGTGAGAAGAAGACCGTTTACTTCACCGAAGGCCACGGAGAGAAGAAGCTCGATGATATGGAGCGCACCGGCTACAGCGGCGCCAAGGGGAAACTGGAAACGGAGAACTACACCGTCAAGACAGTCAATCTCGTGATGGAGGGCAAAGTCCCGGATGACGCCTCCGTGCTTATCGTGGCTGGACCTACGTCGGAGCCCTTTCCGAATGAACTGGATTTTATCGACGCATACCTGAATAAAGGTGGAAGCGCGCTGATCATGGTCGATCCTTCTCCAGGCGCATCGCTCAGCGACTTCCTCAAGAAGTGGTCCATCGACGTGGGCAACAATATCGTGCTCGACGCGAGCGGCGTCGGCCGCCTTTTCGGCGCGGGACCCAGCATTCCGCTTGTGACCAACTATGGCAGGCACAAGATCACCGAACGCTTCAACACGATGACCTTCTTCCCGCTGGTGCGGTCGGTGAAGCCGCTGATGCCTCCGGTTGCCGGCGTCACGGTCGAGGAGTTGTTTTCCTCCAACGAACGCAGCTGGGGCGAAACCAATCTGAAGTCGGGGGACGCGAAGTTCGACGAAAATGTGGACATGAAGGGACCGGTCCCGCTGGCAGCGGCGGTTACAAAGAATTTGAGCGACAACAAAAAAACCCGCATGGTTGTCATCGGTGATTCGGACTTCGCGTCGAATGGCTTCTTCGGCTCGCAGGGTAATGGGAATCTCTTTCTCAACACCGTAACCTGGCTCGCTCAGGATGAGAACTTCATCTCGATCCGGCCAAAGAATCCGGAGGACCGCCGTCTGACGATGACGGAGGCCCAGGGCCGGCTCGTATCCTATGTCTCGGTCTTGTTGCTGCCTCTCTCCATCCTGGTTGCGGGCGTTTCCGTGTGGATGAAACGTAGAAAATGAAAAGAACGAGGATAAGCCGCAGATTACGCGAATTACGCGGATGGGCGCTTAAAAACCTTTGGATGCGCCCATCCGCGTAATTCGCGTAATCTGCGGCTTATCCTCTTCCGAAACGACTTATGAAGTTCAAGGGTACAGCAGCTTTGTTTATCGTGCTCGTAGTCCTGGGCGCATTCGTTTACTTCACCGAGTACCGGGGCAAGGAAGAACGGCAGAAGCAGCAAGAGTCGAAGAAGAAAGCCGTCCAGGTCGAGCAAAAGGACATCACTGAAATCAGCCTGATCTTCCCGGATCGGACGATCAGCGGCGTCAAGAAGGGCGAGAAGCAGTGGCAAATCACCTCGCCTGCCGGCCTTGAGGCCGACTCCGATGAGTGGGACCAGCTTGCAGCGAACTTTGCTCGCGTTGATCGTGCAGAAAGCGTTGCCGAGAACCCGCAGGATCTCACTCCTTTCGGTCTCAAGGATCCGGCTGTCAAAGTTGAGGCGAAAGTCACGGGCGGAAAGACAATCGATATTCTGTTCGGCAGCGACAATCCCAAGAAGACGTCCAGCTACGCAAAAGTCTCGACAAGCAACGACGTATTCCTCACTTCCAGTGCTTCGAAAGGCCTCTTCACGAAGACAATCTCTGATCTGCGCAACAAGAAGGTTCTGGAGCTCCAGTCGGCAGATGTCGATGCGCTGAAGGTTTCGGATGGCGGCAAAGAACTCGAGTTGCAAAAGTCCGGGGAAAACTGGCAACTCAAGAAACCCATCAACACGCCGGCCGACAGCAGTGAAATTACGTCGTTCCTCAGCTCCCTTCAATTCGCCCGCGCCGCATCGTTTCCGGACCCTCCCGTCGATGCGAAGACAGCCGGCCTCGATCCACCCGCGATGCGAATCACGGCTCACGACGGCAAGGCCAAAGCCGATCGCACCCTTCTCATCGGCAAGACGTCCGAAAACGACAAGTACTACGCCAAAGACGCTTCTCGCGACACCGTTTTCATCATCGAGAAAGAGATTCCGGATAAAGCCCGCCGGCCGGTTTTCGATTGGCGCGACAAAACGATTACGAAGCTCGATCGGGACAAGATCGAACAGATCGAGGTTCTGCGCGGTGCGGAGAAATCGTCAATAAAGAAGGACGGCTCGGACTGGAAACTGCCGGACGGGCGCAAGCTGCAGTGGGACAAGGTTTCGGCCATGCTGAATACGCTCGAGTTCGAAAAGGCCAAAGACATTATCGACATGCCGAAGGCCCTTTCAACTTACGGCCTGGATAAGCCTCGGCTGGAAATTGTCTTCCGGCAGGGTTCGAACGAGCTTGCGCGAATCGCCTTCGGGTCGGAGAGCAAGAGTCCGGAAGGAATCTATGCAAAGACGTCCGACGGGCCTGCGGTGAAGGTCATTACGAAGAGCATTTTCGATAATTTCAGTGTAAAGGTTGAAGATCTGGTGGAGACCCCGCCCGCGCCACCGCCCGCGCCGGAAAAGAAGTAATTAAAAACGCAAACGCGGGCTAAAGCCCGCGACTACATTTGGGAACCAGGTCGAATCCTAATGTAGTCGCGGGCTTTAGCCCGCGTTTGTGTTTTTAACTAAAACCTCAGCCTCGCGTTGACCAGAATTTCGCGTGCGTCCGTCAGCAATGGCGCAGTGTTCGCTCCAAATGCAGAATTGTTCATGCGGGCCTCGGGTGGCTTGAAGTTATTGTGATTCCACATATTCACGAAATCACTCCGCAATTCAAACCCCAGGTTTTCCCTGATCGGGAACTTCTTCATCAACGTGAAGTTCCAGTTCTGGAATGAAGGGCCGCGGAAGGTGTTGCGTCCGAGGTTCCCGCCGCCAGGCATCGAGTTGGCCAGGAGGCCGCCTGGAGTGACAACGATTCCAATCCCGTTGAGCGGCGTACTGAACGTTCGAAGATCGCCTGTAACCGGATCTTTCGTGAATACTCCATTCGGGTTGTAGTTCGGCCGGCCCGGAAACGAACCGGTCGCCAGGGTTCCCACGGAGTCCAGACCCGTCGTGATGGTGAATACCTGTCCGGACTGGAATTCCGTAATTCCGGAAACTTGCCAGCCGCCAAACGCGTGGCGCAGCGCAGCCGGGCTGGATGCGAACCACGGTATTTCGTACACGTAATGGATAGCGAAGCGATGCGGCCGGTCGAAAGCCGAGCGGCTCCACTCGTTGCGCAGGTTGAAGAAATCCTGCGGGATTTGCGAAGTCCAGGGTGAAATGTCGCTGGAGGTGAATGCTTCGTCGTTGTCGCTGAAGTTAGCGCTCCAGGTGTAATTTGCTCCAAGCAGCAAGCCTCGCGACATGCGCTTGTCGAACTTGATGTAGCCTGCGTGGTATTCAGCCTTGGCGCTTGTCTCCAGCAGGTTCCGAGCGCCCCAGGCCGGATTTAATCGCTGAACATTCGCGTCATTCGGCCGGCCGCTCGCGATGACCGCGGCTGCCTGTGCCGGCGACAGAACGCCCGGGTTGGCCTGACCCTGCCGGAGTTGATGATAGGACCTGTTACCGGTGTATCCCAATTCCACGATGTAGTTCCTGCCCAGTTCGCGCTGGACGGACAAACTCCAGAAATTCACCGTCGGAGTCTGAACGTTGTCCGGCGTGTTGGTGAAGGTGAGGAGCGGATTCAGCGGGGGCACGGTATTGGTCTTCGGCGCCAGCGTCGGATATAGGTTCGCGATGGCGGCTCCGCTTGTGGTTTGAGTTATAACGCGGGGGTAATTACTCGCCGTGTTGACAAGGATGTTGTAGAACAAAACGTCGTACGACATTCCAAACCCGCCGCGTATCGACGTTTTGCCCGGCCCCAGCAGTTTTTCAAACATTCCTGCCGGATTGCTTGGACTGTAGGCAAAGCCCACGCGTGGTGCCCAGTTGTTCTTGTCGGGCCGAGCCGGTCCCGGCACACCCACGGCTCTGACTGCCGGATCGGTCGCGCCGAAGAATCCTGCCGGAACAGTGGAGTACTCATAACGAACGCCAAGATTCAGCGTAAGATCCGACGTGGCTTTGAGGTCATCCTGAAAGAAGTAGGCGTGATGCCACTGGCTCACATCGAATGTGGCAGTGTTAACCGCTTGAGCAAGAGTGGACGGGGTGCTGTTGAGAAAATCCGCCAGGGTTCCAAACGTCCAGGTACCTTTCGAGTTGGTGCCGAACAGTCCGAACAGTTTGTTACGGCGGAGATCCATGCCCAGCTTGAATGAATTGCGGCCGCTGATGTATGTGGCCACATCCTGGTACTCATACAACTGTTCAACGCGTCCTTGCGGGAAGGCGCTCCCGCCGCCGATTGTGAAGGCTCCGCCAATGTTGACGGTCGAACTCCTGGGATCGTTCTCCTGAACGTCCAACAGGCTGCGAACATAGCCTACTCGAGCTTCATTGAGGAAGCGGCTGCTGAAAGGGTGCGTGTAGCTGATTGCATGATTCTGCCGGAATACCTTCTGTGCGGCAGCGAAGCGAGTCCCGAATCCAAGGTTGCTCGTCACGTTAGGCTGATCACGATGATCCAGATGATAGCGGTACGTCAGGTTATCGGCAGTGCCAAGACGATGATCGACTCGGAAGACGTTATTCCAGAAGTTGAACGGCCCTGGCAGCGGAATGATGATCGTCCCAACCTGAATCGGCGTGCCGTTAATCAAAGTGGTTCGCAGGTTGTCGTAATTCGTGACCTGGGCGTGAATCTCCGGCAGAAACCCTAAAGCCGTGAGTGCGGCCTGCCGGCTCGCGGCAGTTTGATCGGCTCCGAGCGGCACTGTGGAGAGCGCCGCGTATCCAGCGGGGGTCGGAATGTTCACTGAGGTCGCATTGGCGGCACTGGGAGCCTCCCTGCGCCGATTCAATTCCAACAAGCCGAAAAAGAAAGTCCGATCCTTGATGATCGGTCCACCGATGTCGCCGCCAAACTGGTTCACGACGAATCTTGGAGTCTCCGTGAGCCCGGCGCGCTTGTTCGTCAGACTGAGGGGTTCCATCCGATTCCCGCGGTAGTATTCCCAGCCTTCGCCGTGAAGGGTATTCGTACCGCTCTTGGTGACGGCCGAGACTTGTGCCCCACTGGTTCGACCAAACTCCGCGGCATAGGCTGTGGTCTGTACCTGGACTTGCTGCACAGCTTCCGGGATCACGCGAGTCAAGCTCTGAGTAACACTGAGATCGTTGTTGTCTACACCGTCAATGGTGAAGTTGTTGTTCCGGGCCCGCTGACCATTGGCCGCAAACTCGTTGGAACCTGGCGCCCGGTTGACTGTTGGCGCCAGTAAGGCCAGGCGCGTGATATCGCGCGCGCCGTTGTAAATCTGAAAGGGCAGTTCAGCGACGATCTGCTCGGAAAACGTCCGTTCCACGGTCGGTATTGTCTTTTCAAGCTCGACGCCGGGAGTATCCACGACGGATATTTCAGTTGTTGCCGCACTCACCTTTAATGTCTGGTTGATGACGACTTCCTTTGCCGTGCGGACGGTAATGTTCGGGACTCTGTGAGCCTCGAAACCCGTTAACCTGAACTCGACGGAGTAATCCCCAGGCTCTACAGCCACGAATCGGTAGAACCCTAAATTGTTAGTCATGGCTTCGCGGGAAATATTGGTCGCCGTGTTTGTTATGGTGACCTGGACTCCCGGCACGACGGCGTTCGTCGGATCCGTCACAGTACCCGACACGAAACCGCGTACGAGCTGTGCTTCCGCCTGATGCGCAAACAGCAAGAGGGTCAGTGCGAGCGTCAACAGTCTCAACGATCCAGTCTTGAACATTGAGTTTCCTCCTCCCTGAGGACGGGTGAAAGTTTAGGTTTTGAAGAGGCCCGGTACCACCCGGCCTCTTCGAGTTGTGTCGATACTAAGAAGTTTTGCCAGGGTCGGAGCCATGTCAAGACGATTGATCACAGTTTTTCGATCCTCTCCCCTGTTGAAATCTGGGCCCCAAAAGATGCTCGCCACCCGGTGAGCGTAATAGAACCCTTCCGAGTGGTGAAGTTGGCCGCGGTTGACTTCATCGTCGCGCCCAAATTCCGGCCGAAGAACGATTGCAGTTTTCGAGTTGAAGCAGGGATCCCGCTTCACCCAGTTGAAGAGCCTTCCTACCTTATCGTCAGTTTCCTTCACAGCCTTCAGGTATTCTTTATAGGCGTCGTGACCGACGTCGTGAGTGGTGTCGTGCAGGACGAGGATGCGCGGTTTCAATTCCTGCATCAGGGCGGGCACCGTGTCCGACCAGCTGAAGTTCAGATAGCGGTATTCCGGTAAGTCGTCGAGCAGCTCGGCCAGGGCGTCGCAATGCGAAGCGACGCTGTCGCAATGATCTTCCGTGAAGACGAAGCCTTCGTCCGCGACCCTGCGGGTATTGGGTGAGATTGACGCGTCTTCGTAATAATCCTTCTTTCGGAGGCCGTTGCCGTTCACGACGAAGATCAAATGCTCTGTATTCATACCGGGCAGGGTGACTGTAGCGGCGGTCTATGACCGCCGGTATTTCGTTGATTCCTGGAAAAACCGGCGCTCATAGAGCGCCGCTACAGCGCAAGCTAGAACTGGATTTTGGCACTGAGCAACATTCGGCGTGCGTCACTCAGAAGGGTTGCCGTATTCTGTCCAAAAGACGGGTTGACCATTACGGCTACCGGATTTCGGAAGTTGTTATGGTTCCACAGATTTTCGAAGTCACTCCGCAACTGGACTTTCCACCTTTCGTTGAGCGAGATCTTCTTACTCAAGGAGAAGTTCCACTGCGCGTAGGCCGGACCGCGGAACGTATTGCGTCCGAGAGTGCCGCCGCCCGGCATGGAGTTTGCCAGAATCGTTCCGGTTGGACTTAGAGGAGCCGTGACGATTCCGGTGCCGTTGACCGGAGTGACGAACGTGCGGAAGTCGCCGGTGGCCGGATCCTTCGTGATCGTTCCGGCCGGGTTGTAGTTGGGCCGTGCCGGAGTCGTTGTGCCGATACCGGCACTGTCTACGCCCGTTCGGATCGTGAACGGTTGTCCCGATTGATACTCGGTAAAGCCTGCAATCTCCCATCCGCCAAGAACCTGACGGAGAGCAGATGCGCTATTGGCGAACCACGGGATTTCGTACACATAGTGAATGACAAACCGATGCGGCCGATCGAAGACCGAGCGGCTCCACTCATTCCGGTAGTTGAAAAAGTTCTGCGGAGTCTGTGGGCTCGAATCCGTGATCGCCGAAACGCCCAGCGATTCGTCGTTGTCGCTGAAGTTTGCGCTCCAGGTGTAGTTCGCGCCCAGCATCAGTCCGTGAGACAACCGTTTGTCGAATTTCAGATAGCCGGCGTGGTACTCCGCCTTTGCCGTTGCTTCGATCGTTACACGCGAGCCCCAGGCGGGATTGACGCGACGGTCCTGGGCGCTCGGAATGCTGTTTGGGTTGCCGGTTGCGATTACAGTTGCCGCCTGGGCTGCGGTCAGGACCGGAGGGTTTGTTTGCCCTTGCCGGACCTGGTGATAGGAACGGTTGCCGGAGTAACCCACCTCGAAAACATTTCCGCTACCAAGTTCGCGCTGTACGGAGAGACTCCAGAAATTGGTCGTGGGATTCTGCGTGTCTTCGGGCGAATTGACGAAGCCGAGGTTTCGCTGCTGGGTCGCATCAAACGGAGGCAGCGTTGCGCTTTTTTGAGCAAGTGTCGGAAACTGGTTGTTGATGCTTGCGTCTGTGAGGGTCGAGCTCAAGACCCTCGGATAGTTGCTCGCGTTGACGGTGAGGATGTTGTAGAAGAGGACGTCATAGGCTATTCCAAAGCCACCGCGAATGGACGTCTTTCCGTTTCCCATCAGCGATCCAAGGAATCCCGACGGCGAACTTGGGCTATACGCAAATCCGAACCTGGGAGCCCAATTGTTCTTGTCCGGTCTGACGGGTCCAGGAACACCCGCCGCCCGAACAGCCGGATCGGTAGCGCCGAAGAATCCGAATGGAACAGTGGAGTATTCGTATCGGAGGCCCAGGTTGAACGTGAGGTCCTTTGTCGCTTTCAAGTCATCCTGGAAAAAGTAAGCGGTGTTCCACTGTCTTGCGTCGAAGGTGGCCTCATTGACAGCCTGGACCAGCGAGGTCGGCGTGCTGTTGAGGAAAGCCTGAAGGCCGCCAAATGTCCAGGTTCCCTTGAAATCAAAAACCGAGCGACTGAACACCTTGTTCCGTCGAAGGTCGGCGCCGAACTTGAATGAGTTGCGGCCGGTTGTGTAAGTTGCCACGTCCTGGAATTGGTAAAGCTGCTCGATGCGTCCCTGCGGGAAGTTGGCTAGCCCTCCGAGCGTGAAGGCCCCCGTGATTATTACAGTTGAACTCTTCGGATCTCTTTCGGGGAAGTCCAGATTCGAACGGACGTAGGCGACTCGAGCTTCGTTCAGGAGACGTGGGCCGAAAATGTGCGTTTCACTGATGGCGTGATTCTGTCGGAATACGGTCTGTGCGGCTGTCCAAAGCGTCCCGAACTGCAGGTTGCTGTTGACGTCTGGTTGATTCCGCTTATCGAGGTGGTATCGATAGGTGATGTTGTCTTTATCGCTGATTTTGTGGTCGACCCGCGCGACGTTGTAGACGAAGTTGTGCGGATTCGCAATCGGAAGACGAATGGTTGCCACTTGAATTGGTATGCCATTCACCGTCGGCGGCGCCGTCTGCGGAATCTCAAAGTTCTTAACCTGGCTGTAAATCGAAGGCAAAAAACTCAATGCCTGCAGTACTGCTTGCCGGCTCGCTGCGGTTTGACCAGTACCAAGTGGCACGGTTTGGAGGGCGGCGTAGCCGGCCGGAGTCGGAACAACCGGCGCCGTCGTCGCGCCATTACGGGCGTCCGCAGCTTCTCTTCTCCGATTGAACTCGAGCAATCCGAAGAAGAACGTGCGCTCCTTCAGGATCGGTCCTGAGACATCTCCTCCAAACTGATTCTGGACGAATCTCGGAGTGTCGTTTATCCCAGCCCTTTTGTTGAGAAGGCTGACCGGCTCCATCCAGTTGCCACGGTAATAATCCCAGCCTTCGCCATGGAATTGGTTGCCTCCGCTTTTCGTGATGGCCGAGAACTGCGCTCCGCTGTTCCGTCCGAACTCGGCCTGGTAGGCCGTCGTCTGTACCTGGACCTCCTGGACGGCTTCAGGAAGTATGCGCGTCGAATCCACAGCAACGCTGAGGTCGTTGTTATCCACTCCGTCGATCGTGAAGTTATTGTTCCGGGCGCGTTGGCCGTTTGCAGAGAATTCGT
>Ga0137403_10003098_pt1 | contig 20047 bp, 8 predicted proteins | sample CZOMad2_1_16fung_FD_122057 | JGI IMG/M metagenome (GOLD analysis project Ga0137403, IMG submission 122057) | Vadose zone soil fungal communities from Angelo Coast Range Reserve, California, USA - CZOMad2_1_16fungal (Hybrid Assembly) | ecosystem: Environmental > Terrestrial > Soil > Vadose zone...
AGCGATCCCAATAATTGCGCCAATGCTGCCCTAGCGCAGTTGCAATTTGGTTGCTCGTCGACTGCCGGTGGTTTTGCGCCGGCGAAGACGTTAGGTGCTGGCGACCACAATAACTTTGGACCGCGAGTCGGTTTTGCCTGGGACGTATTTGGAGACGGACGGACGTCGTTGCGCGGCGGTTTCGGTGTAGCTTATGAGGGCACGCTGTACAACCCGCTCTCCAACTCGCGATGGGATCCCCCCTATTACTCTTTTAACGGAATTGCAGGCGGCGTTGGGATTGCAGGGGCCGATGTAGTTTACGGACCAAGCACTTGCTCGGGCGGGGTTTGCAACCAGGATCCGACGACCCCGGTGAACTATACGTCCGACCCAGGAACAAACCCCAATCAGGGTCCGTTGGGGCAGGCCCAAAACCACGGCAATATCATCGGATGGGACTCTGCCAATCCGAACTTTGCGGTGCTAACTGGGATCATCCCACCGGAGGGCATACGCGACCCATACGTGTACAACTACTACTTCAGCATTCAACGCGAGATCTTGCCGAAGACGGTGTTGGAGTTGAACTACGTCGGCACTACGGCTCATAAGCTGTTTCGTGCTGAGGACATCAACCGCGAACCTGGCTCTCTGCTTGGAGCAGGTCAAACTGTAAAAGACAATTTCGGCAGGACTCTGACCGGGCTCGGCAGCCGGCTGAATGCAAATTTTGGCCGCCTGCGTGAATGGCAGAACGCGGTCAACTCCAACTACAACTCATTGCAGGCAAGAGTAAAGCACCAGATGTCCCATGGGCTGCTCTTCAACGTTGACTACACCTACAGCCACTCCATCGATAACGGTTCGACGTGGCACAGCGGAGCTACCACAGCGAACGGTGCAGCGGCCGGCGAGGGGTTCACCTACGACCAGACGCTCCCCGGCTTAGACAGAGGCGACTCGATCTACGACATCCGGCACCGACTGGTTGTGAATTACGTTTGGCAGCTTCCCGGACAGAACATGAAGGGGTTGATGGGTGCTGTTGCAGGTGGATGGTCGCTGAACGGCATCTGGGCGTTCCAGAGCGGCGCGCACTGGGAGCCCTATACTGCCAGCGGTCGCAAATTGCGGGAAATATCAGATCCGACGAAGAAGATTGCTTGCACCCAAGGTGACCTCGATTCTGGAAACTGTGAAAATCTCGGCGGCGACTATAACCTGGACGGCGTCGCAAACGATCATCCCGATTACGTCGGCTCCAGCATCGTCGCGTTTTACAATAATGGGGGTGCTAGTCCAGCCGACGGATTCTTCGCGGATAACAGCCGCATAGCCTGCGGCGAGGCTGGCGTGCCAGCGGGCCTCACCAACCTTACCGGCGGCAGTTGCGCGCCAGCCGGCGTAGCCAACGCCTTCTTTGCCAACCCGCTATACCCGTCGGGAAGCACTCCTTTCGAGCGCTTCGTATTCCTTGATGGCGGCGACGCCTTTCGGTGTGCTGAAGCGCAGGAACTTCTGGAATCGGCGATAACCCTGCTCGTGCCGGCGGTAGGCGTCGCTGTCTGGCGGGAGCTTGAATCCGGGACCGGGGTCACAGTTTCCTGTGCCGGTTTCGTGTCCGCTTGGGCAGACCGTGAACGCAGTGGTGTGCAATGGATTCGCCGCGGTGGGGCCGGGGGCGTCGGTGGTACCAGCCGGAGTGGCGCCCTTGCCGGCGTCGTTCGTGGGACTGAATGGGCTGCGGGGAAATTTTCCGGTGACGGAGAAGACGAGCTTGTGGTCTGGGCGATTAGACCAGAAATGGAATAACCGGAACAGCTCGTTTCTGCGCGTGGGAGTATCGCCGTCGTTGGTGACGGGCGTGCAATCCACGGCACAGAACCAAGTGTTTGGGCAGAATGCCGGGTCGCGGACCGGCGTGAACCAGTCACGGGATGTGTCGGGAGTTTTCCAGCATGACACGATCGTGAGCGACACTTCGTTCAATCAATTTCGATTTCAGATCGCGCGGCGCGGATTGCACTTCGGATTTTCGGAGCTTTCAGGCGGAAGCGATATCGGTGTGAACATTCCGGGATACGCGTATTTCGGGCGCGAACCGTATTCGACGGTGGACCGCATCGAGCGGAGATTCCAGATCACCGACAACGTCACGCTGGTGCGCGGCAGTCATACGTTTAAGGTGGGCGGCGATTTCAATCTAGTGCAGCTACGGTCGGGCAAAGCGCAAATTTTCGAACTGGATTACGGCGGGGACGTTAATTTTGGGGGGTTGGCGGTGTCGAACTTCGGGCTGCCGGACTCGGTGACGCTGCCAGGCGGGCAAGCGGTGCAACTATTCGGCGCGACGGGATTGCAGGCGTACGGGCTGGGAATTCCCACGACGTACATTCAGGGAATCGGGCAGTCGAACCAGCCGTTCGACAATATTCCGATCGGATTCTTTGCCCAGGACAGCTGGAGAGTCAACCGCAAGCTGACGTTGAACTACGGATTGCGGTACGACGTGGAAATTACACCGCTATTTGCGGCGGCGACGGACGTAAACAAGGCGGCGGAAAAGGCGCTGGGGGTCCAGGAAGGAATACCTAGAGACAACAATAATTTTGCGCCGCGCTTGGGAATCGCTTGGGATCCGAAAGGTGACGGAAAGACCGTGGTGCGCGCAGGATACGGACTTTTCTACGATCACCCATTGCTGGCGATTGCGTTTGACTCGGCGACGGCGGATGGCGGCCGGTCGGTGCAGTTGATCTCGGCTGGGGGAACTTCGTCGGCATGCGGGCTGGTTCCGACGGCGGGCCTTTGCCCGGGACTGGATTCACCAACCAATCTGAACGGGTCGACAATTTTTCAAGGAGCGCTGAACGCGCTGCCGAGCATGGGATATTTGCCAAGCCAGCAACGCTTCGATCCGTTTGCACCAAATTCGTTGTTTGCAAACCAGAATTACCTGACGGCGGGCTTTCCACTGCCGATCTTGCCATTCGTGCTGCCAGTGGCAAGGAATTTTCAGTTCGGGTACGCGCAGCAGGGCAACTTGACGATCGAACGAGAGATCGCCGGTTCGTGGAAAATCAGCGTGGGATATCAATACACGCGGGGGTTGCACTTGTACCGGCCGGTGGACATCAATTCGACGAATCCACAATTGTTGACGCAGAACCTGGCGAACGCAGATGCGGCGGGATTGGGATTCACGAGCCCGGTGACGGTGGTTGCACCGGCGGGAAATGTGGCGCCGACGGCGTCTACCTGCGGTATTGGCGTGATTGCGCCAAGCGTTCTAGGGCAACTGGGTGGATGTCCAGGGCCCTTGGCAGCTTTAAATGGACAATACGTGGGAACGCCAGCGTTTTTTAATTTTTTCCGGCCGTCCGGTCCGAACCCTTCGTTCGCGGCGCTCGTCCCTGGGGGTTTTGCGACACAGGTACAGCTTGCAGGTCTTGCGGGATATCCCGTAGGCCTGGGGGTTCCGGTGCCGTTCAACAGCGTGGATGCGCAGCTTTCGGATGGAAACTCGATTTATCACGGGATGACAGTAAACGTGCAGAAGCGATTTGGGCACTCGTTTGAGTTGTTGTCGAGCTATACGTGGTCGCACACGATCGATGATTCGACGGATTTGCAGTCGCCACTGGAGCCGCAAGACAGCCGATTTCCGTTTTACGAGCGTGGGAACTCGGACTTCGATCAGCGGCAGCGGTGGGTCACCAGCGGCGTGTTCCAGGCGGCAGGAGCCCACAGTGGCGAGCCGGTGTGGAGGCGAGTGATCGCGGACTTCACGGTCGCGCCGATCATCGAGGTGTCTTCGGGCCGGCCGTATACGGTGATTACCGGGACAGACTATCGATTGGATTTGGGGGCCTCGAATGGGCGGCCTTCGGTGGGGACCGGCGGGCCGACAGCGACTTCCGCATTCCTGCCCGGCAAGACATTTGCCCTGCCCAGCACGTGTTTGCTAGACAGCGGCGCATCGTTCTCGGTGCCAGGTGTTACCCCGCCGGCGGGATGTATCGGGAACCTGGGACGGAATCCATTTGTGACGCCGGGATTCTTCCAATTTGATCTGCGATTGTCGCGGCGGTTCCCGCTGGGAGAGCGATTGAAGTTGGACGCGATCGCCGATGCGTTTAACCTGACCAATCGAACGAACGTTGCGGCGGTGAACCAGCTGTGCGATCCGGGGTCGAGCTCGACATGCAGCGCGGGGCAGCCGACGGCATCGTATGATGCACGGCAGTTTCAGTTCGCGCTGAAGCTGATCTGGTAGGACTGGGACGGAGCCTCTGAGTTCTCAGTGGGGTTTCCGTGCCAGATCATTATCGGGTTGGCAAGAAGTGACAAATTCCAAGACCTCGCGTGCGTCTTCACGTTACAATACGCGGGCACTTCCGACTAATTTCGACTTTCATCATATTTAGGTCTCCATTTGGCCAACATACATCTCAATTCTCCCGGCTGGTCGGTCGCGGGAACAGTTGCTTCGCGCGGAACGCGAGCGGCGGCCGGCGCAACGGAGACAGAGTTTCCACCGGAATTTCTGACCGACGAGTCGGAAGTCGCGGAAGAATTCACGGCGCAGGCCAAGACCGCGACGCGTGACTTGTCGGAAGCTCCCGACGCGCTCGACTTTTCATATGACTTGGCTGCTGGTGAAGCGGCCATTCTGTCGATCCGCCATCCATCGGGCGCGTTGACTTTTCATCTGCCAGTCCCATCCGCCGGCCGCGGGGTCACGCAGCCCAATCAAGTGCGATTTGCTGTTACCGTCCGGTCGACAGACATTGCAACGGGACAACGAGGACTAGCCAGTAAGGCCGTCAAAGCAATTCTCATCAAGGTCGGGAAGGTTGTAGCCGACAAGGCCGTCAGCTTCGTGCTTCCGAAGCTTGCAGCCGCTTTTGAAAAGAACACCTGGGACAAGCATGGGCTCAAGGAAGGCTGGCTGAAGGTTACAAGCGAGACGCTGGCCAATAAGGCCCTGACATCAGGAAAACCGATTTCTACAGAGCGCTCCTTGCTGTTCATTCATGGAACATTTTCAAATGCGGCTTCGGCCTATGGCGCTCTGGCGACCTCCAATTTCTTCGACCGCATTAAATCCACGTACGGCGATCGCATCTTCGCGTTCGATCACTTCACGGTCAGCCGCACCCCGGAAGAGAACGCCCGGATGCTCCTGGAAGACCTGCCCGACAAGACCACGACGTTTGATGTGATTACGCACTCTCGCGGCGGACTGGTCCTGCGAAATCTGGTAGAGAGAGCCAATGTGTTCGGGCCCCTCGCGCGCCGATTCGAGCTCGGACGCGCGATATTAGTCGCTTCGCCGAACGAGGGAACACCACTGGCGACGCCGCAGCGCTGGGGAGAAACAGTCGGCTGGATCGCAAATCTCCTCGAATTGTTTCCGGACAATCCATTCACAACGGGCGCGGCATTTGTGGCCAATGGGCTGGTGTGGTTAGCGCGGCACGCTTCCGGCGATCTACCCGGCTTGCACTCGATGGATGGCGCTGGGGAGCTGATTGCCGAACTACAGCGTCCCCACGTCCCGCCGATCAAGACATACTCCGCATTGGTGGCGAACTACAACCCGAGCAAAGAAGTCTTGCTGCGGATGTTGGACACCGGGATCGATCAGTTCTTCGGATCGGCGAACGACCTGGTGGTGCCTACCGAGAGTGGCTGGCGTGTAAGTCAGTCCGGCAAAGCCTTGATTCCTGGTGAACGCATCGGATGCTACGGCCCTGGGGGAAATATTTCAGGCGATTCCATCACCCACGTGAACTTCTTCTCTCAGGCGGCAACGGTGGACTTCCTGGTAAAGGCGTTGTCCGGCGAGCAACAAATGCTCCGGCTTGTGGAGCCACTGGCGATCCTGCCGGACCGGAGACTCGTGCGCGAAGCGCCGGACGTCTCCACGGTTTCCATAGCCCCAGCGTCTGGAGTGGTGCCCAGGCCAATGCAGGCTGGCCGAAACATCGGTCAACCGGCTATGGGCGCGCCGAAAGGTTCCATCCGGCAACCTCTGAAGGTCACGGTCGTCAATGGCGATCTGTCTTTCGAGAAAGAGCCGCTGCTGCTTGGGCACTATCGCGCGACACGATTAACCGGAACCGAGAAAGTGATGAATGACCTGATTGGCGGTGCGATGAAGGTTTCCCTCGATCTGGGTCTTTATCCTTTGGCGCCTGATTCTCACCAGATTTTCTTGAACACTCAGGCCAACCCGGAGAATCCCACGCGAATGCCACGTCCGAAGGCGGTTATCGTGGTCGGGCTCGGGGAAGAAGGCAAATTGAAAGCCGCCGACCTGGTGCACACGGTGCGACAAGCAGTTATGGCTTGGTCGCAGCGGATGACCGAACTCGACAAGAAAGCGCCAGCATACTTCGATTTGGCGACAACACTTCTGGGTAGCGGTGGCACTGGCGTCACCGCTGGGCAAGCGGCACAACGAATCGCGCAAGGCGTTTACGAGGCCAACGAACTCTTGAGCGGGGATCGCGGAAAGGAAGGCAAGATTTGGCCGCGCGTGCGTGAACTGCGACTCATTGAACTGTATCTGGACCGGGCCACCGAAGCATGGCGAGCCTTGAAGATGCAGGCCGGCGATCCAGATCGCTACCAGATCGTCGAAGAAATAAGAACAGGAACAGGACCGTTGCCGCGGCCGCTGGACTCGGGCTATCGCGGCACCAACTACGATTTCATTACCGCTGTGACTGTGCAGGAAAAAGGCCAAACATCGATTCAATACACGCTGGACACCAAGCGGGCGCGCAGTGAGGTGCGCGCGCAGCGGACCCAAGGTCAACTCTTGCGCGACCTGGTCTCCACCGCGTCGAATGCCCAGAATCATGATCCACAAATAGGCCGCACGCTCTTTCAGCTGTTGGTCCCGGTGGAGATCGAAGCATTTCTGGACGGTACCGGCGAAATGCAGATTGAACTTGATCGCGAGACTGCGGGAATTCCCTGGGAACTGCTGGACACGGGCCACGCGGACGAGCGTGACCCCGAACCGAAGCCTTGGGCCATTCGCTCAAAGCTCCTCCGCAAACTGCGTACCACCGAATACCGTTCGCACGTGAAGGACGCTACGCCGGATTCGAGTGTTCTGGTTATTGGAGAACCCGCATGCCCTGCGGAGTATCCACGGCTGCCCGGCGCACGCGCGGAAGCAGTGGCTGTCGTCGAGTGCCTGACAACTCACGAGGCGCTGAAACCAGGCCAAATAAAAGGGCTGCTCAGCGACAATCCGGCGAAGGCCGGACCGGACGCGCGTACGGTGATCAATGCGTTGCTGGAACGCGATTGGCGGATCGTGCATATCGCGGGACATGGCCAACTGCCAGCCGCAGAAGGAACGCCCGGTGGCGTCGTCTTATCCAACGGCGTACTTCTAGGTCCCTACGAGATTCAAACCATGCGCACAGTGCCTGAGCTGGTGTTTGTGAACTGCTGTCACCTGGGGGCTCACGATGTCGATCAGTTGCCGGGGGCGAATACGCAAACGCTTTACGATCGCGCGCAATTTGCCTCCGGCGTGGCCGATAAATTGATCGAAATCGGGGTCCGATGCGTGATCGCTGCGGGATGGGCGGTCGACGATACGGCGGCGCGCACGTTCGCGACGACGTTTTATGGTTCGTTGCTGCGCGGCAATCGTTTCATTGATGCCGTAGCGGAGGCGCGCGAAAAGATTTACAGCAAGGACGACAATACTTGGGCGGCATATCAATGTTACGGAGATCCGGATTGGATCTTCCAACGTGAGAGTCCTGAAGCGGACTCGCCAAGGGCGGCGGCGGTAGACGAGTTCACGGTGGCATCGGCAGCAGCGCTGAAACTGGTGCTGGAAACAATCATCATTCAAACGAAGTTCCAAAAATACAAACCGCAAACGCAGCTTGAAAGAATCCGGTCGCTGGAGAAAGAGTTCGGTGAAAAGTGGGGCAATCGTGGTTGTGTCGCGCAACTCTTCGGGGCGGCACACTTAGCCGTAGGCAACGCCGCCGGAGCGGTCACCTGGTATGAACGGGCGGTGTCCGCGGACGACGGCACAGCGTCAATGGCGGCTGCGGAGCAACTGGCGAACGCGCAGGTTCGCTTGGCTTGGGACACGGTTGAGCAGGCGGACAAGCAGTGCAGTGAGATCGCGGGGCGGTTGAAGGCGAGCCGAGGGGCGAGTGCCGCAGACAAGAAGGCGCGAGCCGGCATTCAACGCTCGTTGACGGCTGCCAAACGCAAATTCCGCGTGTCTCTGAACTCGGGGCGCCAGTCCGTAAAGGAAGCAACCACCCTGCTAAAGAAGCTGGCGGCGGTGCATCCGACGATGGAACGCGAGAACATGCAAGGCTCCGCGTACAAGCGGCTGGCGATGATCGAAGCGACCGCGGGTCGGTCAGCGGAAGAACGGATGGCGATCGACGTGATGACGCGGCACTATCAGCGTGCTTTGGTCTTCGCTCGAGAGCGTGAACTCCCGGATTTATTCTATCCGGCGTTGAATTACCTCGCGGCCGATCTGGTGCTGAACGTCGGACAGCGTGGATGGAAAGGACTTGAAGAGTCCGTCGTCGAGGAGGCGCTGAACAGCCTCGAAGCTAAGAGTCTCGCCGACCCAGACTTCTGGAGCATAGTGGGACAGACGGAGTTGCAGCTTTACCAAGCGATCGCTGCTGGTGCGCTCGCGAACCAACGCGAATTGATCGAGAAGGGTTACCGCGACCTTAACAAGCGTGTGAGTGCGGTGTGGATGTGGTCTTCGGTGTATGACACGACCCACTTTGTCTTGCAGAGGTATCGCCCGCGGGGGAATGCCAAGGAGAGCGAGGCCGCCGAGACAATTCTTGCGGGTCTGAAGGCGTTCGCTCATCCGGCGTGAACTCCGGCCGATTTACAAGCCTACTCCTGGCGCCTGCCCTCACTGCCTACTACTCACCGCGCGGAAATTGATCTGCTGAGTCCTTCGGTGCGCTGATTTAACGCTGTCAAAGCGGTTGCCGCCAAATTGTCACTTGCAGAGCCAGAATCCACTGATATTTTTGCTCAGTCAGCGTGTAAAGCGGTGCGTAGGCAGGTGCTCTGATGCGCATTGAGAGTGCGGAGTCACCGCAACTCATTCGTATGGTCCGCGAGCTTTTCCTTGAGTACTCGGAATCGTTGGGAGTCGATCTTTGTTTTCAAGGTTTCGCGGAGGAATTGGCCTCGCTGCCAGGCGAATATTCACGGCCCGAGGGTCGGCTGCTGTTAATGATGGACGAACAGCAAGCCGTTGGGTGTCTGGCGTTGCGACCGATTGGCCACAACGTGTGCGAGATGAAGCGCCTGTATCTGCGACCGGAGTATCGCGGAAAAGGCGCTGGGCGCACGTTGATTGACACATTGATCAGGGCGGCGCGGGAGATCGGCTACGAACGGATGCGGCTCGATACACTCCCTTCGATGACAAAGGCGATCGCGATTTACCGCTCGCTCGGATTCAAGGAAATTCCTCCGTATCGAGTCAATCCTGTTGCCGGCGCTAGCTTCTTAGAATTGAATTTAAGCGATCACGAGAACCCATGAGAAAAGACCGCGCAGTAACTGCCGAGTGCCTGCTATACTACTCTAGATAAACGAGATACCTGCCGCTGTCCTCAAGGGGAATATGCTGCCATCCAAGAGTCTTCTCACAACTTCGCGAGGCCGGGTGCGGGCGATTCATGTCTCGCGCGCAGGGCAAAAACTGGGTCTTGCTTTGGTCGTTTTTCTTTCGGCAGGCACCGCGAACGCGCAAACCGTCGTCTCGCAGAAGCGCGGGCTCGATCCGATCCGAGAATACATCGCGGCTGGATGGAATTCGCTCACGCGTTCGCTGACCGAATGCAAGACCATCGTCGATCCGAAACTCGCAGCGGCTTCGGTGCTTTATATTCCAGCGGAATTCGAAGTTCCCGCCGCCGTGCAGCAACTTCAAAACCAGTGCAACGTGCAGGCTCAACCTTTGCCCAAGGTCATCCACAATCTTGGCGAGGCAGACCCAGGGAAGATCGATCCTGCCGGTTTGCTTTATCTGCCGAGCAAATACGTCGTGCCCGGCGGAAGGTTCAACGAGATGTACGGATGGGACAGTTACTTCATCATCCGTGGTTTGGTGCGGGACAACCGCATCGACCTAGCACAAGGGATGGTTGAGAATTTTTTCTTTGAGATCGAGCACTATGGCGCGGTGCTGAATGCCAATCGCACCTATTACTTGACGCGGTCGCAGCCGCCGTTTCTCACGTCGATGATTCTGGCGGTGTACGACGCGCAAAAGGCCGCCGGTCATGAGGATCGCAAATGGCTCGAGAAAGCTTATGAATACGCGGAGCGAGACTACAGCTTGTGGACGCGCGAACCGCATCTCGCCGGATCGACGGGATTATCGCGCTACTACGACTTCGGGAACGGGCCAGCACCCGAGAGCTTGAAAGACGAAACTGGACACCTCTCACAAGTGGCGGCCTATTTCCTGGCGCAGCCTGGTGGCGGCCGCGGCTACCTCGTTCCAACGAAGGAGGCGGAACGACCGCAGACCCCGCTCGGGCCGGTCTTCGGGTTGCAAGTCTGCGAGACCACCACAACGATGGCGCGCTCCGACTGTGCTTCGGCCGGAAGTGTCGCGCTTAGCGCGGACTACTACAAAGGCGACCGCGCGATGCGCGAGTCGGGTTACGACATTTCCTTCCGCTTCGGACCATTCGGTGCGGCAACGCATCACTACGCTCCCGTTTGTCTGAACAGCTTGCTTTACAAAACCGAAGAAGATCTGGCGTTGATGAGCGATGTTCTCGGCCGCAAGAAAGAAGCGGCCGACTGGCGAAAGCGCGCCGGCGAGCGTAAGGAACGCATCCAGACGTATCTGTGGGACGCCAAGCGCGGCTTGTACTTCGATTACGATTTCGAAAAACAATTGCAATCGTCGTATGAATACGTGACAACGTTCCTGCCTTTGTGGGCGGGTCTCGCGACACCAGAACAAGCGCGCGACATTATGAAGAATCTTGCGGTGTTCGAGAAACCTGGCGGCTTGGTTATGAGCCCGCACGAGAGCGGGGGACAATGGGACTACCCGTATGCGTGGGCCCCCAACCAATTGCTGGCGGACGAAGGAATTCGGCGCTACGGATTCAAGGAGGAAGCGGATCGAACTTCCTACGAATTTCTTTCTACTGTGGCGGCAAATTTCCGGCGCGACGGCACCATTCGAGAGAAATACAACGCAGTGACGCGGTCGTCGGAAACGCAGGTGACTGCCGGCTATCACATGAATATCGTCGGCTTTGGCTGGACCAACGGAGTTTTCCTGGCGTTACTGAATGAACTACCCCAGGCCTCGGTGGCGCGGCTGGCGGATGAACAGAATGCCGCTTCCGGTAGCGCCACGCAATAAGCCTCTACTAGCGTCTACTGACCACGGAACTATTCCTTCTTTGTTCAGCAAGAATTATTCCTCGCCACTCACCGCAGTGCGAATCTGTTGCAGGTAATAGTCGTCGCGAGGCGGAGTTGCGCCCGTCTGACTGGCAACCCAGGCGCCCATGCGATTGGCGGCTTCGTTCAAGGTGGCGAGAGAGCCGCGCCGCAAATAGTGATAGATAAGCGCAGCCGTGAACGCATCGCCCGAACCCACGGTATCGGCTACGACGACCCGGCAACCTTGATGTTGACTGGTCTCGCTTCCACTCACAAGCAAACTGCCTTTGTCACCGCGTGTTACGCAAACAAGCTGCAAACTATAAGACTCACGCAGCCACCGAGCCGCTCGCTCCTCGTCCTGAAACGTGTGCCCCAGAAGTTTTACGACCGTCTGTAACTCCTCTTGGTTCATCTTAACGATATCCGCAAGTTTCATGGACTCGGCCAGGGTATCCGCTGAATAAAACGTCTGCCGCAAGTTCACGTCGAAAATGCGCGTAGTTCCGCGGCGCACCTCTTTCAGAAACGCGCGGATGGTGGCACGCGATTGGGAGGAACGTTGTGCCAGCGAGCCAAAACAAACCGCGTCCGCCGTGGAGGCCAGGCGCTCCCATTCCGGGGTCCACTCAAAAAAATCCCAGGCAACGGATTCTGCAATTTCAAACGTAGGTTGCCCCGCTGGATCCACTTCGACCTTCACGGTACCCGTCGGATGTTTGGTGTCGATCTGCAGGTATTTGCTGCGGAGGCCAATGCGCTCCAACCTGCGGCCCGCCGTGCGACCCAGCGCATCGCTGCCCACACGACTGGCGACGATGCCATGATCGCCCAAAAGGCTGGTCATATACGCGAAGTTCGCGGGCGCACCGCCGAGTTCCTTGCCCTTCGGGAATACGTCCCAAAGGAGCTCGCCCAATCCGACGACGTTGTAGGACTTATCTGGCATAGCGGTAGAGAGAGGCGCAAGCGGCACCCGAAATTGCGGGCTGTTCCGCGAGGCAAGAGTCAAATTTGTGGAGAGCGTTCATGGCCGCGAGTTTTGGCGTCCCTCCAATTGTCCCGCAGTGTTGAGTTCCCGCTCGGCATCTTCGGTTCGCCCCATATCGCGATACGCCTGTCCCAGAAGGTGATGGGGGACGGGGTTGTTTGGATCCATCGCCAATGCACGTTGTAAGGCGCGCACCGCCAACTCAGGCTCACGCTTCTTCTGCAACACCTTACCCATCAGAATATAAGGACCCGAAGCCGTGGCGTCGAGCCAGATGGAGCGTTGCAAGAGCCTCTCTGCCTCGTCGAATTTCTGAATGCGCGAATAGGCGTCGGCAAGTTTGTAATAGGCCGCCGGGTAACCTGGATTCAGTGCAAGCTCCTTTTCAAATTCCGCAATCGCTTCCGGAATCTTGGAATGATACAGGTTCAGCTCCCCCAAAAGAAAATGTGCTAGGGGCAGCTTCGGATCCAGCGTCGCGGCTTTTTGTGCGTACTCTTCCGCTACTGGACCAAAATCCTGCCGCAGCAACATTCGGGCGGTAAACAAGTAGCTCGCCGCGGAATCCCCAGGCACGCCGAACATCTTCGCAAAAGCCATGCGCGCGCGCGGATAGTCCTTCGTTTGGATGTAGCAAATCCCCAAAATGTAAGCGGCGTCGACGTTGGCACTGGCGAACCAGGTCTGCACTTTTTCCAGCGCCGGAATTGCGTCGGCGGGGCGATTCGCCAGATAGTAGGAAAGCCCAAGCAATTGGACTGCTTCGCTATCATCTGCATTTTCTTCCTCGGCCTTCTTTAAGGACGCGGCCGCTTTCGGATAGTCGCCCTTCCGGTAGTACGCAAGGCCAAGTTCATGTGACAGCCCCGGCGTTCCGGGGTGCTTTTCCTGGAGGTCGTTCAGTGCCGCGAGGGCTTCGTCATACTTTCCCTGCTGCAGGAGCTTTCGGGATTGTTCGAATTCGGGGCCTAGGGGCTTCGGTGCAGATTTGGACGACGCTTCAGGAGTTGGTTGGGGCGTAGCTACGGACGCAGGCGCCTGGCTTGGCTGCGCCGAGTGTGCCAACGAGGTTGCGCCGTCGCCAATGGCCAGCATACCTGCAAATACCGTGCAGACACACCTGAGCTTTTGCATGCGAGAATCCCAGGAAAACGCGCAAGAACGATTAGAGCATAAAAAACGGGGAGCCCGTGAGGGCTCCCCGCCTTGTTTTTGGGGTGTTTATGGGGTTAAAAAGTGACCCGGACTCCGAACTGGAGTTGCCGCATGCCAACCGGCGAACCCGGAGCGGCATCGGCCTCGATGTCGGTGATCTGACCAGCGCTTCCGCCGCAATCCACGCAAGTGTTGCCGGGCAGGGCGAGCACCGGATGGTTGAACACGTTGTAGGCATCGAAGCGGAATTGCGCCTTGACCCGTTCGGTAATGGTGAAGCTCTTAGAGAGCGCCATGTCATCGTAGAAGGCATGGGGTCCACGCAAAGAATAGATCCCGGCGTTGCCGATCTGCCCGCAACCAGGAAGAGAGAAGATACCAGAGCTCGGACGCGCAAACGTGCAAGAGTCAAGCCCATCTTGCGCGGGGGTTAGACTGTAGGCTAGCGGAGCAACCGGCGTATACCAGAACGTACCGGCACCCGTATGCGTAACACCGGTCGAAATCTTACGACCACCGGCGACGTTTGGACGGCACACACCAGCGTCTTCGATCGTGCCGCACTCTCCGATACTGGGAGTGAAGGGAAGGCCGGTGCCGTAGGTGAGAGTATTGGTCACTTGCCAACCGCCGACGACCAAGTCCATGGCACGGCCAGAGCCGGTCAGGAACTTCTTGCCTCTGCCAACGGGCAACTCGTAGATCGTGTTGGCCACAAACACTTGATTGCGGTTGTTTTGGTTTGGACCCCATGCAAATTTTTTGTTCACCGAAAAATAATTGTTGTCGTAGGCGAAAGCGTGGGAGAAGGTGTAGTGCGCGAGGAACTGTAGACCAGCGCTTACGCGTTTTTCGGCTTTGATCTGCAGAGCGTTGTATTTGTTGTCGGCGTCGTTCCCGTAGTAGCTTGTGTCCACCGCGCAGCAAGGCGGTGTGGGAAGCGTCGTAATGATGCCCGTCACCGGGTCCGTAACGTTGTAAGTAAATCCTGGATAAGTGAATGCTGGCACCCCGTTCAGGAATAGCCGGCGGCGATCTGCTGGCGCCTGTGCCGGAGTGAATCCTGCTAGCTTGCAGGTCCCTCCAGCGCAGGTCACCAGATTACTGCCCGGGCCGATGGCGACTTCGTTGCTGTTATAGGATGGTCCCCCGCCGGCGAAAACGTGGGTTCCTTTGTTGCCGATGTAGCTGACGGTGATATTCAGGGTTGGCGTCACCTGACGCTGAACCGTTGCGTTCCACTGGTCAATGGTGGGGAGCCGCTGAACGAGCGGACGTGCTCCAGCCGACGTTTTGCCATCAACACCGTTGATCGGCAAGGTGCCGCTGGCAGAAATGGAGCCCAATACGGGACCAAAATCAAATGCCGTTGGCCCCTGGGAGAGGGTAAAAATCGCGCTCCGATTGTTCGATGCGGCGGTGTTAAAGTTGTTATCCGAAAGATCTTGCCGCGCGAGAACCGGCAAGTTCTGGGTGACCACGTGGCCGAAGTTGGAGCCAAATACGCCGATGTCGAACCCACGGCCGTAACCTAGCCGCAGGACGGTCTTGGAATCGAACTGGTAGGCGACGCTGAGGCGAGGTGCAACTGCCTTGTAGGTATTCTTGACGTTGCCATCTGATCCGACACCACCATACCCGGCGACCCGGATCAAGCCGTCATCCAGGTTAGCAAAGCCGCCGTTGCCCTTGCCGTTGACGGTTTCGGGGAAATACATTTCCCAGCGTACACCGTAAGTCAAGGTGAATTTGTTACTCACACGCCAAGAATCTTGGCCGTAAAAGAAGGTGCGCTTCTGGCGCTCGGCGGCAGTCAAGCTGGTGCTCACAAAGCGCTGGAACTGGGTGACGTCTCCGAGAATGAACGTAGCCAACCCCAGACCGTTGGATCCCGCATTCCCAGTGCCGAGCTGATCGAAGAATAGCAAACCGGACCGGCTTTGATCGCTGGGCACACGAAGATTCATGGCGTAGCGAATGTCGGCGCCGAACTTAATGGTGTGGTTGCCTTGCGACCGCGTCCAGTTGTTTACAAACTGGAATTGCTGTTCGCTTTCGGTCAGCGGGCAGTTGCAACGGGCGGCGTCCAATCCATCGCCAAAGGCGTACGTCCCAGCGTTGTTGTTTCCCAATTGCCCGTTCACGCCTCCGTTGTTGCCGTTATTTTGGAACAGGAACCCGGACAAACCTCCGGTCGTCGGCGGGCCGGTGATCCCAGGTCCGGTGTTAAGTCCAGGGAACCCCAGTGCATCCATAGGCGACGTGGTCCCGTCGGAGTATGCCGTCTTCGGATTGTACTTAAAATATCCGAAGCGGAAGTCGGTGAGCCACTTGGCGCCGATCGCCTTTGTGAAGCCTGTTGCCAAGCTATAGTTATGAACGATGGAACTGCCGTTCAAACCGCCGGGGCCAAACCCAACGCTTCCAAGTGCGCCAAGTCCGCCCAGCCCGGAGAGGGAGAAGTAATCGAGGCTGAAGCGCCCGAACACCTGGTAATTGTGGGGGGCGTTGTAGTCGATGCGTACGTCAAACGATTTTTGATCAAAAGGACCCGCACCAGTATTTGTGAAATTGTTGTTAACGCCAGCGGCTGTCGGAGTCGGAAACAGAGCCAGGACATTGCCAACATTCTGGCCAATCATCCCGATAGGAATCATGTTGTTGGCAAAGGGCGTACGACCCGAACCAGTGCCCGAACCAGTCAGCAACTGGTCGCCCGTGTTGGGGTTGAACACCTGGCCGCTAGGAACGCCACCTACCGGTGGTCCGTAGGCGTTAAGATATTCGCTCAAATCGCAAAAACCCGGAGTCGCGCTCGCAGCGTTCGTGGCGGGATTGCAAGTGCTAACTACTTCCGGTGTCGGAACGGTGTACAGGTTGGTGATACCTTGCTGCTGCTTGGTTCCCTGATAGTCGCCAAAGAAGAAGAGTTTATCCTTGAGGATGGGACCACCAACAGAACCGCCAAACTGTTTCCAGTTTGCAGAAGCAAGCGGTACGCCCGGCTTGTTCGTAAATGGATCGCGCGCTTGCTGGTCGCTGCTGCGGTAGAAGTAGAAGCCACTCCCGTGGAACTCATTCGAACCTGACTTGGTCTGCACTCTGACGATTCCAGAGGTGCTCTTGCCGGACTCCGCGTCGTAATCCTGAAGAGCGATCTTGGTTTCGGCGATGGCGTCGAGGTTCGGGTTCACTACGATGATGCCGAGAATCGGATCTTGGTTATCGGTTCCGTCCAACTCAAAGTTAGTGCCCGAGAAATGCTGGCCATTGACCTGAATCTGGCCGCCACCTTGGGGATTCTCCGTCGCAGCATGGCTGAAGCCCGGCAATTTCTGAGTGCCCGGTGAAAGCAATTCGAAATTTGTGAAGTTGCGATTGAGGATCGGCAGATCTTCGACGTACTTTTGGTTGAACTGGATGTCCACGTCCGCGCGGTCCGTTTGCAGCTGAGGAATTTCGCCGGTGACTTCGACCGTTTGCGTGACCTCACCAACTTGAAGAGTAGCATCCACATTCGCCGACGAGTCAGCGTTTACGTCTACTTTCGCCACGTCGTAAGCCTTGAAGCCAGGAGCTTCAATGTGTACGCGGTAGTTATCCGGTATCAAGTGCGTAACCGAATAATTGCCGCTCTCATTGCTAATCGTTTCCGACACCGTGTTCTTCGTGAGCGACGTTACCGTAACCTTCGCTCCAGTCACCGCGTTGCCTTGGGCATCCGTTACGGTGCCGAGGATGCTGCCGAAGACCGCCTGAGCCAAAGTCGTTGACGTCTTAAGCCCACCTAGCAGACAGAACACTACAACTCCCACCCAAATCAATCGCCTCACCATTGTTGCCTCCTTCGAGAAACCACCGAGACCTGCTGGGTTCGAACCACCTGACCACTCGTTGTAACAGTGACGCAGCGACTCTCAGTCGCACATCATTTACCGTCTAATATCTAAGATTAGAGAGATTGAACGCATGGGGAAACGGGTAAAGCGGAGCACGCCAGCAAAAGCCGATCTGGTCATGAGCGCACACATCCCCCAGACGACAACCACCTCGACGTGAACGCACCCCAAGCAAACTTCTTCCGCGTGCACCCGGGAAGAACACCAAACCGCAAGCTCAGCCCCTCGACAGGACCGAATAGAGATTACGATGCCTACTATTAGTTTTTTTTCTGTGTTAGATTGAAGTCTCAGGGCGTCTGATACGGTTACGTTCTTTAAATCCAAATCTTGCAAGCAGATGGGCCGGTTGTTACACTCCCTTTAACCGGTTGTCACGGGGGGTCCGTTGACAGAGCGAGAGCAATATCTCGGTCAGATCGACAAGCTGGTGAACAGCCACGTCCTGCACGGCTCCGAGTCTCTGTGCAAACTCCTGCGCTATCTCTCCAAGCATGTATTGGATCACCCCGGAACTCCGATTAAGGAGTACCAAATTGCGACGGAGGTCTTCGGTCGTTCTACTGACTTCGACCCGCAACTGGACTCGATGGTGCGCGTCCAGGCAGGACGTCTACGGGTAAAACTGGCGGAATACTATGGTTCCGACGGTGCCGAAGACCCGGTCATCGTGGAACTTCCTAAAGGCACCTATGTCCTGTCCTTCCACCACCGCGCTGGTGGCTCGTCACGCCCGCATGCACCTGGAGCTACCAGCGCCGACGTCGCTGGCGTGGCACCCCGGCGAAACTGGATCATCGCGACGGGCTCGCTGGCTGCCCTGTTGGTGGTGTCCCTGATCGCCATGTTGAGCATGGTTTCCAACCGCAATCCGGCACAGGCCGGGATCTCTCGCGATAGCGACGGCGTATCCGGGGCTTTCCGGGTCTTCTGGAGTCGCTTTGTATCCGGCCCGGAAGAGCCTTGGGTCATCTTCAGCAACGCCAAGTTCGTCGGACGCCCCGAAGTGGGTCTGCGCTACTACGATGCCGGCAAAGACAACCGAAACGCCCCAATCTTCGATAACTATACGGGTGTCGGCGAAGTCCTGGCCGTGCACGAGCTCGATCATTTGTTTGCAATGATGCACCGTCAAATACGCGTCAAGCGCGGCAGCTTGTTCTCGCTCGATGACGCCAAGAACAACAATCTGATTTTCGTCGGCTCTCCGTTGGAGAATTTAACGCTCCTGGAAATTCCCGGCACGCAGGAGTTTGTTTTCCACCGTGTCGAGTCTGGCCCGCGCAAGGGCGACCCGGAGATTATTAACGTTCACCCGCAACCTGGCGAACCGAAAGAATTCTTGGGCACACCAGGGAGTGACAACATGACGGAGGACTATGCCGTCATCGGGCTGGTCAAGGGACTGGATCCCAATCAGGCGGTGCTGATTCTCGCTGGCGACACGACCATGGGGACTCAGGCTGCGGTCGAGTATGTCTGCCACAAGAACTCCGTCGAGGAACTGCTGCTGCGACTTTCGGTTTCGCAGACCGGCCAACTCAAACCGTTCGAAGCAGTGCTCCGCGTGAAAGTGACGCGGGGCGTGCCTGTCTCCACGGAGTTGGTCGCCCTCCGTAACGGCACTTCCTAGTCATCATGAGTTTTTCGTTGCGCCAAGGGCACCGCACGGACGTGCGTTTCGCATCCTTAAATTGAATCGGCCGTTCTTCAACGAGAAGCAGGCGTCAGCCGCGGGTCGAGTTGAGCAGCCTTCTGAAATTCGCGCGCGGCTTCTTCCTTTTCGCCCTTACGCTGCAGCGCCAATCCCAGTTGAAGATGCGCGGGTGCATAGTCCGGCGTCGCGTGGATCGCCGATCGGAACTGCGAGATCGCGCCTTCGAGATCACCGGCATTGAGAAGCCGCCGGCCGGAATTCACGGCGAAAAGAGCGACCTGTTGATTGGTCTTCTCTTTGCCGATTTCAATTCCCGCCTTCGATTCCGCTGCCGCTCCCTGGCTGTCGCCTAATTGCCGAAGCACCGCCGCCAGCGTCGTGTGCGCCCCGGCGAAATCCGGTTGGAGTCGAATCGCTTCCCGCAGGGAGCGTGCCGCCTCCTCAAGGTTTCCTTGCTGCTTCAGGACGCTGCCCAGCGTGTACCAAGCTTCCGCGTAGTCGGGTTTCGCTCGAAGCGCCGCGTGAAGTTCATCGGCCGCCGCCGGAAAATCGCCTTGCTGCCACAAAGTGACACCCAGAGTGTAGTGCACATCCGCTTGTTGCGGATCCAACTCCTCCGCCTTGCGGAACTCCGCCGTGGCCTCAGTTAGTTTATCCTTTAGTTTAAGAGCCAGACCCAAATCGTAGTGCAGCGTCGCATCTTGCGGGAGCGCCTTAAGCGCTGACTCAAACTGAAGTATCGCCGCGTCGAAGTCAGTCTTCTGAAGGTAAGCCACTCCCAGGTTTGTTTCGTATCCAGGATCTTGCGGACCCCAATGCAGTGCGCTTTGAAACTCGGCGATGGCCGTATTCGCGTCTCCCATTTGCAACAATGCAAGCTCCAGGTTGTTGTGAGCGTCTGCATTTTCC
>Ga0137403_10003099_pt1 | contig 20046 bp, 17 predicted proteins | sample CZOMad2_1_16fung_FD_122057 | JGI IMG/M metagenome (GOLD analysis project Ga0137403, IMG submission 122057) | Vadose zone soil fungal communities from Angelo Coast Range Reserve, California, USA - CZOMad2_1_16fungal (Hybrid Assembly) | ecosystem: Environmental > Terrestrial > Soil > Vadose zone...
ATTTGTTTCACCGAACCCACAAACGGAACACGCCTATAGATTTCTGGGAAGTCGCCGTGGAGGCTCACCGGTTCCGGTGTGACTTTCTACTCCCCTCACGCGCGGGTACGGACCCTGCCGACCCGGCCGGAACCTCTCCTCCCTCCTGCACCTAATACCGAAATAACTCTGCTCAGAATTGAAGCTTAAGCGCCAACTGGATCGATCGCGGGCCACCAATCTGGTACAGCGGATTCAGACCGCCGCTCTGGCCGCCGCTTCCCAGATAGCTGTTCAGCATCTGAGTGGCCTGACCGAACTGGGGTGAGGTGAGGTAGTTGCTGGGGCTGCCGAAATTCGGGTGATTCAGGATGTTGAAGAAATCGCTTCTCGCCTGAAGAGAAAATCGTTCTGTGAACCGGAACTGGCGTCGCAATGTGATGTCCCATTGTGTGGCGCCGAATCCGCGTAGGGCATTGCGTCCCAGATCGCCCTGCGCCGTGGCTGGCACAGGTGTGGTAAAGGCCGCCGGGTTGATGGCCTTGCCTCCGGGCGCGCCCGCGGGATAAATGTAGAACGGCACGCCGGGCACGACATCTGGTCGCTGGACGCTGCTGGCGCCTGACAACACAGAGCCCGCAAACGGATTCTGACCCGTTACCACATTCAGCGGAGGAGCGCTGCGCGAGTAGATGATGGAATCAGTCGACCAGTTTCCGAAGACTTGTTTGAGCATTCCGCTGCCCGGCCCGGGGATATCGTAGGAAACTGCTCCAGTAAATGTGTGTCGGATGTCGTAATCGGAAAGGCCGCGTTCGGACGAGGAGGGCGAACTACCCAGCGGAACATTCTGGTAATTCACATCGGAGGAAACGTCGTCGATCGAATGACCCCAGGTATAAGAGAGTAGCGTTTGCAAGCCGTGCGACAACCGGTGACGATATTGTGCCTGGAGCGCGTCGTAGTTGGAGGTCCCGTGATTGCTGAGCAGATCGAACTCGCCGGTGAAGTTCGGCCCCGGCGCAATATAAATGTCCTTTCTCATCAGCTTGCGTCCTCCGGCGCCAACGTACGTCAGCGTAAGAACGTCGGCATTCGTGATGCTGTGCTCGACCGCCGCGTTCCACTCATAGGTTCGCGGCAGCACGTGGTTTGGATTGACCACGGACATGACTGCCGCAGGAGGGCTCGTAGCGAACGGTGGAGGAGCGGCATCGCTGGCGCTGAGCGGGAATGAAAGAGGGGGCGCAGGCGGAACTGGGGCAAGGATCTTTTCCTGAACGTAGGGGAAGCTGATCATTGCGTTGGTGATATCCGAGTATCCAAGATCGTAGAAAATACCCGCGCCGGCCCTGAGCACTAACTTCGGGCGGGCCTGCCAAGCCAAACCGAGCCGTGGCGCGACATCATTTTTCTGCGGATGCCAAAGCGGTGTTCCAGCCGGCTCAATCGTCGCGGTCGAGAGATCGCTTACCTGGTTCACTGTAAACGGCGGAGTGCCGTTCGGCGAGGAAGGCGCAGTGTTGTAATCCCAGCGCAGCCCATACGTGAGAGTCAAGTTATGCGCGACGCTCCAGGTATCTTGAGCGAAGAAACTCCAATTGGAAATCACCATCTGCACATCGGGGCTTCGGGAAGCGACGAAAGCCTCAGGTACTGAATTAGCCAGAACATTTGATAGTGAACCGAAGATGTATTCCAGCTGATAAGTTAGCGATCCCTCTTCCGGGTTGAGGCGCCGATAGTCCACCCCGAACTTCATTCGATGCGGGCCTGCGATCCAGGAGAAACTGTCGGTGACATTGATCTGATGTTGCCGGTTGTCTGCGATCTTGCCCACAAAGTACTTAAGCCCGAACGGATTGAAATCCCCGAAAAAAGCCCAAAAACCGTTACGTGACGATTGGGAGGGTGGAAACAAGGCCGAATCCGGCGGGGGAGCTGCACCGGCGAAGTTATCCAACGTCAAAAAACTCTGCCCGTGACTCAAACTGTAATTAAAGCGGAGTTCATTGATCAGATGCGGTGTAATCGTTCCATCCGCACCAACAGTCACAGTCTGCGTCCGAGCTTCGGTGTGGTTGAGATTGCTATAAGCCGTCTGGAACCTGCCGCCGCCACGCTGAACCGTGCTCGATGGGGCATCGCTGTACCTTCCAAATAAGGTCAGTCTCCGCGATAGCAGATAATCGACCCGGCCGCTGTAGGAATCCAGCGACGATGGATCAGAGTCGCCAGCGGCAAATGCGGCGGTACCAGCGGGGCAATTGGGGCAGCTGCCGCCAGTCGGTTTAGGGAACGCATTCAGCAGCGGCTGGACGGCCGCGGGCGCACTCTGGCGCGTCGCCAGTGTTGGCACGTACGTATTTGCAATCTGCGGCTGCCGTATTCGCAAGCCTTCGTATGAACCGAAGAAGAACAGCTTGTCCTTTATTATGGGGCCGCCGAGAACGCCGCCGAAATCGCTCTGCCGCAGCTCTGGCTTTCTTAGACCCTTGTTGTCGGCGAACCAGTCATTGGCATCGAGCACGTCGTTGCGAAGATATTCGAACGCAGTGCCGTGAAGCGCGTTGGTGCCGGATTTAGTCACCACAGAAACCTGCGCTCCAGGCGTACGTCCAAACTCCGGAGCGAAGGTCGAAGTCTGAATGCGGAATTCCTGCAACGCATCCAGCGAAACCAGATTGCTGAACCCGCCAAACGCGCTGGTCGCCGGAAGCTGCCCCGTCCCGCCCTGACCAAAACTGGAGACAGGGGTGCCCAGGTTCGCGCTTACCCCATCCACAGTGAAATAATTCGCGTCGGGCCGCTGGCCGTTCACACTAAACTGGCCTTCTTCAAAGAAATTGTTCGGCACCAACACTACGCCAGGCGTCAAGTCTATAAGGGCACTGAAACTGCGCCCGTTCAGCGGCATATTCTCCACGAATCGGTTGTCGATGAGGGTGCTCACGCTCGCAGATTCGGTATTCAAGAGCGGCGCCCCACCTTCCACCGTGACGCTCTCCGACGCGGCGCCGACCGGGAGTTCGAAATCGATATCCAGAGCGTCCTGTACGTGCAGGATGACATTCGGCTTGATCAGCTTTCTGAATCCGGGCTTTCCCACTTCGATCCGATATGTGCCGGGAAGCAGACTCCGCAGGTAATATTCGCCCGCTGCGTTCGTGGTGGCCTCGTCGCTGACATTGGTGCCGGCATTGATAGCGACAACCTTGGCGCCGGTGATTCTAGCTTTGGAAGGGTCGGTTACGCGGCCTGCAAGGGAGGCACTTGTTGATTGAGCGCGCAGAATCGATGAAAACGAAAAAAAGAACAAGAGCGCAACGAGAGGAACTCTGGGCATGAGTCAGACATCGCTTGGGAAGATGAAGTGCCAAACCTACTCCCGGGATAATAGCCGCGTCAATACTCGATAGGGGAATGAGGCGATTACCCGAAAGAGTGATCTCCACTTCTTGAGTCAGGAAGTCAGAAAATTGGGATAAGATGTGGCACTGTGGCGAACGCGCGCGGACGAGCAAGAGAGCTTTTCGCGCTGGGGGCTCTGTTAATTGGCATCCTACTGGTGGAGCGCCCTCGCGCCTTCGCCTTAGACCCCTCGCTCGACGTGAGTCAGTACGCGCACACTGCGTGGAAGGTCCGCGACGGCTTCAGCAAAGGCGCAATCCATTCGATTGCACAGGCTTCCGATGGGTACCTCTGGCTGGGGACGGAGTTTGGCTTGCTTCGCTTCGACGGTGTTCGTGCCGTTCCGTGGCAGCCGGCAAACGGTGAGCAACTCCCCAGCAATTACATCACAGGTCTGCTGGTGGCGGGTGACGGCACTCTGTGGATTGGCACGTTGAAGGGACTTGCCAGTTGGAAGAACGGAAAGCTCACGCAACACCCTGAGGTTGCGGGGGCACTTCTTGGTTTGTTTCTGGAAGATCGCGAGCAAACAGTTTGGTTTGGAACCTGGGAGGCGTCGAAGGCCAGGCTCTGCGCGATCCGCGATGGCAAGGTCGAGTGCTACGGTTCAGGGACTTTCGGTAATTTCGTGAACCCCTTATATCAGGACAACAAGGGCAATCTCTGGGCCTGGAGCGCTACCGGGCTGTGGCGCTGGGGGCCCGGTTCCCCCGAGCGGCACACGTTTCCCCTTGGCGCAACACAGGTTATCTCGTTAGCCGAAGACGACTCCGGGGCACTCCTCCTGGCTACGCATGACGGGCTGAAACAGCTTGTGGCGGGAAGAATTGAAGACTATCCACTGCCCGGGATCACCGGTCACTACACGCCCACCACATTCCTGCGTGGCCGTGACGGCAGCCTGTGGATCGGCACGACTCAAGGGTTATTGCGCCTGCACCATGGAAAGGTTGATCGATTCAGCGCAGTCGACGGTCTCTCCGGTGACTGGATGTCTAAAGCCTTCGAAGATCGCGAAGGCAACGTTTGGATCGCCACGACGGATGGCCTCGACCGCTTTCGCGAATACTCATTCCCCACAATTTCGCGTAACCAGGGTCTTTCAAATTCGGAAACCTGGGCGGTACAAGCGACCCCGGATGGAAACATTTGGATCGGCACGGCGGAAGGATTGAATCGTTGGGCGAACGGTCGCATGACTGTTTACCGTGGCCGAAGCACACTGGGCCAAGGCTCCCGAGCGCATGAGACAAAGCTCAATGTCAGCGGGGCCGCAACCGAAATCGCGAACAGCGGATTCGTTGGCAGCCCCCGGTCGCTGGGGCTGGATGATGCGGGACGACTGTGGGCTTCGACCGATAAAGGCGTGTTCTATTTCGAGCGCGGCAGATTTATACGGGTTCCCGGCGTTCCCGGCGGAGCCATATTCTCCATCGCCGGAGATGGACACGGCAACGTCTGGATTCTCAACGGAACGACGGGTGTGTCTTATTGGTCCCCTGATGCTACCCTTCAACACACCCTATTGTCTCAGTTCGCGCAAAAGACGGCGCGAGCCATGCTCCCTGATCGGGAGCCGGGCGGCTTATGGCTCGGGTTCCTGGAGGGCGGCATAGCTTACTTGAAGGATGGCAAGACCGTTCGCTCCTACGGCCCCGCCGACGGACTGGGCGAAGGCCGAGTGACTCACCTACGTTTCGGACCGAATGGCGGGCTGTGGGCTTCGACCGAAGGAGGTCTCAGCCGCATCAAGGATCGGCACATTGCGACGTTGACACAGAAGAACGGTCTGCCCTGCGATGAGGTCCATTGGTCGATGGAAGACAACGATCACGCTGTCTGGCTGTACATGCCCTGCGGCCTGGTTCGGATTGCCCGCTCTGAATTGGACGCATGGATCCATGATCCAACGCATGCTCTGAAGACAACGGTTTTCGACAACTCCGACGGAGTCGGGAGCGTTGGGTTGTATGGCTCCGAAGGGCCGCATGTGACAAAGTCTCCGGATGGCAGAATATGGTTCGTACCTCGGGGCGGTGTGGGCGTGATCGATCCACGGCACTTGCCCTTAAACAAACTTCCACCGCCGGTGCACATCGAGCAAATCACCGCCGACCACAAAACTTACGAAGCGCCCCCCGATGCCAATGGGCCGGTGCGCCTTCCCTCGCGGCTACGCGATCTGCAGATCGACTATACGGCGCTTAGCCTGGTCGCGCCGGAAAAGGTATTGTTTCGCTACAAGCTGGAAGGCTGGGACCGCGACTGGCAGGACGCCGGCACTCGCCGGCAAGCGTTCTACAGCAACCTTCCTCCCCGCAGTTACACATTCCGCGTGAAGGCTTGCAACAATAGCGGCGTGTGGAACGAGGCTGGCTCTTCTCTGGATTTCTCCGTCGCCCCGGCCTACTACCAGACCCCATGGTTCCGTCTGTCGTGCGTAGGAGCCTTTCTAGGATTGCTCTATGCCCTCTATCAACTGCGGTTGCGACAGCTGGCGCAGCAATTCAACATGCGCATGGACGAGCGCATCAATGAGCGGACGCGCATCGCACAAGAGCTGCACGACACATTGTTGCAGGGTGTGCTGAGCGCTTCCATGCAGTTGAACGTGGCCAACGATCAACTGGCCGACGACGCTCCGTCCAAGGCTCTGGTTGTGCGGGTCCTGGAGTTGATGGGACATGTAGTGGAAGACGGACGGAACGCGCTGCAGGGCCTGAGGCCATCGAGGGACCGAAAGCACGATCTGGATCAAGCGTTCTCCAGGGTTCCGCAAGAACTCGCTTTTCAAGGGACCGCCGATTTTCGCGTGGTCGTCGAAGGATCGCCGTGCGAATTGCATCCGGTAATTCGCGATGAGGTCTACCGGATTGGCCGGGAAGCTGTGGCCAATGCGTTCCGTCATTCGAGTGCGACGAAGATCGAGGTTGTTCTCGAATATGCTGTGCGTGATCTTCGGGTTCTGGTACGAGACAATGGCTGCGGCATCGACCCGCAAATGTTGAATTCCGGGCGCGAGGGTCACTGGGGACTTTCCGGGATGCGTGAGCGGGCAGAACGGGTCGGTGCTGAATTAAAGGTCTGGAGTAGCGCCAGCGGTGGAACCGAGGTAGGCCTATCCATTCCAGGGCGGATCGCCTTTGAGGCCCAACCTCCAGGCGGTGTGCCGAAATGGCTGTCGAAGATGTATGCGCGAAAAACAGATTCGCGAACACCAGATTCGAAAGAGCCGGAACGCGAAAGGCGGGCTGGGTAGATGAGCGAAGCCGTGAAAATTCGAATCTTCAGCGTTGACGATCATCCATTGCTTCACGAGGGTATTGCCACCATCATTAGAAGCCAGCCGGACATGTCCCTGGTGGCAGAGGCTGCCGATGGCCGGGAGGCTCTCCAGCGGTTCCGGAAACACAAACCCGATGTGACGCTCATGGATCTGAGGCTGCCGGACATGAGCGGGATTGATGCCATGATTGCGATACGCGCGGAATTTCCCGAGGCCCGTGTCATCATTCTGACGACATTTGCCGGCGACGTCGAGATTCAACGCGCTCTCGAAGCTGGAGCTCGCGCCTACATGCTGAAGAGTATGCCGCCCAAGGAACTCGTGGAGGTGATACGGCAGGTGCATGCGGGCAAGAAGCGAATTCCAGCAGAAATCGCGGCCCACCTCGCCGAACACTACAGCGATGAAACTCTTACGGGGCGCGAGGTCGAGGTCCTCAAGCAGATTGCTGGAGGCAACCGGAACCGGGATATTGCCGAGCAGCTCTTCATCACCGAGGAGACTGTGAAAGTGCACATCAAGCACATCATGGAGAAGCTAGGAGCTGCAGACCGCACCCAGGCCGTCGCGATTGGCGTGCGCCGGGGGATCATCCAGCTCTAGTTCAGGAGCAACCAAATCAGTACCACAATAGTGGTAGGGAAAAATTCCAAAGCCAAGGGATTCACCCTCTGAAACGAGCGTCTATTCTGGTTGTGGTTGTCAGGAGATAGACCGCTGCGCCGAATATTCTCGATGTTTCCCGACGGGTGGCCTGGTGCGGGCCTTCTGCTTCTACGGGGGGCGGCGGGAGTAGTCCTTCTTGTTCAAGGCGTCGGCTACTTCCCCGAGAAGGGCGAACTGGGGTTGGTCGGCTTGGCTGTTGCTTCCGTGATGAGCCTAGTAGGTTTGTTGCTTCTGGTAGGGTTTCTGACGCGGTTGGTTGGCGCTCTTGCTGTCGTGGCCTGTGTCGGCAGCGCTTTTTCCTGGTTTCCAGGATTCAAGGTCGGCCCGCTTGTGACTCTACCCACGGCAGCACTATCGGCAGTAATTGCCGCGGCTGTCGTTTGCCTGGGCCCGGGCGCTTTTTCTATCGACGCACGGCTCTTCGGACGCCGGGAAATTGTTATTTCGCCGAGTTCCTCGGAGGAATAGGCGAATGCGACTCTAGGCCAGGACCGGTCTGTTCTCTTTCCTGACTAGGCCGCCCGGCCGCCCACAACAATTTCTAAGTCAGATATCTTCATCCAGTGACCCGCCACGAATTCCTGCAGGATGTATAAGGCGCGTTCCCCGGCGGCTTCAAAGCTGTGCCGCCGGCGGTGAGAGCGCACTCGATCGGGGTTGCGCCAAACGATTTCCAATGTAGCTGCTTCGCTGTCGAATCTTGTGAGTCCCAGCATGATGCCGCCTCCGTGTTCGACCGTTCATTTCTTGATCGTTGCTGTCGATCGTCCACGGCTGCTAGTTTGGCAAATCCTTGATCAGAAGGCATCCCGAGATGCAGTGTTTTTTCGCTACCACGTGGGTCGCAACACGAAGTACCTCGTTTGGGTAGAGTTCGGGATCCCTTCACGCGCGGGCTTTGTCGATCATCGCTTCCCAGATGCCTTTTGATTTCAGAACAAGCTCAATGGCTTCGCGGATCGCGCCGTGGCCGGCGAGGGCCTTCGTGGTGTAGTGGGCGGCTTCCTTTACCTCGGGCACAGCATCGCCCACCGCAATCGCGAGGCCAACGCGGCGCAGCAAGGGGATGTCCGGAAGATCATCGCCAACATAGGCGACCGCAGAATCTGACACGCCAGCCTTACGAAGAATTTCCTCGTAGGCCGGCATCTTCAGCGCTTGCTTCATATAGATGAATTCCATACTCATCTCTTTGGCCCGGCGCAGGAGCGCGGCACTTTCTCGACCGGTAATGCATCCTGTACGTAAGCCGGCTGTGTGCGCAAGCGTAAGTCCCTGGCCATCGTGCGCGTCGAATGTCTTGATTTCGAGAGCGGTGCCGTCGGTCTGAGAGAGCAGTGTAACGCCGCCGTCGGTCATCGTGCCGTCCACGTCCATGAGCACGAGTTCGATTTGAGCGGCGCGCTTCTTAAGAGCGGGTGAGATTCTGTGGATACGTGGCAACCTCGTCTTCAATCGTCTTCCTCCTGCATTGTTGTTGGTGAAGAGCACCTGAATGCCCTAGCGAGGGCTAGTCCGGGGAATCAACTATCTACCCTGTTTTCAAACAAAAAGCAAACGTGCCAGTCGTAGAGACTGCGCTTAAAGGGCCACCGTCCCGTAGGAGATTTGGCGTTTGACAAAGATCGATGTGGATCGTCGCGTAGCGAAATATCGTGAAGAATGACGAGTCGGCTCCTTTGAGCGGACCCAATCAGTACCCCGAACGTGGCATTCCCGACCTAGCCTTCGGGAGTAGCAAAAAAGCCCTGTATCTAGTGATGCATTCAGTTCTGCTCTGTCGCAGAATCATTGCGTGAATGGGTAGGAACTCAAGTGACTGCACAGTTCAACGCGGTGGAACGACGCCAGCACCCCAGGGAGGGCGTCCTAGGTCAATTGCAGGACGTCACTTATGCTGTCTTGCGCAGGCATGGTGTCGGCGAACCCAAAACGGGCTCAGCGAATTCCTCGGCGCAGGCTCCTGTAGGAATTCAATAGGCCCGCGGACTCCCAGAACAGACAGATCTGGGAGCAGCCATCGTCTTGCATTCACTCTCTCGTTTTCGCGCATGGATAACTGAAGATGCCATTCCCGGAACGCCGCACCGCGAATATCCTGCTAACCATCCTATTCTTTGGTGGAGTGTGTGCAGCCCTCTACGTTGCTCGGCGCGTCATCCTGCTCTTTGTCCTTGCAATTTTCTTTGCCTACCTGATTGATCCCGTAGTCAAGTTTCTGCAGCGTCATTCGTTGTTCTTCAGGAATCTGAGGGGGCCTGCAGTGGTGGAAGTGTACCTCGTCATTGTGGCATTGATTGCACTGCTGGGGTACACAGTCGCGCCCGGTCTTGCCCGCAATACGATGAAGTGGCTGGATGAAGTGCCCGTTTTGCTAAATGGCCTGTCGACGGGAGACATCGCGACTGACCTGAAAGGGCAATACGGCTGGACCGAGGAACAAGAACTTCGCTTACGGGCCTTTCTGGCGAGGCACAAGGACGAAGTTCAACGCCTGGTGCCAGAAGTAGATCGTTTTCTCTCAGGTACTGCTCAGACGTTAGGCTGGCTACTCCTGCCTCCCGTCCTGGCCATCTTTTTCCTGCGCGACGGCGACCACATTACAGACATTGTTATCCAGCTATTCTTTCCCGCCAACCAGCGACCGAGAATTCGCGCCGTGGCCAACGATCTCCACCTCATGCTCACCTGTTACATAAGGGCGCAAGTGCTGCTCTGTCTTCTATCGTTTCTGTTCTATTCCGGGGTACTGCTTCTCCTGCAATTTCCACACGTCATGGCATTGGGAATTCTGGGGGGACTGCTGGAGTTCGTTCCGGTGGCGGGCTGGATCAGCACACTGGCTGTAATTGTCGGCGTCGGCGTTGTCCATCACTCGCATTGGATCTGGATGGCCGTGCTGCTGGGGATTTGGAGAGTTGTTCAGGACTATTTCATTCTGCCGCGGATTATGGGGAGTCGGTTAAAGATACATCCCTTGGCGGCGATTTTCGCTGTTCTGGTGGGTGCCGAAATCGGCGGAATCGTTGGCGTGTACTTCGCGATTCCCCTGGTGGCCTCGATGCGGGTGATCTGGCGCGTGTGTGCCGAAGAGCCTTCAGGACAAATACACATTCCCCACGGAGACATCCCTGCGGACGCGTCTTCAAGCCTTGCCGAAACCGCGGCCACCTGAGAGAGGCTTTCGGGCCGTTACAGTCTCTCCACGCTGAGGAGCGCAGTCATCTTGTGCTCCGCCCCCGGCACTAGGCTAACTGCGGCGTCCAGGATGTTGCTAGCTTCGACACAGAGGAACTGGCTCCATTCGCCATCTCCCATGTCTTTCATGGCGGCGCCAGCTTCGCGCCAGGGATTCCAAACGACCGTTGTGAGCGAATTGGACTTCTTCAGCCGAAGGCGGCGTCGCATCTTCGGGTCCATCAGATCAACGGCGCTCTGAGTATTCAGAAACGCGCTGTCGGTCTGTGAAGCGAGCGTGACATCCCCAAGTTGTACCTTTTCTTTATTGGAGTCGGTGTTGTCGAGAAACCGGACGTTCTCCAGACCGAGCAGCCGTGCGTCGTGGACATCCGCAACGCGGTTGTAGGTGTGCAGAGCCTCCTCAAAACGAAGTGGTGCGGTGCCGGTATTCGTGCAAATCAGCTCCAGACTAAGCTCCGCACCGAACGTCACGCGATGTAACAAACGAAATTCTGCCGGCGACCAGCGCCGCGTCTCGTCATCGCTTTCGGTAAACATGCTCACGGTAACGCCGGCTTCGTTTTCTGCAACCGGCCCAAGCTGCCATGTCCTGGTGCGAACAAATCCATGAGCTGGAGCATGGTGATCGTCGGCCTTCGCGCGAAACCACGGAAAACAAATCGGAATTCCGCCTCGAATGGCCTGGCCTTCCTGCCAGCGCGATTTCGAGCTTACAAAGAGAACCTCATCGTGGCCCGAGGGTTTCCACGATGTCACCTGAGCGCCGTGCAAATACATCTCGCCTTCGCCAAAGGCACCCGCAACCTGCACTCGCAGCAACCCGCCGTGCCCTTCGCACACCTTGGCCACACCCGGGATTCCGAACCGGCGATCCAGTTCCGTCGCGTTGGCAATGACTTCCATCTTGCGATTCTGACTCCTCTAGACGCCTGGTGTCGCGCGATGGGAGGCGTGATTCGCCCACTCCCACTCAGCCAGCCAGTTTTTACGGCACCGACCGCGGCACTGGTATTCCATCATGCTTCCGCCGCATTGCGGGCAGACCAAGTTGATGATCGAGGAGATCATACTCGAGTTGGATTCTCCGGGCAGCATGTCGATGACCTTCATGATTCCCTCCTGGTTAGGTTGGCTGCGGAATTCGTTTGCGCCACCGTACTGGCCGGCGTCTCTCCCTTGTCTCTATGCAAGCGCGTTGCCACGACCAAACCCGAGCGACAGCCCGTCAACAAGAACAATTCACACGTGCTTCTGACATCGTGTCGTTTAAGGTGCTGGCAAGTATTTGGCAAGTGACAGATGTGGAGCCGAGACGCCGCCCACCGTCGGCATAGCAACCGTGGCGCGATTGGCTGGGAATGCCTTGAAAAACGGCTCTCTCGGGGGACTGCGATTCACATCCCCGCATTTGGCAGTGCGGTTGCACCTCCTTACCGCAGCAGGCGCGGCCTCATTGCCATACGTACCTCAACAGGAAGCAGTGCTTGGGATCAGGAGAATCAGAATGAAGTGCAACTGGATGTGGATCATTGCTGTGTGCTTAGCCTCTCCGGCGGCATGGGGCGATACGTTGGAATTGAAGAATGGGAGCCTCATCAACGGCAAATTCGTAGGCGGTACGCAAACCGACATCAGCTTCCAGGTGGGCTCATCTGTGCAGAAATACGATCTGGGCGACGTGACCTCGCTGAAGTTCGAGTCCGAGACGGCGGGCGAGGCGGCGGCGCGCGCGAGAACTTCGCACTTCAGCGAGCGAGGGGCAGAGGCGAGCACACAAATTCCCGACAAAGTCACGATTCCAGCCGGAACGCGCATTTCAGTGCGCACCATCGATCGCATCGATTCGGCAAAGAACCAGGTGGGAGACCGTTTTCAAGCTTCGCTAGAGGAGCCCCTGACGGTTGATGGAAACGTCGTCGTCGCCAAAGGCGCGGACGTTTACGGTCGTCTGGCAGAGTCGAAGAAGTCAGGTACGTTCACCGGCAGATCCGCCCTGCAACTTGAGCTCAGCGGCATTGTGGTGAATGGCCAAACTGTACCGCTGGTCACGGGGGAGTACGACCTTAGCGGCAAGTCCCGCGGGGCCAGCACGGCGAAGCGAACAATCGGCGGCGCTGCAGTGGGATCGATCATTGGCGCCATCGCCGGCGGGGGCAAAGGGGCCGGCATCGGAGCGGCTGTGGGCGGCGGAGCAGGGGCGGGGTCGGAAGTTATCACCAAGGGAGACCAGGTAAAGATTCCGAGCGAAACGTTGCTCGAATTCACACTTCAGCAGGACGTGACGATACCAAGAGAACGAGGCTAGCGCGGTCAAGCGTTGCGGAAAGGGCCGCGAAATTGCTGTCACGGAAAAACGAAAGAGGAGCAATGCATGCTGAAACGAATGTTTTTGATGTGGATCTGCCTGACGACAATCCCAGTTCTTAGTGAGTCCCCCTTGAAGTACGAACTAGCCACGATTGTTGATACAAAGCCACACAAGCCAGCAAAGGACGGCGCTTCGGATAGTCTCGCCTATGACGTTTCGCTGAGGGTAGGCGATACGACCTACGTTGTTCTATATACAGATCGGTCGGCGACAAGCACCGTGAAATATGCCGCAGGACGCAGCGTGCTTGTGCTGATCGGAAAAAACACAATCACCTACAACGATATCTTGGGCCGGTCTGAAGAGCTGCCGATCATCAACCAGAACTCGGCTGCCGATTCCAAGCAGTCCAAGTCGGAGGGAAAATGAATCCCACAGCTATTCAGAGCAAGTACTTGGCGGATGGCTATCTCTGTGCCTTTTACTTGGCCTTGGGACTCCTGCTCCTGCTGATCGGGTGCAGCGCCGTGTTTGCTCAGGATGCCAGCTCCCCAACGACGTCGCCCTTCAGCGCTCACGCCACCCATCTCCTCGGTTTCGAGGGCGCTCGGGGCAATGCCGGCGGGACTCTTTCAATCGAAGGCGATGTTCTCCACTTTCAAAAGCCCGGAAAGCCGGTCGTCGGAATCAAGATCGCTTCGGTTCGAGATGTTGTTCTGGGCGAGCAAAGTAAGCAGGTAGGGGGCCTGCCGATGACGCTCGGCACGGCTGCAGTCCCCTATGGGGGTGGCCGAGTGGTCAGTCTCTTCGCCCACAAGAAATATGACACTGTCACCTTGGAATACGGGGATGCCAATGGGGGCTTTCACGGCGCCATTTTCCAAATGAACAAAGGGCAGGGGAGCACCCTCAGAGATCAACTGGCAGCTCGAGGTGTACATGTTACTCCCAACGAAGTTGAACCCGCGAAGCAAAGCACTGCGGAGGTGGCGAGTGAGAGCAAGTAAACACATTCTGGTACTTGGGCTTGCGGTGTTGATCGTGGCGGGGGCTGCCGCACTTCCGGCCCAGTTAATTGCCCAAACTGGAACGGAAAAATCTTCTTCTGAGAGCCCGGGCTCGAACACGGCGCGATGGATCGTGCAGGTGGACAAGGTCGACCCCGGCGACGTGGATCTTACCTCTTCCTTCCAAATTGCGATTTACGAAAACCTTCTGGACGAGTTGAGCAAGACGAAGCGGTTCAAGCATGTGTTCCGCGATGGTGATCGTGGCGCTAGCGAGGTTCCCGACTTACTGATTCTGAAAACGGCCGTACGAACGTACACCGCAGGGAGCGAGACTCGCCGCGCCGTAACCACCGTAAGCGGAGCGACAAAATTAACAGTCCGAAGCCAGCTCTGTACTCGAGACGGACAAGTGGTTCTGGAACGCACTGTGAATGGCAACGTTCGTTTCTTTGGGAGCAACCTGCGAGCCACCCATAACCTGGCACGCAATGTGGCCAAGGCCATCCAGCAGGCGCAATTGCAGCAGCCTGGAGTGCCAGCACCGGTACAGAGTGGTCAGCTTTAAAGCGCGCGCGAGTTCTACACACGCGCGGCGACTGAAGGATGAAACAGCGAATAAGCATGTGGAGGGAGATATGGCGGCAACGAAAATCAAACTGACACTATTTCTTGCGACCGCGTTTCTTGCGATGGCAGTGGTCGCAGAACAGGTGCAAGGGCAGACTGGTCCAGAAAGCCAGCCGGAGCTTCCAACCACTCTTCAGCCTTTGCGTGCAGATGTGAACGGGGACCAGATTATCGCGAGGTTGGACGCTCATAACGAGATGAGGAAGTCGGCCCTGCGTGATTACACAGATCTTCGGACCTATCAGGTGATCGATTTGAAGGGGAGGGTGCACGCCGAAGAAATCGGAGAGATGGAATTTCACGCCCCGGAGAAAAAGACATTCGTCGTCACATTCGAATCCGGTTCAGGGCTTATTCGACGCATGGCGCTGAATCCGTTGATCTCCAGCGAGATCGAAGCAGCGGCCGGCAAAGAGCATCATGATAGCGCTATCTCATCCGCGAACTATTCCCTGGACCTGCTCGGTGAACAGCAGGTTGGGCCTCGCCATTGTTTTGTCGCGCAGGCCATTCCCAAGCGCAAGGACAAGTATCTGTTTGAGGGCAAACTCTGGATTGACGCTGACGACTACGCCGTTGTGCGAATCGAGGGGCACCCCGCAAAGAAACTTTCATTTTGGATAGAAAGAGCTGACTTTGTGCGTCAGTATCAGAAGATCGGCGGATTCTGGCTTCCCGAGCAGGATCAGACGTTTGTCCACGTCCGGCTCTACGGCACGAAGGTTCTGAATATTAAACACCAGAACTATGTCGTGAATGCCACCCAAAACAGGGAAGCACAAATGCCAGTTCAGGAAATCGATGCACGGCCGGCCGGAGGCACGGACTAAGCGCGGTCACGCAGTAACTTGAGCAGTTTGAAGTTTCAGAGCCATCGAACTTTGTCCTCCGACTCACTCGTAAGGAGCCACGGTGTTACACAAATGTGCGAACCCTGTCTGCGCCGCCCAGTTTCGTTACTTGCATCAAGGGTGGCTATTTGAAGTTGAGATTCACCACTTCGAAAGCCTTCAGGGCGATAGTCGTGGGAAGTCTCGAAATGGCACCCGGCATGTCGAGCGGTGGTGGCTGTGCGAGCCTTGCGCTGCACGCGTCTCCCTGCAATTCGACCGGCGGCTGGGTTTGGTAATGGTATCTTCGGTTGAAGGTTCTAGACAGGTCGTGACTACGGCAGTCCAGCCATCGAATCCCGGGCCGTCGAGGCCCCAGTCATCGAAGCAGGGGACCGGCGCCGGAATCGCGCGAATTCTGATCCGACCTCTCGACCTGGATCGAACGGGCTGGACTCAGCGAAGAGCGCGCAAGAGACTCGACGCGCGAGGGAGCGAAGCAGCATGAGCGAAGTCCTTCCGGTGGTATACATGGCGCGGCACGGTAACACAGCCTGGACTCTTACGGGACAGCACACCGGCCTCTCCGACTTGCCCCTTACTCCAGACGGCGAGCGCAACGCTGTGCGGCTTGGCGAGCGCTTGAAGGGCCTGAAATTTAACAAGATATTCACGAGCCCCTTGCAACGCGCCGCAAGGACCTGTGAACTCGCGGGTTTCGGCGCCGCTGCCGAAATCGATCCGGACCTGGTCGAATGGAACTATGGTAAATATGAAGGATTAACCTCGGCCGAAATCTTGCGCGACCGCCCGGATTGGCAACTGTTCCGGGACGGCGCTCCAGGAGGTGAATCGCCAGAACAAGTTGGCGAGCGGGCGGATCGCGTGGTCCAGCGTCTCCGTGGAGTCGCCGGGGATGTGTTGCTTTTTTCCAGCGGCCACTTCATTCGGATGTTGACCTCCCGTTGGCTGGGGCTTGCTCCGGGAACCGGAGGCAAGTATTTTCTACTCAACCCGGCAAGCCTGAGCGCGCTTAGTTACGAACACAATCTCTCCCGGCCTGCGATCCGGCTGTGGAATGACGACCACCACGTCGCCGCTTAATGCTGAACACAACCACCGTCAAGCCAGAATTGCGAGGATTTCACAATGAGCACACAAGGTGTGGTAGACCCAGAATTCACGAACGTCGTATCAATTACGCAGAAGCCAGCCGCCATCCCCGAACTTCTCCAACCTCACGGCTCTTCCATTCCATTTGCCGGAACGGAAGACGCGCTCTATGAACGGCACCTGCTTTTCGATCGGGCCATCGACCCGAAAGTGGCGAGCGCGCGGGAGCGCTTCGAAGCGTTCTCCCGTTCTGTCCGCGACGTTCTGGCGCAACGGTGGGTGTTGACGAAGACCACCTATGAGCAACAGAACGCCAAGCGCATTTACTACCTTTCCATGGAATTTCTCATTGGGCGTTCCCTGGCCAACAACGTGACAAATCTGTTGCTGGATCCCGTGGTCCAGCAGGCGATCCAGGCGAAGGGCATCGATTGGCTTGAACTCGTCGAGCAGGAACCGGACGCGGGCCTGGGGAACGGAGGACTCGGCCGGCTTGCCGCGTGCTTCCTCGACTCCATGGCCACCATGCAACTCCCGGCGACGGGGTACGGTCTTCGCTATGAGTACGGCATGTTTCGGCAGTCGTTCGCGGACGGCTGGCAACAGGAGAACGCGGACAACTGGCTGCGCGACGGCGATCCATGGGAAGTCTCCCGCTTGCACGAGAGGGTGGAGGTCAAGCTGAATTGCAGTTTCAAGCTGCGCGACGGACGCTTGGAGGTCATTCCGAATCGGCCGTCCAGTCTGATTGGAATACCGTTCGATCGTCCTATCGTTGGCTACGGAGGGAAGACGATCAACACTCTCCGGCTCTGGGCAGCGGCAGCGCCGGATTACTTCGATTTTCAGGAATTCGGTACGGGGGATTTCGTTGGGGCACTGGGCGCAACGCTGGAAGCGGAATCGCTGACTCGTGTGCTCTATCCCGACGACTCCACTACCGCCGGACAGGAACTGCGCTTCCTGCAGGAATATTTTCTGGTGGCGTGCTCGCTGGCCGACCTGGTGCGTCGCTTCCTGCGCCACAACACGGACTGGGAATTGCTTCCCGAGAAGGCCGCCATCCAGCTCAACGACACGCATCCTTCGATGGCTGTGGCCGAGTTGATGCGCATCCTCCTGGACGATGCAAAGCTCGGATGGGATCTGGCCTGGGATCTGACCCGTCGGACTCTGGGTTACACCAACCACACTTTACTTCCCGAGGCGCTCGAGAAATGGCCGGTCGCGTGGTTCGAAGCGCTGCTTCCCCGGCAGTTGGAGATCATCTACGAGGCCAATCGCCGGCTTCTCGACGAAGTTCGCGTGCGCTTTCCCGGAGAGGAAGGGCGTATCGAACGGGTCAGCATCGTGGAGGAAAAACCTTCGCGTAAGATTCGCATGGCAAACCTCGCCATTGTCGGTTCGCACAGCACCAATGGAGTTGCGGCCGTCCATTCGAAGCTCTTGCGCACAACCACGGTCAAGGATCTTGCCGAAATATTTCCCGAACGTTTCAGCAACAAGACGAACGGCGTCACGCCGCGCCGTTGGATTGTCGAAGCGAATCCTGCGCTCGCGAGGGTGATTACATCAGCGATTGGCGAAAAATGGATTACAAACCTAAGCCAGCTGAACGAACTCAAACCGATGGCGACAGATCCCAATCTGCAGCAGGCATTCCGCGCATCGAAGCGGGATGCGAAGACGAGATTCGCGAATTGGCTCAAGGCAACGTCCGGTCAGGTCGTAGATCCGGAAAGCATTTTCGACTGCCAGATTAAGCGCATTCACGAATACAAGCGCCAACTCCTGAACGCCCTACGCATCATCGTCTGTTACAACCGCCTACGGGAAAATCCCAACCTGGCGATGGCGCCGCGCACCTTCTTCTTCGCCGGGAAAGCTGCACCCGCTTACCGGCTGGCCAAACTTATTCTCAAGTTCATCAACAATCTGGCCGGAGCGATCGACGGCGACCCGATCGTACGCGGCCGGATGAAGGTGGTCGTTCTTCCCGAATACAACGTTTCTCTAGCAGAACGTTTGATTCCCGCGAGCGACGTCTCCAATCAGATCTCAACCGCCGGTTACGAAGCCAGCGGAACGAGCAATATGAAGTTCATGATGAACGGAGCTCTAACCGTCGGGACGCGCGATGGCGCAACCATCGAAATGGCGGAAGAGGCAGGAGAAGAGAATCTCTTCCTGTTCGGCCTTACAGTAGAGGAAGTTGCTAACAGTCAGGGCTGGTACGACCCGCATTGGCACTATGAACACGATCCAGAGACGCGGGCCGCTCTCGACCTAATTTCCTCGGACTTCTTCAGCCGTAACGAACCGGGAATCTTTGCTCCGATCCACGATACCTTGCTGGCAAACGGCGACCACTACATGCACCTGGCGGATCTGGTTTCCTACTGTCAAGCCCAGGACCGGCTGGGCGAGTTGTATGCTAATCCCGAGGAATGGGCGTGCAAGTCGATCCTGAACGTGGCCAGTTCAGGAAAGTTCTCCAGCGACCGCACCATTCACGAATATGCCACCGAAATCTGGAAGGCGGAGCCATGTCCCATACCTTAGAGACACAATCGGCGACAAGTGCAGCGAGCGGCCCAACGATTTCGCCGCTCGCTGGCAAGCCTGCACCAAAGGAAATGCTGGTCGACCTCGCGCAATTGGAACGCGCGTACTTCGACCGTCAGCCCGACCTCAGCGACCGCAGCCAACTCGTTGCCTTTGGCACCAGTGGCCACCGCGGCTCCTCCCTGCACGGCAGCTTCACCGAGTCCCACATCCTGGCGATCACGCAGGCTATCTGCGACTACCGGCGCGGGCAGGGAATCGATGGACCGTTATACATGGGGAAGGACACGCATGCGTTATCCGCGCCCGCGCAGCGCACCGCTCTCGAGGTGCTGGCGGCGAATCACGTCGGGACGATCATCCAAGAGAACGATGGTGTAACCCCGACGCCCGTAATTTCTCGCGCCATCCTGGTCTACAACAAAGGACGGAAGCAGGGCCTCGCCGATGGCATCGTAATCACGCCTTCCCACAACCCCCCGGAGGACGGGGGGTTCAAATACAACCCCCCTAACGGTGGGCCTGCCGATACCGACGTTACGAAATGGGTGCAGGATCGCGCGAATGAATTGCTACGCACTGGGAATGCAGGGGTGAAGCGGGTTCCGTTTGAGAAAGCAATTCAAGCCGCGACGACGCACCAGGAAGACTTCGTTCTACCCTACGTTCGCGATCTCAAGAATGTTGTGGACATCGACGCAATTCGCGGCGCGGGCCTGAGGCTTGGCGTCGATCCTCTGGGCGGTGCGGCACGGCCGTATTGGGAGCCGATCAATTCAATTTATGGTCTAGAAGTTACCGTCGTCAATCCAACGATTGACCCGACTTTTTCCTTCATGACCGTGGACCATGACGGAAAGATCCGCATGGACTGTTCCAGTCCCTACGCGATGGCGCGATTGGTCGCGCTGAAAGACAAGTACCAGGTGGCTTTCGCCAACGATCCTGACTCGGACAGGCACGGGATCGTCACGCCGGTCGCGGGTTTAATGAACCCCAATCACTACCTCGCGGTGGCCATCCAATACTTGCTCACGCATCGCCCTCAGT
>Ga0137403_10003100_pt1 | contig 20044 bp, 10 predicted proteins | sample CZOMad2_1_16fung_FD_122057 | JGI IMG/M metagenome (GOLD analysis project Ga0137403, IMG submission 122057) | Vadose zone soil fungal communities from Angelo Coast Range Reserve, California, USA - CZOMad2_1_16fungal (Hybrid Assembly) | ecosystem: Environmental > Terrestrial > Soil > Vadose zone...
CTTACTATCTCCATCGCTTGCTTCCCACTATCCGCAACAAGCACATCATATCCGCTCATCGTCAGGTTACGCCTCAATATTCTCTGGATTGGCGGCTCATCATCTACTACGAGTATGCGCTTCCCTTTTACCTTCATCTCTTCTCTCCTACTCGTTCCTGCTCTCCAGGTTCTCTCGCCACGCCCAGATAGGACTCTCTCTCCCCTCCCTCCCTCTCTCCACCCACTAACGATACGTGCGCAGGGAGTATAAATGTGCAATTCGTTCTACCCTCTTCCCCCTCGTCCACCCGTATTTCCCCTCGATGAGCTTCTATTATCCCTTTGCAAATCGCCAAACCTAGTCCGTCTGGCCCATAGACACTGGTGGTATACTCCCCTACATTCTTCTCCCTCGCCTCACTTCCCACTCCTCTCCCCTGATCTGTCACTACTACACTCAACTTCTTTATGTCCTCATATTCCTCTTCTACACTTATCCTTACTTCTATCGTTCTCTGCTCCCCACAATAGTACACTGCATTCTCTAAAAGATAAAAAAATACCCGCTCCAATTGCACATGGTCCGCATACACGAGTGGCAACACTCCCTGCTCGTCTAACTCAATCCGCAAGCTAATCGTGCAATGCTCCTCGGTCCGCTCTATCTTCTTCCTCGCCCCATAAAATACTTCGACAATATTGCACCATTCTTTATCCAGACTCAACGCCCCCATCTCAATCTTTGACATCTCTACCAATGCGCTTACCAGGATAGTAAGGTGGTCGGTCGCTCGCTCTATATCTTGCAGGATCTCTTTCCTATCCTCCTCTTCCCACGCTAAATCTTCCTGCAATAAGCCTGTAACCGCGACTTTTATCGTCGTTAAGGGCGTTCTCAAATCGTGCGAAACTGTCGAAAGCAAGGCTGATCTGTTCTTTTCATCCCTCACTTGCTCCGTTCTATCATATACCTGCAACGCGTGCGCCACAAATTGTCCTTGCTGGTTGTACAAGGGATAACGTTTGAACTGATAATGATACTCTTCCCCTACATCCTCTCTTTTCCCGGCGCTACGATCCCTTTGCGGCAGGCTATATGACGGATGTATCCCATCCATACTGCCAACGACACAATTCATTTCCCGCCTGTACGCTGTGCTTTTCCCTAAATCTTCCAGGTAATGCCTGACCTCTTCCTCATTCTTTATTCTCGACAGCAGCCTTGCAAAAATGCTCTCGATCTTTGCTCCGCTCTCTCTTCTCGCTCGTAACTGGTTTTCCAATCGAATATCACAGAGCTTTTCCGCCACCGGGTTCATATATACACATTTCCCCTCCACATCTACCACAAACCACGCATCTTTTACTCCATTGACTGTTGTATGCTGCAATTGCAACAATAGCCTGCTCAATTCTCCCAACATGTCTGTACTGAGCAACGCCACTTCTGCTGTATGCGATAAAAAAGCAACGGTGTTCTCTAATGTGTCTTTTTTCGTCCCCACTACCCCTATGGCTTCCTGCGCTTCCTCTCCCTCTTGATGCTCCCCAAACACTCTACTTATCTGCCCCCCCTGCTCTTCTTGCAAGATTGCATGCAAGTCGCTCTCTCGTAACGTGAGTAGATGGTTGCTGATGAAACGTAACAAACTACTAAAGCTGACACCAAATACTTTCTGTGTCTCTTCTCGTATATGTCCCAGCATCTCATATTCCAGGAGCTCCCCATCCTCCTCCACCTCTTCCCCCATTGCTTTTTGTAGCACCCCTGTATTCGACCTCTGATGCACCTGCTCCAACTTCTCTATGGTCTCTTGAAAATGACTCCTCTGCTGCGCTGCTTCCAACAACATGCAGTTATGTATCGCTACTGTGGCCTGGCTGGCAAAGAGCGACAATATATCAACCTTTAATGGTGTAAATCCACCCGCCTCCGCTGAGCATATTAATAGCACGCCATAAACACTATTTCCCATCTCCAACGGATAACTACAGACAGAACACATCTGCAACTCTCGGAAAAGTGCCTGACTATTTGGATATCTCTCATCTGTGCTGATATCTTGTGACACCTTTACCTGCTGATGCAGCAAGCTTTCTCCAATGATACATCGATCTGTCAGTACCAATGGATACTCAAACGCGTTCTGCACCAAATCACTCTCCCACCCGCTCTGCGCCTCTAAGCACAATCGCCCCTCTCTCCTGTTGACGGTGACGACTGCTGATGCTACCTGTAATGCTTTTGCTATCCCCTCGACTATTTGCTTGAGTATGGTTGATAGCTCAACTTCTGAGGTCAGTGCACTTGAGACATCTTTGAGCGCTTTCCTCTGCCGATTTTGCATCTCCGCGCTTCCACTACTCTGAGCACTCTCAATCGCACTTGCTAAAACATGGCATACGGCCTTGATCAAACGCTGCAAGCCTTCATCTCGGTAGATCCCCGACACTCCACTTCCCATCTCTAGCGTTCCTAGCACTCGATCTTCTATAAGCAACGGTGCTACCACGGTCGCATGCAATTGATGGTTCCCGCTCAGTGCATCCCCACTCTCTACTGGCGAACCATCTAGCCCTCCTGCATAGTCTCTCACTTGCAATTCCGGGCTTTTCACTACCCTCTCTACCATCGATCCCGTATATGGATGCTGATGGTAATTCGCCTGCCAACCCTCTCCCTTCCTCCTACACACAGCAACCCTCACCGCCTCGCGGTCATGACGCAGCAGCACAACTCCGAATATATCAAATGGCAATGCCTGCTCTAATTCCGCGGCCAGCCTCGTATAATCAGGCTTGCTCCCACGCACGCTTGATACTATCCGAGCTACACGCTCCATTATCGCTGACTCTTCTCTTGTTGTTGCGTTCGTTTTTGCTTTCATGACTCCCTGGCTCGTCTCTACCTGCTCGCCTCTCTCAGTTCTTCCACTCTCATTCATATTTCTTTGATGCATCTCTGCTCTCTACTACATTGTCTCTACATTGTCTCCCAAATGTAAAAACAATATATATGCAATATGTCTGACTCACGAGCAATTTCTCTTGTACGTCGCAACAAAGTATACCATACTTTTGTCCACATACGTCAATAACCCGACAGTAAGAAGCTCTCTATTCTCCTCTTTTTCCTGACTCTTCTCTCCTGCCTCTTTCTTTCCTCGCTTTTTCCGCTCTCTCTTCCCTCGGTGCCTCCGGGCTATCCTTTTTTCCTTTACATAGTCGCGTTCCTTGCCTCACTGTTCGCGCAACGCCACCACTGGGTCCACTCGTGTGGCCCGCACCGCAGGCACATAACTCGCAGCAAACACCACCACCAGCAGCAGCGCCGAAACTGCCGCCAGCGTCGCCAAATCTGTCGACTTCACGCCGTACAGTACCGAGTGCAAGCCGCGGAACAGCAAAAATGCCAGTACGACGCCAATGCTCGTACCGATCGACGCCATTGTCATTCCCTGCTTCAACACCATTCCCAACACATTCGACCGCTGCGCCCCCAGCGCCGTCCGGATTCCAATCTCATGTGTCCGCTGGCTCACCGAGTAGGCCACCACTCCGTAAACTCCCACCGAAGCCAGCACCAATCCCAGTACGCCGAACGCACCCACTAGCATCGCACCAAGACGCGCCGGTAACAGCGGCTTTCCATATTTCACATGCGCTTCCATCGTCATAGTGCCGAACACCGGCAGCCCGGGGTCCACTTGTCGAATCTGCTCCCGCACCGCTCCTGTCAATTGTTGCGGATCATTTTCCGATTGCACCATTAGCGTCGTCGACGAATAGTAGCGTTGCGCGATAGGAAAGTAGACAAATGATTGCGGCGACTCATACAGAAACAGATATTTGCCCGTCCGGGTCATCCCCACAACCTGAATGAGCGGCCCATCTTTTTCCGTCCGAAATGCTTTTCCGATAGGATCCTGTCCTGGCCAGTTCCTTTTCGCAAACTCTTCGTTCACGATGGCGACTTTCGGCGCACTTTCCGTATCCGCCTCGGTGAATTCCCGGCCTTCGATCACCGGCGTTCCCGCCGTGCGGAAGTAGGCGGGCTCTACCTTGTCGTCCAGAGCCGTCTCGGTTTTCGATTTGCCTTCAATAGGTTGCCCGTCCGGAAAAATATTCACTATAGAGTTGTCGTAGCCCATGGGGATGTATGCCGCAAAAGCTGCGTTGCGCACGCCCGGCAGTGCTCTCACTCGCTCGTGCACCTGTTTATAGAATTGCTGCGCGCGCTCTTTGCTGTAGCCTTGCAGCCCCAGGTCCACGGACAGCATCAGCGTGTGGTCCACACGGAATCCCATATCCACCTGCGCCGAATTCTGAAAACTGCGGATAAAAAATCCGGCGCAAGCCAGCAACACAAGCGAGACCGCAATTTGGGAAACCACCAGAGCGTTCCGAAAGCGGTGATGGCCCGTGGAAGCTCCTCCCGACCGGCCGCCCGTTTTCAAAACGTCCGCCAGGTTGGTCCGCGACCCCTGCAGCGCCGGAATCATGCCCGCCACAACTCCGGTCAGTGCCGCAGCAGCGAAACTGAACGCAAAAATTCTCCAATCCATTCGTAGATCGAACAAACGCAATGGAATATAGGTCGGAACGTGAATCGACATCAGCGCCAGCGCGGCCCACCGCGCGAGCACCAACCCCGCAACTCCACCGAAGAGCGCCAAAAGGATGCTCTCGGTCAGAAGTTGCCTCATCATCCGCCAGCGGCTCGCCCCCAACGCCGTCCGCGTGGCGATTTCCTTCCTCCGCCCATTGGCGCGCGTCAGAATCAGATTCGCCACGTTCGCGCAGGCGATCAACAAGACAAGTCCCACCAGGGACATGAATACCGCGACAGCTTTCGACATGAAGCCGCCCAATCCAGGCTCCGGCCTTGCCGCCAGCTCCGGCATCACCAGCGCTGTTATACCCTTGTGGCTTTCTGGAAATTCTTGCGCCAAGCGGTGATCTGTCGGTCCGGCCGCCGCCATTGCCTGCTCCGCAGTTACCCCCGGCTGCAGCCTGGCCAATACCCGCAAGAATCCATCGCCGCGACGGTTGAGCGTATTCGCCTGACTCGCATCGAGCAAAGGCAGCGTTGTCAGCGGAACATAGAAGTCCGGCTCTAGAAAATAGTAGGCTCCGTGATATCTCTCTGGTGCGATCCCGATGATCGTAAAGGGATGCTCATTCACCCGCACCGTCCGCCCGACTACGCTGGGATCGCCGCCGAATCGCCCTTGCCAATACTTGTAGCCCAGCACGATCAGCGGATCCTTGCCCAGTACCCAGCCTTCATCGGCTGCAAATGTTCGCCCGCGCACTGCTTCCAGCCCCAGCATCGAAAAATAATTGCCACTGACCATTTCCACCCACGCGCGTTCAGGCCGACCTTCCGCGCCGAAGCTCACCGGGCTCGGCGTATAAGCGATCATGTCGGAAAATACTGTCTTCAGTTCCCGGTAGTCCTTAAAATCGGGATAAGAGAAATTCAGTGGAAAATCCATCGCCGAGGAATTCAAGGCCACCACAGCAAGCTGCTGCGGATCCTTCACCGGCAGCGGCCTCCACAGCATTCCATTGAACACGCTAAAGATGGCGGTGTTAGCGCCGATCCCCAGTCCCAGCGCCAACACCGCCACCACCATGAATCCAGGGCTCTTGGCAAGCGTTCTCAGTGCGTAGCGCAGATCTTTCCAAATGTCTCGCATGGGGCCGGCCCTCCCCTTCTTGTGACTTCTCTAGGAACAGTACGGGACAGACCGCAAAATGTTTCCTTCTCGTAAAAATTAAGCCAACCTTAGCGCTGCTGAAGCAAGCACCTTAAGTCACGACTCGGACGATTCAATGACTGACCGCTCCTATCTGTCGCGCGTCCATAGGAGGTCTTTCTCTATAAGCTCCCCTTCGTCGCCTCTCCCAGCAAATACTCCGAAGCCCGCCAAGACAGCGCCATGATTGTCAACGTCGGATTTTTGTCCGGATTGGTCACCAGCGACGCCCCGTCGGTGACAAACAAGTTCTTCACATCGTGCGCCTGACAATATCCGTTCAAAACCGAAGTCTTCGGGTCGGCCCCCATCCTCGCCGTCCCCACTTCGTGAATGATCTTCCCTCCCTCAGCGATGCCATACGCTCGCGGCCCGTCGATCGGAGCTTTCGTTCGATACTCTCCGCCAGCCATCTCCACGATCGCGCGGAACGTCTCTTGCATATCCTTCGCCTGCCGCAACTCATATTCCGACCACTTGAAATGAAACCGCAATACCGGTATCCCGAATTCATCCACAACGTCCGGGTCGATCTCGCAGTAGGTGTCCGGGTTCGGAATCATCTCCCCGCGCCCGTCTAAGCCGATGGTCGTGCCGTAGTCCTTCCGCGCCTTGCGTTTCAATTCCGCGCCATACCCTTCTTCGCGATGGCAAAGATGGTTGAACATTCCGACGTTGGGCAACTCGCGTCCGCCGCCAAATTCGATATGGTATCCGCGCGGAAAATCATTCTTGCGATCGAACTTCCACCACGGCATGTACATGTGCATCCCGCCGGTGCCGTCGTGGTTGTGCGGCGCCATGTTTTCGAGCTGCGGGAAATAACCTTCGCCGCCGCTGCCCACCGAGTCCGTCAAATATTTGCCGACCGTGCCGGAAGAATTCGCCAAGCCATCTGGAAAGAGCGCCGATTTCGAGTTCAGCAGCAACCGCGCCGACTCGCACGCGCTCGCGGCCAGCACCACCGCCCGCGCGTTGATACGCCTCTCACTGCGCGTAGCCTTGTCGATGTAGGACACGCCTTGCGCCTTGCCATCCGGGCCCACCAGCACTTCGCGCGCCATCGCTCCGGTAATCAGCGTCAGTTTGCCGGTTGCCATTGCCGGCGGAATCAGCACCTGACTCGAGCTAAAATTCGACGCCGTGGTGCATCCGCGGCCGCATTGCCCGCAATAGTGACAAGGCAGCCGCCCATTCACAGACTTTGTCAGAATCGCGAGCCGCGACGGAATACAAATAATGTTGAGCTTGTCGCAAGCCTTCTTGATGATCGTTTCCGTGCAACGCGGCTTTGGCGGTGGCAGGAAGACGCCGTCCGGCGCGCTCGAAACATTTTCCTTGGTCCCAAACACGCCGATGTACGACTCCACCTTGTCGTAATACGGCGCGATATCGTCGTATGAAATCGGCCAATCGGAACCGAGGCCATCGCGCGTGTACGACTTGAAGTCGACGGGAGAAAAACGCAGCGCAATGCGCCCCCAGTGATTCGTCCGCCCACCGACGATCCGCGAACGAAACCACCGGAAATCCGAACCCGGCGCAGACGTATACGGCTCGCCAGTGATGTCCCATGCGCCGTTCGGCGCGAGAAATTCTCCAAAGTTCTCCGCAGCTCGCCCGCCGACACCCACTCCTCGATGCGGCAGGTCGTACGGCCACATAAACATCTTGTAGTCTTTTTCGGGATTGATCGGAGGGCCGGCTTCCAGCATCGCTACGTTCAGACCGCCTTGGGTGAGGACCTTGGCAGCCATCCCGCCGCCGGCGCCGGATCCAACTACAATGACATCGTAGGTTTTCGGCGAACGAATCACTTGTGACATCCGGTCTCCTGTTACAACGATTGTGTCGTGCGAACTCCGATTTTCGTCAGCGCACGGCTTTTGCCGCGCCGTAGCGATGGTTTTCTTTGTCAGGGCACCGCTCTAGCCGTGCCGTACGCGCACCAACCAACAAGGCTTTAGCCGCTGAGGGCGGGCTTTCAATTCTAAGACAAATTCAGCAGCTCATTATGAGCATGCCACCCGGCCAATACGCAACCGCGGTGTCTCACGCCCCCAACAATTCGTTCCGCACATTCTTCAACACATACACGGCGCGCTCGACGCCCACCGGCCCCGCCAGGATCGGGTCCTCGTTCTCGATGCTCAGCATTCCCTCATACCCGATGTCCATATACGCCTGCAGGATCGATTTCCAAAGGCCTGCGCCGTGTCCATAGCCCACTGCGCGAAAGGTCTCCGAAGCCTGCGGCAAGTCTTCCAGTTCCGACGCAAAGTTTAGAACGCCGTACCTTGCGACGTTTTCAGGAAACATCACCGTATCCTTCATGTGCGCGTGGTAAATCGCGCCGTGCTTGCCTAGAAAACGAATCACCTCCACGGGATCGCAACCCTGCCAGAACAAGTGGCTGAGATCGTTATTCGCGCCGATCTCCTCGCCCACCGCCTCGCGCAACTTCATCAGCGTTCGTGGATTGTAAACGACAAAATTGGGGTGCATCTCCAAGGCAATCCGGCGAACGCCGTGTTCCCGCGCGAATTTCGCGGCCTCCTTCCAGTACGGAATGACTTTTTCTTTCCACTGCCAATCCAGCATTTCGCCGTACTCGGGCGGCCAGCGATAGGTGATCCAGTTCGGCTGCGTATCCTGCGGCGTGCCGCCGGGGCACCCGGAAAAGGTGACGATCGTTTTCACATCGAGTATCTGCGCCAGGCGCACCGTCTTGCGAAACGTGTCCGCATCCTTCGCGGCGTGCTTCGCGTCCGCATGCACGGCATTTCCGTGGCAACTCAAAGTCGCCACGCGAATTCCCTTATCCTCGAATTTCTTTCTCCAGGCCTTGGCCTTGGCCGGATCAGCAATAAAGTCGTCCAAAGCACAATGCGGATTGTTCGGATACCCACCCGTCCCGATTTCCACTGCCTCCATACCAAGCCCGCTCATCACATCCAGCATCTGATCGAGCGACAATTTGTCGTACACCGGATCGAAAACGCCGATGGGAATTTTGCGCGATGAGCCAGCGGCGCCCCGCCCGGCCGCCCGCGCTGCCACGGTTGCCCGCTCGGCGGCCGACGAGCTCTCTCCCACCGGCTCCTTCGTCGCTGAGTTCGTGGATTCCGACGCCGCCTTTGCGGCGGCGGGTATGGACGCGGCCAGGAAACCGCCTCCGGTTGCCGCGAGGAATTGCCGCCGATCGATGCCTGAGTACTTGCGTCCGCTCTTCATCTAGTGGTGTCTCCGCAATAGTGGAAATTCAAATCGAAACTAACCCGCGGCATTATACGCCGCTTTCGCTGAGGAGAAAGCATCTAGCGCGTCGATGCCATGGCTTCTCGTCGCGTTTCACTCGCAATCGCACCCAACGTTTGGTCGTGGAAAACGCGAATCGCGACGATCGCCGTGGTTAGCTTGGGCGGCGCGGCGTGAGCGCGTTTAGCGCGGGGATCGAGCGTGGCGCCACGAGTGCGCGCGCTGCCGGCTGCTTCTTGTTGCGAATCGCGTCGACAATCATTTCGATGGCCTGCCCGGTGTTAGGGGGCACAAATACTGTAGCGGTGAGCTGGCCGTTCTTGACCCAGGCTTGGCCTGTGTTCGGCAAGCCGTCGCAGCCGATGAAGGGTAGCTTCATCCAGCGCTCGCGCTCCACTTCGTTGGTTAATTCCTGGAATGCCTTGCGGGCGCCCATGGCCATCGAGTCGTCCTGCGCGGCTACGACGTCGACTTGCGACTTCTGCGAGGTCGTCAGCTTCAGCCAGGAGCGAACCGCCTTCAGCGAGCTTTCTTCGGTCCATTGCGCTTTCAGCATCACCGCCTGGATGTTGGCTGGCTTGGTCTCCTGCATTCCGGCGGTGCGTTCTTTGGCCGCGGAATTTTCCGATGGGCCCTGTATATAGAGGACCGCGCCTCCTTTGGGCAGCAGCGCCGCGAGTTGGCGGCCTTGCAGGCGGCCAATTTCGACGTGGTCGGAACTTACGCCAAACATCGGAGCCGTCGAGCTCTTTCGCAATTCGTCGAGGTAGGCAGCGTCGCGATTGAGGACCGCCCAGCCGATTCCGGCGGTGGCTGCGGCGCGGGCTACCTGTGGCAATGCGGTGCCACCGACGGGCTCGAACACGATGGCATCGGGTCGGCTTTCCAGTGACGCCTGCACGGCCTTTAGAATCTGGGTGCTTTGGGTGATGGCGTCGTTGTCGGCGTAGATGATTTCCACCGAAACGCCGAGCCTCGCGGCGGCTTGCTCGGCCGACTGCGCCTGTTCGATCTGATAGTCGTTGTCGTTCGTGGTCAGCGAGACGACGATGCGAATCTTTTTCGCCATGGCGGTAAGGTCCGATGCGTTCGGCTTGAGGCTCTACAATATACTGGAGCCCGTTGAATGCGGCGGAAATCCTGGTTCTTGCGTGCCATGGCGACAACGCCTTCGAGGGCACTTGCGAATGTTTTCACGGTGTCGCGAACGGGGACATTTCTAGTTAACCGTTTGCCGTCCCTCCCCCCCTTTTTTCGGATCTGCGGATTCTAAAGGACTTTAAGTGCTTTGTTTTTGGATCTGCGGATTGTAAAGGAGTTACGCGGCTGTTTTTTGGATCTGCGGATTCTAAAGAGGTTAGCGTGGAAAAGGGTTGGAGCGACGGGAATTCGTGAGGTCGAAAGTGAGTGGGGCTCGTTCGAATTGATGATTGCGATAACACGAATGACGGTAACACATGGGTAACTGTTTGTCAAGGAGAATTTTGGGTGCCAAATAGGCAAGGGGGCCATGCTTCCCTCAGAGGCTAGAGCCTTTTGAGTCAGGGTTATTGGCACGGCTGAAGCCGTGCCCTCCCGTCTTGCTGTTCACGAAAAGCGGGAAGGAACAGATTCGTCATTTCGTTCAGTGGCCGAATGGTGCAGACATCGAAGAGAGATTCCTCCACTGCGCACGCCGGCCCGTTCGCAGGAAGCGAACGGGGAGGAAGAAGCCGGCGCGCTCCGGTCGGAATGACCGGTTTTTCGCAATTGCAGGTTTAGGAAGTGGTTAGAGGAAGTTGGCTATGCCGAAATAGGGGTGGACGCCCTCGCCGCCGCCGAGGGCTACGGCCATGCGGAAGATTACGTCTTTGCCGAGGTAGAGGGCGATGCCGCCGCCGAAGCTTTGGTGCATGTCGGAGAAATCGAGGTCGCTCTTGCGGAAGGCTACTTTGCCGGCGTCGTAGGCGGTGAGGAGGCCTAAGTGGCTGCAGATGGTACGGATCACGCCGGGTTTGCAGGGAGTGCAGGCCTCGCAGAGTTTTTTGTCGTATTCGACCTGGATGGTCATTAGGTCGGGGCCACGGAAGCGGAAGTCGCGGAAGGCGCGCAGGGTGGGTTCGTTGTCGATGTCGGAGCCACCGACGGTTTCCTGGAGGTAGAAGGGGACGGCGTTGCCGGAGCTGGCGTCGGAGACGGAATAGCGCCAGCGAATGGAAAAATAGTTCTGTTCGATAACGCCGCCATGTTTTCTGCGTTGCGGGTAGATGCGGTGGTCGAGGTTGGTTTCGAAGCGGCGGAAAGAATAGTGGCCGGAGTCGGTGTCCTGGTAGAAGTTGTAGGCGACGTTGTAGTTGATTTCGAACCAGTCCCAGCGATGGTGGGGGCGGAGGGAAATCTGTTCGTGGATGAACGGCGGTTGGTTGACGAGGCCGGGTGCGGTCAGTTCGGTGTACTGCTGCTGGATAGAGATGATTTTGCTTCCGGTTACACCGCCCACGTTGGGCCAAAGACCTTCGATCTTGCCGCCGGCGGAGAGCCAGGAAACTTCGGGAAAGGGCGTGGTGACTTCGATTCCTGCGGAGGTGTCGCGCTGGCTGAAGCGAACCGAATTGTTGACGTTGGTATCGGGACCGAGGCCGTAGAAGGGCAAATTAGGCATGGAACGATTGCGGGCGTAGACATTGAAATAGAGAGATTCCTGGGCTTTGTTCCAATCGGCGGAAATCGTGCGCCAACTGCTGTACTTCAGTTCGGCAAACCAGAATTTGCGGATGGTGATGACGGAGGTGGCTTGCAACTGGTCCTGGGAGCCATTTTTTTCGTTGAGGTCGCGCGAGTAACGGCCGCCGCCGCCGACACCGCTGCCGGGAACGACGCTCTGAGCAACGAAGTGAAAAGGACGGGCGGTGAAAGTGGAGGCGGCACAGCTAAAGATTTTCTTGGCGAAGTCATCGCCCAGCGAACAGTTGGACTTCCACTGGGTCCAGTCGGTGGTGCTGGTGACGCGCTCCGTGGGCGGAGTGGGTCCGGCCTGGGCGGAGGCCAAACGAGGGCAGATGAGAAGCGTGGCGACGAAGGCAGCGGCTTTGACGCGCCGCAAATTCAACAAGTGGGTTGGTATGCGCATGGGACTCAGCCTCCGTTCACTTTTTCGGGTGGATCTTGCTGTACACCTTCTGCAGGTAGTCGGCAGCTTGGGCTTCGGTCTTGACCGAGTTTGGATCGAGGCCGGTGCGCTGTCCGGGGGGAAGGGTTTGCTCGAGCATGGCGGCCTGCTCGACCTGAGCTTTGAGGTGATCGTTGATGGGCTGGGCAAGCTCCGCGGCGGTCGGCGGTTGGGATTTGATCGAGCCCAGATCGATGTCGTCGGTGCGCGGCTGAGCGAGGGTGAGATTGTCCTCGAAGGTCGCAGCGTCCTTGTCACGCAGGGTGAGATGGGAATTGGCTACGTTGGGCAGCAGAAGTTTTAAAGCGGTGGCGATGATGGAGGTGTGATCGTAAATGCGGTGATCGATGGTGCCGGGCGGGATGTAAGGCGAGATGAGAACCGCGGGCACACGCACGCCCAGGCGGGTGAAGTCAAAAGGAGGATCGTTGGTAACGCCTGGAGCGCCCTTCCAGACTTTTCCGTCTGGGTTGACGGTGGTAGGCGGCGGCACGTGATCGTAGAGGCCGCCATGCTCGTCGTAAACGATGGCGAGGAGAGTGGAATTGCGAACTTTCGGATTTCCCCACACGGCTTTGAAAACGGTCTGGATGAGGGCTTCGCCTTCGCGAACGTTGTGATCGGGGTGTTGATCGCTGGCGGCGAAGGCACCGTGAAGGCTGTCGGGAGCGGAATTTGCGAAACGGGGCTCGAGGAAACTGTAGGCGGGAAGGTCGTCGTGCCGGCAGGCGGGAATAAAATCGTTCACGAGCGATGCGAAAAAGTCCGGGTTGCCGGAGAGACCGTTGAACGTGGAGGCCATGGTGGAGTCGTTGTAGTAGATGACGGAGTCGAGTTTGTTCTCGGCGAGGCGCTCGTAGATGGTGGTGGTAAGGTTGCGCCAGTCGATGCTCATGTCTACGCGGCCGATGGAGGTGGCGGCGTGCATGAAGGCGCGATTGGGGAAGGTGGGGCCGGGTACGGAGGAAAACCAGCGGTCGCAGACGCAGAATTGCTGGGCTAGCGTGGTTAGCACCGGAAGCGTCTTTGGGGAGAAACACTTCATGATGCGATGGGCGTCTTTAGGATTGCCGGTCTTTCCTTCGTAGCTGCGGACGAAACCGTTCATCACGGGATCTTTGCTAACTGCAGTGGTGGGGTCACCGTAAAGCTGTGCGAGGACGTCGAAACCGGCGTGGCCTGGATCGGGTGTGAAGTCACCGGCGAAACCGGAGTCGTTGGAAACCGTGGCGATGCCGCCGGCGGAGTCGGTGTTGCTTTCGGTGCCTTTGAGGCCGTCGATGGGCCACTGCGGGGTTTGCGCGAAACCCAGCATATGGTCGAAGGAACGGTTCTCCATCATGAGAACGACGATGTGTTTCAGGTTGTCGAGTCCGGTCGGCATACACCCTTCCCCCCATTGGAGAGTTCAGAAAGCGACCCTGAGCAGGTAGTGACGCAGGCCGGGCGACCTTTTGCAGCGAGGCATCACTATTTTATGGCGGTAAGCATATCAGCTACGTCAACGGGAAACTACTGGAAGAATGTGTGCTGTGGCGAAAAACTGAACATAGGGAATTGCCGGGTGCGTCGCCATCTGCCCGCGATCGGCGTCAAACGTGTCCACAGTGTCGCAACCTCGCGACGTCGAGCTGGGCATCCCGAAAAGTCGTCTGTTGCCCCAAACCTCGATACGACAATGACGGTGTTCGACTCCAGCGGTCCCAAACTCGTGCGCACTACGTCAGAATGTCGAGACGCTAGAAGAAAGTTCCCATCACGGAGGGAATGCTACAGCCTTCGTGATTGCAGTTGAAAGCCTAGGCGGTTGATATCAAAGAAGGTTAGAGAATTTTCCGAGATTTCTTGCGGATATGGACAACGGCGTGCTTCTGGGTAGCACTCCCGCCCGTAACTACCCCCAGGAGGTTTATCTTGAGGATGAAAAAACTTCTCTACAGTGTTCCCCTAGTCGGGTTGTTGTTCGTTGGGTTGCACGCCCGCGCTGAACCGATTCATCTCCAATCGGCTGCAGGACAGCAATCCGAGCCAACGACAAAATCCGTCGCAGGTAAAGTAACGTCGATCGGCAATTCGGGAACATCGTTCGCGGTGGAGGTCGAAGGAACGAGCAAACAAACGATGCAGTTTGTCGTGAATAAGAACACGCAAGTGCAAGGTCAAGTCAAAGTTGGTACGCTCGTGGCTGTGGACTATCAACCTGCGGAAAGCGGCCAGAATCTAGCCGTTAATATCACTGTAAGAGGCTAGTTGCGTGCCGGTAGCTTATTAAGCCGCTTGTCAAAATGTCCCCTAGACCGAGTCCGGCCCAAGAACAAGGTTCTTCGCCGGACTCGCCCTTTTTGACGAGCGACATAGTTTCGACCCGTCCGGTGACAAATTCGTCGCTTAATCGTGGTAAACAAGCATCGTATTTAAGGCTTAGGTCAATGGCGCTTCGAGTGTTGATCGTCGATGATTCAGAGGTCACGCGGCGCATCCTTCGCAACGTAATCAGCTCCCAATTCTGGGACGTTTGCGGCGAAGCAGAAAATGGCTGGTCAGGCGTCAAAAAATTCCAGGAACTCAAGCCGGACGTCGTCGTTCTCGACTTAGGCATGCCCGACATCAGCGGAATCGAAGCAGCCAAGTGGATGTCCGAATCGGATCCCACTGTGCCGCTCATCTTATTCACGCTCTTGGAGACTGAGGGAATCGAAAACGATGCCAGAGGCGCTGGTATTTGTGCGATCGTTCCCAAGACCGAGGTCTGGAAGCTTCTGACCAGCATCGAGACGGCCGTCAGAATGGGCTCAAACTAGCTCTGGGGCTCAAGGTCACTTGTCCGGTTCGCGCGTTGATCAGGCGTTAGCTTGTCTGAAAATCCGGTAATTTCAGGAATCGCGTCGCCGATGGTATGAGAGAAAACCGCACTCTAGGTAATCAGCCAACCTGGCATTTCTTTGAAAGGATCCCACGGGAAAATGCAGCCGATGTCAGATTCGATCTATCGCCGTTCACTTTCCGAATAAATTTTGATCCAGTGCGTCCGGAACCTCGGCCGAACTCTCTTCCCATCCACATCTAAATAAACGATTTTCGACTCCAGCGTGGGCATGTGGCAATCAATACAATTTTTCGCGATCCCCTCTCCTACGTTCGCGTGTGTCACCGACGCTTCCACCTGGTGGCAACTCAAGCAGTGCTCCGACATGGCCGCAAGGTCCGGCTCTCTCTTGTGCACATCGTGGCACGTCGAGCAGGTCATGTTCTGCGACATCTGGTAGCACTGGCTCTTTACTAATAGCTTTCCCTGCTTGCCGTGAACGTCCACATCCTTCGCCGAATCGACGGGCCCCAGGTCGATGTACTTGTCCAGGGGCTGTCCGGGAACGTACGTAAAGGCAGGTTGCAGGAAGCGTTCACCCTGACCGCCATGGCACTGCGCGCATACGTCCTCCTGCCTTGCACGTGAGAGCCTTGCTGGATTTACGATTCCTGCAGCCGGATGAGTCGTAGACTTTGATGTGTAACTTTCTACGTGCCTGCGTCCCGGCCCATGACACCTTTCGCAGGAGATACCCAAAACGAAATTCTTCGTGTCGTAGAAATTTGCGTCCGGATCGGAGAATTGCGATTCGAAATATGTGGCGTGGCACTCCAGGCACCGCGGGATAATGCCTCGATCGAAACTCGCCGTGCCGTCCTTATAACCGGGGTTGTTGATCCACCGGCCGAGCACGGTCGAATAGCCAACAGGCAGCTGAAACAATTGATCGTCATCCCAAAACAAGTACGTCTGACCCTTTCCTCCCGACCCGATCACCAGATTAAATCGCTGCGTGTGGGTTCGCTCATTTGGTGGCGATCCCCAAATCGCGGTCTGAAAAAAGTCATCGTCCTTCGAGTCCATCCGGAAAGTCAGATTCGGATCGGCCGTCTGCATGGTGTTGGCACCAGGGCTGAAGGTCCCCACAATGGTATTTTTGTTGGCGACTTGAGACGTTATATGATGCGCAGTCTTAGCGTAGCTACCGATTTTGTCTTGGTGGCAGCGAGCACAGGCCTCATCGCTCACATAGGCGCTGCGCGAAATTGACAGTTTCTTCCCCGCTCCGCCTTGCGAGCCTGGTGACACGGCTTTGGCCTTCGTGCCTACGGAAGGGGCCTGCCCCGGCGACAACGCAGCGGACGCCAGCAACAAAGTTCCTGCCAGGAACGCAATCACAAATTCTCTGTTCAGCCCCATTCTCGTCGGTACGAAAAAAGAAACATTCTGGCGTTGGGCAGTTACCAGGCGCAACTAAACGCATTCCGAAACCTGAACATCGGCCCACGGAGCTACCTTACGCCCCCCGCTGATCCTAGGCCAAGAAATTCTGGAACGGCGATGATTTGACGAAACAACTACTCAACTCCTGATTGGTCAGCTTGCCGGACAAGTGGCGCACCAGGACTCAACTTGTCCCGTTTGCGCGTTAATCAAGACTTTTTTCACGCCTTTTCTTGACAGCATCCGGCGTTGCCGCTATAGTGCCGCCACTCCGCATTTCCCATTCCGGCGCAAAGACTCACATTTGCATGGTTCTCAGGGGGCAAAGTTCTGTGGCCATTGGAAACGTAGGGCTAGCTACTGGTATTGAGAAAGAAGCAAGCACAACGAAGCAGCTCAAGACATTCCTGGGCCGGTATTTCTATCTCTGCATGTCGCTGGTATTGGCCGCGCTTGTGATTGTGGGCTTCAGCCGCACCGTTAACGCCAGCCTTTTCCACGCCAACCCGCCAAGGCCATTGCTCTTGTGGATGCACGGCGTTGCCTTTTCAACGTGGGTCGTTTTCTTTATTGCTCAGTCGGCTCTGGTCCGCGCGAGGAAGGTCAGCGTGCACCGCTTGCTCGGCTGGTTTGGAGCGGGGCTGGCCGCGGTGATGGTGGTGCTGGGCCTCACAACCGCGGTGGTGATGACCCGGTTCGATACCCTTGTGCTAAAGCAGAAGGGCGTAGATGCTTTCTTGTCGATTCCGTTCGCCGACATGATCATTTTTGGCTCGTGCATCGCGATGGTAATTTATTGGAGAAAGAAGCCGGAATACCATCGGCGGCTTGTCTTCATAGCGAGTTGCCAACTTATGGATGCTGCCATCGGCAGATTCGATTTCATGTTCAACCACAGCGTCTTCTACCTCGCCGTAGACTGTCTGATCGTGCTCGGCATGGCGCGCGATTGGATGGTGGATAAGCGCGTCCACAAAGTGTATCTCTATGCGCTGCCCTCGTTGATCGTTGTGCAGAGTCTTGCGATCTACGCCTGGAGGATCAATCCAAAGTGGTGGCAAGGGATCACACAGGCGATCATGGGTTGGTGACGGCGCTACGCTGCGTCAAATCACTTCGATGTTTTCTCAGACCGAGAGCTGTGTCACGGCCTGAACGGCTTAGTGCCCAATTATTTGAATAACCGGACATTGACTGGCAATGGAACAAACGAAGGCCCGACCGAAGTTCTTCGGCCGGGCCCATGTTCGAGCGTCGTTGGTATTTGGCTTAGTGGGCGGTGATGGTGATGGTCACCGCGGTGGAGGTGGAGGTTTGGTAGTTGGGGTCGCCGGAGTAGACGGCAGTTACTTTGTCGGTGCCCACCGGCAGATTGGAGGTGCTGAGCGAGGCGGTGGCGGAGACCTGGCCGGAGCTCGGATCGGTGGCGCCGGCTACGGAAACGGGCGGGCCTAGTGGCGTTTTCCCGGTGAAGAACGTTACCGTGCCGAGTGGTTGGTTGCCGAAACTCTGCGTAGCGATGGAGACCGACAGGGTGACTAACGCGCGCTTCACCGCGGTTGTAGGCTTGGCTGCGAGAGTTGTCTTGGTTGGAGCTTTGGTGATTACGAAGGTCATGGGGTGCGCGGTGCTCGGCAGGAAGCTGGGATCGCCGAGGTAGTTGGCGCGGAAAGTGTGGGAGCCGACGGAGAACGTGTTGATGGAGTTGGGCGCGAGGGTGTTGCCCTGTGCGTTGAGCGCGAAAAGATTGCCGGGGACGGCGTGGTTGTTGTCGGTGATGTTGACGTTACCGGTGGCGATGCCGAAGCCGGAATGACCGGCGACGTCGGCGCGCAGGAAGACGATGCTGCCGTAGGGTCCGCCGGAAAATGGGATGGTGTTGAAGTTCACCGGATCGAGCGCGAAGAAGGAAATGGTGGTGTTGCTGGGCTCCGGAAGGACAAAGACGGTTTCCGAGTTGGAGTCGCTGTGGGCGAAGGCTGGGTCGCCGCCGTAACGCGCGATCACGTTAGAGAGGCCGCCGGGGAGCAGGTGCGTGGTGGTGTCGACTCTACCGTTTGAGCCAAGCGTGAAGTCACCCGCGGGATTTTTGCCGTTCGTTTTCAAGGCGACCTGGCCGGTGGGCGTGCCGCTCTTGGCGTCGACGTCGATGTGGATGTTGACGCCCTGGCCGTGGGTAATGGCGTTGGGATGAAGATTCAGCGTGGTGGTGGTGGGAGTGAAGGTGACCGACTTCCAGTTGTTGACGAGGTTGGCTACGTTCACGGTGCCGAGGCCGGTGGTGAGGTCGTAGCCTACGGAGGAGTCGTAGCCGGTGAGAATGCCGATGGGCAATGTCTTGCCTTCGGTGGTGCAATTCGGCGTGCCTGGAGCGCAGGGGACGCGAATCGTGCCGGCGGTGACGTCGTTGAAAATGCAACTGGCGGCCGGCAGCGCGGGATCATCGGAATTGCAGTTCGCGGGATTTTGCTCGGCGGCCAGCTTGTAGAAGACGAAGTTCGCGTTGCCCTGGCGAGATTTTGTTTTCTGATTGACCAAGGCCATTACGCCGGCAAAGTTTGGCGAGGCGAAAGAGGTGCCGCCGGCGCCGAGGAAATCGGTGTACGGGGGATTAGTGTCGCAGGACGGAGTGGGGCTGATGTCGGCTTCGCAGAAAATGTAGAAGGCGCCGAGGAAGCCGTTGCCGGCGAAGAGAGAAACGTCGGGAATGTCGCGCTTGCCGTCGGCGGGCACGCCTACGCCGGTTTGCCAGGAAGGCTTGGCGTAGCCGCCGGAGCAACTGGAGACGTTTTGTCCGTCGGAAACGGTGCAGGCGCTTACGCCGCCGCTTCCGCCCGCGATGCCGAGGCCTGCCAGACTCGGATCGTTGCAATTGGTGAGCGCGCCGGTGCTAAAGCCGAATGAGCCGAACAGAGGATTCGTGCAGGTATCGTTCCAGGGGATCTCCGGATTGTAGCCGAGCGCGGAGGCCTGCGTCTTGGGATCGTTGGTGAGGCTGAAGAATGTAGTTGGCTGGAATATCTGTCCGACGAAATCGGTGCCGCCGACGGCGACGTTGTAGGGAGTGGAGGCGATGCCGTTGACGGCAAGGCCAAAGGTGGATTCGGTGGCAGTGTTGAAATCTTCGCAGCCGGCTGCGGAGCCATCACCCGTGGAAACGAAGGCGGTGATGCCTTCGGCGGCGGCTTGTTGCCACAAGGCATTGAGGAATTGATTCTCGGCGGTGCCGAGGAAGAGTTCGCACTCGCCGAAGCTTTCGCTGAGGATGGGAGCGAGATTGTTGTCTACGATGTCGAGCGCGGAGAGATCGACGCCGGCGGTGGTGTTGGTGTTGGCGGAAACGACCAGCTTGATCTTGGCGCCTTTGGCTACCGCGCCGGACCAGCTCACGTCGATAATTGCTTCGACTTCGTCGCCGGAAAGGCCTGGGTCGGGGCCATCAAGAATGACTTCGGGATCGTTCGGAGGTAAGGCGAAGAGTTTGCGGAAATTGCGAACGTCCTGGATGTCGATGTTGGAGTCTTGGACGATCGCGATGGTTTGGCCGCTGCCGTCGACGCCGCCTTTCCAGAGCGGGAGGACGTTGTAGATGGTGGCGAAGTCGGTGGGACCGATGCCGAAAGAGCAGTCTGGCCCGGTGCAG
>Ga0137403_10003101_pt1 | contig 20043 bp, 11 predicted proteins | sample CZOMad2_1_16fung_FD_122057 | JGI IMG/M metagenome (GOLD analysis project Ga0137403, IMG submission 122057) | Vadose zone soil fungal communities from Angelo Coast Range Reserve, California, USA - CZOMad2_1_16fungal (Hybrid Assembly) | ecosystem: Environmental > Terrestrial > Soil > Vadose zone...
GCGCCGCGCGGCGCCCGAAACCCGGGGGGCCTCGCTCCAGAGAGCGGCGTACGCGGCGAGCAGCTTTGGAGCCTCGTGGCGCCATTCGAGCTCGTTTTCCACGCGACGGCGCCCGTAGTTCCCCATCTCCAGGCGCCGGGCCGGATCATCCAGCAGCTCGACGATCTTGGCCGCCAGATCCAGGGAGTCGTTTCCCCGCGCATAGAGCGACGCCGCCTGAGCGGAGCAGCGTCCCTCTAGCAGGTCGAACTGCACGATCGGCTTGCCCAGGGCCATATACTCCATGATCTTGTTCATGGTCGACTTGTCGTTCAGCTCGTTCGCGACGTCGGGGTTGACGCATACGTCGGCGGTGTTGAGCATCGCCAGCATCTCGGCGTCGGGCACGCGCCCGGTGAAGGTCACGTGGTCGGCGACGCCCAGCTCCTGCGCGAGTGTCTTCATCTCCTCGAGCGACGTGCCCCCGCCTACCAAGCCGAAGTGGACGTCGCCGCGTCCCAGTTCGAGCACGATGCGGCGCGCGGCCTGCAGCAAGTACTCGATTCCCTCCTGCCTGCCCATCACGCCGAGGTAGCCCACGAGATACCGGCGGCCGCGCTTGAGCCGTTCGTCGGGCGGCAGGATCCTGAGACGCTCGAGGCTCGGCCCGCTGCGCACCACGAACACCCGCTCGGGAGACATGTGGCCGCGCACGATGGCGATGATGCGGTAGGACTCGTTGGTGGCGATCGAGACATCGGCGCAGCGGAAAGTCCAGTATTCGAGGTTCAGCATCAGTCGATAGAGGAACCCGCGCCCCCCGAACTTCGCCTCGTAGAGCTCGGGGTTGAGGTCGTGGTGATCGAACACGAACTTCTTCCCGAACAGCTTGAAGAAGCCGCCGACGAGGAAGAACAAGTCGGGCGGGTTGCAGGCGTGAATCACGTCGAACCCGCGTGTGAGCAGCACCCACCAGGACAGAGCGAAGGTCCAGGCGAGCGCGACACCGTACTCCAGCGCATAAGCGATCACGCCCGACGCTTCGAGCGCCACGGGATATCGGTAGATGTGGATCCCGTCGATGACCTCGAATCTCCTCTCATAACCTTTCCCGGTCGGGCAGATGATCGATACGACATGGCCGGCGTCGCGCAGCGCCGTCGCCTCCTGCCAGACCCGGCGGTCGAACGGGCTGGGAAGATTCTCGACCAGCATCAGCACGCGTCTTTGTTGGTTCATGAATCGTGATGTTCTGACATCCACGCTGCGCTCTCGAAAGACCCGTGTAGTCCGATCAGCACATGATCTCGCTGCGGAGCACGGTCTCCCTGCCAAGGCGGGCCCTCCAGGCGATGGTCGGTGCGGGCTGCCTGGCGTCGAACCGCCTCGATACCCAGCCGGAAATCGGGGCGAGGCCCCCGCGATGGACGCGCGAAGTCGCCCCGGCTACCCGCGGCACGCTCAGAAACAACGTTCTTTCCTCCTGCCGGACAAGGTAGCCGTCGGGGGCGGGATCGACCCGGCAACGCTCGCTGCAGTGGAAAAAGAGCTCGACCTCGTGTCCCCTGGACATTTGCAGGCTGTCTTCGATGACCACCCGCCTCGGCTTCTTTTCGAGGGTGATGTGACGCCGATGCATCACCGGGTCGGGGAGCCGCAGATAGCCGGTGTGCCAGCCCTCGAAGACGTCACGCTCGGCCGACGGTCGCCACAGGCTGCAGCCGGCGCCCGCCCTCTTGACCCACATGAAATTCCCGCCGGAATGCGACTGGTTCAACCCATCGATCCGCACGGTGTTGTGCGCCGCCGTGCCGCGAAAATACTGCCGCCACGGACCTTGCGTGTGGTACGCGTAGGTTCCAGGATCGACGAAAAATTCCCTGCCACCGACCGAAAGCGTGAAGGCGAGGGCGTCGGCGTGGCCATGCGCGGCGATCGATTGATAACCCAGAGGACCTGCGTCCGCGGTCAGGCGTATTTCGTTTTGCGTCTCGAAGTCGCAGCCGAGGATGTAGTAACCGCCCTCGGGAAACACGCGCCGGACCGGGAGCCGGGCCCCCGCGGCGGCCAGCCCCTGGAACGCCGCGTCCGCTTCGGCTCCGAAAAACCAGCGCGTCTTGTCGTCCAGGCCGCCCGCCTTCACCTTGAAGTCGCCCCGGCGAAAGAGAATCGCACCAGTGGCGAGGAGGGAGCGGTAGTTGCAATAACCTTCGTTCTGCGCGAGCCGCAGGACGAGCGCGTCGTCGGAATCGCCGAACATGGGAACGTTGCCGCCGGCATCCATGATCGAGGCGAGATACTCGATCATCGCCTCGATGCGCGCCTCGTACGCCGGCGGAAATTTCTGGCCGTTCGCCCGGCCGGCGAGAAGGGGGATGAGGAGAAGATCCAGCTCGAACTGCTGGTACGACATCGCCTGCTCGCGGTTGACGCCGTCGGGGGCGTTTTGCAACAACGCCTCCCGCTCGAGGATCGACTTCGCTTCCGAGAGCCAGGTGCGCGCGCGCTGCCAATACGGCCACGTGAGGGCCGCGGTGAACAGACCGGCCGCCTCGCCGATGAGATGGTTGTTTGCCGACGAGTAGAGCGAAAAATGGCCGTGGACGAACTGCGCGTGCTGGAAGACCGCGTCCAGCCAACGCCCTCTGAACCGGGCGCCTTCATCGTCCTGGAACACGCGCGAGTGGCAGCCCCCCAGCAGTTGCCACGCCACTGACCAGTTGATCAATCTGACCGCGACCTCGAGCGCGCTCGACCAGTTGGGCCCCATCCCGCTCGGACATTCTCCGAACCAGCTGTCGAGGTGACTCCGGAGAACATCGAAATAGCGCGCTTCACCGCTCAGCGCATGCGCCTGCGCCAGAGTCACGATATGGAGGTGCCGGTTCAGCTCCCACAGATACTTGATGTTCCCGACCCGCCGCGGATCGCGGTAGTCGAGGAGCTTGCCGAAAGTGAGGGGCGCGTCCACGCCGGTCTTGGGGTCGCGGTTCCAGCGCGGGGGCGAGCCCAACGCAACATCCCGCAGGGCGAACAGGTCGAACCTGCCGGCGGCGATGCGCTCGGCCGCCGCCCGATAACGCGCCGCCTCCGCTTGCGCCGGGAGATGGACCCAGCACGCCGATGCATGCGCGAGATCGGGAGGCGGAACCGCCCCGGAGCCGGCGAGCCCCCAGCGCTCCGCGCGCATCGCGAGCGCTCGCCTCACGCGAAGGCCGATTTCCGCGGGCGGCATGCAGCGCAACCGGTTCACGCGCCAGAAAACCCGCTCGATCGCGCCGGCAAGGGCGACACGAGGCGTCGAGCCCGCTTGGATCGCTCCGCGCTCAGACATATTGGCGGTGCCAGATTTCGAGATTGAGCAGCGTCCACAACAGTTTCTCGTGGTTCTGCCTGCCGTTCAGATGCTCGGCGAGAACCTGGTCGAGGGCCTGCCCTTCGTAATAGGACCGGGTCAGCGACGATCCGCTCTGAAGATGATCGAGCAGGTAATCGCGCATCTCGCCGCGGAACCATTCGTTGACCGGGACGCGGAATCCCACCTTGGGGCGCGTGAGGATGCGCTCCGGAAGCAGCTGCTTCCCCGCCTCTCGCAATATCCACTTGCCGCGCAGGCCCCTCACCCGGCATTCGTCGGGCAGGGACGAGACGAACGCGGCGAGCTCGTGATCGAGAAAGGGCACGCGCGCCTCGATCGAGGCCGCCATGGTCATGCGGTCGGCGCGCTCGAGCAGATTGTCCGGAAGCCAGCTCGTCTGATCGAAATAGAGCATGCGCCGCAGCGCGCTCCCCGCCGGGTCCGCGTCGAACGGCGGCGAACCGAGGACCGGCGCACCGTTCAGGCGCAGGCTCGATAGCCGGTCGCGCTCGCTGCGGCTCAGGGCGCCGAACCAGCGGACATAGCGCTCGGGCCGATCCTCGATGTTCAGATTGGTCACGGCGGTCTTGACACGGCGGAATCTGTAAGGGAGCGCATGGACGAGCGGCTGGATGAAGCGATGGCGGAGCAAGCCCGGCAGCCGTTGATAGCCCCGCGCAAATCGCTCGGCGATGTGCTTCGGATAGCCGCCGAGAATCTCGTCGCTGCCCTCCCCGGTCAGCACCATCTTGACGCTGCGGGCGGCTTCGCAGGCGAGCATGTGGATCGGGACGTCCGACGGTTCCGAAACCGGGGCGTCCCGATACGCGACCAGCGACGGGAGGCGATCGACGATATCGCGATGGTTCACGACCAATTCGTGGTGCCGGGTGCCCAAGTGCCTCGCGACCTCGGCGGCATAAGCGAGCTCGCTGTATCCGCTCTCGCCGAAGCCCACCGAGAACGTATTGACCACCGGGTTGCGGCGGCTCATGAGGGCGACGATGGTCGAGGAGTCGAGCCCTCCCGACAGGAAAGCGCCGAAGGGCACGTCGCTCACCATCTGGAGCTCGACGGCCTCGTCGAGCCGGCCCAGAAAGTCTGCGACCACATCGCGCGGCGGCTGCTCGAACTTTCCGGGAGCACGGTCCGGGGCCGTCCAATAGCGTTTCTCCGTGAAGAATCCCCGCTCCCAGATCGCGGTGGTCGCAGGCATCAATTTGCGGATGCCCCTGAACAGGGTCTTCGGGCCCGGAACGTAGCGATAGGAGAGATAGTCCCAGACGGCGTCCTCGCTCACGCCGATCCTGACCCCCGGCACCCGCAGCAGCGCCTTGATCTCCGACGCGAAGAAGAGCCCGCTGCGATTTTCATGGAGGAACAGCGGTTTCTCGCCGAAACGGTCGCGCGCGAGAAACAGGCGCTCGTTGCGCGCGTCCCAGATCGCGAACGCGAACATGCCGCGCAGGTGATGGACGACTTCCGTGCCCCAGTGCTGGTAGGCCCGCAGCAGCACCTCGGTGTCGGAATCGCAAGTGAAACGGTATCCGAGCGGGCCGAGCTCCTTGCGCAGGGCGCGGAAGTTGTAGATTTCTCCGTTGAAGACGAGAGCAAGACCGGCCTCGGCGTCGCACATCGGCTGGCGCGCCCCTTCGGGGTCGATGATGGCCAGCCGCCGGTGCCCGAGAAACACTTCGTGCCCGGTCGCCCCGCACCGCGAGGAATACATCCCCTGGTCGTCCGGCCCCCGATGGAAGATCGCTCGCAACATCGACGCCAGGGTCTCCTCGGTGAGCGAGCTCGCCGGCGGGGCGATCCATCCTGCAATTCCGCACATGTTGACTTCCGGGCGCCGGGCTCAGGCCTTCGCGGCGGCGGTCGGCGTGCCTCCCAGCACTTCCTTGATCACCCCCGCTACCTTCCCGCACCCGGCCTCTATCGAAAACTCGCGCGGCGCGCGCGCAAACACATGTTCGCTGATCCGCCGGCGCAAGGCCTCGTCGTCCAGCAGCCGGCAGATCCGGTCGGCCAGCTGCGGCGGATTTCTCGGCGACACCAGGAACCCGTCCTCTCCGTCCTTCACGAAATCCGCGATGGCGCCTACCGAAGTCGCGACGACGGGAAGCCCGGCCGCCATCGCCTCCGGAATCACGAGAGGGAACGCTTCGGTCCACGACGGCACGACGATCAACTGGGAGGTCGAAAACGCGGCGGCTTTGTCGCGGCCGTTCAGGGCGCCCACAAAAGCAACGTGCCGCGTGATGCCGAGGCGCTCGGCGCGGGCACGCACCACCGGTTCCATCCCCTCGTTCTCGGCGACCCCGACGAACACGAAACGCGCTTCCGGGTGGCGCTTGACTACGTGCGGAATAGCATCGAACAAATCGTAGATTCCCTTGGGGGCGGATAGCCGTCCGACGAACAGGACGGCCCGGTCCCCGGGCGCAAGCCAAGGGGCGGGCGTGTCGCGGGGCAAGTCGCGGTAGAGATCGACGTCCGCCATGTTGGGCGCCCAGACGAGGTCATCGCGCTTCCAGGCCTCCCCCATCTCCCGGCGGTAGCTGGGGCCGACCACGATGACGCGGTGAGCCGCGGACATCAGAAGGCGGCCGGTGAACCGGCCGGAGCGCGTCTCCGCCGAAGGAAAGCGCGCGTGGGTCGTGCCGTGGTAGTGGCAGATGACCTTGGCGCCGGCGATTCGAGCCGTCACCATGAACGTCCAATCGCGCAGGAACGACAAGCTCGAGGAGGAGTGCACCAAAACCGTGTCGGGTCGGATGCGAAGGAGCGCACGAAGAAGCCGCGACATGTCGCGCGCGAAGTAGAGCGGCGTTTTCCAGGTGGGTTTCTCGACGGCCCAGCGCAGCTGGCGCTTCGAGGTATCGACCACGTGCAGGTCGAACTCGCGGGCGAGGCTCGAGCGGATCTGCATGTCGATGACGAGCTGCACGCCGCCGAGAGGCGGCGGCAGGGGGCCCACCACGAGGAGACGGGGGCGAGGCTTCATCCGTGCGGCGCTCAAGCGATCCGGAACGGGAATCTCGGCTCGATCTTCACGACGCGGCCTTCCGCAAAGGATCGCTGCGCGGCAAGCAGTGCCTGTGTGGACGCGAGAAAGCTCTCCGTGAAATCCGCGGCTCCGGGCGCGCCGGAAAACTGGGCCACCATCGCCTCGAGCATCGCCTTCTGGCCGAGATCCGCCTGCAACAGACGCGCGCCGCCGCCGGCGCCGCCGCGAAGGACGAGCCGGCGAAAGCCGACGATCTGGGCCGAGCGCCCGCCGCCGAGGACATCCACAGTTTCGCGCTCCAATCCGTTCTGGCTTCCGCACACGTAGTGCACCACGCCGAGCCCGCCGTTCGCGAAGCGCACCGTGATCGCCCAGCTCTCATCGCGACGTCCCGGGGCGGGCGTGGCGAAGGCGCTGACCTCGACCGGCAGGCTCTGCGCGAAGAAGATTGTCAGATCGATGAAGTGACAGACGTCGCCAAAGAGAATGCCGCCGCCCTCGGCCGTATCCTGGTACCAACTGTCGGCCGGCACGCTGGCCGAGCGCACGGTGCAGACTACTTGTCTGGCATCGATGCCGTCGAAGTGAGCCAGCGCTTGCCGGCTGAGCTGGCTGAAGCGGCGGTTATGCCCGATCCACAGCGTAGGGCGGGCCGCGCCGCGATCGGCGAGCGCGGTTGCGATGGGCGCGAGCTGTTCCTCGCTCAAGGCGAGCGGCTTCTCCACGTAGACGTGTTTCCCGGCCTCCAGCGCCGCCACGGCGTACCCGGCGTGACTGTCGTGCCGCGTGGCTACCATGATCGCCGTGACTTGGGGGTCGCGAAGCAGCTCGCCTGCATCGGTGGTCGCTTTGCGGAAACCATACCGCTTGGCCAGCGCCGCGGCACCCGGGCCTTTCCTGGTGCAGATTCCTTCCAGGCTCAAGCCCGCAAGCGAAGGGAAGAAAGGCATGAGCATGGACTTCGCATAGTTGCCCGCGCCGATCTGCCCGATTCGCACCGCACCGCGCGGCTGCTCACCCCTGTAGACGAGCGTGCGCGGCTGCAATTCGAACACCCCCTTCTCCGGCTCGGGGTACTCGAAGACGATGCCCACCGCGTGACTCAGCTCGCCGTTCGCGATTTTGTCGAATGTGGAGATCGCTTCCGAGAACGGGAATCTGTGGGTGATGAGGCGCGGAACCGAGAGCCTGCCCTGCGCGATGAGATCGAGGAATGCCCGCATGTTCCGGTTGGCCGTCCAGCGCACGTGACCGATCGGGTAGTCCTTGCCGTGCGTGAAGTAGTCGGGCTCGCTGATCCCGGCCCCCATCGCGCGGCTGAACAGGAAGTCGATCTCCTTGCCGAACCAGGTACGCCAGTCGAGCTCGATCGCGGTGTTGCCCACGCAAACCACCCTGCCGCGGTCGCGCACCAGCGCGGCGGCCAGGTCGATCGGACCGAGGTCCTTGGTCGAGACGGTGAGCAATACCGCATCGACGCCGGCGCCGCCGCTCGCGCGCAGAGTGTGGTGCAGGGCGTCCTGCACCTCGGAGCCGCAGGCGGCCTCGGCGCCGTTCTCGATTGCGAGCGCGCACTTGCCCGGGTCCAGATCCACTCCGACTACGCGGCACCCGTTGGCGCGACACAGCTGCACCAGGAACTGACCGAGCAATCCGAGCCCGACGATCGCCACGCTTTCGCCCAGCTCGAGCTTGGCCTGGCGTATCGCCTGCAGCGCTATCGCGCCGACCGCGCATGAGCTTGCGGCCTCGAGGCTTACATCGGCTGGAACGCGCGCCACAAGGTTGCGCGGCACGACGTTGTACTCGGCGTGCGTCGCCACCGCTTCCCCGATGCACGCCACGCGATCGCCGACCCGGAATTCGTCCACCCGGGCACCGACTTCCGCCACGATTCCAGCGCAGCTGTAACCGAGGGTGCTCGGGGCCTTGAGGCGCTCGTTCACCTTGCGAAGCGTGGGGACCAGGCCTTGCTCCTTCAGGGTGTCGAGCACCAGCCTGACCTGATCGGGGCGCTCCTTCGCCTTCTCGAGGAGGCTCATGCGAGCCTGCGAGACCTTCATCTTCTCGGTGCCCACGCTCACGAACGAGTAGTGGTTGCGCACGAGCACCTCGCCGGGGCCGACCGCCGGGACCGGCACCTCGCCGATATCCAGCGCTCCGTTGCGAAGAGTGTGGAGGACTTGCTTCATGGTTTTCGGGTGAGCGCGGCGATGTTTGCCGGCGCTAGCCGGCCTTTTGAAGAACGTAGCTGATCCGGTGCAGGAAGATCTCCTCGAGACCCGGCAGAAGGGCGAGCGGGTAGCACACCAGCGATATTCCCCGGAGGAGGAGACTCTTCGACGCGTTCCGCCCGATGCTCCCGATCGGTTTCCGGCTCTGATGCAATACCTTCCAGCGAGTTCTGCGTAGATAACGCCGGAATCGCGCCAAGGTGGTCCCGTTGATGGTATTGCCGCGTTCCCACGGCTCGAGGTCGGTCGACCGGCGCCGATACCAATCTGCCGAAGTGCCCCGCTCGTCCAGGATCTCGCAATAGGCCCTGAGTAGCGTGCGTCCGCTGAAGAGGTACTGCAGTCCGGGACAGCGAGTCACGAGCGAAAGGTGATGCTCCACCGGCTGGTAATAGCTCGGGAACACGACGAAGAGGCGTCCCCCGGGCTTCAGCACTCTGTGGCACTCCTCGAGCGCACGCGGCACGTCCTGTACGTGTTCCATGACGTCGAACGACAGCACGGCATCCACCGACGCGTTGTCGAGCGGCAGCACCTCCGCCCTCGCCAAACGGTACTCGGCCGGGATGTTCCGGCTGCGTGCGAACTCGCGCGCCGCCGCGATGAAGGGCTCGGCGACGTCCACTCCGATGAGGGACGCCAGGTCGTAGCGTTCGGCCCACGCGACGCCTCGACCTCCCGTGAAACACCCGAGATCCAGGGCGCGGCTGCCCCGGAGCCAGGGGGCCAGCTCCATCCCGAAATAGTGATCCCAGGGATAGTCCCGCTCGTTCTCGTACTTCGCGAGGGCCGAGCTCCGCATGATCGCGCGGCGCTCGGCTTCGGAACCGTGCGTGAAGCGCGGATGGTTGAAGACCTCCTGCAGTTCGCCGCTGCGTTGGCCCGGCGGCAGGGGAAATACCTCGCCGAACCGCATCAGCCGCTTGGCGAGCTCCACCGAGTTCATTGCCGCACGCCTTTGGCCATTCTCAGCACGGACCGTCCCCTCCTGTAGAGTCCGCGCCGATTGTGATCGTCGAATGCTGAAACGCCATGCTCCAGCGACATAGGCCGATCGAACTACGGTCGGGCGCACTCCGGGTCGGCGGTCGCTCAGGCGCCTCCGCTGGCGCGCATCCTGAGGCCTCGCATCTGATCCAAGAAGTTGTCGATGGCGTTCTTGATCGGCGGTGAGAACCGTTTCTCGACAAAGACGTGGACGGCGTACGCGGAGGCAAGCGCCGCAGCCAAGGTGGCCCAAAGAACCAGGTGCGCATTGAATCTCGGGTACTCAACGTTGAAGATCATGAAGCCGACATTCTCATGAAGCAGATAGAGGGGATAGGTGAGCGCGCCAGCCAGCAACCAGCGCCTGCGCCCGAATGCACCGGTTTTCCTCAAGGAAACGAGAAGGAGCACGACAAAAAATGTCGTGATGATTCCCGCGACGACGTACCCGCTGATGCTGGTGTGGAAGTGCTCCTCGAAGAGCGGCAATCCCTTTGTTACCTGATATACCGCCAGGACCCATGACAGAGCAACGACGGCAAGCCTCGCGGGGGACCACCCTCTGGACCAAATGAGAAAGCAGGTTGCGCCGGCAATGAAGTACGCCGAGTAATCGACCATCAGGAGATACCGCAACTTGCCTACAGGCTCGATTTCGAGAACAATCGAGGCAACCAGCCACGAGACGACGAACAACTCGGCCAGATGAATTCTTCTGACCGCCAGCACCAGCGCAACCCAGGCGTAAAATTGCATCTCTACGAACAGCGACCAATAGGCGCCGTCGATTGACGGCACGCCGACGAAGCCGCTCAGCATGGTCATATTGACCAGATATTGACCCGGGGACGAAGAGTAGCGTGGCGCGCCGATAGCGACGGTCACTGCAAATGTGATGGTGCAACACGCCCAGAAAGCGGGGTAGAGCCGAACGAATCTCGACACGACGAAGCCCCGCAGGCTTCCGCTGGCTGCGGTCATCAAGATGACAAATCCGCTGATCATGAAAAACAGCTCGACGCCGAGAAACCCGTACTTGGAAAACGGTGCCAGCAGCGGATAAGGCATCACGGACATGGAGTCCGCGGCGTAACCCCTGAAGGAGTAGTGAAAAAACACCACCGACAGCGCCGCGAAGAATCGCAGCAAATCGATTTCATTGACTCGGGTGCTCGCCGCCGGCGCTCGGATTTCCAAGATCGGTCACCCGAACGAAAGCAGGCACATCCTTCGCGATCTCATGGGGTGACGTCGAAGGCATCCACCACGATCGAGGCGCCACCCGAGACCGGGTTCTTGGTTCCCGTGGCTTGTATCGTCAAGGTGTGCGCGCCCGCAGGCAGGCCCGAGAGGCTGAAGATCGTCTTCTGAGGTCCTGCGGCCGGTGCGAACGTATCGACGCCATCGGCCGCGAGCGCTCCGTCCAGGAAAACCCGGGCAATCCCCCCCTGGGGACCGACCGACCCGATCCAGCTCACCGACGTTCCGGTGAACCCGAACGTGGCCTGGTCACCCGTGGCTGTCGACACCGCCGCGGTCCCCTGGCTGTAGGGTTGGTCCCTATTGTCCCGCGACCAGCCGGCCGTATAGCTGATGGCCGGATCCGTATCCTCGTGGCGCGTCCCCGAGGTCGTCACTTCGAACGCATCGACGACAACGACGGCATTCGTCGAGGCGGAGTTCTTGCGGCCGGTCGCCTCTATCGTGATCGTATGGCTCGTGTCGGCGAGGTCGGCCTTCTTGAAGAGCTCCGCCTGGACCTGGGTTGGATGGACCGGGTCCGCGACGGCAAAGGTATCCACCTCGGTCACGAAGACCCCATCGAGGAGGACGCGGGCAATCCCGTTCTGGGGTCCGTGCGCGCTGATCACCCGGATGCCCGTACCGGTAAAGGTGAACGTGGCCTGATCACCCGCCGTGATCGAAGCGGAAGCGCTCCCGCCGCTCCACAGATCGGCCGTGTCGCCGTGGATCCAGTTCAAGGTGAACTTGACGGCCGGATCCGTATCCTGCACGCGCGAGATCGTCGCCGCAGGCACATCGAACGCGTCCACGATGAGGAAGGCGAGCGACGCAGCCACGTTCTGCCGGCCGGTCGCTTCGATGGTCAAGGTATGACTCGCGTTGGCGAGGCCCGTCAGCGTGAATATCGGGACCTGGACCTCCGCGGTCTTCGAGAACGTATCGATCTCGGTGATGAAGCTGCCGTCCAGCGACACGCGGGCAACGCCAGTCTGGAACGAGCGGCCGCCGATCCAGCTGACCGAGGTCCCGGTGAAGGTGAAGCTCGCCTGAGCGCCCGGCGTGTCGGAGACCGCGGCGGCCCCGCCGCTCAATCCCCCTTGAGCATCCGAGCTCCATCCGGAGGTATAGGTGACGGAGGGATCCGTTTCCTCGAAGCGCTTCGCTTGCGGCGGCGCGGCGTTGGATACCGTCACCGTCACGGGCACGGAGGTCGTGCGGTTGCCCGCGGCGTCGCGGGCCACCGCGGTGATCGTATGCGGGCCGTCGCTCAAGGCGGTCGTGTCGGCGGAGACCGAGTACGGCGCGGTGAGATCCTCCGCGGCCAGCGCGACCCCGTCTCCGAAGAATTGCACGCCCACCACCCCGACGTTGTCGGCGGCGTTGGCCGACAACGTCACCGTCCCCTTGAGCGTCGCGCCGTTCGCCGGCGCGGTGATGTTCACCGTCGGCGGCGTGGTATCCGCCGGGGGTCCATTGGCCACGGTCACCGTCACCGGCGCGGATGTCGTGCTGTTGCCCGCGGCATCGCGCGCGACGGCGGTAATGGTGTGCGGACCGTTGCTCGTGGTGGTCGTGTCGATGGAGATCGAGTACGGGGCGCTGAGGTCCTCCGCAGCCAGCGCCATTCCGTCTCCGAAGAACTGCACGCCCACCACGCCGACGTTGTCGGCGGCATTGGCCGCCAGCGTCACCGTTCCGCTGACGGTCGCGCCGTTTGCCGGCGCGGTAATGCCGACCGTCGGGGGCGTGGTGTCGGGCGGAGGCCCGTTGTTCACCGTCACCGTCACCGCGCTGGAGGTGGTCGCGTTGCCCGCGGCATCGCGCGCGACCGCGGTGATGTTGTGCGAGCCGTTGCTCGTGCCGCCCGTGTTCCAGGAAACCGAATAAGGGGCCGCCGTGTCTTCGGCGCCCAGGTTGACACCGTCGACCTTGAACTGCACGCCGACGACGCCGACGTTGTCGGAAGCGTTGGCGCTCACCGTGACCGCCCCCGATACCGTCTGGCCGTTGCCCGGCGAGCTGATGCTCACCGTCGGCGGCGTGGTGTCGGGCGGCGGGCCGTTGTTCACCGTGACCGTAACCGCCGCGGATGTGGTGCGGTTGCCTGCTGCGTCGCGCGCGACAGCCGTCAGCGTGTGCGGGCCGTTGCTCGACGTGGCCGTGTTGACCGAAATCGAGTAGGGAGCGGTAACGTCCTCCGCGCCCAGAGCCGTCCCGTCGGAAAAGAACTGCACACCCGCGACGCCAACGTTGTCCGAGGCGCTGGCTGTCACTGCTATCGTTCCGGACACGGTGGCGCCGTTCGTCGGTGCCGTGATGTTTACCGTCGGCGGCGTGGTGTCGGGCGGAGGCCCGTTGTTCACCGTCACCGTCACCGCGCCGGACGTGGTCGCATTACCCGCGGCGTCGCGCGCGACCGCCGAGAGGGTATGCGAACCATTGCTCGCGCCGGCCGTATTCCAGGAGACGGAGTACGGCGCGGCGGTGTCTTCCCCGCCGAGATTGGCGCCGTCGAGCCGGAACTGCACGCCTGCGACGCCGACGTTGTCGGAAGCGCTGGCGCTCACCGTGACCGTCCCCGATACCGTCTGGCCGGCGCCCGGCGAGCTGATGCTCACCGACGGCGGCGTCGTATCCGGCGGAGGCCCGTTGTTCACCGTCACCGTGATCGGGTTGGAGCTGAACTGCAAGCCGAGCGTGGCGGTTGCGACTGCGCTCAGCGTGTGCGAACCGTTGCTCGCCCCGGTGGTGTTCCAGGAAATCGAATAGGGAGAGCTCGTATCCGCACCCCCGAGGTTGTTGCCGTCAAGCTGGAACTGGACGCTCTGGACCGTGAGCAGACCGATGATGGACACGCTCGCGCTCACCGTGGTCGTGCCCGAGACGGTCGACCCGGAGCCGGGTGAAGCCATCGTCACGACCAGGCTGCCCAGCTGCGCCTGGGCCTGGAGCGGAATCCAGGCCAGGCCGAGAACCGCCGACAGAAGCGCTACCCGGACGCTTTTCATGGGGTCTGCCTCCCAGGCGCCGCGGTCAACCTAGCTCACGGGATGACATCAAACGCATCGATCAGAATCCAGAAGTCCGTCGAAAGCGGATTCCTGTTCAGCACCTGTATCGTCAAGGTGTGGGTTCCCGCAGAAAGACCCCTGACCGAGAAGTCGGTATGCTGGGGTCCTTCCGACTGGAAGTAGGTATCGAAGTCGGTCACGAAGGCGCCGTCCAGGAACAGGCGTGCGATACCGCATTGGGGCCCGCGCGCGCCGATCCAGTCGATTCCCGTTCCGGTAAAGGTGATGGTCGCCTGCGCTCCCTGCGTATTGGATTCAGCGCTGGCTCCTTCGCTGTAGGCCTTGTCGCGGTTGTCCTGAATCCAGCCGGAGCCGTACGAGATGGCCGGATCCGTGTCCTGGTGGCGCACGCCCGAGGTCGTGACTTCGAACGCGTCGACGACGATGAGCGGAGACAGCGAGGCCGGGTTCTTCTGGCCGGTGTTTTCGATCGTCAGCGTATGGCTCGCGTCGGCCAGGTCCTGCTTCGTGAAAATCACCGCCTGGATCTGCTCCGTGGAGGAATAGGTGTCGATATCCGGCCCGACCGAGACTCCGTCGAGCGTCACGCGCGCGATCCCGGTCTGGGATCCGCGGGCGCCGATCCAGCTGATCCCGGTCCCCGTGAAGGTGAAGGTCGCTTGCGCGCCCGGCGTCGAGGAGAGCGTCGCGATCCCCGCGCTCCATGCCCTGCTCGTGTCGCCCGGGATCCAGCCGGCGGAGTAGCTCACCGACGGGTCGGTCTCCTGCAGGCGCGAGATGGTCGCGGCGGGAACGTCGAACGCATCGACGACGATGAAATCGGAGGTCGCTGACGGGTTCTGCCGGCCGGTCACTTCTATCGTCAGGGTGTGATTTGCGTTGGCGAGGCCGATCGCCTCGAACATCGGCACCCGGATTTCCTCGGTCTTCGAGAACGTATCGACCTCTCTGAGGAACACTCCGTCCACCGACACGCGGGCGATGCCGGTGCTGGGCGTGCGGCCGCCGATCCAGGTGACCGAGGGCCCGGTAAAGGCAAACGACACCTGCGCACCCGGGGCGGTCGAGATTGCCGCGGTACCGCCGCTCCAGGTCTCGCTGGTATCGCCCTGCGTCCAGCCGGAGGTATAGGTCACAGACGCGTCGGTTTCCTCGAAGCGCACCGTGGGTGCGGGCGGCGGAGGCGGAGGCGGCGTGTTGTTGGACACCGTCACCGTCACAGGGTTGGACGTATAGCGGATTCCGAGTATGTCTCGCGCCACCGCGGTCAGGGTATGCGGGCCGTTGCCCACGGTGGTCGTGTTCCACGAGACCGCGTATGGCGCGCTCGTGTCCGCGGCGCCGAGATTGCCGCCGTCGACCTGGAACTGGACGCTCGACACGGTGAGAAACCCGACGATGCTGACCCTCGCGCTGACCGGCACCGTATCGGAGACAGTCGACCCGGAGCCCGGGGACGACATCGTGACGATCAGGCTGCCCAGTTGGGCCTGAGCCTCGAGCGGAATCAAGGCGATCATGGAAATCGCAAACAGTGCGACAGCACAGGCGTGCCGTTTAAGTTTCAGCATGACGTTGCTCCGTGTATAAGGCATGGTCATTCACACCCGGGCGGGTTTACGATCCGAGATTGTCGGATCTCAACGTGTAGCGTTGACGCGACCGGAATGATCCGGATGGACTGTCCCGGTTGTCCCGCAGAGCTCCAGGAGCATCCGCTCGTGGCGATCCACCATCGTTTTTTCCGAAAAAAGACTTTCGACGATCGTGCGCGCCTCGCGTCCCATGCGCCCGGAAACCTCGCGGTCCGCCAGGATCGCGAGCTTGTCGACGAAAGCCCTCGTGTCGCCGACCGGAAAGAGAAAACCGTTCCGCCCCGGCGTGATCATCTCCGCGGCGCCGCCGACGTCGGAATGGATGACCGGCCTGCTCAAAGCCATCGCCTCGATCGCCGCCAGGGAAAATGCTTCGGTGAAGCTGCACAGCACCATGGCGTCGCAGGCGGCGATATAGGGACGAACGTCTTGCTGGAGTCCCGTGATGACGATATCGCCGGCTACATCGAGCGCACGCGCGCGAGCTTCGATCGCTTCGCGCGTCTTGCCGTCGCCTATCATCAAGGCGCGGGCCGGAATGCCCCGCTTGCGCAGCAGGGCGACCGCGTCCACCAGTTGCACGTGATTCTTCTCCGGACGCAGCAGCGCCGATATGCCGATGACGTAGTCCGCGTCGGAAAAACCCAGTCCACGTCGCAAAACCCGCCGATCCTCGGAGCTCCATCTGTCGCGAAACTCGTCCGTGTCCACGCCGTTGTGGATTACCTCGTTTCTTCGCGAGAACACCCCGCGGCGCAGCCAGTGCCGCCTTTGCGTCTCGCAAACGAACACCAGGCAGTCCGCGGTCCAGAAGAAGGGCCGGTAGCACAGCATCTGCAGCCATTCTTTCGCGCTTTGCAATCGCGTCGAGTGCAGCGTCACCGCGAGCCGGGCGCCCACGCCCGAGCGGCGCAGCGCGAGCCAGGAATACATCAGCGAGTACGGATTCTCCGCGACGATGACCGAAGGCCCGATGCGGGAAATGTGCGCCGCGAAGTCGCCCAGAGCGCGCAGATCGAGATACCGCTTCGCGCCCAGGCACCGCAGGGTGCCGCCCTCGCGCAGCCGAATGCGATCGAGGAGCCGGCCCTGGTTCTTGACGTACACCGCATGGCACTCGTGCCCGCGTTCGGCCAGACGATTCACGACGGCGATCGCGTGGCGCTCGGCCCCGCCGTGCAGCAGCGAATCCGTGACAAAAATCAACCGGGCCACGGCTGCCGCTTACAGAGCGCGATCGGGCCTGCTCGCGACGGCGAACCGCCCCGGTCCCATGCCGAACAGCTCGGCCATTGCGACATAGGTCGCCCCCAGGACGATTCCGCCGACGCTCAGGTGAACCAGCGGACCCGGCGTCGAGAAATAGCTGCCGACCACACCCCAGGCGAGTACGCCCGCAAGAGCAGCGAGCAGCATGTGCACCCCGAGCGCGCGCCAGTCCTGCAGCGTCCGCAGCGGCATTCTCGCCAGCACTGCGATGCGCCGGAGAGTGACGAGGCGGTCGAGGTAGATCACGGCTACGCTCCCGGCTGCGGCGCCCGCCAGACCGAAGTGCACCGCACCCAGCCAGTCGAGCGCGATCGCCACGAGCAGCGCCACCAAGTTGAGGCACATCACGAACGGTCCCTGCCGCAACAACATCGTGATACTGGCGGTTTCGAGTACCAGCGCCATGAGACCGACGACGTAGACGCGCATCACCGGCGCCGCGTCCACGTAGGTCGCGGTATAGACGAGCGTGACCAAGTCCTCGGCGAAGACGAAAGCGTAGGCGAGCAAGGGAAAGACGATCGCCCCGACGATGATATTGGCCCGGCTGTTGAGCTCGAGCATGCCGCGCACGTCGCCCGCGGCCTCGAGCCGGCTCATGCTCGGCATGAAAGCACAGCTCACCGACAGGCGGAACAGGTTCATCAGCGGCCCCAGGACCGCGGCGATCGAGAACGACGCGAACATCCCGAGGGAGAAGAGCGTCGCCGCGACCCACTGGTCCGCCTGCATTCGCAGGCCGTACAGCGCGCCCGCGGCCCCGAGCGGAGCCGCATACCTGAGCTGATCGGCGAACACGCCCCGGCGCAGGACCGGACCTCGCAGTCCGTGATGGCTCGCTACATAGGCCAGCAGCAGGGCCACCTTGAAGGCCACGAACGCGAGGAGTGTCCACAGCACCGGCCCCAGCTCGCGCGTCAGGATGGCGGCCAGGGAAAGGGCCAGGGCGCGCGATGCCGCGAGACCGACCGTCACCTTTGCCTGCCACATCACCCGCTCCTCGATCGTGGGCAGCAAGTCGAGCAGCGCCGCGATCACCCACAGCAGCACGAACGCGGGCACGATCGCGTCGTGCTCCGCCAGGCCTCGCATCTTCTCCGGCAACCAGGGATTCCACGCGCTGATTGCCCATGCCGAAACCAGCCCGGTGAACGCGAGGAACACGAGGGTCTGGTTGATGTAGAGCCGCTTCGCCGCCCCGTCCGAGCGCGGCAGGAAGTAATAGAGCGCTGCCGGCATGTCCAGCGTCGCGATGGCCATGACCGTTCCCACCGCCAGCCACAGCAGCCGGTACTGCCCGAACGCTGAGGGTTCGAGAAAGCGCACCAGCACGACCGGCAGGAGGAACTGGATGGCGAAATCGAATGCCTTGGCCACGCCCAGAGACAGAGCCCGCCGCCCGAGCCGGTGCACCGTCGGCGCATCCACCGAGGCTTCGAGCCCGGCGCTCATGAGGGGTGCACCGATCCGCGAGCCGGATCCTTCCCGCGTTGACCGTACATCATCCCGATCGCGAGCCACAGGAAGGCCTGTTCGGGGCCCGGGGTGAGGCTGCTGTCGGTCGTGTAGGAGATCAGCAGGCACGCCAATCCGGCCGTCGCCCCCAGGTAGAACCCCCGCAGGATCGGGCTCAGGGCCGGATCAGCGCTCAAGGCCCGAAAACCCTTCCAGACGTGAGCGAAATAGGCGCAGAGCAGAACCAGGCCGACGATTCCCATGTCGAGCAGCGCGCCCAGGTACGCATTGTGAGGGTGTCCGACCGCCAGAATCGTCACGCCGGCGCCCCTGCGCATGGGGTCGGACCAGAGAATCGACCCCAGGCCATGGCCGTAAATCGGACTGCGCGGTATCTCGGGGAGAAGCGGCCGCCAGATATATTCGATCCGACCCGCACTGACCGCGACCGAATCTACGCCCGCGCCGTGTCCGAACCCGGTCGTAATGCGGTCGTATACGGCGTCGGGCAGCGCGAGCAGGACGCACGCCCCCATGAACCCGAACAAGATGAGGGTCTTCGCGTTGCGGCGCCAGAGCAGGAACAGCACATTGATCAGCGCGAACCCCAGGAAGGCGCCGCGCGAGAAGGTGAGCACCAGCGCAAATACCACCAGTCCCATTGAAACGATAAGTGCGAGCTTGAATCCCGGGTTTTTCGACTCGACCCAGGTGAAGAGCAGCAGCGCATAGGCGACCGCGTAAAGCCGCCCCAGTTCGTTGGCGTGCATGCCGAGCGAGGAAAGGAACTCGCGCGACTCGCTGCTCGCCATTTCGTTCAAAGATGCCCCGGACTCCAACACGAAAACGACCACCAGCAGGACCATCACCCACACCGAGATCAACATGGGTACGAGGAATTTTTCGGGTTTCTCCGACTTCGACACCGCGGCGCCGACGAGCAACGCGAATAGGACCATCCCGAGCGGTTTCACCACGATGTCGCGGAAGTAGCCCGTGACATTCTCGAACTGGACGAGGCCCTTGAAGAGGTAGGGCGGGATCTCGTCGAGATGACGCGAACCCAGCACGCCGGCGATGAGGATCGGTACGATATACAGCCAGAGCAGCGGGCGCGGTAAGAAGCGACGCAGACTGCCGTCGAACAGCCCGTGGAGCAGGAACACGGCGAGCGTCCCGAGCAACAGCAGGTTGAAGGGATTCAGGCCCGTGATTCCCAGCATCTCGTGCGGAAACACGCGGCTTCTCGAGATCGGCAGCAGCAGGATGAGCAGCACCACGCCGATGCGAAAATCGCGCAGGATGAAGGCGCAGCCGATCAGCGAGACGCACAGGTACAGCGCGCTGACCTCGGCGACCGCGACCGTCGCACCCAGGAGGAGGCCGAGCAGCGCGACGCCCGCAAATACGCACACCTTGGACGCAAGCGGCGTCCAAGTTTCGCGAAAACCGGGCTCCTGGCTGTTGGGTGAATTCAAAACGCGTTCAGGACGGTACCGACGACGTGGACGCCGGTATCGCTCAGCTCTCTGATGACGCCGGTCGTGTCGGCAAGGCGGGTGTGATCCTTGCGAGCGAGCAGCACCGCGCTCCCTGCCCGGAAAGCGACGTTCAGTGCATCCGCGTAGAACTTCGCCGGCGGCGTATCGAAGAGCATGACGTCGAACTCGTTCCACATTTCCTGCAGGAAAGCGCCGAGAGCCGGACGCGAGATCAACTCCTGCGGATTGGGCGGTGGCACTCCGGCCGGCAGGAGCGAGAGCCTCCCGAATTCCCTGACCGGCGCCACGGCGCCGCGATCGGCGCGCCCGGAAAGCACTGCCGTGAGGCCGATCCGGTCGGGGACGTTGAAGATCCGGTGTTGTCGCGGCGTGCGCAG
>Ga0137403_10003102_pt1 | contig 20041 bp, 13 predicted proteins | sample CZOMad2_1_16fung_FD_122057 | JGI IMG/M metagenome (GOLD analysis project Ga0137403, IMG submission 122057) | Vadose zone soil fungal communities from Angelo Coast Range Reserve, California, USA - CZOMad2_1_16fungal (Hybrid Assembly) | ecosystem: Environmental > Terrestrial > Soil > Vadose zone...
CTGCTGTGATGAATCGCATCGAACACCGCCCGCTTGGCGGCGTTGGTGTAATCCAATCCGTGAACATCCACTCCCATACCCATTTCTGTAACGCACCGTACCAAAGCCATACCCTGATCACCTCCACGTGCGAGTTTCAGTCGAACCGATTCTTGCCGATACTCAATAGCAACGGCAGGACTCCTCCGTCAAGCTTTCTTCCGCCTTCGGCGGAGACGCTCGATTTTGGCCTTCTCGGCGAAACCAAACTACCTAACCGCAATTGCTTCAGACCACGGTCGACCTTTCGAGAATTTCCGAAGTGTCGAATTTCTTCCTCTTTCGTCCTAGTTCCTCGAACGATTGGAACGCGCTCAGTTCTGGCGAAGCGATGAGTCAAAAGTCAAACGCGGTCCGGTGAGGACAACGCTAAGCATAAAAGTTACTGTGAAGTTGAAATTTTTGCATCGTAAGCAACTCTGTCCGATTGCTGAGACTGAAAGAGCCGGTGACTTCGTTTAACACGCCTTTCAGGCAGGGGAGAAGAATGAAGGAAGGGGAGGAGAGAAGTCGTGAAGCGCGTTGTGCCACGAATCGCTCGCTGCGACAAGATTGCATTGTTATGTCTGACCCCAATGCTGCCCAATGCTGCATGCCAATGCTGCAATGCTGTCAACCTTATATCGTGACGTCTAACCACACCCACCTTTTGGTTATAATCTGACGGCAAGACCTGGACTGATCCGTCGCAGCCAGTGGACAGTTCCCACGTGATGTGACTATGCTCCTCGCAATAAACGTCAGAGGAGACAACCCGTGAGTCAACCAAAGACCCTGGAAGCGAAAGTGATCTATCGTTCTAACCATTCACAGCTCGCCATGATCTCTCTCATGAAATACGGCGGTATCTGGGAGCGTTTGGGACTTGAGGTGAGCCGTATGGATTTAGAGCGCCGAGCGCTCAATGCCGAGGATGAGCTTCTCGACGGTCGGTGTAACATGATCTTCGGCTGCCATATTACGCCACATTGGCGAGTCGCGCACGGTGTTCCGATGATCTGCATGGCCCAAACAGTGAACACAGCGCAGGACATGCTGGTCAGTACAAAGCCGTTAGCCGGCGTGAAAGATTTGAAGGATCGGGTTTTGGCCGAACAGGAATTTTGCGACCATGAGGGGCATCTGACGAGCCATGTCCGAGGTACCTACGAGCTCTACTTGCGGGACGCCGGGCTTTCCTCCGAAATGCTCGACGTCAAGCCGCTGGAAAAGGGCGAAAAAATGCAGCTCCTTCTCGACGGCAAAGCGGACGTGGCATTTGCCCCCTCGTCGCAAGAGAGAGCTTGCCAACGCCTCGGACTGCACACTCAACTGCTGCCTCGTTACCCTATGGTCAACTCTATTACGCTCACCAGTTTGGTTCCGCTAGTTCAGGACAATCCTGAGCTCTATATCAGGATGATCAAAGCGATCGCGATGGGAATCGCTATGGTTCATAAAGACAAAGAAAAGACGCTTGAAATCCTTGCCGGGAATGTCGCGGACCGTCTGGGCGTAAAAGACGATGCTGAGCTGGAGATTTTTTACCAGAGAATGCGGACGAACCTTGAGCCGCGGCTTTGTCCCAAGATAACCTCTCTACATAACGCCTATCGGATCGCGGAACTCGTGTATCCAGAGCTGGAAGAGAAGGGCAATCCCGTGAAACTCTGGGATCTTCACTACATCCGCATGCTCGAAGCCCAGGGATTTTTCGATGAGATTTACCGGTAGAGCATGTCTTGAGATGTTGAACCCTTCGACATAACCGGAGAACTCCTCGGCCTCGAAACAATTGGAACGATTGGAACGCCTGGAACGAAGCAACGCGGTGGAACAGCTGGAACGATTGGAACAGGCTTCGTTTGCTGTCAGATTGACATCATCGCCTGTCACCGCATAATGTTTGCGTTCAAAGCAGCAATCCATACATAACCCTAGAGAGTGAGGCTCATTATGAGTGCCGTCAATATGGTGCTGGTGGGCGATACGTTCGTGGGTCGCCCCGATCCCGATTCCGCCTTCGCCACCGCCAAGCATCTGCTCAAAGACGTAGACATCGCCTTTTGCAACCTGGAAACCGTGGTGGCTGATGCCAAGTATCTCGCGCCCCATGACCACGACCACCACCCTCGAACCGATGAGTGGATGTTCGACTCCTACGTCCGGGCAGGCTTCAATGTCATGAACCTCGCCAACAATCCAAGCACATGGCATGGCCTAGATCCTTTTTTGCGTTGCCTGGACGTCCTGGATAAGGCTGGCATCGTGCGCGGGGGCGGCGGCCGCAATCTCGCCGAAGCACGAAAGCCCGCCATCATCGAGCGCAACGGGACTAAGGTCGCTTTCGTCTGCCGCGCCTCGGTGTGCGACCCGATCACGGCGCCGGCCACAGAAGACAGGGGCGGTATTGCCTACTATCCCGTCCAGACTTTCTACGAGCCCCGGCTTCGGGTTCACCATGTGCCGGGCTCTCCACCGATCATCCACACTGTTCCTGATCGCGGCGCGGCCCGTGCGGCTCTGGAAGAGGATATTCGCAAAGCGCGAAAAGAAGCGGACGTAGTGATTGTGTCCTGGCACTGGGGCGTGTCACCCACTACGGGGGGAACCGGCGAGCTTACGGAATACCAGACAGAGATGGGCCATTTCGCTATCGACGCCGGCGCAGACATGGTGGCCGGCCATCATTCTCACGTTCTCCAGGCCATTGAGGTGTACAAGGGCAAGCCCATACTCTACTCTCTGGGCAATTTTGTTCACGACCTTCACTACCAGAAGCGCCCCAACCATATCCTCTTGGCCATGTTGGTGCGCTGCCATATCCGCGATGGCAAACTCCAACGTCTCTCCTTCGTCCCTGGACTGTACAAGGGGAACGGCCCTGCTGACTTCTTTCAACCGTCCCAGGCTCCGGAGATCGTCAAGGACATAGAGAAGATCTCCGCCGGCTTTGGCACACAGTTCGAGGTGAGCAAGGACGACGTGGCCGTGACTCTGGGAGAAGCGAGCTAACAAAATCGGGGACCAGAAAATCGCAAACTCTGCAATTCATGGTGGCCTAATACAACCTCTAGACAGCGGAGCCGATGTTGGGTAATGCTTTTGACGACGGAGATCCTATGTTAACGGCAAATGTAAAAACAGACGTGATCGACGCGGACGCGCATGTGGTAGAGAACGAGCGCGTATGGGATTATCTCGAGGCCGGCGAAGAAAAATATCGCCCTACGTTAGTGGCCGAGCCGGACAATCCCGAGCGCCAGCATTGGGTTCTCGACGGCGAGGATCTCGGCCCCAAGTTTCCCTCGCCCAACGAGAAGCAATCTGAAGAGCATGTCAAAAGATTCGGCCGGGAAGTGGGGACTCCGGTGCAAGCCCGGGAGGTTAGCGATGTGACCCAACGGCTGAGACACATGGACGCCTTGGGGATCGATGTGCAAGTGCTCTACAACTCGCTCTGGCTCCGGCCGCTCACGCGCCGCCCGGAAGTGGAGATCGCGCTCTGTTGGAGCTGGAACCGCTGGCTGGCGGATGTCTGGAAACTCGGCGAGAACCGCTTGCGCTGGACCTGTGTCGTTCCGGCGTTGACCCCGACCGAAGCCGCGCCGCAAATTCGCTTCGCCAAGGAACATGGCGCCGTCGGCGTCTGCATGCGCCCCTTCGAAAGGGGTAAGCTGATGACGGACCCATTTTATTATCCAATCTATGACGAGGCGCAGCGACTCGACATTCCGGTGACCGTGCACATTGCCAACGGCAACCCCGATCTGTTCAAATTGCTGAACAACGAATCCGGCGGCGGTTTCTCGACATTTCGAGTCCCGACAGTCACCGCATGCTACGCGCTGATCATGAGCGAGATACCGCGGGTCTTCGCGAAGCTGCGCTGGGGTTTCATCGAGACATCGAGCCAATGGGTGCCCTGGGTCGTTCACGAAGCCGTGCGGCGCTCCTTGGGAGGCGCACACCCGGTCTCGATGAACTGCTTCCGCGACTACGGGATCTATGTTTCAACCCAGACAGATGACGACTTTTCTTATGTGATCTCTTACGCGGGCGAGGAAAATCTCGTTATCGGTACCGACTACGGCCATGGCGATACCTCAAGCGAGCTCAACGCGATTTCCCGGTTCAAAGCGATGGAGGGCCTCAATCCGCAGATCAAACGGAAAATTCTTTCCGACAATCCTAGACGATTTTACGGGATTTAGATGCCTCTTCTGCGAGTAAGCCTGGCGTTGCAGAAAAATTAGTAGACTTCGGCAAGCCTCACACCACTGCGTTTCTTTTTAGAAGCGCCCTGGCATGACACGAAATATCAGAAGTAAAAGACCTGCCCCTAAGCGTGATCCCAACCGGCCCAATTATCTTCAGGAGGGAGCATGGAAAGAAAAGCTTGCTGCGCACTAGTTCTTCTGCTTGTCTGGTTGGCCTTTGAGTTTGCCGGGGCGCGCGTCTATGCGGCATCGGCCGATTTAGTCACTGCAAAAAAGCAGTCCGAGGCCAAGGGTTTGATCTTCGAGGACAACCGAACGGATATCATTGCCAAGGCCAAGCAACAGGGAGGGAAAATCCGCGTGCTCAGTTCCTTGGACCCTGAGTTATTTCCTCATATGACGGCCAGCTTTAAGAAAAAGTACCCATTTCTCGACGCTACCATGGTCGAGATCACCGGTCTGGATGCCAATGAGCGTTTCCTTCTGGAGTTAAAGGCCGGCGTGGTAAAAGATTTCGACGTCGTTCAACTCTCGCCCGAAAGGTATCCTGAATATTTACCATACGCCAAAAGGTTCGATATTTTGGGTATGGCCGAACAGGGGGTGCTAGGCATCGAACCCAAGATGGTAGATCCGAAAAACCGCACCGTTGTGAGTTTGGCGACCGTGCTCTTCGTCGGAGCATACAACAAAAATCTGCTGTCCGCTGACAAAGTCCCAACAACGTGGGACGGCTTTCTGAGGCCCGAGTTTAAAGGGAGAAAGATGATGGTGGATATACGGCCCATCATGTATTCAACTTTTGCGGCTTGCCCGGACCAGGGAATGGGGATTGAATGGATGGTCAACTATGCGCAGAAGATCCGCGCGCAACAACCCGTCTGGGTCCGGGGTTACAGCAGGACATTGACAGCCATGAACGCGGGCGAGTACGCGCTCCATTCCGGGGTTTACTATCATACCGTGGTGAGACTCATGCAAAAGACACCGCAGAATAACTTGGAGCTCAAATTTATTGAGCCTGTGCCCGCGACTCTTTTCGAAGCGGAAATGGTCCTGAACTCGAGCCGCAATCCGCATGCTGGTCTTCTATTCTTAGAGCATCAAGCTAGTGCGGAAGGGCAAAAAGTCATCGATGAGCGGGAGCCGCTGAAAGCGTCTCTGCACTCTCCCGGCAGTGTGGCAGCGAAGCAACTCAAAGGGAAAAAAGTTTGCTTGAATGGCCACGATACCCTTCAACTTAGCAGCAGTTGGGAAAAAATGGCAGTCGAGGCTTTCGGGTTTCCCGGGGCAGAGGTGAAATAGTTCCGCGATTGAAAAAATGTCAGCTGAATCACTTTACCTTGAGTTAGCGTGCAGGAGGTTGCAAAGCAAATTCTTATCATTCTTCGTAACGAGGGAGAACTATGAAAACCGAGGAATCCGCAGCGAAGGCGAGTCTTGATGAAGCGCAGTAGCGACCGCATCCTCACGACGCACGTCGGGAGCCTGCCGCGCCCCGACGATCTCATCCCGCTGCTGCAGGTCAGGGACGCGGGCCAACCATACGACCAGGTGGCGCTCGATGCGCGTGTGGCGCGGGCGGTCGATCAGGTGGCGCGCAAACAGGCCGAGCTCGGCGTAGACATCATCAACGATGGGGAGCACAACAAGTCAGTGTACTCGGGCTACCTCTGGACGCGCCTCGCCGGGTTCGAGCTGCGCCCGGAGCGGTCGCGCGAGCGGGCACCTACCCGTGACATGCTTGCCTTTCCCGCCGTCTATGCGGAGCGCCGGCTGATGTCTTCAGTGCGGCCGCGGAAAACGGCCGGCGGGACGTCACGGCCCCAGATGGTCTGCACCGGACCGATCAGCTACGTCGGGCAGAAACACATTCTGGCGGATATCAATAACCTGAAGGCATCGCTCGAGCGCTGCGGGGCGGAAGAGGGCTTCATGACCGCGATCTCGCCGACGCACCCGGCTAACTCCATTCCGAACGAGTACTATCGCACGGCGGAGGAGTATCAAATGGCGCTCGCCGATGCGCTGCGGGAAGAGTACCGCGCGATCGTCGACGCCGGCCTGGTGCTGCAGGTGGACGACCCGCTGATCGCGAACTATTATGACCACGCCCCATCAGCGACCATCGAGGAGTGCCGGATTTACATCGGCAAACAGGTTGAGGTCATCAACTATGCGCTGCGCGGTCTTCCCGAGGACCGCATCCGCTTTCACACCTGCTACGGCGTGAACATAGCGCCTCGGGTCCACGACCTCGAGCTGAAGTACTTCGTCGACCTGCTGCTGAAGATCAACGCCGGCGGCTATTCCATCGAGGCCGCGAATCCCCGGCACGAGCACGAGTGGCAGGTGTGGCGAGAGGTCAAGCTCCCGGAACAGAAAGTGTTGATCCCGGGCGTGGTGTCACATTGCATTGAGCTGGTCGAGCACCCTGAGTTGGTAGCCCAGCGGATCGTGCGCTTCGCGGGCGTGCTCGGTCGGGAGCGGGTGATTGCGTCGAACGATTGCGGGTTCGGGACGGCGAGCTCAGGTGACCAGGTGCACGAGGACGTAGCGTGGGCCAAGCTCCAATCCCTCGCCGAAGGCGCGCGCCTCGCCTCGACGCAGCTCTGGGGGCGCTCGGACTAGGTCCCGGCGGGGGTCGGACCAAGCTAGGTTACCGAGACTTCAACATAGTTCGAGGTGAGCAACGACGACGTGGCCGTGACTCTTGGGAGAAGCGCGCTAACAAAATTCAGTTCGAAAGTTCAAAGTTCAAGGTTCAATGTTCAAGGAAAGATGCCGTGCTCGTGGAGCGTGCGTGTCCGTGAAACATGAACGTGAAATCCGCACGAGCACGAACACGTCACACGAACACGGATTCAAGCGTAGCGGTTGAACAATTGGAACCCCTGACACAATTGGAACGTCTGGAACGCTTGGAACCTTTGAAAAATTGTTGAAGGAGATGTTCCATGGCTAAGATCGTGTTTGCGTTTGGAAGTTCGCACGGGCCAACCATCGAGACGCGTCCAGAAAATTGGGATGACATCGTCGCACGCGACATGAAGGATCCCCGATACCGGTACGAAGACTTGCTGCGCAATGCGAACCCTGCGCTCCGAAAGGAAATTACCCTCGAGGAAAAACAACGCCGTTGGAACGCCTGCCAGATTGCAATCGCCAAGATCAAGACTAAATTGGCTGAGGCCAAACCTGATGTGGCGGTAGTCGTCAGCAATCCGCACAGCATCTTGCCCGACGATACCATCGCGGTCTTCGGAGTTTTTCGCGGCGAGACGCTGTCGGGCCGAACCGCCCCCTCCGCTGAACGGCAGAGTCAGACGCGCTATTCGGGAGTCGCACATCCACCCAAAGAACGTCATCGCCGCAGCTACAAAGGTTATCCGGCGATGGCAGAACATTTGATCGCCGCCCTGGTTGACGACGGGTTCGATATTGCGTCGATGGAAAATTACCGGCCGGAGCTAGGCGTTGATGATGCCTTTGCCTGTTTTTACACACACTACCAGACCGACGCCTTCACGCCGATGGTACCGGTCATGGTGAGCCGCTATTTGCCCAGTCAGGCTACGCCGCGCCGCTGCTTTCAGTTCGGGCAAGCCTTGCGTCGCGCCATTGACGCGTGGCCGGAAAATAAGCGGATCGCACGCATGGCCTCAGGTGGCTTGAGCCATCAAATCCTCGATGAAGAGCTGGACCACATCGTCATTGATGCACTCGAGAAGAAAGACTTCGAGCGGCTGTGCACGCTACCGCGCGATCGGTTGAACCTGGGCCCCGGCACGCCGGAAACGCTCAACTGGGTAACGCTCGCGGCGGCGATGGATCCGGTCCCAATGACTCTGGTCGATTATCAGCCGTGTTACCGCTCCCTGGCCGGCACCGGCCATGGTCTTACGTTCGGAGTCTGGAACGCATAGAAAGAGATTGGAAAAAACGCCGGAGCAGCAATGTTCCCGTGTTAACCGAAAAGATGCGACGCATGACAGAATTCGGGACAATGGGCCCCCTATCAGTCCGAGACCATTCAGATAACCAAATTACCAACGCCTGGCACCATGCTAATTCAATACTCAGGCTCGACCCCAAATCCCAACTCTCCGTTCTCTTAATCTTCTGACGTTTTTGAACGATTTGAACTGAGCGTAGCGGTTGAACGCTTTGAACGTGCTCAGTCCTGGGTGGAACGGCTGGAACTAGTTAATTCGTAGGATCTTGATTCCTCGCCAGGCACTTTTCATTTTAACAATTTCGCTTAGTCGATCTCGTTCTGTGTTGATCTGCGGGTCGAATTGCAGATTCGTCGAGCGGGCGACTAGCAATTTGCGGTAGTTTTTTCTAATTCCTCGCTCTGCCCAATAACACAATACGAAAGCCTGACGCCAAGCTGCCATCCCTCATGAAACGTACTGAGTATCTAGACTGGCTTTTTTCGCTTCGGCAGGATTTCCGGATCTTTGGGTGTATGACGAGATCACCCGGCCGCTTGGGTTGCGTGAACACAAGCGAAAGATATCATAAACACTATCGAGAGACTGATTAAGGTTCTTGCCGCTTTTGTCATTTCTTTTGAATTTTCCGCGCCAACGATGCTAGAACCATTCTGGGCGACGTCATGGAATACATCGTGGGTGTCGATATCGGCGGGACATTTACCGACTGCGTGGCGATGGATGAGCAGGGCGCCGTGACTTTGGGCAAGGCGCTATCGACTCCCGATGATTTTGCCGTCGGCGCGGTCGACGCGCTAGGCGACGCGGCGCGCAACCTTGGCTTTGTCGGCGCGGACGAACTCTTGGGCGCCACGAAATTTTTTTTCCACGCCTGCACCGTTGCCGATAACACGCTCATTACTCGGACAGGACCCAAGACCGGACTGCTGACGACGCAGGGATTCGGCGATACGTTGCTGGTCATGCGCGGGAGGACCACCGAAGGGCTCACCGAAAGCGAGGCCTTTCGTGCCTCGACGCAAAGCAAGCCCGACTCCATCATCCCGCGATCGTTGATCGAAGAGGTAGCCGAGCGCATCGACTACAAGGGTTCGGCTCTCGTCCGGTTGGAGGCCGAAGAAATTGCGCGGGCGGTTCAGTCGCTCATGGACCGCGGCGTCGAGTCTATTGCTATCGCGCTTCTTTGGGCCCTTGCCAACGACACGCACGAAAGGGAATTGGCCGATTTCATCAGACACCATCACCCCTCGGTCTACTTGAGCCTCTCCAGCGAAGTAGCGCCGTATCTCGGTGAATACGAGCGCACGGCGACGACCGCCTTCAATGCTTACGTCGGTCCGAAGATCGCTGCGTATCTCAGGCGGCTCCGCGAGGTTCTTCAGTCAAAGGGTTTGCGCCGGGAGCCGCTGGTCATGCAAGCATACGGAGGCGTGCTTGGCATCGACGATACCTGTAAAAAAGCTGTCGGCACCATCGAATCCGGCCCCGCCGCGGGAATCATGGGCAGTCGCGATTTCGGCGAGCAACTCGGCGTTGGCAATGTTTTGGCGACGGACATGGGCGGGACCACGTTCAAGGTCGGTGTCATCCGCGACGGCGCGGTGGAAAAGGACCATAAACCGATCTTGATGCGCTACCAGTTGTTTCTCTCCAAGATCTGGGTGGAATCGATTGGCGCGGGCGGCGGCAGCATCGTCTGGATCGATGGGGAAAGCGGACTTCTCAAAGTCGGGCCGCAGGGCGCAGGGTCAAGCCCGGGGCCGATCTGCTACGGCCTCGGAGGCGCCGAAGTCACGGTGTCCGATGCCGATCTGATTCTCGGATATCTGAACGAAGAATGTTTCTTAGGCGGCCGGATGAAACTGGCCAAGGAGCCCGCGCTTGAAGCACTAAAAGAAAAAATCGCGCGGCCCATGAACATGACCGTCGCCGAGGCAGCCAGCGGCATCTACCGTATTACCAACTCACACATGAGCGATTTAATCCGCAGGGCAACAGTGGAGCGCGGCTATGATCCGCGAGAGTTTACGCTTTTCGCTTTCGGCGGCGCCGCGCCTGTACATGCCGGAAGATACGCCGCCGAGCTTGGGATCAAAGAGGTCGTAGTGCCGCTAACCGCCTCGGTGCACGGCGCAGCCGGCTTGGTCGGCTCGGACGTCATTTACGATTACGGTAGATCGGAACGTCTCTCCGTGCCGGCGGATCTCGAACGTGTCCGTGAGATCTTCACCGGGTTAGTCGAGCGCGCCCTGGCCAGTCTCGGCGCCGCGGGGTTCAAGGAAAGCGAAATGAAAATAGTTCGCAGTCTCGATATCCGCTATCGCCAGCAGGTCCATGAGCTGAACGTTCCTTTCCCGCCGGGGATTTCGGAGCTGACAGAGCAGGATCTTGAAACGATTTACGGGCGCTTCGATGAAGTCTACGAGCTCCTTTATGGCGCCGGCGCGGGCTACCGCGAAGCAGGCAAGGAGATCATGGCCTTCCGGGTGGTCGCTATCGGCGAGCTCCATAAACCGAGACTGAGAAAGTACCCGATCGAAAAGAATCGGGCGGAGGCAGCGCTCAAAACGGAGCGCAAAGCGTATTTCGAAGAAGCGCGAGATTTCATTCCGACGAAGATCTACGACTACGGCCGGCTTGCGCCGGGAAGCGAGATTTCCGGACCGGCCATCATCGAAACACCGATCACGACCATCGTGATCAATCCAAACGATCGCGCCACGATGGACGACTACTATAACATCCGAATGGTCCTTGCGGAGTGACGCATGCTGAACGGGAACATCGACCCCATCACCTTCGAAGTGCTCTCGCACAGGCTCCATCAAATTACGCGCGAGATGGGCATCGCCTTGGAGCGCACCGGCGGCACGGTGACGACGACGCAACAGCATGACTACAACGCTTCCCTCTACCGGCCCGACGGCGAGATCATGGCAGCCGGCGAGACCTATGGCCACCACGTCGTATGCGCCGGTTTCGCGGTGAAGCGGATCCTCGAAAGCTTCGGCGAGGAAGAAATCTTTCCCGACGATATCTTTTTGCTCAACGATCCCTATCTCGCCGCGATTCATAATCCCGACGTTTATATTATCTCGCCGATCCACTACCAGAACGCGTTGGTCGGTTGGAGCGCGACCTTCGTTCATGTCAGCGATGTCGGCGCGATCACGCCCGGCGGTGACTCGCCAGACGCCACGGAGATCTTTCAGGAGGGATTTAGAATTCCCGGCATCAAGCTGGTGGAACGGGGCAAGCTGCGCAAAGATGTCTTCAACACGATCACTCACATGACCCGCCAACCCGACGCCGTGGGGCTCGATCTCAAGTGTGAAATCGCCGCCAACAACGTGGCGAAGGCGAGGCTCCAGGCCATGTACCGCCAGTATGGACCGGAGTTGATGAACAGCGTGTCGGCGGAGATGATTCGATACACCGAAACGGTTTTGCGCAAGCGCTTGGGCGAGATTCCAGACGGCGAATGGCGCGAGACGCTCACGATCGAAGCGGATGGTCCGTGCAGGCTGGTGTTGGCGCTGCGCAAACAGGAGGACCGGCTCATCTTCGATTTCACCGGCACCGATCCGCAGGTGCGAAAAGGAATCAATCTGCCATTCCACGGCACCTTCGGCTTTTGCTTCGGCGCGATTCTTTACTCCATCGCCTACGATCTGCCGAAAAATCAAGGCGTGCTGAAGCCGATGGAGGTCATCGCGCCGAAAGGAACATTGGTGCATGTCCAATTTCCCGGGCCGATCTCCATGAGCACGACGTCGTCAGGCTTTGGCGTCGGTTTTCTCGCCAGCTCGGTATTGATGCAGATGATCGCCACCAGCGAGAAGTGGCGCAAAGAAATCGTCGCGCCGAGCGCTAGCCACCGCAACTGCCGCCATTCGGGCGTGAATCAATACCACCGCTATTCCGCCTTCATCAACATGGCCCACGGCGCCATGGACGGAAACGGCGCGCGCATCGACCGCGACGGCGTAGACTCCGGCGGCAGCTACATGAGCTGTCCCAATGTCGAGTGGATGGAGTTGCAGTATCCGTTGCTCTATCTCTTCCGGCGCCACGCCATGGACAGCCCAGGCGCCGGTAAATTTCGCGGCGGGGTCGGCGTCGAATCAGCCCATACGCTGCATGACGCGCCTGAAGGGAAAATCCGGGGGGTCGCCTACGGCGTGGCGGGATTGGAAAATTCAGGCCACGGCATGTTCGGCGGCTATCCGGGCGCGCCGAGCGTCATGCTGTTGATGGAAAAGACCAAGGTCAATGAATTGCTCGCGAGCAATAAACCGCCGACCCAAATTGCATCGTTGGGCGGCCAGGAAAGGATTCTTCCCTACTGTAACTTTGAGCTTAACGAAAGCGATGTGCTTTATATGCGGGTAGCAAGCGGGGGTGGCTATGGTGATCCGCTGGAAAGAGATCCGGCCCTGGTTCAAAAAGATGTGGCGAACTCGATTGTTTCCTTGGATGCGGCGCGGGACATCTACGGCGTGGTTCTCCAGGAACCTGGCTTGCAATTGGACCTCGCAGCGACGCGACAGCTTCGGACGAAGATGAGGCAGCAGGAAATCGACGGTGGTGAAGCATCCGTTCCGTGAAAATCTGGAAGTCGAAAGCGCCGCAGATCGCCAGTGGCTCCGCTGCGCCAATTGCGGTCGCCGCCTCTGCGCCTTGGGTCAAGATTGGAAAGCGGCGGCCCTTAGAAAGGTGTTTTCGCCGGCCAAAGCCGGGCCGCTCATGAAGATTCTTGAAGGCCGTTACCTGTTGGAAAAAATATACTGTCCCTCTTGCGGAGTTCTATTCAACGCCGAAATGATCGAGGAGAAACATGAAGCGTGATCTAGGGCGATTCGCAGGAGCATTGATCGCCGTCGTCCTTTTCTTCGGTTCGACTGACGCCGGCGAGGTCGAGTACTATCGCGGCAAGACGGTGCGCATCATCGTCGGCCTCTCTGCTGGCGGCGGCTTCGATATCTACGCGCGCACGATGGCCCGTCACATGGGGAAACACGTTCCCGGCAATCCCGCATTCATCGTCGACAACATGCCGGGAGCGGGAAGCATGATCTCGGCGAATCACGTCTACAAAGTCGCCAAGCCCGACGGTCTAACCCTAGGCCACTTCGTCGGCAGTCTTTTTATGCAGCAACTGCTCGGTCGCCCGGGCGCTGAGTTCGAAGCGACGCGTTTTGAATTCGTGGGCTCTCCCATACCGGAGAAAACCGCTTGCGCGCTCACGAAGGCGAGCGGCATCACGAGCATGGAGAATTGGCAAGCTACGAAGTCACCGGTGAAACTCGGCGGCACCGGCTCCGGACCCATCGTGGATGTGCCCAAAATCCTGCAAGTCGCTCTAGGTCTGCCGATTCAATTGGTGCTCGGTTACAAAGGCACAGCCGACATTCGCTTGGCCGCGGAAGGCGGCGAGTTGGCCGGCGCCTGTTGGAGCTGGGAGGCGATCAAATCGACTTGGACCAAGGGGTTGGACTCGGGAGATGTCCACATCGTTTTGCAAGCGCTGCCTAAGCCGCACCCCGATTTGCCCAAAGTTCCATTGGCCATCAGTTACGCCAAAAGCGATGAAGCGCGTCAGCTTATTCACGTCGGTATCCACGACGCCGCCGATATGGCCCGGCCTTTCGTCATGCCACCTCGAACGCCGAAGGAGCATGTGCGCATCATGCGCCAGGCTTTTATCCGTACGCTCAAGGACCCGGCGTTTCTCGCCGAAGCTGAGAAAACCAAGTTAGAGGTGGATCCAGTGACGGGAGAAGATCTGGAAAAGATCGTCGCGGGTATTTTCAAAACCAATCCGCAGGTCCTGGCGAAGCTAAAGGACGTGCTCAAGTGACGCCTCCGGCCATCCTACGAACTGACCACGAAGAGCACGAAAGTTTAGAATCATAGATAGCCAAATTCTTCGTGACCTTCGCGCTCTCCTTCGAAAATTTGGCTGGGGTCAAGAGATGCGACTCCCAAAACCGTCACCCCCGAATGCTTTAATCGGGGGTCCAGTCCGAATTCCGCCTGGATTCCCGCTAAAAGCATGCGGGAATGACGGACTCGTCGGAGAATTAGGGGTTGAAGGACATACGCCAATTCATTCTCTGTGGGCGAACGTAAGATCATGAATCTCTTCGTGGTGAAAACACCGTGAAGAGATTTCACGTGATGGTGATATTCGGTTTTCTCTTGTGCCATTCCGTCGCTTGTTCGTAGGCTTGGGCGGCGCTGAAAATAAGCTCTTCTTGAAACGGGCCGCTCGCGATCTGCATGCCGATGGGCGTGCCCGCTTTGGCGAAGCCACACGGAACGCTCATGGACGGAAATCCTGTGACATTAAACGGAATCGCGCACAGGCCATCGGCGCCGCCGCGCTCGTCTTGGCGGCGAACGGTCTTGCCGTCGATATTCAACCAGCCGGTATTGCATTCATCGATGGTGGGAACGGTAAAGGGTACCGTTGGAAGCGCAAAAAGTTGCACGCGTTTAAGCAGATCATGAAATTCGTCGCAAATGATGCGCCGTACTCTTTGTGCCATCAGATAAGCCGATGCCGGCACGAGCAGCGCCGAAAGATAGGCGTATAAAGTTTGTTTGCTGTAGTCGCGCGCGCGAGTTCTGAGATTGCGCTCATGGGCTGAAGCATTCTCGACGCGGCTGGTGCAGACTTTCACTGCCGGCATGAGATCCATATGGGGAATCGTCACGTCTTCCGTTTCCATGCCGAGGCGCTGCAGCACCGCGATGGCTTCGCGAAAGGTTTCCTTGACTTCCCTGGCCATGTCCTCTTCGAAATAGCCGCGGAGAATTCCAACGCGCAGATTTTCGATGTTTCGGCCGATGCTGGCGCGATAATTCGCCACCGGTTTGTCGGCGCTCAATGGATCCTGCCGATCATGGCCAGCCACGGCTTGTAGCACGATGGCAGCGTCTTCAACGTTCTTAGTCAAAATACCGGTATGATTACAGGAATAGGCTCCGGTCCCCGGAACCGTGCCGTACTGGCTGATTCTGCCGTAGGTTGGTTTCAGGCCGATGATGCCGCACATGGAGCCGGGATTTCTCACTGATTGCGCGCTGTCCGTTCCTATCGAACCCAAGCAAAGGCTTGACGCCACCGCCGCGGCCGAACCGCCACTGGAGCCGCCGGCGATGCGATTCAAGTCCCATGGATTGCGGGTTGTGCCATAAAACGGATTGATGGTTGTGCCGCCGAGCGCCCATTCGTGCAGATTGGTTTTTCCGAGAATCACCGCGCCGGCTTCTTTGAGCTTCGTTACAACCGTCGCGTCAAAGTCGGGTTTCCACTGATCCAAAATCTTCGAACCGGCAGTGGTCCTGACTCCTTTGGTCGCGATGTTGTCTTTAATGGAAAAGGGAATGCCGTGTAGCGGGCCGCGATAACGGCCCTGCGCGATCTCATCCTCCGCTCTTTTGGCTTCCGCGAGAGCATTATCCGCCGTGATCGTCACGTAGGCATTGAGAATCGGGTTGATGCGCTCGATGCGCTCCAGGAAAAGACGCGTCACTTCTACGGGAGAAACTTTGCGATCCTTAATTTCCGGAGCGAGGCCGGCGATGGTGAGGTTTTCAACGTCTTGGGCGTTCATTTCTTTTCCGCCGGATCGATTGTTAGCGCAGGCACGACTCCCTCGACATCTACTTCGAAGAGCTTTCGGAAGAGTCGTTGACTGGCCTCGGCTTGTTGAGTGATTGCCTCGATCTCTTCTTCAGTGAGATTCAATCCATACTCGGCGTTCAGCCGTCGAACCGCGTCTTTCATAACCAACGGTTTTTATCGCCGTTGAATAGAAACTGTCAATAAAGATAAAAATGTATTTTCGACGCCATTCACACGCGGCCGAAGAACTCCAAGGACTCGAACCCGAACTGATTCCATTTGTTCCGCGAATCATGCATGCGACCTGCAAGAATCAGCCGGCCGTAGAATTCAGACTCACGCCCGACCCCGGTCTTTCCCGCATTCGCTTTATCCTGGAACCCTCTGAATGCAGGCACTGCGGTTTTGCTTTCCGCGACCGCAGCAAAATCACTCGCCCGAGCCGTTGCGGTCCTAAGCAAAACTGACTAGAAAAACCTACATGATCGCTGGTGGCATGCAATCCGATTTGCATTGAGCCTGGACTCAACAATCGCGTTGCGTCCGTTCAATGCGGTTGCGGGCTTAAACGAACCAACGAAGTCATCAGGCAATAGGCATGGTAAATCCAATGAAAGCGGCTGGTGACTTGAGGAAGCGTATCGAGGAAAAGTTCCCGATCACTATCGTTCTTGAAGATGGCTTTGCGCTCATTTCTCCGGCATGTGACGTGATAAAGCGCATCGTCGGGCTCACTTCGTAAGGGCCGCGCCATTTGGCGGAAAAATACTACGAAGATGAGTCAAAGGTAGACCCCCGAAGCTAATGTCGATCCCTGCCCACTCACGCCGATAAAGGTTGACATAAGACCACGTTTATTCGATATTCTCCCCCCAAATCGATCATCGGAGGGATCGCCCGCTCTTTCCAGTGGCTGCTTGGGTTTCCCAAAGATCGGTTAGCCCCTGGTCGCGCGGCAATTGTCATGCTTTTTGTACCGGCGCATGAAAAGTAATTCCTTTCAGTCCTATCACTCCTGTTCCAGCAGCCGGTTTCCCTGCTGGTGCCAGCCCACAATAAGGAGACCACTATCGCGACCACCGTGCAATCGATGCTGCAACTGAACTACCCCGAGTACGAAGTGATCGTAATCAACGACGGCTCACTGGGACGGCACGCTGGTCGAGCTGAGGTGCGTGTTCGTGCTGGTGGCGTTTCCCGAGGCGTACTGGGAGCGCCGAGGTCAGGCACCGACAGTTGAATTCGGTATCGCGCCTGCGGGACTTGCTACGCTGGCTCACGGGCGCCAAGTGCCAACGAGGTGAAATGGCACGCACGGCGAACTCGCACCGGGGTCCATAGCATTCCTGATGAACGAGAACATCATGCGTAAACTGCGGGTATTGGCCAAGGAAATTACCCGACCGTTCAGGCTGACCGACGGAGGTTCCGGTCAAACCGGACGCCGCGTCCTCCAAGTGCTGTTCCTCGCGGCCGCCTATGTGTTTTTCGGCTGGCTTGGGTCCCTGCTGGCTGTTCCCCCAGGTTATGCCACCGCCGTTTTTCCCGCGGCTGGTGTCGCGCTCGCGGCCTTGTTGCTGTATGGCGCGCCATTGGCTCCGGGGGTATGGCTCGGCTCGTTCATAATGAATCTCGCCATCGGCTATCAGGGAAGCGGGCACGTCACGGCCACCAACGCATCGGTGGCCGCGACCATAGCCATCGGGTCCACGGCCCAAGCCTTGGCGGGAGTCTGGCTGATAAGGCGCGCAATCGGCTTCCCCAATGCGCTGGATCGCGAGAAAGACATCGGATTGTTCCTGCTGCTGGGTGGGCCGTTGAGCTGTCTGGTCAGCGCAACGACGGGCGTGACGAGCCTTCACCTCTATGGTGTGATCGCGTCCGATCAGTACCTTCAAAACTGGGTGGTTTGGTGGGTGGGGGATGCGATCGGCGTGGTCGTCACCACGCCGCTGCTGTTCGCGATTCTTGGCAAGCCGCGCCCGGCCTGGCGGCCAAGGCGCACGGCGCTTGTCTTGCCGCCCATCGCATTGCTCGCCGCCAGCGTTGTGTTGTTCCTGCTGGCGAGCCGTTGGGAGCAGGACCGCCTGCGCGTCGCGTTTCACCAGCGCGCCGACACCGTGGCGACTAACCTGCAAACCGGTGTCGGCGGCTACCTGCAATTTCTGCACGCCATCGAGCGTTTCTTCGTGACTTCCGGCACGGTCGAGCGGCACAAGTTTCACCAGTTCGTGCAGACCGCGTTGCGGGATTTTCCCGGGCTTGCGGCACTCAGCTGGAACCCGCGCGTGCGCGATGCTGAACGTGCGTCGTTTGAGGCGGCGGTTCGGCGCGAAGGTTATGCGGGTTTTCGGATACTGGAGCGCGATGCGCAGGGCCAGTTGCGACCGGCCACGCGCCGGGATGAGTACATCGTTGTGACGTATATCGAGCCTTATGCCGGTAACGAGGCCGCCTTGGGATATGACATCGACTCGGATGCCAGGCGCCGGGCGGCGATCGAGCGGTCGCACGATAGCGGCGCAACGGTAGCTACCGGACGTATTCGACTCCTACAGGAACCCGGAGAACAATGGGGAATACTTCTGCTCCAGCCAGTATACCGGGACGGCGAGGCGCTCAACGATGCCGAATCGCGCCGGCGCGCGCTTCAGGGGTTCGCGGCCGGCGTGCTGCGAATGTCGTCCATCGTGCAGGCCGCAATGCCGGTCGCCGATCGCCACGACATGTCGCTGCGGTTTCTGGACGAATCGGCGCCGCAATCCGAGCGCACGCTCTACCAGATCAATGCCAATATTGTCACACCCGCGGCCGAGGCGCTTCGGTTCGATGACGTTTTCGAAGCTGCCGGGAGAAGCTATCGCATCGTGGCGCTGCCCACGCCGGCCTATCTTGCGGCGCACCCGGCGTTGGTAGCGTGGTCAGTGCTGGCCGCGAGTCTTGTATTCTGCGCACTGCTCGAGGCATTCCTGCTGTTCGTCACCGGCCGCGCCGCACACGTGGCGCGGTTGGTTGAGGAGCGTACCCGGGAGCTGCGCGACAGCCGCGAGCGCCTGGTTTCGGTTGCGCAACACGCGCTGTTCCGGTCTGACATTGTGATTTTCATGGGCGGACTTGGGCCCACTGAAGACGATCTGACGCGCGAGGCAGTGGCTGAGGCATTGGGCCTGGAACTGCATCGTGATCCGGAGATCCTTGCCAAGCTGGAGCAGCGCTTCGCATCGCGCGGCTACAAGTTCACGCCTAACAACCACAAACAAGCCGATGTCATCACAGGCGCGATTGTGCTTCCCAATGCCAACGGCACGGCGCCCGGACAATGGATCAGTGGGAAATACGACGACCGCGAGCGACTGATCATCTTGCTCCCGGGACCACCCTTCGAGCTCAAGGCGTTGTTTGACGAACAGTGCTTTGAGCGGTTGCGCGATAAGCTGCCGACCGCGTATATAGCAACCCGGGTTCTGAAAGTTGCAATGATGGGAGAGTCCCTGGTGGACTCGCGGGTAGCGCCGATTTACACACGCTACAGCGATGTGCAGACGACCATTCTTGCGGGAGCGGGGGAAGTCCAGTTCAATCTATTCGCGCGTGCTGATTCGCTCGAAACTGCCCAGGCACGCGTGGACGAAGTCGCCGACGCCATCGAAGATGAACTCGAGGACGCGGTCTACTCGAGCAAGGGCGAATCGCTGGAACAGATCGTCGGCTACTACCTGCAAATGCGAGGCGCCACTTTGGCGGCGGCCGAATCCTGCACGGGCGGGCTACTGGCGGAGCGCATCACTTCCATTAGCGGCAGTTCGCGCTACTTCGTCGGCGGAGCGGTCGTCTACTCTAACGAACTGAAAACCGAATTCGCCGATGTACCCGTTCACCTGATTGCAAAGTACGGAGCGGTTAGCCGGGAGGTTGCGGCTGGGATGGCGGAGGGGATACGAAGGCGCTGCAAGGCAACTCTGGGAGTCGGCATCACCGGAGTGGCGGGACCGACCGGCGGAACAGCGGAGAAGCCGGTGGGACTGGTTTACGTGGGACTCGCGAGCGAGACAGGGACTGAAGTCGTGGAGCGCAAATTTCCCGGAGACCGCAAGCGCGTTCGCTGGTTCGCCTCGCAGCAGGCGCTGGATATGGTGAGAAGAAAGCTTATGTGAAGCGGCTGTTAGTCGTTCGTCGTCGGTCGTCAGCGACTTGGCGAACCGGCGGACCTT
>Ga0137403_10003103_pt1 | contig 20035 bp, 21 predicted proteins | sample CZOMad2_1_16fung_FD_122057 | JGI IMG/M metagenome (GOLD analysis project Ga0137403, IMG submission 122057) | Vadose zone soil fungal communities from Angelo Coast Range Reserve, California, USA - CZOMad2_1_16fungal (Hybrid Assembly) | ecosystem: Environmental > Terrestrial > Soil > Vadose zone...
TCGGCTCGAACGATCTTCTCGACATCGCGCACGAAGGCGGGCCGTCTGCCGCCCTCGTCTCCGCGCGAATGAACCATGACTCGATAGGTCCTCCCGTCGACTTTGAATTCATCGAGCGTCCAGTCCGGACCGATCTCCGTGGGATTGTCGATCATGAGTTCGTAATCGGGATACTTCCAATCGACTTGATTCGGCCGCTCCGTGCGTCCGTTAATGACGCGCCATTTCTGCGGCGGTTCGATGTGCAGTTCGACCGGATCCGGCTTGTGGCCGGCGATATACATGAAGATCTCGCCGCCCGCATAGCTCGCATGGCCTACATCGAGCTGGCCGTAAGTTCCGGAGAGATCGTCGCCAAACATTTTATATGTCGCGGTGATGCTGCGATTACCCTGCCTCTGGACCCGCCATGTCTGATCATCGATCTTCATCCATTGCAGCGGATGGTCCTGTGCCTGAGCGGTGAACTCCTGAGCGTTCTTCGCAAAATCCGCGACAGAGTACCGGCCAGGCTGCCACTTTGGCATCTGAAAATCCACGAACGCCGCCTGTTCGCCTGCCGGTACGCTGACGTCAATCGTGACTTCAAAAAGGTGAGATGCGGGCCGCGACATGGCCAGTCGGTAGCTGATGCCGTAGGCCTGCGGCTCCTGGGCTGGTGCGAGAAGCGTCAGTACGAGAACCAGAGCAAGACGAATCATGAATCCCATCCTTTTTTGGATCGCGTTTCCTTGATGACCCTGCGCTTCTTCTTTTCTTCCATTCGCCTTTCTTTGGCAGCTCGAGGCATTCGCGTCTTGACTCGCGGCCGTTCGGGAGTCAGCGCATCGTTGACCAGGTCCACAAATCGCTCCAGCGCATCCGTCCGATTCATCTCCTGACTTCTGGTCCGCTGCGAGATGATACGCAGGACACCATCCTTGTTGATGCGCGTCACGAGCTTCGATGCGACCTTTTGCTTCTGCTCCTGCGAAAGCGCCGTCGAACCCCAAACATCAAACGAAAGCGTCACCCGGCTGCTCACTTTATTCACATTCTGCCCGCCCGGCCCGCCACTTCGGGACGCAGTGAAGGTAATCTCATTTTCCGGAATCAACAACTCATTCGTGACGCGGATCACGGAATGATTCTAACCTTAACTGTAGCGGCGCTCTATGAGCGCCGGTTTTTTCGGCGGTCATAGACTGCCGCTACAGCGGTACAATGCCCCCATGCGGGTTTACGTTTCAAGGCTCTCCGTGGTGGCCGGCATCTTTATTCTGTCGATCGGGGTAGGAATGCTGGTGACGCAGGAGGGCGGGAGAGTGCCGCTTCTTCCGGATCAGGTGGCATTGACGGCCGGGGTGTACGAGTTTTCGTGGGCGCCGGATGGGAAATCCATTACGTACATTTCAAGTCAGAACGGAAATTCGGAAGTGTGGGTTGTGCCGGCGGCCGGCGGAACTCCGACGCGGCTGACTTCGACAACGGCCGCGAAGAAGCAGCCGCGGTGGTCGAAGGACGGAAAATGGATCGCGTATGTAGCCGTGCAGCCGGGGGGAGCCGGCGATATTCAACTGGTCAGCTCGGATGGAGAGATGCGCACCAATCTGACCGAAACTCCAGCCGACGACCGCAATCCCACGTGGTCTCCGGATGGGCGCCAGCTCGCTTTTACCGAAACCGCCGGAAAACGAACCCGTATTGTTATTGCCGATATCGAAAGCCAATCGATTGTTACTCTCGCCGAAATTCCTGCTTCCGACCTGCAATGGTCGCCCGATGGAAAGACCATTGTGTTTGTTTCCGATCCGCTCCTTCCCAATGACGATCGGCGCGACAACGAAGACATCTTCGTTGTTCCGGTCGGAGGCGGAACGCCTCGATTGCTCACGCCCGGGACACCACGTTTCCGGGAAACCGGTCCATCGTGGTCACCGGATTCGCGTCAGATTGTGTTTTCATCCGACAGTCCGGGTTACAGCAGCATATTCGTTTTGGACACGCAGACCGGCGGGAAACGAAGTCTTTATCCTGTCATGGCGGACCTCATCGCGCCCAAATGGTCGCCGGACGGAAGTAACATTGCCTTCATCCGTAACGAGGATTCGCAATTCAACATCTGGACCATTCCGGCGCCGGGGGGTCGCGCCGTCCGGGTTTCCGAGCGTGATGGCGTCAACGGCGGCTTTGACGCACTGGATGCGACACCGCGCGGCATGTATCAATGGTCGCCGGACGGCAAGAAGATCGCATTCACCCATTCCGATCCCGGAAGAACCTCGGACATCTGGGTTGCCAGTCTCGATGCGACACGCACGATTCAGGTCACAAATTCCATGCCCGTCGATCTTCGCCGCGAGTCTCGCTTTGTCTGGCCTGACATCACAACGTACCGGAGCTTCGACGGAACCGAAATCCGTGGACTTGTATACAAGCCGCGCGGCGTGAAGCCGAAGGCGGGGCATCCGGCCCTGCTCATGTTCCGTGACACGATCGACGGGCAGAACGCCGTTTCCTGGGATCCGTTCATCCAGACTCTTGTCAGTGACGGCTACGTCGTCTTTGCTCCAAATGTTCGCGGATCGAGCGGCCGAGGCAAAGATTTCCGCCAGCTCGTGTTCGAACACGGGGGCGACCACGATGTGCGCGATGCCTTTATTGGCCTGGACAAGCTCTCATCCGAAGGCCTCATCGACACCCAGCGCCTCGGAGTTTTCGGGGCGGGCACCGGTGGTTTTCTCACCACGGCGGCGCTCATTAAGGATGAAGCTCGTTTCAAAGCCGCCGTCTGTCTGTACGGAATCGTCGATGCGGTCACTGCCGCTTCCTATCCGAAGATGGACCTGTGGTCCCGCTACATGATCGGATCGACTCCGATTGGCAATCCTCTTGCCTTCTATGAACGCTCGCTCGTGAACTTCGTAGACAAGCTTCGGACTCCCATCATCTTCCTCTACGCCGCCGACGACATCTCTGCGCCGTTCCAGCAGCTTCAACAGTTCGCCGTGCAGGCAGAGGTCAAAGGCAAATGGTTCGACTACCGCATATTCGACAACGAATCCGACGGCTGGCAGTCCTGGCGCCCCAACACCGTGCGGCTTGCGATGGAAGGAATCGACGCGTTGTTTGAGAAATACCTGCTTGGCCGGGACCGCGATATCCGGCTCAGCCGTATCCGATAGTATAATTTCGCGTGACAGAGGCCTGACACAGATGGAGGCGAGTCCCCATGCACACTTCGATTGCACTGATCTTGACGGCGCTGTTGTTCCAGGCCCCGAATGCCGAACAACGGATCATTGAATACCTCAAGACCCACGTGACTCCGGGCCGGCAGGTTGTGGTTTCGGAACTCTACAACAATGTCTTCAAGACGCCGGAGGAACGGAAGGTTCTCGACCGTCTCTTCAATACGTTCTTCAAGATTCCGATGTTCATCGTCCAGTACAACGCGACGAGCAAAAAGATTCCTACACTTCGCGAGCTCTCCGAACAGTTCAACTTCACGGTGCCCGGCGAAGCGGATGTCATGCTTCGCATCATGGAAGCCGATCCACGCGTGCCGAAGTTCATCCAGCGCAATCCGAAAACCGGCGAGATCACGAAAGTGGACATTCCCACAATCCAGGCCAGCCCTCAGTTTGGCAAAGTGCTCGAGCGCAGCATTACCGGCTGGGAAGGCCGCGAAGCCCCGCCGTTCGCGATCACGTCGCTCGACGGGAAACCCGTCACGTCCCAGCAGGTTTCCGGCCAGGCACACCTGATCTACTTCTGGTTCACCAACTGCCCGCCGTGCGTAAGAAGCGCCCCGATACTGGCGGAGTTGTACAACCAGTACGCTGCGAAGGGATTTAAGATTATCGGCGCGAATGCGGACCGATTCCTCGAACTGCCTTACGACGACAAGGTCCGCGCCGACTACGTCAAGAAGTACGGATTCAAGTTCTCCATTGGGCATCTGAATCCGCAGATGCAGCAGGCTTATGGCGGCGTGAGCGTCTTTCCCACGATGTTCTTCGTGGATAAGAAGGGCACCATCGTGAAACTATTTGTGAATTTCCAGGATAAGCCAGTCCTGGAACAGGCCATTCAGTCAACGCTGAAGTAGGAATGAAAGAACGCGGGCTAAAGCCCGCGACTACATCTGATTTCACCTGTCCCGAAATTCTGATTTCACCTGCCCCGAAATGTAGTCGCGGGCTTTAGCCCGCGTTCTTTCCCAACAAATATCGCAACGTCGGTTCGAGATCCCGGTGGCGAAAGCCGAAGCGAGTCGCCATTAACTTGGTTGGCTCAACGCGAGCGCTCGCAAGAAGCAGCTCGTCGGCCATTTCGCCCAGAGCGATACGGGCCGCGAATGCGGGCATTGGAAAGATTGTCGGGCGGGAAATCGCATGGCCCAGCGCTTTGGTGAATTCGAGGTTCGTCGCCGGCGTCGGCGAAACGGCATTGACCGGACCGTGCACGTTGGCTTGCAGCGAGTGGACAAACGCGCCGCAGAGATCGTCGAGCGATATCCAGCTCCAATACTGGCGCCCCGAACCGATTTTTCCACCCACTCCCAGCTTAAAGGGTAAGAGCATCTGGCGCAGTGCGCCGCCTTTGCCGCTCAGGACAAGTCCGGTGCGGATATGCACTACTCGAATGCCGGCGCGGGTTGCGGGATCGGTCGCTGCCTCCCACTGACGGCATACGTCGGGCAGAAAGCCCTTCCCGGGCGGACTCTCTTCGCGAAGCACTTCGCTGCCCCGGTCGCCGTAATAACCGATGGCCGACGAACTCACCAGCACCTGCGGCTGCCGATTGAGTTTCGCGAGCGATTCCGAAAGAAGCCTTGTTCCCTTCACGCGGCTGTCCCGTATCCGGGCCTTCTTCGTCGCGGTCCATCGCGACCCGGCAATGCTTTCTCCCGCAAGGTTGATGACCGCGTCGACTCCTTCCAGTACGGACTCGTCGATGGTGCCTTTTTCAGGATCCCAATGGCCGGGACGCCGCATCCGGAGCACCTGATGCCCATTGCCCTCAAGCAATGGAACGAGGGCCGAACCCACGAGTCCTGTCGAACCCGTCATGGCGATTTTCATAAACGAGATTATAAAGACGGAGGGCGGCGAGACTAGGGCTTCTTTTCCAGGTAACCGTCGAGGGTCTTATGGTCTTTATAGTACTTTCCGGCTTCATTGAGGTCCGGCTTGCCAATAGCCGTATGGCAGTAGACACACTGCTTGTTTTCTTTTTTGGCAAATTCCGGAGTCCCGACCGCAAAGGGCGCGAAAAGTATTGCTACACCGCCAATTATGGCCAAAGCTCGAATTATCTTACTCAAATTGCTCACCTCTTGACTTGTGGTGGTAGGATAGCACACCGATGCCAAGCATTATGCTTAGACTTCTGGTGGCCGCGTTGGTAAGCGCGGCGCTGGTTGCAGCCCAGGAAGGCCCGTACACACTTAAGGTTGACGTCCCTTATGTTTCCGTGGACGTCTCCGTTCAGGATACCGCAGGGGAGACGATAAACGGCCTCGCGGCCTCCGACTTCGAACTGTACGAAGACGGAGTGCGCCAGCAGATCGGCTATTTCAGCCCCGTCTCCACGCCCTACAACGTTTTTCTGCTGTTCGACCGCAGCGGAAGCACCCAACACAAATGGCCATTCATGCAGAGGGCTGTTGCTGCTCTGATTTCCAACCTTCGGCGTCAAGACCATATTGCTATCGGCACATTCGACTACGAACTTCAGCTCCAAATGAGCTGGACCGATTCGCGGGCTCAAGCGGCGCGTGCCTTGCCGGAATTGATCAAGGCGAAGACTATCGGCGGAACGAATCTTTACGATGCCCTCGACCGCGCTCTGCGCAATCAATTCAAGAAAGTGGCCGGGCGCCGCGTGCTGCTTGTATTGACAGACGGCCGCGACACGTCGCTGTACCGGGACCTGGTGATGAGGAATCGGCTGCTCGATCCGTCCGAAGATCGAGAGTTTCAGAAGGCTTTCAAGTCGGCACGGGATCAGCGAATTCCGACCTACTTCGTCGCGTTCAATACGGACAGAAACCTCGAACCCAACACAATCGGCGGCGACGAGTACCGGAATCTTCAGATTATTTTTCGCAACTCGCTCATGCCTCAGCGTTACCTGAATCAGGTACGAATCCGCATGGAGCAAATTGCCGAGGTTTCCGGTGGACGCATTCTCTACCCGGAGAACATCGATCAGGTTATTCCGTTATACAGGCAGCTCGGACGTGAACTGGGAACGTCTTACAGTCTGGGATACGTATCGTCGAACCCGGCGCCGAATGGCTCATTCCGCCGAATTGAAATCCGGCCACGTGCAGGTAAGCTACATCTCACTCAGTCACGTGCCGGATATTATGCGAAGTGAAAAGCAATTAGCCGCAGATGACGCGGATTACGCAGATGGGCGCATCAAAAATTACTTTAAGCGCCCATCTGCGTAATCCGCGTCATCTGCGGCTAATTGCTTTTCGCTCTCCTGCAGCTAGTCGTTGGTTGTCCTGCCTGAAGTAGCTCTCAGAATTCGGATTTCAACCCGCCGGTTTTGATCGCGGCCGGCCCTTGTCTTGTTGTCGGCGACGGGGCTGGCTTTGCCAAGACCGACGATCGAGACGCGGTACAAAGGAACACCTTTGCCGACGAGATAGCGCAGAACACTGTCGGCCCGGCGCTGGCTGAGATTCAGGTTGTAGCTGTCGGGACCCTGAGCATCGGTGAAGCCCTGCACCTCAATCATGAAGCCGGTGCGCATGTTCCCCACATCGCTTGCTACTCTGTCCAATGTACCCTTTGCCCCTTCCGACAATTCCGAGGAATTCGTCTTGAACGTAACTGTCTGGGTTTCACCCGGTGTGTAATTGTCATTCAGAGAGTTGACCCGGGTCTCGATGGTGGTGATTCTATTGTTCGCACTCGTAACTGCCGTGTTGGCCGTGTCAGCCTTGCGATCTGCAGCCTGAGCGGCTTGCTGCGCTGCCTGAGCGGACTGGCCGGCCTGCGTCGCCTTCTGATCGGCGGCGGCCGCCGCTGCCGACGCCGCAGTGATTCCCTGCTGCGCGCGCCGATCGACCGCATCGATTCGCTCTGCATTTTCCTTTGCCGCATTGCTTGCGTCGCTTATGGCAGGCTGCAGTCCGCCCACTTGATCGCGGACATACTTCTTGGTTGCGCATCCCGGCAAGGCCAGGACCGCCGCGAGAATCACAAAACCCAGAATCGAGAACTGACCATTTATCCTTCGCATGAACCTTCCTCCTTGTCGCGGAGCCCAAAACACTCAACGCGTACAAATGCAAACTACCTGAATTAATTCTACGTCAGATCAGCACGCGGGATTCCAGTTCAATTCCTGTGGAAGATCAGTATTTTGGCCGGGATGCGGTGGAAATGATGTACCACCGGGGAGGAATTCCGGAAACTTTTCCATGAAAAACGTACGGGCAGCCCAAAAGCTGCCCACAATACGTTCATGAATAATGCGTTCCGGTCTCCGAGAACCTAACTGGCTAGCGGCCGCGATTGACGGCTTTCTTGAGTTCGGCTCCCGAAACAAATTTTGTGACTTTCTTGGCGGGAATTTTCAGAGGTGCTCCGGTCTGGGGATTCCGACCCGTTCTCGCCTTGCGCGAGCTGACCGAAAAGGTACCGAAGCCAACCAGTGTGACTTTGCTTCCTTTCTTCAACGACGATACAACACCGTCGATCGCAGAATTGAGGGCATTGCTTGCCTGGACCTTCGAGATCTTCGCATCCTTTGCGATCTTGTCAATTAACTCGCCCTTGTTCATGTGCTCTCTCCTCGGTAATTCGGAAGTTAACCGTCCAACAGGGTCGCTGCGCGTTATATCTCTACGGAATAGGCGGTGTCAAGCAAGCGTTTGAGCCGCATCAAGCCAAAACTCACGGCTGACGTGGCATTCAAAGAATCGTGCTTCGAAGAAACTTGACAAATCCGCTGAAACTCCCTTTCATCGAAAGATGGTATATCGGGTCACGTTGATTCCGGGCGATGGGATTGGTCCAGAAGTTTCCGCAGCGGTGCTGCGCATCATCGAAGCTGTTGGAGTGCAGATCGAATGGGAAAGGTTCATTGTCGGCGGTCACGCGCAGGACATCGCGGGATCGTCGCTGCCCGTAGCAGTCGTGGATTCCGTGCGACGCAACACGGTTGCGCTGAAAGGCCCGGTCGCGACTCCGGTCGGAGGCGGCTTTGAAAGCGTGAACGTGCGCTTGCGAAAAATACTCGACCTGTATTCGAACCTGCGCCCTGTACGCAACCTGCCCGGCGTCCAGTCGCGGTTCGGCGACGTGGACCTGGTCATCGTGCGTGAAAATACAGAAGGCCTTTATTCCGGACTCGAGCACGAGGTTGTACCGGGAGTTGTCGAGTCGTTGAAAATCATTACCGAGAAGGCAAGCACTCGAATCGCGGTGTTCGCTTTCGAGTTCTCGCGGAAGTACGGAAGAAAGAAAGTCACGGCCGTCCACAAGGCGAACATCATGAAAAAGTCGGACGGGCTCTTTCTGGAGTGCTTCCGGCGTGTCGCTGTGAATTATCCGGACATCGAACACGATGAGAAGATCGTTGACAACACGTGCATGCAACTCGTGATGAATCCGTACCAGTTCGACGTGCTGCTGATGGAAAACCTCTACGGCGACATTGTGTCCGACCTTGCGGCGGGACTGGTCGGCGGACTCGGGGTCGTTCCCAGCGCCAATCTGGGCGAGAAAGCCGCCCTGTTCGAAGCCGTGCACGGCACAGCGCCCGATATAGCGGGAAAGAACCTGGCGAATCCAACTGCCCTTCTGATGTCGGCGATCATGATGCTGCGGCACATCGGTGAACGCACTGCAGGGGATCGCGTCGAAGCCGCTTTGAACAAGGTGCTCGGGGAACGCAAGACGCTGACGCGGGATCTCGGCGGCAAAGCCACCACGACCGAATTCACCGACGCGATCATTCGCGCACTTTGAACGCGGGCTAAAGCCCGCGACTACATTGGGGCCCAAGCAAAATGATTCCCAAATGTAGTCGCGGGCTTTAGCCCGCGTTTCTACAACAGGTGCCGCCCTCCATCCACGTGGATCAACTCGCCGGTAATGTAGTCGTTCTCAATCAGGAACACCACGGCATTCACAATGTCCTGCGGGCTGCCCTCGCGCTTCAAGAGCGTTCTTTCAATGGCGGCTTTCTTGTGCTGTTCCGTGTAGTTCTCGGGAAAAAGAATGGGCCCTGGGGCAATCGCATTGACCTGAACGTGTGGAGCGTAGCTTTTCGCTAACCCGCGATTCACCGCAATGAGCGTCGCCTTGGAAACGCTGTAGGCAAAGTATGCCGGCCAGATTACTTCCCCAGCGACGTCCGCAATGTTGATGATCTTGCCATGGCCGCGAGCCAGCATGAGAGATGCGGCCTGCTGAGCGACAAAAAACGGCGCCCTTGCATTGGAATCCATCTGCGCGTCCCATTGTTCCGGATTCGTTTCTTGCACGGTTGAGGGCTCAAAGATGGACGCGCTGTTGACCAGGATGTCCAGCCCGCCGAACGCCGTCCGGATATCTCGAAACAGTTTGTCCACGGCGGGGATCTGGGTAAGGTCCGCCTGGAAGGTCACGGCCTCTCCGCCGGAACTTCGAATCGTCTTCGTCGTCTCTTCTGCCTCGTGCCGGCTGGATCGATAATGCACCGCTATTCGTGCGCCTCTCTTCGCCAGCTCGATCGCGATCCTGCTGCCGATGCGTTTTGCAGAACCGGTGATTAATGCGACCTTCCCGTCTATGTCCATAGCTTCATGACGGACCCCCCGGATTGTCCGAATATTCGTACACACCCTTCCCGACTTTCTTTCCAAGCCGGCCGGCTTTCACGTATTTCACGAGAAGCGGACACGGGCGATACTTTTCGCCGAGGGTCTGGTGAAGGAAATTCAGAATGCTGAGGCGCGTGTCGAGACCGACAAGATCGACCATTTCGAATGGACCCATCGGATGGTTCAACCCAAGCTTCAACGCCTTGTCGATGTCGCGGGCGCTGGCAATGCCTTCCTGCAGCATGTAGAACGCCTCGTTGCCGATGAGGGCGTTGATTCGCGACGTCACGAAACCTGGCGACTCCCTTACTTCAACGGTCTCTTTCCCCATTTTTCGAGAAACCGATTCGACGGTCTGAAAGGTTTCGTTGTTCGTCTCGAGGCCGCGAATGATCTCGACGAGCTTCATTTTGTGAACCGGGTTGAAAAAGTGCATCCCGATGAACTGCTGCGGGCGTTTCGTGGCGGCGGCCATTTCCGTGATGCTCAGTGCGGATGTATTCGACGCGAGAACCGTGTGCGGCGCGCACACGCGATCGAGCCTCGCGAACAGTTCGAGCTTCAGATCGATTCTCTCCGGAACCGCCTCGATGACAAGATCCGCGTTCTTCGCGGCGCGCTCCATATCGGCATCCAGGCCGAGCCGCTGAAGCGACGTGTTCATCTCTTCACCGGACAGCTTGCCAAGCTCGACGCCCTGCTGAAGATCCTTGCGAATTCGATCCTGGGCTTTCTGGAGGAAATCGTCCGAAACGTCGTTCAATATGGTGTTGAACCCACCGAGCACGGAGACGTGCGCGATACCGCGCCCCATGATCCCGGCGCCGATCACGACAACGGTTTTAATGCTCATCAATCGTAGGATAGACTAACTGACTTGCATGAAAGCAGTCGTTTTTCACCAGCACGGCAGCCCTGAAGTTCTCCACCACGAGGATGTGCCCGATCCCACTCCTTCGCGAGGCGAAGTGTTGATCGAGGTGAAGGCCGCATCGATCAATCACATCGATATCTTTCTCCGCCGCGGCATGCCCGGCATCAAAGTGCTGATGCCTAAAATCATCGGCAGCGATGCATCCGGCGTCATTCGGCAAGTCGGGCCGGATGTGCAGGAACTTTCCGCCGGTCAGCGCGTCACGATCAATCCAGGTATCAGTTGCGGTCGCTGCGAGTTCTGTACTGCGGGATTCGGAAGCCAGTGCCTCTCTTACGCCATGGTTGGTGAGAATACGGACGGCTCCTACGCGCAGCTTTTAAAAGTGCCCGCTCACATTGTTCTGCCGATTCCTGACTCTCTTTCCTTCGAGGAAGCTGCAGCCGCGCCGCTGGTTTTTTTGACGGCATGGAGCATGATGGTCACCAAGGGCAACATCCGTCCGGGCGAAGACGTGCTGATTCTCGGCGCCGGCGGCGGTGTAGGAACGGCAGCCATCCAGATTGCAAAGATGGCAGGATGCCGCGTTTACGCAACCGCCAGCAGCCAGGAAAAGCTGGAACACGCGAAACTGCTCGGCGCGGACTTTCTCATCAATTACAAGACCGAGGAATTCGACAAGAAGATTCGCGACCTCACGAACAAGCGCGGCGTCGATGTCGTTGTGGACTACATCGGCGCAGACACCTGGGTCCGCAGTCTTCGATCCGCCCGCCGCGGCGGGCGCGTTCTGACGTGTGGCGCGACGACAGGTTTCGCCCCTCAGACCGATTTGCGGCAAATCTTTTTCCGGCAGGTTCAGTTGTTGTGTTCGAGGATCGGAAGCCACCGAGAATTTCTCGATGTGATGAAGTGCGTGTTTCGCGGGCAATTGAAACCGGTCATCGACCGGGTACTGCCGCTCGCCGAGGCAGCGAAGGGTCACGAATTGATCGAGCAGAGGGCCGTCTTTGGAAAGATCGTGCTGACACCGTGAGGTTCTTACTGTAGCGGCGCTCTATGAGCGGTCATAGACCGCCGCTACAGACGATCCGTTCCGCGTGCGCGTAGATGTTCATGGACGGGCCGCGGAGAAACCCAATCAGGGTCATCCCGAAGTCGCGGGCAAGTTGAACTGCCAGACTGGACGGCGCCGAGATCGAAGCGACAATGGGGATGCCGGCCACAAGCGCCTTTTGAGCGATCTCGAATCCAAGCCGGCCGCTGACCATCATGATGGCTTCGGACTGCGAAATCCGGCGATCGCGGAGAGCAGCGCCGAGCACTTTATCCACCGCATTGTGCCGCCCGATGTCTTCACGAAGCAGCAGCAGATTGCCGCCCGTATCGAACAATCCCACGGCATGAATCCCGCCTGTGCGTTCGAAATTGGCCTGGGATTGCCGCAACCGTGACGGCAGCGCGCAGAGCAGCTCATAATCGACGGTCACCCGGCTGTCGATGGGCCGGCACACTTGATGGATCGCCTCAAGCGTGGCTTTTCCGCAAAGCCCGCAACTCGAGTTCGACCAAAGCCTGCGGGAGGACTCGAGCTTACGGTTGGCATCCACCAGCCCGACGTTCACCACATTTTTCAACTCCGGCTGGTCTTCGTCGGGGCAGTATGCGATCGTCCCGATTTCATCCGCCGAACGAATGATCCCTTCCGTCCACAAAAGTCCCACGGCGAGGTCGAAATCATCGCCAGGTGTTCGCATGGTTACGGAAACGCTGTCACCATTCACACGAATCTCGAGCGGCTCTTCCACGACAACGTCATCTTCTGTATGCTGAAGACGTTCGTCATCGAGTTTGAGGACCTGAAGACGCTGAAGATCACGCATAAACCTGCATTATAGGAGAAGGTATGTCTAAAGCAGCCAACGAACCTGGGGGAAACGGATTGAAAGTCGGAGATAAAGCGCCTGATTTCAACGTGTCGACCGACGCGGGACAAAAAGTTAAGCTCTCGGATTTCAAGGGAAAGAAGATCGTTTTGTACTTTTATCCGAAGGACGACACGCCGGGCTGTACTAAGGAGGCGTGCGCTTTCCGTGACGGGATCAGCGAAATCAAGGATCGGGGAGCTGTAGTTCTGGGCGTCAGCACGGATTCAGTGGACTCACACAAGAAGTTCAAGAGTAAGTTCGAACTGAACTTTCCGCTGCTCGCGGACACGGACAAGAAAATCGTCGAAGCCTATGGAGTGTGGAAGGAAAAAATTAACTATGGAAAGAAATACATGGGCATCGAGCGGACCACGTTCATCATCAACAAGGAAGGAAAGATCTCGCACATCTTCCCAAAAGTGAAAGTGGATGAACACTACGACGAGGTGATCGACGCGCTCGAAGACTGAGCTGTAGCGGCGCTCTATGAGCGCGGGTTTTTCGGCGGTCATAGACCGCCGCTACAGTCATTTGTTCTTCCAGGACGGCGGCCGCTTCTCCATAAACGCCCGGATTCCTTCCTCCATGTCATCCGTCTTCGCGAGCTCGCGCAAATAAAGCTCCTCCGATCGGTCCAGAGCCTTTTCGAAATGGTGCCCGGTTCCTTCCCTGAGGGCGCGCTTCGTCAGAGCGAGGACTGCGGAGCTTTTCGTCAGAAGCCTGTCCACAAATGAATCGACCGCCTCATTCAGGTCCGAACGCGGCACGACTTTGTTCACGAGGCCGAGTCTCTCCGCCTCGACTGCGCTGACCGGTTCGCCCACCAGCACGATCTCCGACGCTTTGTGAAAACCGATCGCACCCGGCAGATACGCCACTGCCACCGGCGGATAGCAGCCGATCGAAATTTCGGGCTGACCGATCCTGGCGTCATCTGCAGCGATGATCAGGTCGCACATCATGGCGAGCTCGGCGCCTCCCCCAAGCGTGTGCCCATGGATCGCGGCGATACTCACGCAGTCGGATTTGCGGATTTTCAGGATGAGCTGATGAAACTTTTCGAGCATCAAACTGACTTTTTCGGGCACATGATCCGCGACATCCACACCGGCCGAGAATGCCTGGCTTCCCGCAGCTGAAATCACGACAACCTGCGCCCCGAGATCCTTGATTTCATCCCAGGCGGCATTCAATTCCTCCATCATCTCCAGGTTGATGATATTGAGGGGCGGACGGTTCAGTACGACGCTCGCTACTCGCGGGCCGGGATGAAGTTGAATTGTCGAAAAGCTCATGGCCGCTTGATCGGTGTGTTGGGCTGCTGGTTCGGCTGCGGCTGGAAAGGATTGCCTTGCGGCTGAAAGGGATTACCCTGGGGCTGGAAGGTGTTACCTTGCGGCTGAAAGGTATTACCCTGAGGTTGAAAGGTGTTACCTTGCGGCTGAAAAACGTTCGGCTGGTTCGGGTTTTGCCCCTGATTTGGTGCGCCATTCGGGTTGTTGGGCGCGTTCGGGTTCCGGTTGTTCGGGTTATTCTGGCCCGGCTGCCCCGTCTGACCGAGGATCGCGAAGAACTCCCACTCGTCGTACTTCTGATGGTTGTTATAGATCTTGAGGGATTCTTTCGAACTGTTTGATGCCACGCCTATGATGCCGCCACTGACGGACGGACTACCGCCCAGGCCGGTAGGCTGCGCCGATCCCTGATTCGGCTGGCCGAATGGATTCGACTGGTTTGGTCGATTCGGCTGGTTCGGTTGGTTAAATTGATTCTGGTTCGGCTGACCGATCTGATTTGGCTGATTGAATTGATTTGGCTGATTGAACTGATTCGGCTGATTGAATTGGTTCGGCTGGTTCGGTTGATTTTGCCGGTTTGTCGAATTCTGCTGATTGGGCTGGCCGAACGGGTTTGCCTGATTCTGCTGGTTTGGCTGGTTCGGCTGCGAGTTGAAGGGTTGCGTGTTGCCGAACAGGGACTGGTTATTCGCGTTCTGAGCGAACGTCTTCGAGCCTGTGAGGCTGCCATCGGGATTGATTAGGATCAGGCGAAAGTCCTTATCGGTGATTGGATCCTTGTATTTCTTCCGCACGAAGCGCAAACCGTTGGTCTCGACGAGTTGATCCATGGACGTGGGATAGACGCCGAACTTTCGCTGATACTTTTGAATGGCGCGCGTATATTCCTCACCGCGAAAAATCAACTCTTCTTCGAGCGCCCGTTTCGCCTGCATCTGATAGGCAGGAACCGCTGCAGCCATCAGAATAGAGAGGGCGGTCGCGAAAAAAATCAATGCGGCAAGAGAAAACCCGGCATCGCGTCTATGTTTCATGATCATTTTTGCAGCGGCAGTACTTGCCGCCGACTGAACTGCAGATCCTCGATTTCGATCGACGTGTCCGTAATTGTTGCAATGCGGTATCGGCCCAGCAGGACCTCGCCCACGGTCACGTTGAAATGACGCTGCGAATCATCCTGGAGGAATGCTGTGAGCTTGGGCGTTGGCGAACTCACTACGGCGAATCCCTGATACTTGAGCGGAATTGGAGGTGGCCCCGGCGGCACTACCTGGCGAGGCGGTCCCGGGGCTGGTGTCGGAACGACGGGCGCCGGTGGTGGCGGCGGAGCGATCCCGCTTGAACCCGGAACTGAGCTGCCCGGCGCGCCGCGAGTCTCCCGATACTGGAACACGTTGGTCCGACCGGCGTCCGCAGCTTCCTGATTCTCGAGCTCGTCCAGACGAATTTTCGCGTCGGTCGCAGTCTGCGCGCTTGGGGCGGGTTTGGTTTCCGGCGACTGCACCGCGGCCGTGCTTGCAGGTTTGTTCATCCGATAGGCGAGCACCAGCGTCAGCCCGAGTACCCCGAGCAAGACCACAAGAATGCTGACCTTTTGCCGATCCTTTTTACTCATTGATAAAAGAAAGTTTCCAGTCTCAAATCGAGCGAAATATCGGTGTTCACCGCCGTCGATGTGTCACTGCCACGCACGTCGATCGAATTAATAATGAAGAACGTTTCCGATGTTTCCAGTTCTTTGATGAACCGCACAACGTTCGCGTATCCACCGGTCACCGGTACTGTTATTTTAACGGAATACAGGCCGTATTGTGGAGCCTCGTCGATGGTGAATCCTTTACGCGTCGATATTACCCCCGCCTCCTGCGCCATCGAATCGAGCTTGGGAAGTATTTGCGAATAAGCAATATCCCGGGCGAGGAAGTGCCTGGTGTACAGCCGGAGCCGATCCTGCCCGGATGTCTCCAACTGAGCATTCAATTTCTCGAGCCTTTCCACGGCGTTTTGCCGCGCCGAAACTTCACCCTGGAGCGTCCCGATCGCGTCCCGCAGCTGATAATAGTCCGAACGCGCGGGCGCGTACAGAATAAGGAAGAACAGAAGGTTGATGACTGCGAACACCCCGAGAAGACCCGCAAACAAATATTGTTGGCGCTGGCGCCGGTATGTGAGCTTCATCGGGATTCCTTCTGCGGAAAATAATTCGCGGTCAGATTGACATCGTATTCCGTGACCTGGCTCGGGCTCGGCCCCTGACCGGGGGCCGTGCTGCGCTTTTGTTCGACCGAGACCTTAATATCGGCAAACACCGGCGAGAGCTCGAGCGCATGGACGAAGTTACTGACGTCGGTGACGCTCTTCCCCTGAACCTGGATTCTCAACATCACTGCGCCTTCAGGACGAAACTCGGGGCTCAGACTCACGAGGTGAACCTTTTCGGGAACCATCTGCTCGAGCGTGGCGAACATTTTCGTCCACGACAGCTCTCTGCGAGCGATCAGCGAGTTCAGAAATCCGATCTCATTCAGTTTGGCTGCCGCTTCCGGCCGATCCAATCCTTTTTCCAGTGCAGTGAGGTGTTTTCCAAGGGCTTCGGCCTCTACACGCGCGCTTTGTTCATCGTTGCGGATGGATCGCGCCCTGGCAGAAAACTGTACGAAACCGGACGCCTGCCACACGGAAAAGAGCGCCAGCACCACCAGGACTACCAACATCGCCAGATTGATGACGCGATACGCGGGAAAAGGCCGCGTCGATAGATTTAGATCAAACTCTGCCACAGTACGTGCACACTCCCGAGTACCGGTTTGAAAATGTCATCGACACTTTTGGGGTCCAGGCGCTCGGGGGACAGCCCGAGCTTTTCCTGAAGCTCAACCAGTGAAAATCGTATATCCGTCTCGTATCCGCAGACGGTCAATTGTTCGAGCGCCTTGCCTCCAAGCTTGTCCTGGTAATACATCACCGTTGGATAAACCGCATCGTAAAGCGCCGTCTCTGCGATGCGCCGGTAGAACGCCATGCGCTGGTTTTGAAAAACGGTCGTCGTGATGCAGTCCGGGGCGATTTTCAAAAACAAGGCATCAACGGACGGCACGTTGAAGAGATTCAACGCTGCCAGGGTCGAGGGCATAACCATGCCGGCATGAATACCCAGAGAATCGAACAGATTTTCGTATTCCTGGACGATCGACCGCGGTGAAAGCGCCACCAGCAAGTCCACTCCTGTGCCTGCCGGATGCGGACCGAGCACTCGAAATGCGACCTGCGCGGTGTCCACGTCAAAAGGGACTGTCTTCTTCAATTTCCAGCGGATGAATGTTTTCTGTTCCTCGGGGTCGCGGGACAGCTTCTCGGCCGTCAGAAATGCGATGCGGGCGGTGTCGTCCGGAACGACGACACCGATCTCCGAGCCCTTGAAACCTGCATTGCTCAAGGCGTATCTCACGCCGGCACGCAGGCCTTCGGGTCCCGGAGTGACATCGGTCGCCACCTTGCCCTCAATCTGGTTGCGCTTCTTATTAACCCCGGCAACGATAACGTGCTTCGACGTGACTTCGCAGGCCCACAGGGGCGCCTGTGGCCTGAATACCTCGCGGACTCTGTCGACGACTGTCTTACTCAATGAACGTGACCTTATTGATTTCTTTCAGCGTTGTTGTTCCCGAGAAAACTTTCTCGAGGGCGGACTCACGCAGGGAACTCATGCCTTCTTCATGCGCGGCGCGCTTGATTTCGGATGTGGGCCTCTTTTCGGTGATCATTTCGCGAATGCGGTCGGAAAGATCGAGCAGTTCGTGGATCGCCGTCCGGCCGCGAAAGCCGCTTCCGTTGCACTCGAGGCAGCCTTCGCCTTCGTAAAACACGAAGTCCCTGTACTTCTCCAGATCTAAGCCGGACTCCGTCAAAGTCTGCTCCGAATGCTGCACCGGCTTTCTGCAGTTCGAACAGATCATCCGAACCAGGCGCTGGGCCAGAATGCAGTTGAGGGCCGAAACGAAGTTGTACGGATCGACGCCCATGTTCAGAAATCGGCCCAGAACGTCCACGACGTTGTTCGCGTGGACGGTAGTGAACACAAGGTGGCCGGTGAGCGCGGACTGGATGGCAATCTGTGCGGTTTCAACGTCGCGGATTTCTCCGACCATGATCTTGTCCGGATCGTGACGCAGAATGGATCGGAGACCGCGGGCGAAAGTGAGCCCCTTCTTCTCGTTTACCGGAATTTGCGTGATGCCGCGGATCTGGTATTCAACGGGGTCCTCAATGGTGAGGATCTTGTCCTCTTCATTCTTGATCTCCATCAGGGCGGCGTAAAGCGTCGTGGTCTTGCCGCTTCCGGTCGGACCCGTGACCAGAACCATTCCGTAGGGTTCCTTGATGTAACGGCGAAACTTCACGAGATCCTCTTCCAGGAAACCGACAACCTCGAGACTCAGGTTTCGAAACTTCTCGCTGATCGTCTCCTTGTCGAGGATACGGACGACCGCATCCTCTCCGTGAATCGATGGCATGATCGAGACACGAAAGTCGATCGAGCGGCCTTTGTATCTCGTTTTGAAGCGGCCGTCCTGGGGCACGCGGCGCTCGGAGATGTCGAGCTCGGACATGACTTTGATTCTCGAAATGATCGTCGAGTGATGTTCCTTCGCGATAGGCGCCATGGCTTCGCCCAGCGACCCGTCGATCCGGTATTTCACGCCGACTTCCGTGTCTCGCGTTTCGATATGAATGTCGCTCGCCCGGCGCTCGAGTGCCGTGAAGATGATCGTATCGACGAGACGGATGATCGGACTCGACTCTTCCTGCGTGATCTTCTCGATCGTGATCGTTTCTTCGCCGGATTCGTTTTCGCGGATCACTTCGAGCTTGAAGCCTTCGGTAGCCTCCTCGAGCATTCGCTGGGACGATTCCGATTTCTTCAGGAGGTCCTGAATCTCGGAAAGCGGCGCGACGTTAATGATCAGCGGCCGGCCCAGGAGGGCGGAAACTTCATCGATAACGATGAGATCGCTCGGATCGGCCATCGCCACGACGAGCGCATGTCCTTCCACCCGCAGCGGGACGAAGTTATAACGAAACATCAGATCGACCTGGATCGAATGGAATAACTCCAGGTCCATATGAGCACCCTTCAGGTCCACGAACTCGTAACGATAGCGCTGGGCGAGCTGTTGCGCCGCGGCGCGATCTTTCTCTTTGCTTTCGGTAATTTGTTTCATGTTTGCATCGAACCACGAATGCTGAATATCGGCATATACAGCGAAATCAGGATCGTCGCTATGAACACGGCGACGAAGATCAGGATGATGGGCTCGACCCAGCTCAACAGAGCGGTGGATCGGAGGTCCACATCCTCATCATAAAAGTCGGCCACGTGATTCAACATCTCGGGCAGCGACCCGGTCTGTTCACCGACGCGCATCATTTCCAAAGCGAGATCCGGGAAATGCCCGCTCTGCTCCAGGCTATCCGACAGGGACTGCCCTTCCCGAACCTGGGTTATGGCGCTGCGGATCGAGTCGCCGATCACCCGGTTGCCCGATGCTTCTTTCGCAACTTCGAGCGCCGCAACCAGCGGAATTCCACCCTGCAGCAGTGTGGCCAGCGTTCGCGAAAGCTGGGCCATGGAAAACATCGTCCACAAATTGCCGACGACCGGCGCGTTCAGCTTGAACTCGTCGATCCAGTGGCGTCCGCCTCTGGTTCCGGACCAGATCTTCAATGCGACAATGCTGCCCACAAGCAAGGGCACGATCAGTACCAGCTGGCCCTGAATCGCGTTCGAAATGGCGATCAGCACCTTTGTCGATACCGGCAATTGCGTGCCCAGCCCGGAATACAACTCGGCAAAGCGGGGGATGACATAGGTCATGATGACCGCAACCATCACCACTGCAAGGACAACCAGGAAAGCCGGATAGATCAATGAATTTAGAAATCTTTTCCGGACCGTCAGGATCGTCTTCTCGTATTGGATGTACCTTGTGATGACTTCGACAAGATTTCCGCTGCGTTCACCGGCGAAGATCGATGCCGTGTATACTGTCGGGAAAATGCCCTGCACCCGCATCGCCTCCGAAAGCAGCGCCCCGGAGTGGACGCGGTCACGAACATCGACGAT